>Ga0247733_1000237_pt1 | contig 52825 bp, 50 predicted proteins | sample UWRJL043104R2_FD_180932 | JGI IMG/M metagenome (GOLD analysis project Ga0247733, IMG submission 180932) | Plant litter microbial communities from Arlington Agricultural Research Station in Wisconsin, United States - UWRJ-L043-104R-2 | ecosystem: Environmental > Terrestrial > Plant litter >...
CCGAATCGGCATTTGACGCCTGGCGACGCGCTTACATGGCTCCTCGTTGCTGTCCGCGCCAATCACCAGGCTCCCAGGCACACAGACACGGTGGCGGCCAGGCCCCTGCCATGCTGCTGCCAGGCGCTTCGCGCACCATTCCAAGTAGCCGCCCGGCTAGCTGTCGCAAAGTGAAGTGAGTGCCACCCCACCAATGTCGTCCGACACGGTACTGTGTAGGTAGCATGATGCCCGGCCCGTCGTAGCACTCTTTCGCAATGCCGACTACTCTGGCACCACCAACTTGTACACCTCGAAACTGAAGTCGTGTGGGATGCTCCAAAACCGCATGCATGATACCAACCACCAGAGGGTGAATGGCAGAGCACGTGGAGAGGGGTGTGTCCGTATAGGGTTTAGCGCCAACGGAGCTCAAAGCTCGCACCGCGCCATGGCAAGAGACCCGCAGTGCCGTCGTCGTCATTCACCGACGACTCACACGAACAACGCACCACCGCGACCGCACCAGGACCGCGAGAGCGTCGCCATGCGTGCACGCCCTCTCTGCCACTTCTACTGGAGTCCTCACCGCGAACGCGTGCCCCCCGACTGATCGCTTGCCTCCCTCTCTCGCTCGCAGTACAAGCCGTGCTCGCTTGCTGGTTTCTACGTCTTTCTTCCTGCAACGCTGCACCCTCTGCTTTGTAACTCCGCCGTCAGAGAGCTTGCTGCGTTGCTGCGCAATGAAGAACACCGTCTACGACCGCCTGCTGCGGCGGGAAACAGCAACGGACCGCCGCCGATATTCCAGCGTGCTTGGCATCTACGGCGATAGGAAATGGGCGCAGGACCTGGACATTGTCAATGAGCTAGAGGGTCACTCCGGTTGCGTCAATGCTCTAAGGTACTAATCCCCGCAAAGTAGCTGTGTCATGGCCTAACTCTCCCAGTTGGTCCAAGTCTGGCCGTCTACTTGCGTCCGGCTCCGATGACCACCGCATCCACATCCACTCGTACCATCCCGAATCTTCGACTTCGCAGTTCAGCCTGACCACTTCCATCGAGACGGGCCACGAGAGTAACATCTTTTCCGTCAAGTTCATGCCCTACTCCAACGACCGCACCATCGTCTCCGCTACCGATGACGTCCGCGTTTTTGACATCGAGCACTCCGGCCACTCATCCCTTGGATCGGCGTCTTCAAGCCGACAGCAGGGAACAAGACGCCGTGTTGGAATACACGGCGTACCGGACGGCGTCACCCTGACCGAAGCGGACACCAATGCCAAAGCCTTCCGCTGCCACAGTGACACGGTGAAGCGCATCGTGACCGAAGACAACCCTTTCTACTTCCTTACTTGCTCAGAGGACGGCGATGTAAGACAGTGGGACATTAGACAGCCTGCAAAGGCCTACCCTCCAAGAGACGGAATGGTCCCCAGCTGGGCCAGCAGCACCCGCGACGGGTCGGTACGTGACTCCCCGGCACAAAATGCGTCGTAGATGCACGACAGCGCGACCCCAGTACAAAACAATAGGCACTGACACCCCTCTCGACGAACCTTGCTGACTCTGTAACCCAACTTTTAGGACAACGTGCCACCGCCGCTGATATCGTACAGCCGATACCACCTAGACCTAAATACCGTCTCGTGTTCCCCATCGCAGCCTCACTATATCGCTCTTGGCGGCGCCCATCTGCACTGCTTTCTCCACGACCGCCGAATGCTGGGTAGGGACAAGCTTGCTGAACGAGGCGCAACCCTGGGGAGTCCTGAAAATTGGAGCATAAATGATGACGAGCTGTTAAGCAAAGCTACACAGTGCGTGAAGAAATTTGCGCCAAACGGTCAGCAACAAATGCAGCGGAGTGACAATGGTCACATTACTGCATGCAAGATCAGTGATGCCAATCCCAATGACCTCATCGTCAGCTGGTCGGGAGATCACATCTACAGCTTTGATATCTTGAGGAGTCCGGACGCCACCGAGCCAGTCGCCGAAACCAAGGTAACCACATGCGAATCAAGCCGTCGGCGAGTGAAGGACAAAACCCGCAAGCGTAAACATCCCAGGTCCAGTATCTTGTCCCAAGAAGCTGCTGAACGGGCTGGATCGCGACAACGTACCGAGAGCTCTGATGAAGGCCTTGCCTTGCGTGTCAATTACGGAAATGGTCAAAGTGAGGAAATTCGGATTGAATCCCCCCAGAGACCTCTTTCGCCCACTGAGGCTGCCATTGTTCAAGATACAGACCACTTTCGTATAGCGAAGTCTACAGTCATTCTGAAAAAGAGGATGTTCGATCTCCCTCATACCCAGTCAGAGATTGATCCGGACAGCCCATCAGCACACACGCAGAACTTCACTTCCATCCTTGGTTTCGCCGCATCAATATTACCAGACATGGACGAAATATCTAGGAGCTGGCGCTATCCGGTAGACCCGAGCGCACTTGACGTCGCCATCCAGAACAAGCGTCGGGAGGCGCGAGGCGCATCTCGTCGGTTCGCACAAGCCGCCGGCACACTCGCTCGCGTATTGGGCGGGCAACTCAGAACTGGTGGTGATGCAAATGCTGTCATATCCCGGTACTTCGCCTCGATACAAGCGACTCCCAATGAAAGAGCGCTACCCCGGCACGAACAATTCGGCTATGACTTCCTCAAGGCCATCCTCCTTTGGCTTGACAGTGGTCTAGGGGCTGTCATCCAAGGCTTCTCTAGCCCCAGCAACAATCCCCGTCTTCCGATACCCCCTGATGCAGATACCGACGCGGTTGATGATGTCCTCGTCCCGTACCTACTCCAACTAGCAAGTGACAAGCCCATTGTGGACCTTGAAGTGTCGAGGTTTGAGTCAGATGAGACACGATTCTTGTTCAACTCCGAAAGAGCAGCGGTTATTGCTTTCTCACATGCTCTCAAGACCCCGTTCGCCGATTTGACTGGATCAGATGCATCTAGACCCATGGGTACCTCGGCACAGGAAGATGTACAAAATCGAACAACGGCGATCAAGCGGTGGGCTTTCAAGATAGGGCGAGGAGTACTTATGAATGCCGCGAAAGACATTCGCTTCTCGTCCGTTGACCGAGCTTACGGAGGACGAGGTGTTCCAGATGTCGTCACCCGGGAACAGGAACACCGACTCCGAGAGCGTCAAGCCGACATCGACCCGCTGGAGGAAGATGATGCGATTTTAGATGCCGAGAGCGTTAGTCGCGCCTGGCAAGAACAAGTAGCTGAGCGGTCAGAATCAGCCACGAGTTCCGTCGTAAATGCCGAGTTGGATGAGTACGCAAGCCTTAGTGCCCACGCCGGGCCTGACATCGTTTTCGAAGAAGGTGACGACGAGGACGAAGATTCCGACGGCGACGTCGATCCCTCCGATGCTGATGAGGCCGGAGACTATGGAGACCACGACGTTGACAGCGACGGTCTGGCGCGCACTCCAAGCGGACGCGTGTTGTGGCGATCAGACTTCGATCGAAGTTACCTACGGGAGCGCGTTGAGTCTCACGTGCCATGTTCGCCGCACACGCGGATATACACGGGTCATTGCAACGTGCGCACGGTGAAGGATGTCAATTTTTTCGGACAGCAAGACGAATATGTCGTGAGTGGTAGCGACTGTGGGCATCTCTTCATCTGGGATAGAAAGACTGCAAATCTTGTCAATATCCTCGAGGGAGATGGCGAAGTTGTCAACGTTGTTCAAGGTCAGTGTAACCGGGCTTTGTTCTACAAATACATTCTGACGAAGACCAGGACATCCGTACGAACCGATGGTGGCCGTGTCAGGCATCGATCATAGTATCAAGATTTTTTCGCCCGATGTCAATGATCAATGGAACGCTCGAAAAGGCATTGGGGTCCATTCGGCCGATTCCGGTGCATTTTCGAGCCTTGCATTTGGACGAAGACGACGCGCACAACGTCCTTCTGCGTCGTCGCCTCCTCCTCGCGACCCTACCACAAGCGATGACGACGACGAAGACGAGGTGGCCGGGGATGGCTTAAGGAGTCGCAAGGCTATGCACGATGTGTATAAAATTACCTCGAAAAACGACATGGATCGGAAAGGCGGTCGTGAAGATGCTTTCATCACGAGAGCCTTATTGGCACAGCTGCACCAACGCCTGAACGCACATCGTGCTACCGGCCACACCGAAGGAGACGGAGACGACGATAGCGAAGCCCCGCTCTTACTCAACAGTGACGAAGGCTGCAATATCATGTGAGGTGTGCTTCTGCCATGTCATTGTTCACTTGCACGATACTGTAGAAAGGGACAAGAAATGGTCGAGGTACAAAATCGCAGCCTGCAAAGCTGATCCAGAGAAGTCGTCTTGGCTCATATTGTGTTATACCAGACCATCCGCTGTCTTGCAATTTTGGCGCTTTATGTCTGCTGGAAAGTTCTGGATCTCGGTATGGCAGGGTATGGACACCTTGACTTTGCCATATTTCAGGCGCGCCTTCGACCAGATAGAGAAGGACATGTGTAATATCGCATGTAGCAGGAGAATACAATCAGTTCAAGGTCATGTAATCCCGTGTATTACTGCGTATTGTGATCTTTTCGCGTTTGGCTCAGTTGAATATTGACCGGATTCTCTCAACTTCCAGACACCTGTGCACCTCCCAATGCTCGTCCCTTCTAGCTCCCCCTGAAACGTGTCCCTTAGGTCGCTTTCTTCTGCTTGGCTTTGAGGGCCTTCTTGCGGTTGCTCCGTATCATGACCACGGAGAGAAAGCTGCCGACGACGGTGGTGAAGAGGACCATGAGGATCACGGGTATGCGGATGGCCCAGACGCGCGGGGGAAAGAAGGACTGCAGGGGGTGGTCTTCGTCGACAAAGGGCTGATGTATGGTCAGTGCATGAAGGTAGGGGATCTTGACAATGGAAATGCAGCGAGTGATCCTGGGCGTGTCTGCGGGGATCGTACCATGAACAGAGTCCAGGTGGTGTAGTAGAGGAAGACGGTGGTTGCTGCGATGAGCATGCTGAGTCCTACGAGGCGGTCGAGCTGGGTGGTTGTCAGTGATTCGACTTTTACTTTTGATATGTGAAGGGAGTCGTACCATTTTGGAGTTTTTTGCGGGTTGTGAGCGAGCAAACGCCGTGATAGATTCGAGACGTCAACAGGTGAAAGTCAGGGTGTTTTGGACGCCGCCAAGACCTGTAACTCGGGGGAAGGTTTAACCGGCCGTAGCTACTAAAGTTTCTCGTGCAGCAGCAGCGACACCACGCCATCGCAAAGTGCAATCTACTTCACCGTCGAACTAGGCACTCTCACTCTCGACGTGGCAAACCAACGGACCCGACAGGATTCTCAGCAACGTCTGCCGTCATGATGGAGGTCGCTTCGGCCGTGCGCATCCCATCGCCAGAGCCTGAGCTCCCAGAGCCGCCCCGCAAGCGCGATCGCTCACCCTGCGAGGCCGGCCCGTCGAAGCGCTCTCGACGAGACGAACGGGATGCAGATGACTCCGGCCGACCAAGGGACGACGACCGCCGACGAGACCGCGAAAACGGACGTAGGCACGACGCGAACGCGACCGGGCCTCGCGGGCAACCAGACGGAGGTGTACCAGAGGATGATTCGCGCCTCAAGCTTTTCCAAAGTGCTTTCAGCTCGACGCGCAAGCTCCCCATCGACGATTCAAAGACGCGTGCTGGTGGCGCCTACATTCCGCCTGCGCGGCTGCGGGCCATGCAAGCTGCGATTACGGACAAGAAGAGTCCCGAGTATCAGCGCATGGCATGGGAAGCGCTGAAGAAATCGATCCAGGGCATGATCAACAAATGCAACGTCGCCAACATCAAGCAGATTGTCCCGGAACTGTTCTCGGAAAACTTGGTGCGTGGACGCGGACTGTTTTGTAGGGCCATCATGAAGGCGCAGGCTCAAAGTTTGCCCTTCACGAACATCTACGCGGCTATGGTGGCGATCGTGAACACGAAACTGCCGCAGGTGGGCGACTTGCTAGTGCGCCGGTTGGTTGTGCAGTTCAGGAAATCTTTTCGGAGGAACGACAAGGCGGTCGCGGTCGCAAGCTCTACATTTCTGTCACATCTAGTGAACACGCAGGTGGTGCACGAGGTGCTCATTGCCGAAATCTTGTTGCTCCTCCTGAACAAGCCGACCGACGACAGCGTGGAGATTGCCGTTGGCATCATGAAGGAGGTGGGCCAATTCTTGGAGGAGATGAACGCTGCGATTGCGAACGCCATTTTCGATCAGTTCCGAAACATCCTACACGAAGCCGATATCGACAAGCGGACGCAGTACATGATCGAGGTTCTGTTTCAGGTCAGAAAGGACAAGTACAAGGACAACCCAGCGGTCAATGAAGAGCTAGATTTGGTTGAGGAGGATGACCAGCATACCCACCAACATACGCTTGAAGATGAGATCAAGGTTGAGGACGGACTCAACATCTTCAAGCTGGACCCAGAATACGAAGAGCACGAAGCGCAATACCAGAAGCTAAAGGCCGAAATTCTGGGGGAGGAGGAAGCCAGCGACGCGGAATATACCGATGGCTCTTCCGACGAAGAAGAGGACGAGGAGGCGAAAGAGATGGACATCAAGGACCAGACGAACGCCGACCTCGTCAGCCTGCGCCGGACCATCTATCTCACAATCAAGGCCAGCGGAGGTTTTGAGGAGTGCTGTCATAGGCTTATGCGGATTAACTTACCCCACGGCATGGAGAAAGAGCTTACGACTATGATTGTGGAGTGCGCCAGCCAGGAACGGACCTACGAGAAGTTCTTCGGCATGATCGGCGAACGTTTCTGCAAACTGAACCGCATGTGGACTGATTTGTTCGAAGAGGGCTTCGTCACCTACTATGAAACCATCCATCGCTTTGAGACGAACCGGCTGCGGATCATTGCGCAATTCTTCGCACATCTTCTGTCAACAGACGCGATTGGTCTGCATGTCTTGATGGCAGTCAAGTTGAACGAGGAGGATACAACTTCGAGCTCCCGTATCTTCGTCAAGATTCTTTTTGAGGAACTCATGTCATCGTTAGGGCAGAAGACACTCGTTGACCGCCTTAAGGACCCCATGCTCCAGGACAGCCTTACTGGAATTTTCCCGACGGACAACCAAGTCAATACACGTTTTTCCATCAACTTTTTCACTGCCATTGGTATGGGTGTGCTCACAGAGAGCATGCGCGAGTTTCTCAAAAACAACGTGCCAAAGCCCGCCGCTTTGCCGGAACAAGAGGACGAATCCGATTCGGATAGTGGTTCCTCACGCTCATCCTACTCATCATATTCCTCCCGCTCGCGTTCCAGGTCGCCTGTCGGTCGACGACGAGATTCGGCGAGCTCACGAGGACGCTCCTACTCCCGAAGCAAATCTCCAGCGCCGAAAAAAGTTCGCGGACGCAGCCGCAGCTCCCCTCACAGTGCCAACTCAAGGTCTTACTCGCCAGCCCCGCGCAAGCGACGCTATTCCTCCAGCCGCTCACGGTCCCCACAACCCCGACGCCGTGGCCGCAGCCCCTCTGGCTCTATATCACGATCACGCTCACCTGCTGGAAGGCGTCGACGGTACACTTCCAGCCTATCACGATCCCCATCCCCTCCAGTTCGTCGTCGTGATAGAGACTCAGGATCACCGCCTCCAGCGCGGCGACGCCGCGACTCGAGCTCACCGCCGCCCCGTAAGCGTGAGTCAACCGGCGCACCACCTCGACGTGCTCCCGCAGGCTCTGGAAGTCCTCAAGACAAACCCCGTCATCGTAGTGCGACCTCGTCGCTAGAGAGGTCACCGCCGCCCAAGAGGAGGTACACTAGTTCGGTATCGAAATCGCCTTCTCCGAGGAGAAGGCGGGACTCTTAGGGATCGGACTTCGTAGATTGCATTCTTGTATCAAACTAGCGGTTGAATTTTTGGGCAAGTGTGGGTTCGGGAGTTGCTGGATAGATTGTAGTCATGCAATGGGACCAGATCGCAAGTAGTATGTCAATTCTCAAATTGATAGTAGACCGGCAATGAAACACAGTGTACATTACTGTATAAAGTGACGTATTCTCTAACGGATAATCCTGTACCCGGAATATGAAATATTCAGGTGTTAGCGCGCTTGTTATCCCAAGCCCGAGTCGTTTCGACACGAAGTTTCGCATTCTTACCCGTCTGGGATCGGCACTACATCGTTAGTGCGGGAGGGCCTGTAAATAGAACATACAGTGACTGCTACGACGGATGTTTCCGAGTGTTCTCGAGTGCCGCCTTAGAGAAGCACAGTAGAGTTGAAATGAGGTGGGTGGTGCGAGCCTTACGGTGGTTGAGTGTGTCAAGGATGTTTGAAGCAAGCGCTACTCGCTCATCGTCTAACTTCCAATGCTTGATGTTTGGTGTTTGATGTTTAAAGCTGTGGGCGATGGTTTTGTACTCCGTGTCGCTTGGTGGTGGTATTATAAGATAGTTTCTTGTCGGCTTTGCTTTGCTGGAACTTCTCTCCAGGCTGACCCTCGACGCTAGTGCCTTATTTTCCAATTTCTCTTGCCATTGTGTTGTCTTGCTTATGAGGGTATTACTGTATTGGTAGTAATCTTGGACAATCTTGGGGCGTCCGAAATGCGATTCTATGGGATTCTTGTGGTGGCTGGGCTTGCGGGCTTGGTCACTGCATCGCCTACTTCGTTTGAAGCAACAAATTGTGAGTTATCTCATTACCTTTTGACATTCCTAGACTATATTGTGCCGCAATAACACCCGCTAGCTATCACCGTCCGCGCCGAACCGGCCACAAATGCAGAGGCTTTAGAAGACTCCCGACAAGCGCGACTGCAATGCCCTTCTCCAATCCACAACCACAATAAAGAAGAAGAGGAATGTCCACGCTGCTGAGAGCGTTTTCAAACGCGAGACTGGGTCGCTCGATGTGGCTGCTATCGACACTGTAATGGTGGCACGGATGCCGGTGTGGGGGATGGTTGCGGAGAGGGCGCCGCAGGAGGGGAAGTGGAAGGGGCCTGCGAGGGGTAAAGGGAAAGGAGATGGGGATGGAGCAGGAGATAGTGGGCCTCCCGATGGATAAGGAAAAGGTACTGGGCCCGGATTCTTACCCGAGGCGAAGGGAAGGAGTAGTGATGATTCCGATACTCCTCTACCACCTCCTGAGGCCAAAGGAAAAGGCGAAGGAAAAGGAAAGAGTGTTGGACCTAGAGTTAGCACCGCCATGGGCGGTACGGGCAACAACACCACTGATGCTGCTCCTCTTCCACTTCCAGAGGCAAAAGGTAAGGACGGTGCTGACCTCGACGCTCCTCCTCCTTCTCCAGAAGCGAAAGGAAAAGGTGCTGGTTCTGGAGCTGATGCCGGAATGGAAAGGTTGAGCGAAAGTACTCCTAGACCTCCTCCACCCCCAGAAGCAAAAGGGACGTGCGGGGCTGGTTCTGATGTCACTCCACCACCTCCCGAGGGCAAAGGAAAGAGAGCTGGAGCTGAAGTAGGAAGACCTCCCGGGGCTAAGGGAAAAGGTGCTGGGGCTGGAATAGAGGGCCCTCCAGAGGCCAAGGGCGAAAATCGTGTTGACACACCACCTCCCGAAGCACAAGGCATGGGCGGTGCTGACCAAACTCCCCCTGACGCCAAAGGAAAAGGCAGTGCCGAACAACCTCCCTCCAACGAAAAGGGAAAAGGTAGTTCTGATCAACCTCCACCTGAGGCAAAAGGAAAAGGCGATGACAACCCCGAAGCTTCACCACTACCGGAGGTAAAAGGGAATGGCAGTGTTGACATGGCTACCTCTTCCTCACCGTCTCTCGAGGCAAAGGGTAAGGGACAGGGTAACGGGACCGAGCCCACCGGTGGGAGGGAAAAACGAGGCACTGACCCTGTTGCTTCACCACCACCTCCGGAGGCAAAAGGAAACGGCAGTGTTGACATGATTGCTACTCCGCCACCTCCAGAGGCAAAAGAAAAAGGTAATGTTGATACTACGACTCGTTTTGGCCTGCAAGGGCAACTGGACAGGGTCCACCGCCTGCCGAGCCTGCTGTTGCGACGGGGAATGGGGTTGCTGCCAAAGCGATGAAGAGTAATGCGAGCCGACTTAGACATTCTTTTCTTTACTAACATGCGGCTGTTGGGTATGTCATAATGGTAGGTTTAAGGATCGGTCTGTAGTTAACTGTGCAAACTCATTCTGTCTTTGTGCTAATCTTGATACTTATTGTCATCTATCTGGCTTATTTGGACTAAACAACAGATCCGCAGAAACCTTTCAGCTATTCGAAGCCCGTTGTCCGACTTTCAGGCCCCAATATGGAAATATTACTTCATAGACTTCCTATCTAGCAGGTTCCTAGTTGGAGCAGCTTGGATTCGAGGTGTTCTGTGCCAGTAACACAGTTCAGTGGTCGGCACGGAAGGAATTCCAGCGCGGGGTTCTGCTTCCTTCTAGTTCCACTCCCTTCCGGAGTCACTGGGGAAATTGGTTTAATAGCCTATACAGACGACTTTTTAGGTGTTAAGGTAATTGTTGGGAGCATGTGAAGCCCCACATAGTCTTTAGCGTTGATATTGATAATGGCTACGGGAGACGTCAAATCGCCCCCGCTCCTTCTTGCAATGCTCATCTCTTGCTCTATACTTTGCCCTTTCGTATGCAGCTTTCAACATGTCGCTCTGCGACGTGAACTAGAGTGATAGTGAGAGCTCACTCAGCTCACTCAGCTCACTCAAATCAGCCAACGTACCTATCCTGACAGAGCGCCAGCGTACGACCGACGACATCGTAGAACTAGGGTCAGTGATATGCCGCACCTCAACACTAAGGTCAAACCATCACCGATTACCTGGTTAGGAAGGAGCCCGACATGTACCCCACTAGGTTTGATATACTCCGTGCAAATAAGCTCATATACTAAGGAATATGCTATTACAGTACAAATCAGTATGGGCCCCGCATAAAGTGGTGTATTTCCAATGGCAATTCGGGAAGGTATGGGATTGACGGAAGGAATTTCATTCCTTCCGTGCCCATCACTGACACAGTTCCAGGTTTTGATTCCGGGGTATTCGGTAGGCAGAGGGCGATCATCTTCGCGTAGCTTAGACCTCCATCTGAAAGGCGTGCGGTCCCCTAGTTGCTTTGGTAGGGCCCGTGATAGTCTGAGATGATGTGGAAGGCAAGACAATGGATAGGCTGAAGCGTAGGCGACAGCAGCGATCTCGGGACCAGATCCGAAGTATCTCCGAGATAGTAGGCAAGCGCGGTGACCTCATCAAGCAGCGCCCCGCAAACAAACCACCACCGTCGTCATGGGCGCCTCGGCCATGTCTCAACCACTATAACTCAGACGTTCACACGATGTCAACCGGATATTTTCCCAAGCGAGAAAAGCTTGGCCTCGAAGACCTGTTCAAGGGTCTGGTCACCGCTTCCCATATCCTGCATTACAATGGGGTGGTAGATGCGTATGGCCATATCTCAGTGCGGAGTCCTGATAACATGGCCACGTTCTGGATGCCATGCAACATCTCGCCAGCTCTGGTCAGCACGTCGGATGACTTGATCGAGTACAAGGTTGAGGATGCGACCGAAGTGGAGAAGAACGCGAAGCCGGGATATCTGGAGAGGTATATCCACAGCGAAATCTACAAAAGATTTCCTGCGGTGAACAGCGTAGTGCACAGCCACTGTAGCGATGTTCTGCCTTATTGCATCAGCGAAGTGCCGTTGAAGGCCACCATCCACATGGCAGGTTTCTTGGGTGAGTAGTGGCCTACACTTGCGTCCAGACCAGGTACTAACGCGTGTTGCCCAGGCACAAGCGTTCCAGTATGGGATGCCTCCGCCCACTACCCCAGTGGATCGAAACATGATCTCCTCGTCCGCAATGCTCAGATAGGCGCCTCACTCTCTTCCGCGTTCAAGCCTGCAACCTCGGCCGGGTTCATATACTCCAAATTTCGCTCGGCGATCCCCTCGCAAATCGGCGGCTCACAGGAGCCTGACAAGGAGCCTAATCACACTGTTGTCTTGATGCAGAGCCATGGCTTCACGACCCTGGCACATGGGATCGAGGAAGCCGTGTATCAAGCCATCTACACCAAGGAAGCGGCCAAGACCCAGACCACAGCTTTGACCATCCGAAACGCACATTTCAGCCACAGTGTGGAAGGAAAGGTTGACATCGAAGGAGGTGGCAAGATCAAGTCTGCAAAAGTCAAGGCAGAGGGCGATCTTAAATATTTGAGCGACAAAGAGGCGCACGATGCTTGGGAGACCAATCAGGGCACTATCACTCGGCCGTGGGCGCTGTGGTGTCGTGAAGTTGAGGTCAATCCTCTATATCAAAATCAGTGTACTGGAGGGGATGACGAATAAGAAGACACGCATGCACGGCAGCAAATCTTCGCGTGGTTATGGCTGCAGAGCTTGATCACTTTTGCTTTTCTCCAGGTAGGTGCACAGGGAGGTCTTCATTGAGTAGGAACCATATTGCATTTGGTTTGCTTCTTGAATCTGACCTTCTCTTCTCCTCTTCTGTCTAGAATGCTATTGTCCCATTGTCATTTTCACCGATATTTCCACTAGTAACCTCTCGTATGCAAAGGGTGTTAGGGCAGACGCCAAGCCGCGAGAATTGCTACAATATCCTCTAGTCTCCGAACGATATGTTGTTCCGCCACTACCGTTTCATAAAGTACGTACCCCGGGGGCCCAGATCCTTGCGCTGCGCGTCTTTGAACACAGTTCATCTCGAACCTCGAGGAGATGAAGACAAGACGCGGGGTTGCTTGACGATAGAGGAAGCTAGTCCAGTCTCTAGACCGGTAATTGTTTATTACTAGCCGGTATCAAGACTACGATGCGAAAAATCGGGTTTGCTCTTACCGATGGGACCTGCCTAGTGAGGTGGTCAGCACGGAAATAAAGGGCAACGGCATAACTGGCGCCGCATGCCACTATCGGCCACGCGACCACAAAATATATATTGCTATAGCGATTGCTATTCAGTTTTCCTTGCTTGAAATCGTTTTCCTTGCTTGAAATCGTTTTCCTTCGTCCCTGAAATGCTTCTTCAGAGCGCGTTGCTAGCAGCAACTATATTTGCTTCTTCTGCCCTCGCGGCTTTTGGCGTTACGACGTCAGGGAGCAACATCATCGTTGATGCAGGGTCCGCCAATCCACTCAAGTTCACTGTCAATTCCAAAACATGTGACATCACCTCCATTCTGTATCGTGGAGAAGAACTCCAATACGCGAAGCAAGGGACACACATCTCGTCTGGGCTGGGGACTGCGACAGTCAAGAGCGAAATCATCAGCAGTGAGAACCTAGATCCCAGCTTTGGTTTTATACTGACGGTTAGCCAGATCAATATGTCAAAATCACTTGCACAACATCCACGTTGACCCACTACATGGTCGTAAGGTCGGGAGAAGCCACCATCTTCATGGCGACCCACACCACCGCCGAACCCTCAATCGGCGAACTTCGCTTCATCGCACGCCTACAACCCTCCAAGCTACCCCTGGAACAACCTTTCGGAGTCGTATCAACAACCAGCGGTTCCACCTCTACAGTCGAAGGCTCGGACGTTTATATTGTTGGCGGGCAAACACGCAGCAAGTTTTACTCCAGCGAGCGGTTCATCGACGACAACGTGCACTGCATTTACCGCGATAGTGATGCTATACGTGCGTGTATGCTTTTCAATTCGTATTCGTATGAGGCATCTTCTGGTGGGCCTTTCTTCCGCGATATCAACTCCAACAACGCGGGTGATAGCACGAACCTGTACTTCTACATGAATTCTGGGCATGTTCAAACGGAGAGCTTTAGACAAGGCTTGCACGGCCCGTACGCGCTAGCTTTCTCGCGATCTGGGACGCCGACTGGGAAGACGATGGATACGACATTCTTCGCAAATTTAGGAATCACTGGCTATGTCGCTCCGTCTGGGCGTGGAACGGTCACAGGCACAGCAACAGGTGTAGCCTCTGGCTTCCAGAAGGTACTGCACTGGTACAACGCCAACGTTCAGTACTGGGTCTATGCCGATTCTGCTGGAAGATTTACTTCGCCAGCCATGAAACCTGGAACATACACCCAAGTCCTCTACCAAGGAGAGTTCAAAGTAGCCTCGAGCTCCGTGACTGTCTCGGTTGGGGCAACTACAACGGCGAACATGGCGGCATCTACTGCATCTAAGACGACGCTCTGGCAAATCGGCGACTGGGACGGCCAACCTACCGGCTTCCGAAACGCCGACAAGCAACTCCGCATGCACCCAACCGACTCCCGCATGTCATCCTGGGGCCCACTCATCTATACTGTCGGCTCTAGCACTCTCGACAGCGTCCCAATGGCCCTTTTCAAAGGCTACAACGTCCCTTATACCATCAAATTCACGCTCACTGCCGCCCAAGCCTCCGGTGCATCAACGCTCCGCATCGGCACTACATTAGCCTTTGCCAGCGGCCGGCCCTCTGCAGTCATAAACAGTCTAAATCTAGCAACTCCTGCAGCGCCTACGAAGGTCGATTCACGAGGTGTGACGAGGGGTGCATATCGGGGGTTTGGCGAGGTGTATAACTATGCTATCCCGGCGGGGAGTCTAGTTGCGGGGAGTAACACTATTACTATCGATGTGGCGAGTGGGAGTTCAGCCAGTTCGTGGTTTTTGGCGCCAAACTTTATTTTGGATGCTATAGAGTTGCTTCGGTAGGGATGAGATAGGATAAATCACTAAGATTGGTGTAGAGTAATCATGATTGCTGCGTTGCTTCTATTCCTTCGCTAGAAGTGTTTCTGCATTGTGCCAACGAGTATTATATTTATTGGACTATTCCTTGTATCTATCACTGAAATGTACAAAACAAATGCGCCGAACTCCTTTTATGGACGTCCCATAGTATTATGCTTTTTTGTCTCCTTGCGCTGCTTGAAGGGATGCATGAATTTCTTGGAATTGGAGAATGACCGGGCCCAGATACAATATGGTAATCGACATGGGTTGCTCCCCTGCAGTGGTTTGTGATCTGAGTAGTAGTCCTCCCAGCTCTCTGAGTAATTTAAGCCCGTCCGCTCCAGAAACTCTTACTATTTCGTCCAGATCGATCGACCATCTGCTATCGTTCCAGCCAATACGCCGCACATGCAGGGATAGGTGCCCGCCTCTTTCGAAGCACGCTACTAATAGATTCACCCTAAGAATCACAACACATGGGTACTTTTGAGGCACCAAGAACCTTACCAAGTTCTCTGTCGGCACCGTAAAGGAGATAGGTGATGTGTTCGTAATCAAAGTTCTCAATCGAGTCCCTTTTAATCTCGTCCGTCTCTTTTGTTCGTAACTTTAACTGTTCACACTTTCTCAGAGTTCCGAACCTGGGGCCATACGAGTCGGTTGTTCTAGTGCGCGAACAAACTGTGTCTGTTGTTCTTACGATCGAAACCCCGTCAAACCCGACTTCCCTCAAGCGCAGCGCAGAACATTATCGATGTTGGCGGGCATGCTCAACCAACTACGCTTCCATGGACCCCATCCCAGGATCCCCGTCTTGCGCAATTTGTGATGCCACAGACACCACGCTGGGTGTCGGTACCGCCGACCCATACATCGTAATTATCGACGCGACTTCTAGCCGTGCATTCGAATTAGTGTCTGTAGACGTGCGAGTAGCCGGAGTCGAGGTCGGAGTCGTCGTCTTAGAGCCGTGCCGCTTCATGCTTTCTAAAGCCTCTGTGAGATTTTTTAGGTTGAGATGTTCAGTTGTCAACAGGACCGGATCGGGCCACGATGGCAAAGTCTCTATATGGTCAAAGCCAATTACGTTCCCTGAAGGACCGAGAAGTCGTCCCTCGTTGTCGAAAACCGCCGCCCGATTGGGAAACACGATCAAACAATGCGTGGCTTGGTTGTTCACACTGGGACCCACTTGTTCCATGTGTACGCTCGCGACGTTCCCGGAGCTCGAAGGCCTGCATCGATGTACTTACCTCCGCTGGTCAGAGGTACGACCTTGCTGAGCTCGTGTTCGAAGGGGAGTTCGATCGACAACAAAGCCATCTAGCTTGACGCACCGAAGAGGGAGAGGCTTCATCTCGTCAAGTTTCGAGGCGATGCGTGCTTTTCGCATGTAGTAGTCGTCGAGATAATCTCCTGTTCCATACTCGTAGTGGAGAACACCCCTGCCGTTGACACCTCTGTCGAAGTATCAGTATCGTTGAAACGGATACGCCAAGGGAAACCACAGTGCATTTCAAGTCAAGCGTACTTGTAAGTATCGCCATCCTTGTTGGAAACCTTCAAACCCTGTATTTCCTTGGGCTTGCCCCAGTGCTTTTGGCGCACGATGGGCGTCTCTGCCATTTGAAGATCAAGGACAAGCATCTCGTTCTCATCGGCTTTATTCCGGAACACAGCTTCCCAGGTAATCGATTGGAAAGTGTTACGCATGCCGAAAATGCGCAACTCTCTTAGTTTGGTGAGCCCGATGAGTGATTTCATGCCATCCTGGGACATGTGCTTCTTGCGCAGGGAACTGTAACGGTCAACTTCAATAGGTCGGCTTATATCAATGATGAGCTTCGTGAGGGACCTGTGAAGGGCCTTCCAGACGATGTCCATGACTGGGAGATCTGACAGCCACCTGGCGGGTATCAGTAAAGTTTACGAACTCGATGTGTTGCAGCTTCGACTGGTACATTGTACAATTCAAGCACGTGGCCTACCTACGTTGCCGACCATACACGATTCAATTCTTCCTCTTCGTCAAGGTCCGGAAGTGTCTTGGCCAAATCATCGACGTCGATAGTGATGCAGTCGGAGCCATCATCGGCAGCATGGGACGGCTCAGGCTTGTAATCTTGCAGCAAGATTTCGAATTCGGCCATGTTTAGGCTATATTCAAAAATGCGGGCTTCAGATACTGATGTTGCAAAAAGTATGTGAACGTCACAAGTGAAGACGCAATCAGATCGGTCGCAAACGCCAGAAATTAGAAACCGCGATAAGGTCGCCATTGCGGATTGTTTGTCGGTCACATGCAATATAGTCGTAGGAGCAACTACAAGCTCGAGATAGGATACTGTTTTCCCAACCCCGAAACGTCAGAGGGATATTATGAATCGCCGATGGCATTTCACTCATTGTAAGTTGCGGGTATGATTTGTTTGTATCGGGGGTGATATGGCGAGGTGGTTGGTTTTCGCCGCCACCGCTTAGCTGACTTGAACTGACTTGAACTGACTTGAACTAGGCGCATGGCGTAACGTCCTAAGTGTACGGAACTACGAAAGCACTGCAACGTGTTTTTATTTCAGATTGCATACAGGATTGTGGACAAGATGAATTTACTGACTGTTGGAGACTTTCATGGTGATGTGCGCTTTCCATGTCTGTTGCATTGAAACCTTGAATATCTTAAATTAAGGTACGTGCACATACACAATTCTGCACAGGCAGTCATCTAATTTCGTGTTTCAAGTATGGAAGTATGCTACCCCTATTTTAAACTTTAGAATACGCAAGGTCGGGAGTTGTGAAGAGTCCAGTATGCATTACAGAGGGCGCCGAGCAAAAAGCGTGTGCACAATTGTTGGCGGATCCACCTTCCTCACGTAACGTTACCGTACTGTGATTACGCATCTGAATAATGAGCAAGTTCAACGTCACCTACTACGCCACTCTTGATATTTTGCCAGAGCGAAAGAACGGGTATGACTCGATCAAACCGATGCGATTAGAATCACGCGAGTACCACTACCCTCACTGCCAGCGACAACCTGCAGTATCATACTCCCTTCTGTGCAATGATTCTTACACTAAGCCCTTCTCCATACACACAGGCACTTCAAATCAAGTTGAACCGCCTCAACACACCAAGACCCTCAACAGAACGCAAATTATACAAAACGCGTCTCAATCAGCCTCCTCAAACGAGCAGGATATACATAATGCAAAGATGACATGAAGTCATGCACCATGCCCGTTCGTACCGTACAAACCACCACAAACTCCACGCCGGAATACACAGTCGCAAAGATGATCCAGTACAACGATGGAGAAAGAAGAGCAAGTTTACATGCGAAAGGAGGATGGTTTTATTCCCTAAAATGTAGATTCCAGAATAAGATGCCCAATATAGCGCCGCAGCCATTGAAAATGAGGATATATGATGAACCCGACCACTGAACCATTGGAGGGTCGGAGTTAGGTAGGCCCGTTAGGTTGTTGTGAGATTGTTTGCCGGTACAATGCATGGTAAATGTCCAGAAAAAGTTGGTATGTTGAGAGAGAGCATAAGTAGGTCGATATCTTACTGAACTCGGGCTTGAAAGAGGGTCGAAGAGGGAGAGCTCTTTACGACTACGCCGTTGGTGAACTCGGGGTCCGCGACTCGGCGATGGCGGAGCAGAAGCCGGTGCCTGCAAAGTCTGCTTCGAAAGCGTGAATGCGTCTATTCCGGGCGTTGCCTCTTGTTGCCGTGGGGGTTCCAATTGCCATCGCCGCCCTGTTGGCTCTGGTTGAAGAAAGGTGCGTTGAATTGAGGTTGGGTACCACCGAACCCGCCGGGGCCTCCTGTAGAAGACGAGCGTTAGTTTAGTGTTTACGAGTAAGAACAAGGCGAGGAGAAGTCGCAGTTTGAGATAGAAATCGGAGACGTACCCATTCCTCCCATCATACCCATGTTGCTACCCATCATCCCCATACCGCCGGCTCCCATACCCATCATGTTGCCGCCCATGGGCATAACGCCCATTCCACCCCCCATGTTGTTCATGCCCATCGGGCCGCCTCGTCCGCGATTGTTCATGCCGCCGCGCATGCCACCCATCATTCCGCCACGGTTGAAGCCACCGCCGCCAAACTGATTCATTCCACCGGCGGCCATGGGAGCACCTCCAAAGTTCATAGGACTAGGGCTGCCATATCCTCCACCCATGTTACCACCCATGTTACCACCCATGCTACCACCCATATTGCTTGCGGGGCCGGAGAAGTTGCGGTTCTGGTAGCCCATGTTGTTCCCTCTGTTGCTGAAGTTACCGCGTTGGTTGTTGAAGCGATTGTAATTTCCACCACCCTGGCCACCCTGGCTGCCGTAGTTAGTTGACGATGCGCGGTCGCCTCGGTTCTTCTCGCGCTGTGGTACATCTTTGGGGAGTGTCTTGAAAGGGTTGACATGTGGAGGGTTGAATATCGCCGTTGGCTTTTTGGCGTGCGCCTGGTCTTGGTAGAGGGCTTCGATCTGGTGCTTAAGGGCCGTCGCTGCCTGCGGGCTCTTTAATTGCACGTAGACTTGTCTGAGAGGGTGTTAGAGAAACTCGTGTTGCGTGTTGGTGCACTCACCCCTTGCTTTTGCCATTCACCTTGTGCTCGTTGAAGGTGACCTCGTTGAGCTCATCCTCGCAGCCGCCTTGATTGGCCCATCCGCGTATGTCTTCTTCGCTAATCCACCAGTTGAGATCGTTGATCATGAGGGCAGCAGTGGCGCCAGGGTCCATGGGTCGGTCGTCGTCCTCGCCCAGTTTACGCTTCGTTCCTTGCTGCTGGGGCGCTTGCTTCTGGAACGTCTGGTTGCCGACCGAGGTACCGGTACTTGATATCTGCTGGGTGCCATTCTCTGGCTGCGCGTCTCCGTTTGTCGCCCCGGCAGAGCCATCCTGTTTCATGACGGAGTCAGCTTCTTCGATTTTGGCCGTGCTCGTTTCGCCTGTTGATTCGTTGGCGTGTGAGTCGGTGTGCATGGTGGCATCGGTCTGTGTTGTGTTCTGCTGGGGGGTAGATTCTTGGTAGGTCTGACCCGAGTCATCACCATAGATGTCGATGTCGAAGTTGTCGTCGTCGGCCATATTGCTGTTATATCAAAGTAAAGTTGGCGGATAAGGGTTTGAGGTGAGTGTCCCAGAAGTTATGAATTGGCTTTAGATACTTGATTCGCGCAGCCCAGCGGCCAACGTACATAAAGGTCTGTGTGCGCATGACTTATCAGCGATCGATAGGACAGATGAGGGCCAGGAACAGTGCCCATTGCAAGCAGCGAAACGGCGTGGTGGATAGCAAACCGCGCAGAGTAGAAGAAATACGTACAGGTCCACTCCTGAGGGGTGAAACAAAAGCCGAAAGCTCAGCCCAGTGTGAGATGTAGATAGACCGATCGCCTCTGGCAGATGCGGGTAGGTAAAGGTACAGTATGGGTGTTTGTATGATGATGATGATGATGTGGAGCCTGCGCTCTGGGCCTTGCTCGACCGTCCGAAGTACAGGTTGCGCAACGCGTGCTTGTGTGGTACAGTAGCTGCCCGTGAGAAAGATACAGCGCGATGCTCTGCACTACAAGGAATAAGAGAAAGCCACGAGGAACAACTCGTGAGAGACTTCAGACACCGCTGACAGCCTTGTCCCTTGAACGCGTCGGACCGCGCCTTCGCTCAGGATGGGGACGGGAGTGTCGGGTGTCGTGTGTCGTGACAGGGCCCTAGATTGTTCGGTGAGTGGTGTATCTGCGCAGATATGATGGAGATGGGCGCGGGCGCAGCGTTGATGCGATCAGTTCGTTGCCCGAGGGAACGGAGGAGGGATGACGGAGGCAGACGAGACGAGGCGCGAACAGCGAAGAGGCGATGAGGGGAGCTCGGGCTAGCGCAACTTGGCGCGACCCTAGATGGGCCGCGGCTACCTCCGTTTCCCGCAATGTGTCCAGAGATGCAGCTCCTCCGCCGCCTCTGAATTTCTGGGAGACGATTGAACACCACCACCTCCTCCAACTCCAACTCCACCTCCACCTCCACCTCCTTCCACCACCACAACCACCCCATCCCGTCTCCGAGGCGACCTCACACAGCCAATACTCTACGCACACGCCCGCATAACTCGCCATGGATCAAATCAAGGAGATGGCAGAGTGCGTTGGCCGCTGTGGACGGGCGAGTCGCATCCGCTAACAGCTTGCAGCGTTCCCCAGGAGTTCATCAAGGATGGCTTCCAGTTTGTGAACCGATGCACCAAGCCCGACAAGGTGCGTCATCTCGTCCCGGTTCCGCTCTCGCACTCGCACCCGTGCTAACGTCGGCGCAGAAGGAGTTCATCAAGATCTCGCAAGCAGTCGGCGTCGGCTTCGTCATCATGGGCGTCATTGGCTACGTGGTCAAGCTCATCCACATCCCCGTAAACAACATCCTCGTCGGCGGCTCATAATCCATCGGTGGCAGCAGGTTGGTAGCGAAAGGAGAGCGCGCTTGGATGGTAGGACGCGCACCCCATGAGATGGCCTTTCGTGGGGACAACAGACGTGGATCCCAAGGACGCAATGGCGGTAGTAAAGGGTGCGAGCGCATGCATCATTTACGTTGGCCTCCAAAAGTTGTACAATAGGGACGGGCATTGGACAGGCCGGAGTTTGTTTATGTTCAAATCTATCATCTACACCAATGGATCATATTTGACTCATCGGAAAGTCTTGTGCAGTCTTCCCTCAAATGTGGCTATCTGTGCCGCAGCTTGCGCGTCTCTGGACGTCTACGTGGAATGGCGCTATCTAAAGTGCTCTACATACCGATACGCCGTAACCTGACCAGAATTAGAAATGTGCGATGATAAGTTGATTTCAAATTTCGGGCTCCCTCGCAGCACATCAGTCATCGTCGGAATAATCATCGTACCAATGCGCTCTGGCAGCAGCAGCATTGTACAAGCGCTCGTCGTGTTGCAGCTGCGCATTCACTCGTCGGCCGACCTTGGGTTCTGCTTCGTCTTCCCCTAGCCCGTCATTCCACGTGTGAACGCTACATGTACCCTGCGACGTTCCCCACCCATTCCACGATGTTGCTGTCATAGTTAGCTCCCGACGATCCAAGCCATGCACCGTTCCACTCACCAGCAACAATCGGCGCATTAGGGTGCCAACTGGCGTCTCTGACGCAAGTCATCCACGCACCGCCATTCCTCCCATAGTAGTCGTACGCCTCGGCCATTAGACTCGGATCCCTGGGCCGACTGTTTCGCGTCGCTTTTAACACGTCGATCTTGCCCTTGAGCGTCGCATCTAGATTCCAGACATATACACTGCCGTCGTAGCTCCCCGAGTACACATAACGGCTGTCTGTGCTCCCGGGTGGCGAAAAGTGACATCTTATCAGCGTCTTGAGGACTTTGTGCCCGCGGAAGGTGACGAGCGAGCAGTCATGCGGGTGGGGTCTGTAGTCGTTATCATTGTAGGAGTTGCTGCGGTATTCAAAGCGGGTGGTGTAAGCGTCGGTGTCGATGCGGTCGGCTTTGTCTTTTGAGTGCATCTTTCGGAGATCCCAGAGTTTGGCAGTTTGGTCTTTGCCGTTGCTAAGGACGTATCGACCATCGCCCTTGCTGTCTACGTACGTCAGGCCTTCGGTGTGACCAAGGAATACGCCGGCCTCACGGCCATCGCCCATGCTTCGCCGATCCCAAACTTTGAGAGTCGTATCGTCGGAACCGGAGTAGAGGATGTGTGGGGACTGTGAGTCGGCAAAGCATACAGCGTTCACGTCGTCTCCGTGGCCTGGGATGCGCAAGATGGATTGCCGCCGCTCGATATCGTAGACATAGACGGCATTGTCACCCGTGCCGGCTACAATCTCACGGCCGTCGCCCGAGAATCGAATCGACCAGATACCAAAGTAGTCGTGAAAGCCGCTGGTGTTTTGACCAGGGCCAATGTTGGCCAAGTCAAGCAGATGCGGCTCGGCGTCATTATTGGGATCCGTGGGTGCTAGGCAAACGATGCTGCGGATGGAGCTGTATGCAAGAAAGCGGTTGTCCGGGCTAAGGGAAGCGTCGGTGATGGTCCATTGGCCGTAAGGGTAAACGACGGATTTGTAATACTTCCAGTCGTAGGGATTCGACGTGTCGTACATTCGGACCCGAAAATCCTGCGCACACGAGAAAAAGAAGTTGCCGTCATCCGAAAACTGGCCAGAGTAACAACGTGCGTTGTAGTGGATGATGGTGTCGGCCGCGGATTCGGGGATCATATCTTGCCTCATTAGTCTGCTCTCGGTTTTTTGTCGCCCATTGCCACCCTGACCCAGCTCCCTCTGCATCACATTGTATGCCAGTCTCTTCCGTCTCTTGATGGTGTCCTGCGACCGGTATTTTGAACCAAAAGTTCCGTTGTTCATCAACTCGGTTCCCTCGTCACTGGGCACCTTTTGGAAGGCCGTCTTGCCTCTCGGCCGCCTTCTCCTCGGCCGTGGCCCAACAGGGTCATATCCCGTGCCCGGGTCGCTATCTGTCTCGTCGCTCTCATCGTTGTCGTCTTCGTCGTTGTCGTCTTCGTCTCCGACCACTCGGCGGTCGAGGCGCCGTATTCCCGCCGTGGTAGTGATGAAGGAGCCACGGCCGAACAGCTCTCGGAGCCCCGAGTGGCCAAGTAGCTGCATGATCTGGTCGCGGGAAACTATGTTATTCAGCATGTGCGCGTTCGTCCGGAGCGAAACCGTACTGGCTATGGGCCGCCGCGGGTTCGAGGGTTCGACCTGGCCTTCGGCATCTTCGTCGTCGTCATCCTCGTCGCCTTCTGTGATCTCGACTTCGAATTCTACGCCGCTCAATTCCTCCGCCGCGTCTGCCCGACAGATTAGCACGCAGAACGCCCCGAGCTTCTAAGAAAGTCGTGGGGGTGCGCACCGTGGAAGTTGAGGCCATCGTCTTCTTCGCTGTCTCCCGGCGCGGGCACGTAGTCCATGTCGTCATGATCGTCCTCAGTGTCCTGCCAGAAGGGATCGTTGGGATCGTAGAAGATGGTCCGGGGGTCGTCCTCCTCGCTCTGTGCCTCGTACGATGATGCGGGGGCGCTCATGTTCGCAGAAGGCGTGCAGTGAGTGTGCGTGAGGTTGCAAGAGCATCCATCATAGCCGGCGGCGGGGAGCTAACAAGCCGTGGCGATTGATGATATGTCAAGCTGCCCCGTTATCTCCGGCGCTAGTGGGGCGAGCCGCCACACGTGCTGCTTGTTACACTTGGTCCCGTTTGTGCAACTCCTCTTTTGTCTCCAATTCGTCTTATTCGAAGCTCGGAACACCAGTGAGCGCGTCTTGCCCAGCTTTGTGCGTTTTCCGGAATACGGCGAGCGTTACTCCAAATACGATGCTCCGCGGGTTGCCCGCCGAAGCAGGACCGACAAACGTCAAAGAAAACTACGTGCCGTCGCCACGATGTGCGCATCCACGAAGTCATGCGATCGTCGTATGTACTGGGCTGTGATGGCTCAGGCTGCTACACGCCTAAAAATCGAGGCGCATTGTTCAAAGTCCGGAACGTTACCTGGGTGAATCTCGAGGGTCAGAGTAAGCTTGATGGGTGACATATCGATAATCCGGATGTTGAGGGTAGGCAGTGTGACTTCCAGGTCATTAATTACAATTTGACAACGACAGGTTGCAGCGGTTGTTAAACAAGGGGAGTTTACAAGTAGAAAGGAGCTGTGTAGTATCACTAGCCGAACACAGACGCTTCGCTGCGCATTTTTCCAAGTCACTGATGCATCGTGAGTAAACAATAGGGAGAACAAATCAATCGTGAGAGTCTTCGTATAACTATGTCTCATAACTTGTAACGTCTGACCTTACTATAGTTCCGTAATGATTGCAAGACTTTGCACTTGCTGATAGTTTAAGTAGACAATGACAACGCTTTCGCACCTAAGCTCAAAAAGGCAATCACCCTTTTACAACCACCTTGGACGTACAATATCTATATCAAGATATAAGGCTTGCTTCTAAGAGCAACGTCCTATACTTTCAAAGGCAAATTGATATTTTATCTTAATAAGGATAAGCTTTGATCTATCTTGACCCACATAAAACAAAAGCACCAATAAGTAGCCTGCCCACAAGCCGCTGTGAGGCCGTGCTCCTGCCAATTCGAGCGTAGTTTGTCCGGCGTCGCCCCACCGCGAGTGGGTCAGATTATTTGAGTCCACCATCCCTCAAAGTCCACCTCTACGTCATACTCCAAATTGAACCCGCAGACATGCCTTGCCGGCACCACGACGTTCAAATATTTGACGACTTCCGATGCTGTCTGGCCTGTGGAGAAACAGTCTTCGAAAGTACACCGCACCTTGCCAATGCCCCGTCACACGACGGCTCCGTGTTCTACAAATATGCCCCTCTCAATGACGTCCTTGGGCAAGAAATTAGGCTAGTGGTGGTATACCCCGGTGGACTTCGTGAGGATGTTACTTTAGACATCGTCCATGTCAATTTGACAGAAACACCCGCTTACGAAGCAGTGTCCTATGCATGGGCGACACAAAGCGGCGACGCCTCTCTTTCCCAAGCCGTATACTGCAGAGGCAGACCAATAGCCGTTACCAAGCAATGCGAGGCGGCTTTGAAGTGCTTTCGTCTCCAGGGCCGCAACAGAATCCTTTGGATTGATGCCATCTGCATCGACCAATCAAACATCTCAGAGCGCAGCCATCAGGTGGGCTTCATGGGCACGATTTACTCGAACGCCAGTCAGGTCCTCGTCTACCTAGGTTCCGGTACGGGGGCTACCAACATCATTCTTGGCTATCTCAACGGCGAGGCAACGTTTCGAAGCCACTTCAAACAAGACGGATCATACCGAGCCGGAACGGACCATGCGGTAAGGGAATTCCTCCGATGTCGGTTCTTCGATCGCGTCTGGGTTCTCCAAGAGATTGCATTAGCAAGACTGGTCACCGTGACAGCGGGTGATAAAACTGTACGGTGGACGCACGATGACTGCATTACGAAACTGCTCGGCATCTGCAGGAACAAGAACATCGAGCCGCCTAGTGCGCTACACTGGCTACCCGCGAGCGAACCTCACGCTGACATCCTAACTGTGCTTCAAAAGAGTCGGAATTGTTCATCCACAGACCCGAGAGACAAGATCTTCGCAGTACTAGGGCTGGCACACCAGAAATACCAAAAATCTCTCCCTCCCGATTACTCTCTGACATCGGATGAAGTGTTCATGAAGCTTGCCATCTATTTGATAGAGGAAGAGAGAAGTCTTGCTGTATTGAAGCACATCACAGGCCAAATCGACTTTCCCGATCCAAATACGCTGCCGAGCTGGGTTCCTCGATGGGATGTCAAAGTCAGATACAATCCGCTACCACCTCAATTTACCGTTAGAGAATTGGAAACGCTCATGACTGAATGGTTCCCGTCCAAGCTTATCTCCGGCCGAGACACTGTAAAGCAACAAGATGTGGAGACGCTCAACGAGATTCTCGAGATGATGCCTCTCGTTGACCCAGTTATATCTACAGAAATGTGGCGGCAGCGGCTCGCTCAGCGGCACTCACGACGAGCCAAGGAGACTCCATCTGTGCAGCCGCTCAGCTCGACCGAGATCGAGGCAATGGCTCTTTCCCTTACGCAACTCCACGCTCGGGACTTTCACTTCGTTACTACCTCATACGATACGCAGACGCAATGCCAAAGTCTTCTTCCTATACGTCTTCACACTACATTATCGCCATGCCTCCGCGTCCGCGCCCACAAGCTCGACACCATCAACAAAGACCTCGGCGGAAATTCCGGAATACCAACGCACACCCTCTCAAGAACAATCCTTTCAGCCTTACATAGCCATCGGCTGTGTGCTTTATGCGAAGCTCACTTTGTCGCAACGCCCATATGCCAGCAGGCCCCCAGCGTCACCCATACCATTATCGATGAGTTTTCACGAGAACTGAACTGTTTCGGTCAGGGTAAGACGCTGTTCCGGACGCAACAAGGTGTTGGGTTTGCGCAGATGAAGGTGCATGTGGGTGATGGCGTTTGGGCACTTGATGGAGCGGATGTGCCGTTCGTACTCATGAAGGTTGATAGTCATCACGTACTTGTTGGGGAGTGCTACTTGTATAGGGCGCTTCGATGTCATCCTTGTGTCTGCTGTGGGTGGGATGTTGAGCCGTGGTCGACTAGTACAGAGATTATTGACATTTGGTAAGGGGTTTTAGAGCCTGAGGCTGGCGGAAGATGGCTTGTTCCAGGAACGATCACCTTGTAGTACATTCAGATTGCACGCTTGCGCAGTGAATTGACCCTAGTCTTAAACTACGATTACTCTACGGCGCACCATCTAAACGAGGAAACATGTTGAGATCTATATAAAGGAAATGTATCCGCCGTGTCTACCATCCATTCCCACCATTACCACACTCCAAGTTCCATGTCATCTTTTATGCAATAGCAAACTTACTCCTCTGTCTCAACACCAATCCCCACTTCCAAAGCGCCGCAATACCCACCACACAAAGCACCATCAAACCCCCCAACAAACTAACACCCCCATCAACCCCAATCCCCTCAAACATCGGCTTCGCCACCAGAATCGCCACGAAGGCCAACAAGCTCCTTGCGAAACTGTTCGCAGCAAAAATAGATGCCGCGTACCGCGGGTAAATGTTCGGAATGTACAGGAAGATACACTGCACGACAACGTAGATGCCGAGGATGACGAACGCAAGTCCAAGGGTAGGCACGATCCAGTGAATATCAGGGCGGGATGTCCAGGCGTAGAGGAAAAGCCCAACGGGAATGAATGGAGAGGCGATGACGCCGGTAACCAGGTGGTTTTCGAGTTCGCCGAAGGTGCCTTGTGTAAGACGGGGGAAAACGCGATATTTGAGCCACAGTATTTGCGCCACAAAGGCGACTAGACAGGCGGGGATGACGGCGAGGAAAATGAGGCCCGTGCTTGCACCACTGAAGCCGTAGTAGACGGGGTATACCAGAGGAAGAGACTACACTGCGTTAGCTTCAAGGTTTGCCGATCAGAGTTGTCGTCTCATACCTCAAAGAAGGAATAGAAGACTCCATAGGCAAGGCCTATGTATAGTGTCGTAAACATGAGCGCCGGGTCCTTCAAGTTCATCTCCCAGGGTTTGATAAAAGCATCGGACAGTATAGCTCCCATATGCATGTCTTTCTGCTTGATCTCCGCCTCACTCATCAACTCCATGTTGCCCGTCTCCGCCCTCCTCCGCTTCGCCTCGTAGTAAAGAATCGTCGGACCGCTCGTCTCAGGCAAGCAGCACAACATGAGTACGAACATAGGCCCACTAATGATGAGTAACTCCCAGCTACTGAACCGCCAGCCCAAGGATTGCACAGCGTAGCCAGAAAGTGTCGGTCCGAAGGCAGGTCCAACGGAAGCTACGCATGCCCACATGGCGATTGCAAAGGGGAATTGGTTCATCGCCCATATATCGGCGAATGACGCACCAGCGGTGGCGAGACAAGGGCTGGCCATGAAGCCGAGGAGGAAGCGTAAGACCATTAGGCCTGGGTAGTTGTTTACTAGCGAGGTGGGAATGCAGAGGATTACGAAGAGGAAGCCAGAAATGGCATAGGGCGGGTTGCGGCCTATCGCGGGGATTTCGCTGAGGGGAGAGAAGAGAAGAGAGCCGAGGCCGTATCCCTAATAGTATCGTCAATATTACTCTTGGTTAGACGAGTGGGCATAGCTTACGAGCACGTAGAGCGCAAGTCCAAGTGCACCTTCAACATGGTTGACTCCAAATATCTTCATCACATCCTCCTGGCTGGACGTATAGATGGACGAACCGACGTATACAGCAAAGGTCCAAGCACTGTCTTCTTGTCAGTTACTTGGGAATGAGCGTCAAGCCAAGTTGCATACCTCAAGGTTGCAGTGATCACAACTTTCTGCCAGAATGGCCAGTTGATCGGATTACTAGGATCATTGGGACCATCCCAGGTCACCAAGTGGTTTGCTGTGATCTTCCCATCAATATCGAGCGGCGCTTCGTTTACATCATCCGTCGAAGACGAAGAAGGAGATATGTCCTTCCCTCGATAGCGGACGAAGGACAGGCTTCCTGTGCGACAATATAGGATGAGCGAACTGAGCGCGGAGTGCTTGTAAAGGTATGACATGAGGAGGAAGGGGAAAGGCGAAGGTGAGTGCGTGGAAGTGGGATCTGTGGGAACAGATTGAAAGAGCAGTACGGAGTTGAGAAGTTGCTGTAATACTCGAACATCCTGAAGTGGATCTCTTATATACAACCTGTTTCTAGCCGTCTGTCATCGTGGCTAGGTGTAGCAAGCATCGGAGGGACTCGTGTGGTGAAGGAGCTATGGTATGACTAACTCCGTCCGCCCAGGCGTTAGGCCCTCACAATTGACGGCCGACACAAACAAGGAGACACCAGCTTCTCTGTTCTTTGCAATCAAAGTCTCCGTTGGTTGCAGACATCTCGTCCGTGTTACACAGCACGCACAGCCAGAGTAATAACGCTGACTCCATTGGGTTTAGCGCAACGTCTGGCTTACCAAGTCGCGGTCAGAAAAGCCCCCCAGGCACAGCGCTCTGCGAATCAGAATGTGCGTGGCATTAGAAGGGCATCGAAATCGGACTAATGTCGCTAGGGTCGAAGGCGAATGGGAGATTTCTCGTCGGTGCAAATTGTAGAGGTGTACGCGGAGTTCCTTGTAAAGATGTACGCGGAATTCCTGGTAAAAACCTGTTGGCGACGTCGCAACTAAGCACAAATAAGCGGGCGAAACACGGCGCAGAGGCGCAAAGAAAACCGAGATGACTATGGGGAACGCATTGCGAGACCAAGTGACCTTGCTTTAGTGGTATATATACCCTCTTCTGCTGCTGGCTACCGGTACTTTTTCACGATGGTTCCCTAGTCCGGTCGTGATCGGGAAATACGTCCCAAGTTAATGCCACACCATTTGCTGGCTACATTGCACCAAAATGTTGCGCGGATATGTTTGGGCTCGGTGCGCGCATTCTGGAAGATGAGTACTGCAAAGACGCCAGTAGCTCTGATATAACACATAGCTGATGCCTGCAGCAGTCAGTGTAGTTTTGCGACATCCTTACTTGTTTACTCCTCGAATGGGTAGTTCTTGCCGTCCATGAATTGTTCGGATCCATTCAGAAGTTGGGAAAAAGTACTAATCGCTATACGACAGTGGTTCTTCTTCCTGTCAATAGAAGCAGTTCCCGCACTGGGCTGGCATAGGCGGACAACAGCTATATCCAACAGGTTGAGTTGGCCACTCTCAGGCGTCTAGATCAGAAGGCGCAGACACGGCTAATACGTGCGAACAACGCCGTCTTGGAGGCTTCGTGCCGGTTTTACTTACAATGGCCGTTTCTAGCATCGAGGGTACTGTGCTATGGGATCTTCCATCTACACGCGACTGCGGACCTGACTCTAGCTCTTCCTCGAACGCTACGCAGCGACTAGCTTCATCACCTATTTCCATACGGAGAGCCGCCAAAAAAAAAATTGCGGAAAGCCACGACACGCGGTGCGCTTCGTGAAGTTCGTGCACAATCACCTTCTAGAATTCGATAGCGGCGGGCTGGTACGATCTATTGAGGTCTTGATGCAGCCTAGTCAGCCGCTAAAGCGTGACGCGCAGACGTTGACCGTTGAGGCTGTGCATGGATATTGTAGTCTGTGGTCTGAACTGACATGTACTGTGTAGAGTGCTCGACTTCGCGGCCAAATTATGCCGCACTACTTCGGTGGCTAGCGATTCGAGGCTGAATATGGGTACCGTGCTATTACAGGGGAGTGCCGGAAGGACCTGCTTGGGAAAGAAGGGGCTCGGCTGGACGACCAGCGAAAACTAGGAGACTAGAGAGTAGCCGAAGATCGAGCGGACACGATGTAGGCCCGAAAGAAGCGGAAGCAAGAAACATGATCTATTAAAAGAGACGAGGTAGGTAGCGTGTGACGCGGCCTTGACTGGTATGGTTGAACCGCCGTTCCTCTGCATGGCAGGCGGGTGCGAACGATGCTAGCGAGTGTGAACTGAACGACGCAAGGGCGGCCTCTGAGCGGCACTGTGTCGGTATCGTCGACCTGGTAGTGGCAGGCCTGTAAGATGGTGGGAAGTGGCAGAAGCGCGCTGAGGAGTGAGCATGGCTTCACGCTGACATGGCTGCTACCCATGCCAGCTCGCACCACACAACCCCATATGGAGCATCTGACAATGGATCATAGGAACAGTTCCCACAGTTCCCACCGATCAGAAACGGCGTCAAACACAGTCGACCACGCATCCACCCAAGACTCAAGCTTTCGCGACATGTCTTGGCCCGAAAATAGTCTCCGCCCACGACTCAGAAAGCGTTTGAAGCTCCGCTCCGCGCAAGACCTCTACTGTGCGCATCTCAACGCAAGGCGCGCATCGCACCAACGAAAATACCTCGCCTGTTTCCCAACGGGCTCTAGACTCTAGGGCCAAGCTTCAAACAGCCCTGCAGATCTGAAACTCGCGAAAGCTTGTCTACAATACAATAGCACACGGCGCGGGCGCTGCTTTTCTGCTCGGTGCTGCGGCAAACGGAGTGTGAAACATGTCGAATGGGAGCGCGCCGGCGGTGGTTCCATACGTTGGGGTTCCTGCATGTCAGGGCGTTTGTCTGATGGTGAAGATGCGCGCGAGCACTCGTACGATACCGTGCATACTGCCTGTTCTCCATTGGCACCGACGGTTCAAGAAGAAAAAAAGTGTCCGATCGGGCCTCATCTCCAGCCCCCGGAAAGCTCTTGGCCGGCGCCTCTTGCAACTCGGGGCCATGCCTAGGCTGCAGAATGAATAGACTCCCGCCCAAAAAAAGCAACGTCCAAAGGCAGTGTCTCACGCGCTAGATATCGTCATGGGCGCGAAATAGCAGCATCAGATGCAAGGCCAAAGACGGGTGCTAAAGAGGGCTGGCGGGGCCAGATGATGCTACCATGGCCACCGCCCTCAGGCTCTGTCCACTGTCTAGCCTGCCCGACCCGCGAAACGTGCCACAGTCGCATCCAGCCATTCGCGCCTTTGCCCAGACTCCAAGAAAACAAGTCCCTCACACGGGCACACACCAACGTGAGGCCGTGTCGCAGCCCTCCGCACAACCCGCACTTGCTCTAGCGTGCCATCTTCTGCGCCCTCGTCGGCCTTGACGTGCCGATCATCGTTGGTACCTATTGTAGTCGCGGCTCTAGACCATCGTGCGGCGTGATCCCTGGGAGGCCAGCTTGTGCCGGTGCGGCAGACTGGGGGGTGTAGCACTGCGCGCCGTGGATGCGTAGCGTGAAATGCGGTGATGCATGCATCGGGGTGGACGATACATAATCCAACGGCGTGCGGCCACGTTACTCCAAGGGGAAACCGTCACGCCTCCGTCGTTGTGAAGCCCAAGGTGCAGTGCTCGTCATCTGTACGTTGATCGAACAGTGGTCGCGACATCGCCCGCGACCAGCGACCTCCCACTGACCAAACATCTACCAAGCTTCCTCCCCCCAACCCACATCCTCAAGTAAGTAACAACAAGCCGTCCAACGCGACCCTCATTCTTATGCGCCCCATCTTGCGAACCCACGACCCCCAACATCTTGTTGCCCATGTCCCGCATCAGGCAAACGCTCCTAGATTCAAGGCAAACCCCGTTCGCGTCACACAAGGATGCATGAGGATCATGCTCGCTAACACAGCCCCAAAGGCAGATTTGGACCCGACCGTTGGGAGTCTTACAGGCCGCCAAATTACCGAACCGTCTGCACAGCAATCACTGCGTCTTGTACCGCGTAGCATCCCGGTGATCTATCGAATTGACCCTGGCCGCCGAGTAAGCGTTAGGAAGCGTACAAGAACACGCTCTCGCCCTGCGACCTTCCGATATCTGTCGGAAGCTTCGGATCTTGCGACTGACCGGTGTCGCTTACATCGCATCTCGAAAAGAGAAGCATCTCGACGGACGCAAATTTAATAAACTTGTGTTGGAGACTTGTTCTTTGGACTTGGTGTTGGCACTACCGCCCTCCCTTCCACACACAACACCGCCGCCCACCACCCGCCACAATGCTCTCCAACGCAGTAACACCGCTCCTCACACTCACGCTATCCTCCCTCCTCGCCACCACGACAGCCTTCCCCTCCCGAACCAACTGCCTCTGCACCATCCTCGACACCACCAACGACGCCCACTTCCTCCCGGAATCATTACCCACCTCCGAAGACCCCTCCGTCATCCCCTCAGAATACACTTCCGCCTCACCCGCCTCCATCTGCACCAACCTCGGCCCCGAACTAGAAAACATGCGCGCCTCAAAACCAGATCAGTTCTCCGACTTCATTTCGCGCGCTCTTCCTACTACTATATCTGAAGACGCCACTTCGACCGTTGAAGAGCGCCCGCTGTCCACAACAGTCCTGCTACACTTGTCGGCGCAGAACGAATTCGCGAATTTGGGTGTCGTCCTACCGAGCGCGCCGGAGGCGAGGTCGCCGCCGAGAATCGTTTGCAGGGCGGAGATGGACAGTGTTCCGGCGTATCAGGACTCGTTAATTACGTTGTTCGTCATGCAAGTCATCGTTGGTCTTGTGCTTCTCGCTGGTGTCGCCGAGTGCGTCACCCTCGCACTGCGCTGGTACATTCCTCGAACCATTCCGCAACCCAATCTCCACATCCTAACAACGGACTCTAGGATGTCGCGACCTGTCCACGAGCTCATCGCCACACGGCCCGCGCTGCGACTCAGCGGGGAGGAAAAGCGACTGGTGGCTGTTCCCTCGGAACAATGTGTCCTCAGCCCTGGTACGGACAAGAAGCAGCGCTCGTACCGGAATGGGACGTGGACACCGCGGTTAGCGAGTGGGAAGAAGGAGTATGAAGCATGGGTTGTGGAGGAAGATGATGATGAGCTGAGTCGGCCGGTCATGTGAATGGCCAACCCCTTAATAATCCTAATTTGTATTTTTATTTGCGTTCAAGCGACCACCATCCTGCATATATTTACATAGAGAGTAATCGAAGCGTACATACCGCCTAACCTGACAGCGGTTCCATCGAGGGTATGTTGATTGTCACGCACCAGTGGGCTCGTGGGGATGTGAGCGTCCAGCGTCCAACGCCGGAGCGTAGAAGCCGTCAGGGAAGTTTTCGTGCGAGCGGGAAACGCCGAAAGAAGGTGCAGTGTGGGATGGGAAGTTTGCGAGCGGGAAACGCTGAAAGAAGGTGCAGTGTGGGAAGGGAAGTTCGCGAGCGGGAAACGCTGAAAGGGTACAAGTGCTGTCCTGCCGTGGCACAGACACGGGGATAGTGATGTGCGGGTACAAGCCAGGTCGGTGATCTGCTCAGGGGTGACGGGTGTGAACAGGGGCGTATGAGTTACCGGGGGATGATGTCGCAACCGTTGACGGGTTGAAGTGGGAAAAGGTAGGCTCTATGTAATCTTGGGAAAGGGAATGGAAGGGCCTGCCTCATTGCATCCGAACGCATCATCGCCCTACCATGCGATACTGTATACAGAGGGGAGGATTAAGAGGTAAGAGAAGTCATACCACCAGGGTATCGACCGATACCGATGCCAAAGTCAATATTGGGGTATCCAGTACTCCAGAATGTATGTCGCTAGGGATGTCGCTTGGGTATCTTGCAAGCGCAGAGATCAGTCCAAAAGGTCGCTGAACGGGGTATCGTAGAATCCAGTAAAAAGGGAATCTTCGCAAAGGTTGGTCGCAATGGTCTATCGCTATGGTCTGTCGCTATGGTATCGTACATGGGTATCATTGTCGCTATTGGTAGTCGTAAAATCTGGGTATCATCGCAATAAATCGTGTCGGTTGTAAACATGGCAGCCATCACCGGTGATGTTAGAGCCGCAGAGGTTTTTGGAAAGCCGTTCATTATAATTGAATAGATCGAAATTGGGAGACCGAGAAGGAATCGGTCGTAGGTCGTAGGTCGTAGGTCTGGAAAGTTGTGTCGTACATGTCGTAGTTGCTGACAAGCTGGAAGAGCTTGGAAAAGTGTACTCCGTAAATGGAAGGTGCGCTAGAGAACAAATCGGAAGGAAGGCGAAGTTTTGGTTGGACGACATTCGAGAAGTCAAGGAGGCAACTGTGTTGGGGAGAGGGGGTCAGACAAGTAGGTCAGCCCATGACGGTGTGCCAACCCTTCTCGTCCATGACATCGATCCAGAAAGCGTTCTCGCCATTGTCTTGCCTGCGCCATACCTCTTTGATCAGCTCGATCATTTTGCGGATGGGCTTGGCCGGCAGTCGCATGGAGTATTCCTGGAGGCGCTTGATGGCAAACTCTCTCGCACGCGAGACCTTTGCGTCGTTGGCATAGACATCGAAGTAGTCAACTGATGACACGAAGCGAAGCTCGGATGCTGCGGTAACGAGTAGAATTTGCTGTATGGAGATGGTGCCGGATGATGAAGGAAGAGAGTCAATGGAATCCAAGATGTGCATGGCAAGAGAGTTGAGCCAGAGTTTGGTGTCTGTGTCCTCGTACCGAGTCTCGAAGCGAGGCATTGGAAATTCAAAGTCGACATTTTCGACCCAGGTAGATTTGTCAGTGCCTAGCCGTTTGCGAAGTATCGACGGAAAGACGCGGTACAACTCCAAGAGGCCTGCGCAGCGGTAGGCCTCCGCTATGACAACAAAGTCGTGCTTTGAGGTGCGCTCGTCTCCAAGATCGGCAAGCTCATCAGCCAAAGGGTAATCGGCGGCCAGGAGGTCTTCCTCCAAGGTGGCAGCGTTGTGAAGGTTTTCTTGTCGTCGACGGATGTCAACACCCGAGGTCAAGTCGAGCATGCGCTCTCTGCGGACGAGCCTGCCAACTTCGGCAAAAAGCACGGAGATAGTCGGGGCGATTCCAGTCCAAGGGTGCGGTACAATCTTGCCGTCCGGCTTACGAGCAGCAGGCACCTTTTGCGGTGTGCCTCGAGCCCGCAAGCCAGAAGGTGCGAAAGTCATCGCATCTTGGGCGACGAAGCCCATGAGCATTTCCCAGTAAATCAAAGATTCCTCGAAGAACTGAGTCTCGCGCTGCTTCTCCTCTCCATCAGAGCTGCTGAGGAGCCTAGGCAGGATTAGACTTCGGGCAGTGGTGAGAAACTCCTCGCCGAGAGCGCTGGCGTCATGCCAGGAGGTTGTGAGACCAAGGAGCATGATGCTCAGAAATGTCTTGGTACAGCTGACCTGACCACTTTGTACGAGCGGCAGCTCTTCCTGAAGGGCATCGCAGGCCTTACGCTGAAGTTCCACGCCTACGGAAGCCATGTTTGGAAATGTGTTGGCCAAGTGGGCCGCCGACATGGACTGTATGGCGTAATAAATAGAAGGTGTATCTTGAAAAATGCGGCCAATCGTGGTTCGAAATGGATTGAGAGTGGAATCAAAAGAAGAGAAAAGGGCGCAAACGTCCTTGAAGTAGTGCTGAATGAGCACCGACTCGACGTCGTCGACTGACTTGAGGGAAGGTGAGGGGCTTGGAAGACGGTAGAAGTCGAGTAAGAGCGACCGCGACAGCCGAGGGCTTGACAACGCAGTGGAAGAGGTAGTATCAGCCGGGCGCTGCGCTTCTTCGACACCAAAGTCGATGCAATCAAATGGGCCGGGGTCCACATTGAAGCCCTCCATGGTTTCTAGGTTGAAGTCGTCATGGGACATTCCTATCGTATCATTGAAGCCGTCCAGCAGCAAGGGATCAAGAACAGAAAGGTCCTCGAAGAAGAATGGTTCCGGCAGTGATTCCAGTTCTGGAGGTGAGCCATCGCTTGGCTCGGGTGTGGAATCCTGGGAAGATGAAAAAGACTCTATGATGGCAGCCGGTGGTGTGGACTGGTTGGAGACATCCTTCTCGGCAGGCTCGGGCATCTTCTTGCTAGTAGGGAGGACAGCAGCCAAAGCTTCGAAGTGACGCTCCACGGGAGTAAGCGTGACCTCTGCCACCTTGGCAGACGTCTCAATGACGTTCGTCTTCGTACTGGCCTTGGGCGGCAACGATGATACCAACTGGACAGGCTGGAAGACCTCATATTTGGTGGACCATTTGAGCGTCTTCTCATAGCCAGGGCAGGCGACGTTCCGCTTCTTGCACTGCACGCAGCCGGGGGCCGTCTCGTCACACTTGAGCTGTGGTAGTGTGAGCTGGATGGAAACACGACTCATGGGGGGTGTGACCTTACCCGCTTCAGTTTGCACCTCCCACAACCATTCCTGCTCTTGGTCTTCTTAGACTTGAGATCCTTTGTAGCATGCTTCTCGTGTGCATGAGCCAAGGAGGGCATGTCTGTGAGAATATGGAAGGGGAAAGGAGGAAGGGGAGGGCGGAGGAGTTGTGTGATGGTGATGGAGTGATGAGAAGAGCGGTGGATGTGTCTTGGGAGGCGTGGAACCTGGGGTATTTCTAAATAGTCGAGCGCCAACCCACAATACAGCCGAGAGGAACCGTCGTAATAGATAGATAGATAGGCGGGCGACGTGTTGTCCGGGAGCCAGCCAGGCCAGCTGCCGAGATTCGGAGGCGGTTGTATTGTGTCGAGGTTTTCGCCTCGCGGCGTTGTTCCACCGTCAATCCCGCCGATTTTTAAAACTCCATGTTTTGCATTCGCGACAGCGCATGTGCAGTGAGCGATGATTCAATCGCCTGCAAGAATTTTTCGCGGGTGGAATTAAGCAATGCTGGCCTGCCAAATCGAAGCAAAAGACGCCAGAGTTGTTCCCTACAAGATCTACCAGGTAGGCGATCGACCGCATTCGCAAGCGTCCTGCTCGTTCTGCGGGAAGTCGTATCCATTTGCGGCTAGCTGTGGGCCATGTGCTGCCTCATGGCGATATCGCGGCGCCAACCACGCGCTCAGCATTACTGCGACGCTGCATCCGTGCCCATACTGCCCATTTAGCGTACCTCTGATGCGTGAGCATGACCTCTTATCGCTCGCATGGACGCTGCAAATAGCCCCTATGACGGTCTGGATCCATCTTGCTGGAGACGCGGTCTCCCGCGGGAGCAGCACCGTTGCGGTATTTATCGCGCCACAGTTTCCCATCGCGAGTCTTGTGGTTAGACCTCGTTTCGAGACGCTCTGGTCTTGTGGGGTCCCCGGATTTGCACGATACTCATTACTTGAGAAAAACTCAACCGAACGGCGTGCGCACCCGGCTCACGCGGAGAAGCTTGCGGGGAAGTTTGGGGAAGTTTGCCCACTCATCCTGACTACGACCGTCAGCTATTCTATGCTATCTACCATCGTCGTGTGCCTGGCACGGGAGATACGCGTTGACAGAGCATCACCCCAATGTACCCGAGACTTAGCGTATCGGACCACTTAACATGCTGTTGAGGACCGACAATCGCCCCCACTGATGTCTCTAGCATATCTTTCCGAAAGATAAGAAAAACCGAGACGATAACTATCGGCTCGTCGCCGATAAACCGACGCGTCCTCTTCTGCATCCATCCTCTGATGAGATGACAAGGACCTATCGCCCACGGCTACAATCGGTATAACCTGTATCTGGTAACTGCTCGTATGCCGCCAAATGCATAATGCTGCCGGGTATCTCATAACAATTCGTGGACGCAGCCAACTGGTCCACGACGACCCTAGCCAGGGTCGACGTGACGCCAGCGTGGCCGCACAAATGCTGGAATGCGCTCCAAACAAGAAGTTGCGAAAGGGATGGACCGATTTCCTCACGATACAACCGCCCTCTTTACAGCTCCTAAAACTTCTCCATCATGCCCTTTCTGACCGTCCACATTCTTGCCCGTTTTCCGTATATGTACATCGGGATCGAGAGGAGCATACAGCCTAGCTGAATGGCACCAACTACGATGAATGTCTTCTTCGGACCGCTCGACTCAAGCCAATGAGGAAAGAAGAGCGAGAAGATGAACCCGTGTAGGACGTCTGACCGAGGTTAGTGCTGTGATACCAAAGCGGAGAGCAACGTACTCTTGGAGACGTTGAGTGTGACCAACGCTTCTCCAGCGTATTGCCGGTAAGAATCGACCACGAACGTGACTGCCGTTGTCGATGCCAAACTACAGCCGAAGGAGATGACTCCAAAAAACACGGTAGGGACGATCCAGTTGTTCCTCTCCTCAGCACTCCATCCAAACCCCATAAGCCCAATGACGGTGCTAATTGTGATGGGAATCGCCATGACGAGTCTGAATTCCGGTTCGTAGACGCCATCGTTCTTGCGGGCCATGAAGCGGACGATCAAGTCGGAGAACTTGCCGGCCACGGCTGTACCCAAAACGCCTCCCACAAACGGCGAGATGTAGACGAGGCCAACCTGAAGTGCAGTGAAATTGTATGACTCGCGATCCTGGTACACGTGGGCAACGGATTCGGATAAGACGATCAGCCAGCCCACTGCGAGCGAGTATACAAGAGAGGACCACAGGACCGCGGGGTAAGCGAACAATATAAAAGGTCGGATCATGACATTGTGCCATTTATCGGGCGTCAAGCGTCCGTGGTAAGGTTTGAGAGATTGCACGTAAGATTTGGGGGGTGCTGAGCGGTAGAAGTCAGTGTAGTGTACAGACGACTCTCCCAACGCTTGAGCCTGGTCAGATGCCGAAGAGAGAACCGGGGCGCCAGAGGTGTGCATCTCGAGATCAACGTTCTGAGCGCTTCCAATGGCACTATTTGGACGAACACTCGAATCCTCTTTGTTCGAATTATCGTAAAAGAAATCTGTGCGAGAGGTTTCCCCAGTCGGATCTTCGTGGGGTAGTGGAGCGGCAGTTGTGCCTCGCGCTGGATCGTCCACGAACCCCACCCTATGCGTCTTGGCTGGGTGCCTGTGAACTTCTGCTAATGAGCTCGGGCTCAGGGACGTCAATGGCTCGATGAGGTCATGGTCCGAAGCTGTGTATTCTGCTTTATCTTCATGGCCATGGCGCGACGTGAGGTGGAACCGGTGATGTTTTCCGGGGCTGCGGCTTCGTGTGCGCTTGTGGGTCCTACCCCTCGCGATTGGCGTGCGGTCCCAGAACGTCTCCGGGACGCAAAAGAAGATAAGAAAGAAGCAGAAGGCTACCGTGATGGCCACGATCCTACGCAGCATTAGTCGTAGATTACTGACGGGATCATGAAGGCTCCCTACTTAAACGTCCACCGCCAGCCGAGTGATTGCACTATGGCGGCACTCACGAGCGGGATGAGATTCTTGCCGCCTAGGAGCAACAGCGTATATATTCCCAGGCGGTAGGCTCTCTCATGCAAGAAGAAGATCTCGGCAATGGTGGCGGAAGGCAGACATTCGACGGGCGATACGGATATACCTTGGACAACTCGTGCAACCACAAGCGATGCGTCTGCAAAAGGTGAGCAAAAACATTCTTCAACTGGTGTTGCGAAACCTACAATTGGGTGACAAGGCACACCAGACAGATGCTAGACAAAAAATAACAATGGAGGCAAGGTAAACGGGTCTCTTGCCGAACAGAATGGCCGTGGGAGAGGCAATGATACTTCCGACACCCATACCCAGCATGTATAGACCCGTCGTCAGCGCCACCTGGGGGACAGAGACATCATATGTTTCTGCCACGTTGTTGAAGCCCGCTGCCAGGACTGGCGTCATGCCTCCGCCGACCATGCAGTAGAAGCCAAGCGAGACCAAGGCGAAATCTCGGCGGAACTGCTTCCAGTTCAAAGGATCATTCTTGGAGTCATCTGGCTGAGGCTCCAAGATGAACCTGCCGTCCTTTGTACGCTTCTTCTCGGGAGGCCTGGACCTGGAGCTAGACTTTGTCTTGGAGGAGCTGCGGGAGCCGACAGAGGTGCCCCGCGGCGATGGCCCGTACGGGGATGGGAGGGACGACGCGGAGGAGCGCGCGGGGGCATGTTGCAGGCCCAGAGGCTCGTTGCGCTTGTGCACGCTGGAGAGGAGAATGACCGAGCCTGAAGGGGGCGGCGGTCAGCTTGCGCTGCGGTGGTGTTCTAAGGGGGCGTGCGTGGCCTACCTGGCACTTCGTCCGTGTCTGTGGCTAGAATACCCAGGTGGGACTTCCGCGTGGGTGCTTTCTCATTCTGTGCGGCGGCGGGCGTATCGCTGCTGTCTTGTTGACGTTGTCTAAAGAGTCTAAACATGGTGACGCCGGTGGAGGAGGAAACTCGATCTGCGGACTCAGTGTCGTGTTCGGGCGTGCAGAGGTCGTTATCTAGGAAGTGAGCAACGAGGAAGAGAAAGATTTCGATCTGGCGCCATGTTTGACGGGGCTCAAGGGGGCTCAGTCGGATGGTCTATGCAAGTGGGAGGCTCGCACCGAAACATAGCCATGATAGCTGGCGGCCAACATGGTAAGCGTCGCGACGGCGATGGAGCAACGTGATGCACCCTCCACCGCGTGCTGGACGGCCAATGTGCACGTGCTCCGACACGGTGGGCCGGTGACATCATAGGCCTTGGCGTGGGCAGGCCATTCGCTGGAGGGGCTCGGATCCGAGCTGCGTGACCGTTGCGGCGGCCTTGTCCATTCCCCACACGTCCGCAATAGCCTCCTCTCCGCTACACCGCCGTGCCTTGACGAGAGACCAGTGTGAACGACCTTCCGGTAGCGGCCCGCTAGCTGCTGGTGACACGAGCACGTGCTGCTGCGTTGGTAGATCCCGATTGACTATCTTCGAGCCTTATCTACAGTACTACCTGTACTACCTACAACTCCCCTCGTCTACTACCACCCTACCGCCCTGCACAGCGCATAGCGGAGGGTACATGTCCGCGTGCCAAGCCTCCATCTTTCCACTCGCCAACAGGACAGTCCGTCTCTGCACACTACCCACGACCTAGTCCATCGAGCTCATCTGCACCGGACTGTGTTGCCTCGAGGCACGTCAGCATCACCCGGGGTTCCCTGTCTCCACGCCCCAAGGCGGTCATTCGTACCCCTCTCTACTCCTACGAGCAATGTTCCCTACCCTGCTTAGAGCTCGGCCAACGGCTACGCTAGCTAATCACTCGACTGGTCCGTCTACTTCCACTGAAGCCATACTCTATAGATGGTCCGGGGAGACAACAAGGACAAGTATAGCCGTTTCGCGCCATCCGTCATCAAGCAAAGCCAAGTAAAGGGGAATTCCTATGTACTCGACACCTGTCTCCTTTTGCTAAGCTACCTTCGTCTTCGCCACAATACCAGCGTACAGGTAGCCCACCTGGGGCCTGTCCACCTCACCACTACTGAAGCAGCAATGCCCCACGACCTCTTCGCTGCCCGGAATAGTGACGCCCCACATGAGCCGCTCATCAGAAATGCTCTCATCCACCTTTCCCCGCCCATCCTCTCCACACTTGACATGACACGCTGCGCTTATGACCGCGCTGTTCGTCCCCCCCATGGGCAAGCCCTTGGGATACGTACAGATGCCAGCGACGAGTAGAACAAACGCAACCATCGCGGACCCCAATGCAATACAACCCACAAGAGCACGGAAGGAATAACCTATACCAGTAAACACGCCGTCGGCACCAACGACACTACTTCCGCCTAGGAACCCAGCGGTAACAATTTCGCCGTCGTTGTATACGGCGACGCGGGCCAGGAATATGGCCTGCGAAATGAACCAATGGAGGAGGATGCTGGCTACGAGGAGCGGCACACTGAAGGTGTAAGGCAGCTGGAGGAAGTATGTCGATCGCTGGCCATCCGATGGTATGGTTACTCGAAGAGAGGCGCGTTTGATGGCATATTGTGCCCATTCGCGGTTTGCAAGCATGCACGTGAACAGCCCGTTGTAGGTGAGATAGATGAACGATATGATGGCTTGCGGCAAATTGGCGAATAGAACGTACGGAATGACGGAAGAATTGCCCAAGTAGATGTTTTCTAAAAGAGAGCCTGTCAACAGTATCAGCGCTTTATTCATATAGTCGACGCATGGTTGCGACCATAGGACGCCGGTGATGATCTTCGGGAATCCCAAACTTACTGACGTTGACTCTGCCGAAGTCGTTATCTTTGACACCAGCTTGGCTTGCAAGATAAACAGCAGTGGCAATCGCGGCGGTACACCTAGCTTGTTTAGCCAAGAACTCTGCATGACGGGTTGTGGAGGACCATACAGTAGAAGGCAGATGCCCCACCGTCTAACACTTATCGCACCGAGCCAGGGCTCTCTCTGTTTCGGATAAAAGCGTTGGCTGCATCTGAGCTCGGGCACTTTCCAGACTTTGTTGATGGTACGGCTTGACATGAGGCAGCAGTCCTCGGTTGTGTGGTCCGGTATTTGCAAAAAAGATTTGACGGCGTCTCCGATGGTAACGATGGTTTCGTGGTCTAATCGCCAGAGAACAATGGCCATGACAGCGACCTTGAGAACATTGCAGGCGATAACAACATAGAGAATAGACTGACTGAACTCCACCCTGCATCTCGAAGGCATTTTTCGGCTCAAGCAGTCTTTAGGATATCAGTGGTTGCAAGTCCGCAGATGGGGTGGCTTACACTCAAATTGCACCTCCGCCGGAAAATAAATTTCTCCAAAGCCTGAATTCAAAACATAATATGAACTACCTTCATGTGGTATAGAATGTTGTTTTCGCCATTCGGCGGTCGGCACGCCAAAACCTGTGCCGCTAGTGATGAAGGCTGCCGTATACCTTGAGATACACTCAGCGCTAGTCAACACGTCAAACACGGTCCGATCTAGATATCTGCCATCTAGAACAGTGTCCTGTAGTTCCGCGATAGCGGGCCCGAGGCTCCATTGTTCATCTACCGTCCGATTATTCTTGTCGGTGAAGAACGCTGGTTCGACCGTCACAAACTGCACGTTGTTGGCTGCTATTGTCCCAAAGACGACGGAATTGTATCTAGGCCAAAATCAAACGAATGAAAACGACGAGGATCAGATACACGCTCTTACGCGAAATGTAACGGCATGCTACTCAAGCCCAGCAAGACCCAGAACGCTACTCGACTCTTCGCGATGGATGGAAGGTTTCGAACGCTGGGCATGCCGATGTCCAACCACTTCTTACGTGCGTGAGCTTTGTCAATCTCGCTCCTCGTAGGCGAGACTAGCCGCTGCATCGTGTAGTTGCTCGCTCCTAGTAGAAGGCTACTCAGGATGTTGATGACCAAATGGAAAGCTGTCGTGAACCGGGACGCCGTCTCGCAGTCACCCGTGAATGCCGTTGCGATACCCCCCGTTGGGTTCCACGCCGTGGCGGCTACCACAGCAAGTATAAGATTGAGAAGGAGGACGAACGCCGTGCACGTGATGCACGCAACTAGGCCGCCACGCCAACCCGAGAAGCGAGCAGCGCGCCTGGATACTTTGCGCCCGAAAGTAGCCTTTCCATGATCGAAGGACGGGTTTTCGGTATGGTAGGTCTGCGAGAGAGGGAATGTGTCGAGGCTTTCGAGTTCATGAGCGTTCGCCTCGGAATAGTGTCGTTTGCCTAGTGCCTGTCGCATTAGCCTCAGCATCTCTCAAGTACAGGTATACTGACCCATTGCAGATGTTCTTCGAATTCTCTCTTCCAAACACAAGGTAGCTTGTCATGTCTAGGTATGCTCAGGACGAGCGCACACGACGCGATATAGAGCATCGTCGGACGGCATGGTGGGCGCGGCCCCCAGCACAGCCTCGCACGAATGGGGTCCCGAAGCAGGCTCACACGCTGATTGAACACGGCGGATGTGAAGCTCGACGGGGGTAGTCAGGGTTCGGAGTTGTGTGTAGAAGAGTACGTCTATTACGAGTGCGGCTGAAACAAAGCCCGCGCCGCCGCAGGCCGCCTCAAGGTCAGATTACGCCCCGAGAACTGGCGATACGTGAATCCCGCAAAGATGCTGACAATAGGTGGTAATGTGCTATTGCGGCATGGATGCCTGGAAATAAGCATGTTCGTAGTGGGCCGATTCCAGACACTTGAATAGCTCTCGTCAATTGGCGGCAGCACGTGACGACGTGTTTTTGATGCGCGTCAGACCATGTGCTTTCTCTTTCGGTTGCCTGCTCACGCACTTCCATCGACGGCGCACCAACCCCCTGGCGTAACAACCCCCGGCGTAACAAGGTTGGCAGGACAATGAAGCATCGCACGGCATCCTAGGTGGTAGATTACGCACCGGCTTCCTACATGGAGTAGTCCCACCGGCCAATTGCCCTTCGGTGCAACATTTACCGGAGCCAGCTACCCCGCCATCCGCTTCCGTCCTAGTGCGGGGCTTTCCGTCCTACTCATTGCACGCGCTGCCTCGACTTTTGCCGGCGAGCACCCCAAGGAGAGGCATTTTCGAGCTTCGGTCCGGCAGGCCATGGGCTTGGTGCTCGAGCATGTGGGCGGTCCGGCGGGAATTGGGCCCTGGAGCTTGCCCAATTCTCTATGCGAGGTCGTGTCGGGGCGGGCGGTACATGTGGGCAATCGGCGAAAACGCCGATATTGCTGCTCCTCAACATTGCGGCTCTTCTATATTGTCGTTTGTTCGTCATACTTTCCTTTCCTCTTCTTCCGCCTTCTCTCAACTTGGTCACTGTCGCCGTTCGAGCTTCTTCCTACCGACGGCAAGGAGGATTTACGACAGCCCACTCTTGTATAGCACCATCACAGTAAACATGTCCGACAAGCCAGCCATCGGCTTCTGCGGCCTCGGAGCCATGGGCTTCGGCATGGCTACCCACCTCATCAAGCAAGGCTACTCCGTAACTGGCTTCGACGTATGGGCTCCCACTCTCGACAAGTTCAAAGCCGCCGGCGGCACGCCATCCACCTCGCTGTCCGAATCGGCGACGGACAAGAAGTTCTATATCTGCATGGTAGCTACTGCGCAGCAAGCCCAGACCGCACTCTTCGGCGACGACGGCATCGTAAAAGGGCTACCAAAAGGCGCAACGCTGTTGCTCACTTCGACGGTACCGAGCGCGTACGCGAAGAGCGTGGAGAAGGACCTAAAGGACATTGGACGGGATGACATTTTCTTCATCGATGCGCCCGTGTCCGGAGGCGCTATCCGTGCCGCCGACGGTACGCTCTCGATCATGGCAGGTGCCTCGCCAGAGGCCATCGCGCAAGGCAAATTCCTCCTGGACGAACTCACAGCACCCTCGAAACTCTTCATCGTCGACGGTGGCGTGGGTGGAGGCAGCAACTTAAAGATGGTGCACCAAGTGCTCGCTGCTATCCAGATTCTCGCCGTGAGTGAAGCTTTCGGGTTCGCGGCAAGATTGGGGTTGAACGGGAAAGATGTTAGAGAGGCGGTGATTGCAGGGAAGGCGTGGAGCTGGATGTTTGAGAACCGAAGTGTGAGGACCTTGGGAGAGGACTACTTCCCTGGCGCGAGTGCTGTCACCATCATCATCAAGGATACGGTAAGCTGCGATTAGTTCCCGATGCCATCATTAACGAATACTAATCTTGCAGGGAATCATTACATCCATGGCTCGCCTACTCAACTTCCCCACACCACTATGCTCGATCGCAGAGCAAGTCTACATGACGGGCCTTGACAAAGGCTTCGGCTCTCACGACGATGCCGGTCTCGTCCGCCTCTGGACAACCACTCCCGTCTCCAGCATCGAGTCCACCCTGTCCGCCTCCGAAAAGCAAGAAAAGCTCAATTTGGTCACCGACCTCCTTGCCGCAATCCATCTCACAGCCGCAGCCGAGAGCATATCCTTCGCTAAGCATGTAGGCCTGCCACTACCCCAGCTCTACGAGCTCGCGGTCGAGGCTGCGGGAGGGAGTGCGATGTTCAAGGAGTTTGGAGAGAAGATAATTCCGGTGTTGGAGGGTAAGGGGAGCGGTGAGGGAAAGGTGTTGGAGACCTACTTGGAAGGATTAAAGAAGGCCGTGGAGGCGGCGCAGGGGATCAAGTGTCCACTGTACTTGGGCAGCGGTGCATTAAATCTGCTGTTACAGACGGGAAAAAACCTGGACTTGGCATCACTGTTGAAGCTGTATAGCGCTAATTAGTAAAGACGGGGCCAAGCTGGCTTTAAACTTGCAACGTGCGGCTTTTCAGTAGCGAAAGTGCGGCACTATCCACTATTGAATTGTAGCATTATTGTCCTCAAATAAGTACATTTTCAACTTCGACGCCTATGCTGAGCGTAGCACTCACTCACGGCCACATGACACCACCAGCATCCAAATTCGCCCCTCTCAGATCCGTGAAAAGATCCAATGGGTAATCGCTGGCGCTCAAATCCCTCCTCCACTGGTGCATCCTTCGACTCAACACCTTATCCTGAACCGTCTCCTCTCTCTTCACCCTCTTCTTGTATCCACCACCCAGTTCACCAGCAACACACTTGCTCTCCTCACCCCACGCCGAATCCGCGACCGCCTTCCAAATCGCCGTAACATCAACCGTCATAGCCTTCGTATACAAGATACGACAATCCGATGGCTCGTAGACGAACTGGAGCGGGGTTTCGGACTCGTCGCCGTCGCGAATGCCGTCTCGGAAATTGATGTTGACGCTGGTGCCGGGGGACACACGCTCGAAGGGTATATTGTTCCAGTATTCGACGAGGGAGGTCGTGTTGAGGGAAGCGGCTTCCTCTGGGGAGTCGGTCAGGTTGGTGATGGTGTATTGGGCTTGCGATTGGATGTAAGACCAGGGGAGGTTGTTGGTGCCCTTTACGCCACCAACAGCTTGGGTGATGCCCTCCTTTGCGCGGCCACCGAGGGAAACGTATTTGACGCCGGCGCGTTGGCGCATGAGTTCAGAGAAAATGGTGCATGTAGAAGCACAGTAGCCATCCGTGACCACGACCATGTCCTCCGCGGCAAACGCTTGTGTGTAGTTCGTCAAGTTGCCGAAGCCGTGGACGTAGATTCCACCAGAGTTAAACGGGGTGAGCACATCGGAGAGGTTCCATCGGAATAGATTAGAGAAGTTATCGCCTTTCTGCTCGTATGGGCCGAACTTCGCGGCCCAGTTAGGGAAGTTCTCCTCGTTGACATCGACGTCGGTTTGGTAGTTGAAGGCGGACGAAACGACGTTATATTCGAGGTCCCAAAGCGTCTCATTCTGCGCAGGGTCTTCAAAGTAGACACGAGGCAATCCCTCCGATTTCCTGGAGGTGTATTGGCCGATAAGATCAGTTTCTTCGAAAGCTCTGAAGCGGTCTGCAGCAGCGTGGCTAATGCCCTGGGGGAAGAGCTGTTTGTAGAGATCGTAGCCCTGCAAGATGGTGCCGCCACCGTTGGCGGAAACATCAATGACGAGTTTTGTCTTACCGGCGGCCTTGGCTGCTACAAGGAAATTCTCTGTGACTTGCTGGAAGGGGATCTCGGCCTCTTCCAAAGAGACAAAGGACGGAACCGAAAGGACAGCAATATCGGAGTAGTCGTCTTCGAGAAAGTAGCCGCCAATCAAGTTGTGCGATTCTTTAAACACCGGCGGTGGGTATCCTGGCGCGGGGATCGACGTAGATGATGCTGAGGGCGTGGCAGAGGGAGTTGGCGTTGTTGAGTTTGTAGGCTCCTCTGCTGTGGTCTGCGTAGCAAGCATGCCGGTGAAGTACTTTTGATAGAGACTTTCGCCGTCCGTCACTCCCGTGAAGGGAACGAGAACCTTCGCATAGTTGCTGTATGTAACAGTTGTGCCGTTCTCGAATTCGAGCGCGGTCTCTGCTCCGGGATAAACCTGTTGAAAGAGTCAACACTCCGCTCAGAACGTAGAGCCTTTAAACATACCCAACGTCCTCGCCCACTACCAGCAAATGTTCCAATGCCAGAGCCTGTCGGCCCTAGCGAGACACTAGCAAGCTGGTAGAAGACATTGTTGTACAAAGCGTCGCGATCTTGAAGTGATCCATACTGCGCCCAGTTTTCGAGATAGACCAACGCGTCCTCGCCATTGATCTTGGTGATGGCCGAAGGAGTAAACGATACGTTCTTGAAGGACTCGGCTAAAACATCGGCATAGACAAAGGGTTTCGGGAGCGCCTTTCCATCTTCCGATACAGAGACGAGAGGAACTGGTCGCGCGAAGTTGAAGATGGCGCCGACAGAGTCGGGAACGTAGACGAAATGCCCATCGTGGGTGGACTGGAGCAACTTGTAGAGCTCGAAGCCGAACTACCACTGTTAGTATCGGGCGTTGACTGGGAACGTGAAGGCCTACATCAAACTCATTTTCGTACTCGCCACCCTCAACCTTGGATCTAACATCCTCCAAGCCGGCCCAAATGTCGACTGCAGGTTGCACCTTCTCTGCATACTCTGCAGGCGGGTCCTTTAGCCAGGCCGTGTTCGATTGCCACCTGAAGTACGGCACAATGCCATCCAGTAATTTCACAGCCGCGGTCTGGTTCAATGGCACGCTGGTAATGCAGTCATAGGCCAACTTCGCAGCCACAGTCGGCGTAGCAGCGCTCGCTTGGGTAGCAACAGAAGCGCTCACTTGCGCGCAGGGACTCGACGCATTCTGCCGAGCGAGAAGCTGAAGAGGCGAAGCCGTCGCAATTACAGCAAGCGAAGCTGCTGAGAAAACCCGCGAGAGAACCATGATGCCTCGGGTCTCAACGGAAAAGGTAGGGCGTGACGGGTCGCAATAAGTGTGGGACACCCGTCTATATAGCAGAAGTAAGCCGACGCATGACGAGGAAGTCAAGATACCGCGGACCTGGAAATCACCTCATGCCGCTCATCATCATAGCTTTTGCTGCTCGTTCATCAATCGTGCATTGCGGAGCTATCCTTGTCGGCAGAAGGTGTAGAGCGAATCAGCAGCGGACGTTTGATAGCTTAAATTGACCAGCCCTGCTATAGCACCTGCCCCTTTAGGAAGTTGAGATGCCCTCGTTGATCCCCCCCGCCGAAGATGAGCAGAACGGCAACAACAATATCAAGCAATTTTCTTCGAAAAGATTCAAGGCGCTGTGATGAGACGATGCAGGTGTGTGACGATGGACAAATAGAGTAGCTTTGACGTGCGAAGTAAGCAATTGCAAGAAGACAGAGATGCATGTGGCTTCAACGTTTGTAAGGTCAAAATATCTTTCGCCAGTGCCAAAACCCTTCAAGCTCGACGAAGCTTCCGAGCAGTGTCTAAGCTTTCGGGATCTTGGCCGTGCGTAGCTTCAGACAGGAGATATCGTGTCAGCGAACTAGCGCACAGCGGGCGCCGTTATCGACTTTCCCGCTATTGCAATTCTGAGCTTCCAAATTGGCTTTAACTCCGCATGTAGATGACGTGGGCTTCGGAAGAGGTTGTAAAGTAGCTACTGCGCATTCGCCAAACGGTAGCTGCGAGTGCGGCGATGCGGAGAAGGGTATTTGAGGAGTAAAACGCTCCCTAGGTAGAAGACATGGTAATCTTCGTGCAGTCCACAGGAAGTTTCCGCGCATATAGGAAGCCAATTTTGCGATGGAGTTTTCCTGGTTCAAATATGGGCAATACGAAGGTGTTGAGCAGAGTGAAACCGTTCATTTAACCATCTAATATCGGTTAATGGGCCGGGTCACGTGCCCGTGAGCAAGCAATGCGCATGGATCAATCCTCCTATCAGTTTTCCTGTCCTGTCAAGCCTGATGTGCTCACGGCCCTTCCCTCCCTCCAAACCTAGATCGTCGTGCGCGCACCACCCCATTTCACCAAGACCCCATACGCCAATTGACAAGATGTCGTAACCACGGGAAACCCAGCGGAACCACCATCAACCTTGATGCGCCATGAAGACCACCGAACATTCCAAGGCTCCTAGAAGAGACAACTTACATAAATAAATTTTCCCTGATAGTTTCCCCTCCTCTCAGTATCAGACGACCCTGGCGCGCCGAATGCGATTAGCGTAAAACGCATTCATGTTTGGAATCACGGCACCTGCATCGAGAACGTGATCGCGGCTGTACAGGCAATGTCAAGCGAACTCTGCTATACGCCGGTTTCGAATCTCGGTCTTTCTTCCCCTGCTTGAGGATCGCTGCTCCGCCCGCGCTACGATACCTTGCCTTGTGTGCTGCACTCGAGGTTCGAGGGAGATGCTCTGCCAATGCGTCCTTCAACTACTATTTTGTACAGTGACCTCTGTCTCTTCACCGCCTCAGATGCTGTGTGCATAGTTGTCTGAAGAAGAGGGCTGCAGAAGCCTGAAGATTCGTGCGCTCGCTTGAGTTCCGCGATACGCCTTTTTCCCACATCCGATCGGGTCAACCGTTTAGGACAACTCCACATCCCCCCCAAAGGCGAAACTGCTCAGGTGTTCAAGACCGGATAGTGTACGGATACTCGCTATTAGAGGCCTTCTACACCACGGCATGTCGCTTCGCGTGTTTGCATGTCCATCTTCCAGATCATCCGGCGTAGTCATCGCGCGCCATGCAGCGTCAAGACGTATTGCATATTCCACACATGGTACGCCTGTTACAGTACGTTCTTGTCGATCGTATTGCGATTACAGACATTGCTCCACCTCAACACGCGTTTGCAGCCACGGAATGATGGACCTAGATGTACGAGAAGTGTTGCGGAACAGGGCGATCGTACCCTGTACTGTAGTCTGGAAGCCAAGAATGTGCAGGTGTCGCCAGTGTTCCACGCAAGCCGTGCCTCCATGTGACTTCAGCAGTCGCATCATGAATCGGGACCGCGTTTCACGACGACCGCTAGATCCCTGCTGTCACCATGTCCGAACGAACCATAACCGCGGGTTAGGCTTTCTTATCAACCACTCGTGGACATCATCTCAGGCCTTCCCTCGCTTTGCGCTTTTGTTCAGTCTAACCAGAGTCCATCATTTCTTCTTTCTTTACCATCCATGGCGTGCACGCATTTTTGAGCATCTGCTGCGCAGTCTTCAGCATGGGACTGGGCACCAAAGATATCCATCTCTGGCAGATGTCACTTGAAAACACACGAAATCAAGGCTGGCCTTTGCCTTCAATCACCCGCTGGTCACATCCGTCCGTGGTGGACTCCACATCGATCACAAAGAGTTTGTGCCCACAACTATCGTGCTACTTAATGGACTGACACATGTAAGGACTGGTTTGCCGTCGACCGGTTGAACTTGACCACGATACACGAACGTAGACGATACCCGACCTGAAGTCATCGGCCGAACACGCGAAGAACATAAATATCGATCCGACCTATTGTTAATTTCTAAATTCATCAATCGCGGGCGGCACTGCTATGATGCTGTCTTTTACCACCATTGCTCTCGTCGTCTGCCTCATCTCGATCCTCGTCACCTCGAGCACAGCGCTACCGTACTCCCGCTTCTCACATCATATACAAACTCTCGAGTACCGAAATATTGGTCGCGCACCGTCCCCGGCTATCAGAGCTTCCGGCCGCTTTCACTACCCCGAACCACGCTCAATACCCCTACAAAAGCGCGGCTTGCCCGGCGCCGTCTACATCTGCACTGACCAAAACTTCCGGGGCGACTGTTCCTGGATCGCACCCAATCCGGAATGTCACATCACCGGGACCGGCGAATTCGGACCTGAATCCATCGGTCCAGATCCAGATGGGCACTGTATTCTCTTCGAGAGAGCAACCTGCACCGGCAACGAAATCGAGACGCTTAGATTCCCTGGCCGTGCAATGGGGATGCCAGCATTTATGGGGCTGAAGTGTTTCGCAGATGCGCAGGGAGCAACGGGCAATAGCAGTATGGTGCAAAATGGGACTCTGGCAGCAAGTGGAAGGCTATGGGAGGCGGACCCCAGATTGGCAGGGGGCGCTGGTAGTTTGGATGCGAAGCAACTGAAAAGCGTTCTGGGCGATATGGAGAAGGATGGGTTCAAGGAGGGCATGATTGGGCTGAAGAAGGGGCATTACTACTGAACCTTACTTTGAGAAGCTACAGCGTATCTTTCCGTAGTCTGATTCGGGTTCATACTTTACATGTACGACGGTTTTGCTAAAAAGCCCACAGTACTTTACTCTGATCCTACCACACCGCTGCTTGTCTCCTGCAAAATTCACCTCTTTTCGATTATGTTAGGCGGTTGCCCTTCAAAGACACGAAGGATCTACACACGGTGTGAGAACCCAATTGGCTATGGATCCCAACTCCGGTCCTGTCTTCTACCGAACAGGCGAAAATAATATGATCTTTTAGAC
>Ga0247733_1000238_pt1 | contig 52043 bp, 53 predicted proteins | sample UWRJL043104R2_FD_180932 | JGI IMG/M metagenome (GOLD analysis project Ga0247733, IMG submission 180932) | Plant litter microbial communities from Arlington Agricultural Research Station in Wisconsin, United States - UWRJ-L043-104R-2 | ecosystem: Environmental > Terrestrial > Plant litter >...
CCAGCAACCATGCTCCGCGAATGCAAGTCTTCAGGCTACGATTCCTACTACAATTTGGTTATAGCCTACGCCATCTTCTTCAGGGTCTCAAACTACATCCTCCTCGTCGTCGTGGTCTGGAGCGTCAACATCCTCCTCCGCAAGCGCCTCAACTCCGGCCGCACCTTCTACAAAGGCATCTGTCTCGCTATTATCAGCGTCATGGGCGCCCTCACCTGCGGTTACATCGGCCTCAGTAGCTACAATACATGGACCCTTACGGCTGCAGGCTCGGAATTTTTCCGTCGGTCCAAGTCTGCGGAAGCAATAAAGCTTGCCGTCGCCTATTGGATTCTATACCTGCTCTCTATAGTCGCTTCGGGCGCGCTGTCGATCGTGACGCTGCTCTCCATGCGGTCCAAGCGCGTTCCTATCGGCGTACGTATTCCCTTCCCATGCACCCTTCCTATCCCATCAAACCCAGATTCCATATCTAACACCTCACCCTAGAACCTCCTCGGCTGGACTATCGCCCTCATACTCTCCATGTTCATCTGGGTCCTCCTCATGGTCGTCGACTTGGCTCCCAACCTCCCGAGAAGCAAAACCACCATCTCCATAGAAGGCGAGATAGCCATCGGCTACATCGTCAATTTCTTCCAGTCCATGTCGTGGGTTTGCGTCTTGTTCCTCGCCAAGTCGCATGCGTGGGATAATGTCGCTGTTCAAAATCCAAACCCGAACATGTACCAGAACACGGCATACCAATCCCCGCAGCCTATGCCGTATGGTGCTCCTCAACAGCAGTATGCGTACGCGGGGCAGCCCGGACAGCAGTACTATTACCAGCAGCAGCCGGTGTATAATGGAACTGTGCAAAATGGCGCCGTGCCTGTGAATGGGAATGGCCATGTGGTGCAGGTCAAGTGAGCGGCTTTTACACAAAGGAATTTCGGTACCAGTGTCATATGTTTTCGTCTGTTGCAGCGTTCTTGATTTATCTGTTAGCAAGCGCCATACATTACAGCAAGAAGATACTCTATACGCACATCACATCCACGTAGCTAGTTAGTCATATACCCCTTAAGCCAGACAATCAATACTTCACAGCACCCAATCTGATTGCTGCAAACTGCGCGAGACACATCCCGTTGGTAGAAAGCAGGCTGGTATTCGAGCGCGACTATGAAATATGCCAAATTGGGTGGAAGGGGGTATCTAATCGCATCTCTGTCCGAAACAAAAGGAACAACTGCCGCAGCACGGGCACGATCCGGTATCCAACGCTCAACCGCCGAAGCGGAAAAGAAGTAAATGAACGTGGAGCGGAGTATGTGGGGAAGGATGAACATGAACATCGAAGAAGAAGAAGAAGAAGAAGAAGAAGAAGAAGAAGAAGAAGAAGAAGAAGGAATCGCACTTGTGTTTCGCCCGCTCAACTCCCATAACTAAGGTCAATCTGCAGCGTCGGCGTCTTGGTCTGGCTCTTCTGCTGCACCCACTCCTTCATGAGCTCCTCCCGCACGCCCTGACACCACTTCAGCAGCGCCGCGTCAAACTTCTTCCACGCAGCCGCATCGGTGCCCTGAACCACGCCCGTTACATCGACGTCGAGCTTGATATCCCAGCGCAGATCCGACGCTTTGGCCCAGTAGCGCAGGTTATCTGCGCACCGATACGGTTTCGCCGTGTCGGTGTGATATTGCTTGATCTCCTCGAACTGCCGCCGCGACTTCTTGACGAGCGTGTTGTGCAGATGGACGAGGCGAAGGCCAGTCCGCAATGCAGTGAGAAAGTGTGTAGGCAGCTCCGCGCTTTCTGGATCCGTCCATTCCGGAAGCGCCTCGGCATCCGCATCGAACGACCGTAAGAAGAGCAGCTCTCTTTCCCGCTCACGCCCCGTCCAGTCGCCCGTGCGCCAGGACCAACTCTCCCGCTCTTCCTGCTCCCGACGCTCCTTCTCCTCCTCTGTGTCTAAAAGCTCCCCGATGCCCGTTACCCAGGCACTGATGCTGGCCACCTCGGACGGCTGCACCCCGTTGGCGAAGTTTCGTATAGCGAGTCGTTTTAGCACTTCTAGAACCTCGAACAGCTCTTTCCGGATGGCGCGCTCAGACTTGATGCTGTATAGCCGCTGGGGGTCCTCATGTGCTGTGTAGTAATTCCGTGCCGCTCGGATGGCTAGAGTCGCAACGTCGAGCAAATTCAAGCCCTGGATTTGATGCCACCCCGGAGCGTCGGCTGACTGTCTCGTGGAAGCACCTTCTGTCAGATCGTCCCGGCCCTCTCCGTTTGCGTCGCTAGTCCAGGCGTTCCCGAATCCTTTCTCAAGTTCGTGCAGGTGTTTAGCGCTCTCGTCTAGTGATTCGCGGAGCTCGCGACGGAGGATCGTCATGTCCGGTGGCGGGGGGACGTAGACCGGATTGTTCTTGTATGTACTCACGGTAGGAGGGAGCATCACCGGCTCGTTGTCATCCCAGTTGACGGACGCGGTGTCGTCGGTGGGAGACTCGACGAACCCCTCCCCAAGATGGTCGTCCAAGCCGGACATTGACAGCAAAGACACGTCGTCGTCGACGCCAGAGAGAGGTCGCTCGGAGCCGCTCGCTGATCTCGAGCCATTCTTACGCTTCTTTCCGACTCTGCCTGTTGCCTCGTCCAGGAGACCGGTCCGGGCGAAGTAGTATTGCAGATGCGCAATCGTGCCCAGGTTCTGCACGCTGTCTCTATTCTTGGCCGACTGGGAGAACTGCGTGCCCTCAGGCCTCATATACCCCCTCCTTCTCCCCGGGATGCCGCTCTCCGAGAGCCGCGAGCTAACCGACCGACCGGACACGGACGATACGGAGGATGCTGTCGATACAGAGCGGTCGAGCTGGGGCACGGCATTCAGCGCGAGCGACGGCGTGACCCAGGGCTCGGGTGAGAGCGAACGCTCCGGCGAGAGGGCCCGCTCCGGCGGCGGGGAGGGTGTCGTCTCCATGGTGGGTTGATAGGGGTGACGTGGCCGGAGTGCGGGCGAGAGTCGAGCGGGGCGCAGTACGGTATTTAGCAGTGTGGTTCTGCAACAGTCAGGACGATGACGGCTCTGTAAGGGCCATGAGTGCGTGTGGTGGTGGTTGCTTCGGTGTTCTGTCGGCGTGGAGGGCGGGTTTGATTAAGGGTTTCAGGAGGGACGCGAGCACAAACAACGCGGTAGGCGGTAGGCGAGCGCCTCACTCGCGCCTCTCCCGCTAGCGGCCCGGGCACTCACGCTCACCAGCGGGGTGTGGCAGCTGGGGACCAGAGGCGTCAGCGCCGGCCTCTTGTTCATCACTTCAGCTTCAGCGACTGTTTGTTTGTGTCGAACGACCCCTCGTCCTGTTCGTTGTGGCGTGCGCACCCCGCAGTGCAAGGGTGACGGTCGGGGCTAGCGCCTTTCTTTCCTTGCGGCGCGTAGGGCTGTGGCTCAGCGATCCCCATGACGTCGTGGCCGGGCATCGGAATGTCTTTCGAAGCTCCTTGTCCAAATGGAGCCTTCGTAGTGACCACCCATAACCATCCGTGAATGAGACGATTCTTCTCCAGCACGACCAGAATGTCCGACAAGCGAGTGTCATTCAGAGTGGAGGGAGAGGTGCAAGGCAAGCAGCCTCCGCTGAAATTGCTAGCGGAACACTGACAGCCCCAGGCGTAAACTTCCGGTACATGGCGACGCCAGTGGGACTCTGTGTACCTCTCGACTGACAATGCAGGTCCTTCACCTGCAAGCAAGCCAAAAGCATAGGCGTCACCGGCTTCGTGACCAATGCGTCTGATGGCTCGGTACTTCCCACGGCTCATTGGGTGCCTGCTAGTACTCACTTACAACAGGTGCAAGGCGAAGCCCAGGGCAGCGCGGACGCGTTGAAGGATTTCGTCCAGCAGCTCCACAAGGGTCCATCGGCAGCTAGCGTGACGGGTGTCGAGCAGTCAGACATCTCGACCAAGTCGGGCGAGAGCGGCTTCAACACCAAGTAGATGATGCGCTTGGACGGGAGATGGCGGAGCTGGGATACGGATCGAGTGCCGTCCACCTTCAGTGTTTCGCAAGTACCATGCATGATGCTACTCAGTTCTCAATGAGTTGGCATGTATCATCCGATTTCAGTCGGCCCAGCCGGAGGATATCCCACGCGAGCCAGTATTACATCCGTACAATGAGTCCAATATTGACATTGGGGTTGCTATCAGGCCATAGTCGCATATGAAGGATGCATTACCTTCTTCAAGGATTTGGTATTTGTCGTGTACGTGAACAAGACGACTGTCGACATGCAAGTCGATGCAGGTAAGCTTTACTAAGCGGCTCAGATTATGCAGAGATTCGAGCAGCATCAGATGGACCAAGCCGTTGAGCAAAACACGAAACCAGACGGACAGTCCGCGTGGCGACGCAGCGAGTATTTGTTGTTGCTGTCTGATGGTGCGCGGTGCCGTTCACAGACGAGACGAGATGAGTCGTGATGAGAAGCACTGACGGATCGGGCGAAAGAGGCGAGAGGCCGACTCGCCGAGAGCCCGCCACGAGAATCTTTCGGAACCGGGATTTCCAACCCTCACAACCCCCACCCGGTACATTGACGTCGCGAGCCCTCAGCCGCTCAAAAATCTGAATGCACGCGACCGCCCACGGCCCTTTCGTGATCCACGGCCCACCTAGCACAAGCCCTAATTAGAATTTTGTGGCGGAGATGACTGAGAATGATGGAACGAGACCCCGAACGAGGAGCTCGACGCGCGCAAAGCCACCAGCGTCTCTGATATAAAGAGGCAATCGCTTCCTCAGTCGCTGACTGCATTCACTACTGAAAAACAGTACCTACCTACTATCCTGTTGGCATTACCACACATCTCCCCTCCATGATTTCATCAAGAACAGCCTGCGCGCCCATTGCTTCCAGGCGGGCCGCAACCCAACTTCTTACATCCTTCAATGGCCTCCGCCCCTCTGGTGCTGCCCTACGATCAAGCTTCGTTGTGCACCAGCTGCACATGACCCCCACACCCCAGCGCCACTTTTCCAACAAACCCAACAACTCCAAGCAGATCAAAGAATTCTTTCCCGTCACCGAGACGGACAAGGTTCGCAAAACGCACACATCATGGCCACACCCCGTTTACTCGTACGAGGAGATGGAGGACGTGGTCGTAGCGCATCGTGAAGCGAAGACGTTTTCCGATAAAGTCGCTCTCCTGGCGGTCAAGATACTGAGGTGGAACCTCGACTTTGCGACGGGATACAAGCATGAGAAGGCTGTGGCCCTGAATGCGAAAGACCCGGCGGCGGCCAAAGCAAAGTACGGAATGACGGAAGAGAAGTACATGATCCGGAATGTCTTCCTCGAGAGCGTTGCAGGCGTGCCCGGCATGGTATGGATCCCCGGTAACAGATGCAGACGTATGCTAATGTTTGTTCAGGTAGCCGGTATGCTACGACATCTGCACTCGATGCGGCGCATGAAGAGGGACAACGGATGGTAAGCATGGCCATAGCAAAGCTGGGACCCCCACTGACGAAACCCAGGATCGAAAGCTTGCTCGAGGAGAGCTTTAACGAACGGATGCACCTCCTCACCTTCCTCAAGATGGAGAAACCGGGACCTTTCATGCGCTTCATGGTGCTCGCCGCCCAGGGCGTCTGGTGCAACGCGCTCTTCTTTGCCTACCTCATAAGCCCCCGTACCGTCCACCGCTTTGTCGGATACCTCGAGGAAGAGGCTGTCATCACGTACACGCGGCAGATCAAGGACATTGATGCAGGACGGCTGCCCAAGTGGGAGACGCTGCAGGCTCCGGAGATCGCGGTCGACTACTGGAACATGCCAGAGGGCCAACGATCCATGCGCGACCTGCTGCTCTACATTCGCGCCGACGAGAGCAAGCATCGCGAGGTCAACCACACCCTGGGAAATCTCGATCAAGTCGAGGACCCCAACCCCTATGCCAGCGAGTACAAGGACGATACAAAGCCCCACCCGCGCAAGGACCTCAAATTCCAGCGCCCTACCGGATGGGAACGCACCGACATCATCTAGAGCGAAGCGACCCCTCTTTCTTTCTTGTCTTCTGGGGCTTAGCATTGCTCACTCCCCACTCTCATGCATCAATACGGCGTAACGGGAATAAGGACCGCGTCTGATACCCGGTTCTCATTGGGTAGATTAGACCTTGCAGCATTTACTGTACCTTCGTAGCATCGCAGCCTTTCTCGACGAAAGGGCTGCCAAAAGAGCTGTTCTTCGAACTCGACCATGGTGTTTTGATTATCGGCAGATCGTGTCTTTGGAGGAGCATGTATCTCCACCGCCGTCTACTAATTCGTCCAGTCTTCTCGAACTGCCTGAATGCGAATGCGGGTGCGGCTCGGCTCCTGCACCTAGTCGGTTCCGCACGGCGGCCACTTTGGGTCAACACCGCACATCTGCCCCGCTTCTACCCAAGCCCCCGCTCCCGACTACGCGTCCTAGACCATCTCTAGACTATTCCCCTCGTATCAGGACAGACCCCCTTCGATGCATCTACTGCACCCCACATGCTAGCGACACAGTAATCTTCCTCTCACCATGTAGTCTAGCAAGTCGACGGCACGTGCGTGGTAGCTCCACGCTTCGACGTCAGTGCCGCTAACCCCGCATTACGCTAAGAGACGTGCGGGACCCGCTGCAGCTCCTGGGCTCTGTCCTAGCTCTGAACGCTCAGCTTCACGCCGTGTCAAGGTGTGGACTTCGCCTCCCTCTCCACTAATCCCGGGCTCTCTTATCCGGGTCCGCTGAAGACTTTGCATGACCTTCAGCGAATTTTTCCGCCGGCCGACCTGTACGCATATGGGCGTTCCACGAAGCTGACGACGCACCCAACGGTGGAGAGCTAGCTGTACGGGTCAACACGTCGCTTGGAACTCCTAGCAGGCAGTCTAGTTGGAACATAAGCGCTACTTCTAGCCCCATGTTCCATCGCCTTCGTCAGAACCGAGATGCTAGGTTGCCAACCTGATCGGACCTATCGGGCCAACCATGCTTGGAGTTACTTTGAGACTTGTACCTACCCGCCACATGATCCCGCCCAACTGCCTTGCGGATCCGCAATATTGCACGCATCTCCCACGGCTACCGTTCTGCAATTGCCCAATGGGAGCTGCATTCTCAGGGTCCCGCCTAGCGCACAGCTGATCAGGCTTGGAAGATGTGCATGGTACAGGCCGGGAGGTATACATCCCCTCTTTCGATGCATGCACTGCCCAGGATCTGGAATGATTGAGCGCAAGCTTTGTTCCAGACGGCCCAGGTGACGGTGTTCCATGAGACCGAGGGCCTGCGTGCGGGGTCCACATTGCACGCTTTATAGAGCTGGTACCTCCAGCCAACGTTGAAGTTACACACTGCTGTGCAGCTTTCGACCATATCCCAAACTCTACTACAACCATCCATAACGAACCTTCAATATGGTGATTCCAGACGAGGTGAGTAATGGGCATTGGAATTGATAGCAATACGTGTCCATGCTAAGTCGTCCCAGGTTGACATTATCGTGTGCGGTGGTGGATCATGTGGGTAAGTACATGCCATCTCGCCTCAATTGCAACCAAACTGACCTCGCATAGTTGCGTTGTCGCTGGACGACTTGCGAACCTGGACCACAACCTCCAAGTCCTTCTCATTGAAGGAGGAGAGAGCAACCTCAACAACCCATGGTGAGCTTCCTGCTTGCAGGTGTTTGTCCCAGCTCACACGTGTATAGGGTGTTTCGTCCGGGTATCTACCCGCGTAACATGAAATTGGACAGCAAGACTGCCTCATTTTACTACTCACGACCTTCGGAGTGGCTCGATGGACGACGAGCCGTCGTGCCATGCGCCCACATCTTGGGAGGTGGTTCTTCCATCAACTTTATGGTATGGTTCCCGTCATTCACCTCAATAGTGAACTCTGACATTGGTGTAGATGTACACCCGAGCCTCTGCCTCCGATTACGATGATTTCCAGGCGAAGGGCTGGACCACAAAGGAGCTTATCCCATTGATGAAGAAGTGCGTATTCATTCTTCTCATACGGACCATCTACTAATTGCACCCAGGCACGAGACATATCAGGTAAATTTAACACTACAGCTCCATGCCAAAATTGAAATTAACTGACATCTTCAGCGTTCTTGCAACAACCGCGAACTCCACGGATTCGAGGGTCCTATCAAGGTCTCGTTCGGCAACTACACATACCCGATCAAGGACGACTTCTTGCGAGCAAGCGAGTCTCAGGGCATCCCTACGACCGACGATCTTCAGGACTTGGTCACCGGCCACGGTGCTGAGCATTGGCTCAAGTGGATCAATCGCGATACTGGCCGTCGCAGTGACTCAGCCCATGGATACATCCACAGCACGCGTGCGGTTCACCAGAACCTGCACCTCGCCGTCAACACCAAGGTCGACAAGATCATCATGGAGGGTGGCCGCGCAGTCGGAGTCAAGACCATTCCTACCAAGCCGCTCTCTCCCTCCCAGAACCACAGCCGCACCTTCAGGGCTCGGAAGCAGATCGTTGTTTCCGGAGGCACCCTCAGTTCGCCTCTCATTCTCCAGCGCTCTGGTATCGGAAACCCGGAGAAGCTCCGAAAGGCTGGTGTCAAGCCTCTCATCGACCTCCCCGGTGTGGGTCTGAACTTCCAGGACCACTACCTGGTAAGAAACCTTTCCCAACCCACTCCTGCCGGTGCAACTTTAGCACAGAGTTTCACAAACGCTCCACCGATTCTATCTCCCAAAAACACAATGCTAACTCTCCCAGACATTCTCCGTCTTCCGCGCCAAACCCGACGTCGAATCCTTCGACGACTTCGTGCGAGGCGACCCCGAGGTCCAGAAGCGCGTCTTCGACCAATGGAACACCAACGGCACAGGTCCTCTGGCGACCAACGGTATCGAAGCCGGTGTCAAGGTTCGACCCACAGAGGACGAGCTGAATATGATGGACTCCTGGCCGTGCCCAGAGTTCAGATCTGGCTGGGACAACTACTTCAAGGAGAAGCCTGACAAGCCGGTCATGTATGTGATTGCGGTACGGAGTTGGTTTGTATCATTTGCTGACGTTTGGTTTTTAGGCACTACTCTGTTATTTCTGGCTGGTTCGGCGACCACATGCTCATGCCTGCCGGCAAGTTCTTCACGATGTTCCATTTCCTAGAGTATCCCTTCTCACGCGGTGAGACCCACATCGTTTCGCCGAACCCGTACGAAGCGCCCGACTTCGATGCCGGCTTCATGAACGACAAGAGGGACATGGCCCCCATGGTCTGGGGATACATCAAGTCCCGCGAGACTGCCCGCAGGATGGACGCATACGCAGGAGAGGTGCAAGCGATGCATCCATTCTACGCCTTTGACAGCCCTGCAAGGGCCAACGACATGGATCTCGCTACTACCAACGCTGTACGTAATATTCACACCTTATGGCTGCATTTGCTGACGTGAAGTAGTATGCCCTGCCTGGTAACCTCACTGCGGGTATCCAGCACGGATCCTGGAGCATGCCGCTCAAGCCCGGAAAGGCGGCGGAACCCACCTGGCTCAACTCGAACAGCCAGGCTATTATGGAAGACCTTGAATACACCAACGAGGACATCAAGCATATCATCGATTGGACTAAGCGTACGTAAAGCCTTCATGTCTGGGTCTTCTCCGCTAATGCTACACAGGCCACGTCGAGACCACCTGGCACTCTCTCGGAACGTGCTCGATGGCTCCCAGGGAGGGCAACTCCATCGTCAAGCATGGTGTCCTCGATGAGCGCCTCAACGTGCACGGCGTCAAGGGCCTGAAGGTCGCTGATCTGAGTATCTGTCCCGTAAGTGCTTCGCCATCGTTCACATCCTTTCTATCACGCAATTCCTCCTCTTCAAGGACACATCTGACTTTTAATCCAGGACAACGTCGGCTGCAACACATACTCGACCGCCCTCCTGATCGGCGAGAAGTGCGCCATGCTCGTCGGAGAGGATCTCGGCTACTCCGGTTCCGCGCTCGACATGAAGGTGCCCAACTACCATGCGCCGCGTGAGACCACCGGCCTGTCTCGCTTGTAGTGGAAGCAGTATCGAATCGGACGCGTGTTTGCTTCAGTCACTCATTCATTGCGATGATGGGTTTGGATCTTGGGGGCAATGGGTTACAACTCAGTTGATGTATATATGGAGAATGATGATTGAATCTGCTGCTATCACCGTGCCTGAGTCTCGAGAAGTCGTGTGAGCTATACATGCTTTTATACATCAAGCTCGGACATCTGTCCATCGAACCTTTCGAACACTCTAGATCTACGTCCTAAATTGGCAAGCTAAGCAAGTGTGTTAGGAACCCCTTCCCTGCAACTCATAATGCCGTCCGAACAAGGCTAGCGCGCCTTCCCCGCTATCTTACATATCGCGTACTCACAGAAGTCGATAGCGGTAGAGCTTTCACATGATCATCGTTCCAGCTCGAAACGTACTGTTAGATTTGTCGTTCACACCTCACCTTTACGAGCATTTGAGCAAAAGAACCTTACCTGCTTCTATCTACCATCCCGTGCATGTTTCCAAAGCCCACAACCATGTCCCAAGCATCACCATTCATCCGTCCTTACACCCCCGAAGACTGGGAAAACGGTCTCCACATTGTAGGTCGAGCCATTCCCCCGACAAAAGCCCTCTCTCATCTCATCTCCCTCGTCCTAAAATAACAGTTCTTCACCACCCTCGACCCCGCCCTGCACGCCGAGCCCGCCCGCACAATCTCCGCCTACATCTACTACAAACCCTACCCCATACTCACCCCTGATACCTGCTTCGTTCTCGACGACGGCGCGGGCCGAGCAGTCGGCTACGTAATCGGTACTGCAGACACGACTTCTTTCGCGCAGCGCTGGCGCGATGTCTTCGCCCCGACTGTGGATCCGGAAGAAGTTCCTCGGCCGGATGTAGTGAGTGCAGATGCGAAGATGGAGACGGACGATGTGAAGGTGATGAGGAAGAGTGTGTATGAGGCCGAGTGCAGTATGCTGCTATCACCATCCTCTTCCTCCTCACTAAAGCAACATCCCGCACATCTACATATCGATATCTTACCAGAGTTCCAGCGGCAGGGGTGGGGAAGCAAGTTACTTGAGGCATTCTATGGGAAGATGAGGGAGGTTGGGGTTGAGGGTGTGCATTTGGGTGTGTTGAGGCAGAGTGAGGGGGCTTTGAAGTTTTATATAGGTGGTGGGTGGAGGGTGTGTGGTGAGGTTCTTGATGGGGGGGTTAGTGGGGAGGTGGGGGTTGATGGACGGGCGGTTTGCTTGGTGAGGCGGGTTTGAGGGGGTTTGAGGGGGTGGGCTTGGGCTTGGGCTTGGGAAGTGGTGTGGCTTTGGGGGTGGTCATGCGTAGGTTCTGGGTACGGTACGGAGGTGCTGTAATGGTCACACTGTCGAATGGAGACTTTGGTTGTGATGGTGGCGGTTCTGTCAGGCCATAAAAGTATATAGGTGGAGCACTTCGTGTATTGGGGAATCGAGCTGCATCTCGCAGACTGGACCGCAATTCCCAAAAGCTTCGGGCGTAGATAGAAGCGTAAACTATGAAACAATACATTCCACATGTTCCGTTTTATAGCTGCCGTAGTCACATCCACCTTGTGCCCATTTCCACCTCACGTACGGCCCAAGCTCTTTGTCCTTGGGTGGATGGCGAGTCTAGACGAGAGGCGGTAACAAGGGCGAGACACGATGGCTTGGAGACCTTGATGGTGTATTAGAAGGAAGTTGTTGAGATCGAGGACCTTAAGCAAATCTTCGCTATGACAGGCATGCATTGCAGATCTCCGCATCCCGATCCGTGGTCCCGGTTATAGTCCCATACTCAGTAGAGTGGGCAGCATTGCTTCCTCAGACGGTGCCCTGCACCCATCCGCCGTCTCGCATGACAGCTATATCGACGCCTTTGTCAACGTTGAATACCGTGTTCTTGACGAGTAAGACCTGATACGGGACATAGGAGACAACTTCCACGCGGCAAAAGGCAGATCTAGGCTTTGAGTGGCCCTGCTCACAGCCGTAAGGCCAACCACATGCACGACCATCTCGTTGCGTAAATGCAAGGGTGACTAACCAGCTATTAACGAACGTCTGTGCTATACGCCCGGTCGCTTGTTCCCCCACTGTCCTAGAAAACTTGCTCAATCTTTCGCAGGCGTCTGCCAATCATCTTCTGCAACCACTCTTGCGAAACGCCATTTCGAATTCCTATCTGCATTGGCGACATGCACATTCGCATGGGTTGCAAGCCCTATCTATCGCACGTTCAAGTGTGTTCAGCCAGCTGTGGGAAAGCTCGTCTGCTGTTGGAAGCTTCCTTTATTTAAGACTGCGTCCCAGCACTGTTGAAACTGCACTCCACACGAAATCGCGATATTTTCGAATGCATCTTACATGACCATGTCTCCTGGAGTGATCAGATCGTTGGTATGGCTGCTCTCCGCCAGCAGCGCTACAGCCCTTGCAGGCTTCGAAGGCGACCAGTATTTCCCTCTCTGCGCCCACGGCTGCCTTCGAGCTTTCAGTGCTCCGGTGCTCACCTGTTCCACCCCAGACGAACCAACGACAGGCATGATGTCCCTGAACATGATGACAAAGCCTAGTTGCTTCGCAACAAACGACCCTTATTTGTCCAGCCTGGCCTACTGCGTCAGCCAGGAATGCGCTCCGTTCCGCTACTCATCCCTGCAATTGGAAACGTTCTGGTCAGAAAAGGCAACTGGAGACTCCCTGGTTCCGCCCAAGATTAGCTATTCCGACGCACTGGCTATGGTCACGGAGCCGCCTACCAAGTTCCTTGTCAGCAGGATGACTTCGTTGCTAAACGAGACCATGTTAGCCAACCAGTCCACAATGGCCTTACAGAAGAGCACTTTGTACTCTGTCGGATATGAAAGCAGAACCCACGGAAGATACGGGTAAGCCTTGCTACCTATTGCTTCCTACGCTTATGTTGAAGTCGCGCTCACTTTACGGGTCAGTATAGGAATACTCGTAGCGTTTTTCGCGCTCCCGATTCTTGTCACCATAATCGGCTACCTACCGTTCATGACCGGGCTCTCCGAGAAGATCAAGCCGTACCTCATCTGGCCTTCAACCATCGGGACGTATCATGTACGGTCTCTTCCATATAAAATTGGCTACGCACCTACTACGGGCCAAGGCCTTTACATACTTGCCTTTGTCATCGTCAATATCATCACGACTGCAACGGGCTATCGGCTCGCGTTGCCCCATGCATGGTACGGGAGCGATAAGTACTATGTGGGAATGGCCTATGTCATGTGGCGCACGGGTTCTTTTGCGCTCTACTATCTGCCCCTCGTCATCCTCTTTTCGGGAAGAAACAACGTCCTGCTTTGGCTGAGCAACTGGTCCCACTCCACCTACATGTTGTTGCATCGATGGATTGCTCGGGTCTTTGCCGTTCATGTCATCTTGCACTCGGTCCTCGCACTGGCATTATACGTGAAGACTGGTAAGTCACTCAAGTTCTGTCCCGACGTGAGCCTGAGACGTGTCAATCTCGGGTAGTGTTAAAGCAGCATCCTATGACATTGTAGCTATAGCAGAGCTGATCAAGTACAGGCAGCTACAAGACAAATTACTACCTCCCTTGGTGGATATGGGGCATTGTTGCTACCCTCACCACCACGATCATGGTCGCTGGTAGTGGCCTGTACGTGCGTAAATGGTCGTACGAGGTGTTTCTCATTACCCACATCATCCTGGCCGCACTCACTATCGTCGGCACCTGGTACCACATATGGTACTGCTACGAATGGCTCGGCAACCTCCAGCAGCCCATATATGCCGCGTGCGGTGTATGGTTCTTCGACCGCTTCATCCGTGTGATGCGGATCCTGAAGAACGGCGTCAGACGAGCGCAGGTAACCGAAGTCGGCGAAGGATATGTTCGTATCGACGTACCCGGAGTGCGCTGGGGCTTGACGCCAGGCCAGAACGCTTATGCGTATTTCCCGACCCTCCACAAGATGCGTCCGTGGGAGAACCATCCATTCTCGGTGCTGCCGACGTCGATTTTGCAGTCGTCTCGGCACCACGTAGGACCTAGAACGCAGGAAAGCCGGTCCAGCTCATCCCATGACGACGCCATTGATATCGAAAACAAGGACGGTGTGTCTTCCACTTCTCGTAGAGTAGCTAGGGGGACTTCCACGGAGGGCGTGACTTTCTTCGTGAGGAAGTCAATGGGCATGACAAAATACCTCTATGCCAACAATAGCCTGATGACCCTACTGGACGGTCCATACCCCAACAACCCCACCGCTGCGATCATGCGAACTGATCGACTACTGGTCATCACTGGTGGAATTGGCGTTACAGGTGTGCTCCCGTGGCTCTTTGCACATCCAAACGCCAAGTTTGCATGGAGTGTGAAGAAAAGCGCGGAGTGCCTTGTAACGGCTTTGGGTGTAGTGCTGGACGGCGTAGTTGATAAGGAGATTAGAGTTGGATCGCGGCTTGATGTTGAAGCACTAGTCAGTCTAGAGGTTGAATCAGGGTGGAAGAAGATTGGTGTCGTAGTTTGCGGGCCTGGTGGACTTTGCGACGATGTCAGGGCGGTGGTTTGTGCAGCTGCGAAGGGACCGACTGCTTTTGAACTCGAAGTTGACGCGTATTCGTGGTAGACTTCTTGTTTGGTGTAGGGATATCGTAATGAACTTCATGGCCGCCCTGGTATCGAAAGTGCTGGTCGAGCCATCTGAGGTGTTGCGCTGCGGAACCACTTCCGTTTGATGAGAATGAGCACGCCACGCAAAGAGCTATGTTCTACCCTATCAAAGTCATCTTGGTGCGTCGGATTGGCAACCAAGTGCACGGAGACCTACCCATGGACACTAGACAGCAGCGAACCTCCAAGAACAATTCGTTTCACATCTTCCGTCTTGTACCTGTTGCAACGTCGTAGTCCCACCCTTCCTGCGCCCATTTCCACTTCACGTACGGTCCAAGCTCCTTGTCCTTGGGCACAAGACGTTTCCACTCTGGCTCCACGTCTGGGCTGCTGGCGATGCCACGCAAACGGTCGCGTCCAAAGATGCGAAAAGAGTCGAGGGCGTACTCACCAACGCCTGGTACATGTGCAATCTCCCATCCTTCTCGTACATCTTCTGGCCCCAACAGTTCACCATCTTTGACTGCGAGATTGCTGCTTTTCGCGGGGTAATGGCGTCGCCCGTATCTCCGTTCTTGGGTGGGCGGCAAGTTCACCCAAGTGATTGCCATATCCACGAGACGTCGTGCCCGCACCTGCTGCAGGCCAAGTTTGCGAATTATCTCCTCTACGTCGGCGAGGCGGGCGCTAGCGAGTGCGCTGGGGGTAGGGTAGCTGCAAAGGATGTTCCACAGAACAGGGCAGGCAACTACACCACGGGTCTTATTCCACAGTATGGCCTGCACAACGAGAGCATACAGGTCACAGCAGATACGCTCCTGTATAAGGCCAAAGAGCGCCGGTAGGAGGTCAAAGGCCAGGCCGGGCGGGGGCTGTCTACAGGAGAAAGGGTCGGCGGGGGTGGAAAGGCCTGGCGCCTTCAGGGCATCTGCCGTTGCTGTGGTCACTTCACACAGCGGGGCCGCAAAGTACGGCGAGACCTGCGGGTCGACCTGCGAGCTCATCGTCTTCTTTGCTTTTCTCTTTTGTGTCTTCTGTTCCAGAGGAGGCCCGCCTACAGAAGACGTACGGAAGTAAGGGGATATCTTCGGCTGCAACGGCCGTCGCCGTTTCTTGCGCACCGAGACAGCATTTGCCTGCATGTCGAGCAATGCGGATGAAAGGCTAGCTGCGGCTTCGGCGAGAACATTGGAGCCTAGGTCCAGAGAAGCGCACGCATGTTCGAAAGGCTGCGCGTCATAGGCAGGAGTACGGTGTTGGGAAGGTGCCATAGTCTCACGACTGGTGTGGATGATGCGGAGTTGCGAACTCGCCGAAGTGTGGAGGTCGAACTTCGGGTGTGAGAGGGCCTCCGATTGGTCGACTCTTTGGTAGCCGGGAGCTCTAGAACCCCATGACATCTACGCAGCGAAGCTGCATCCGTCGAAACATATTTAAAATAAATGAAAACGGATAACTTATCTGTTATTGCTAATTACTAACTAGTGTCTGTAAAGAGAACCTACTCTACTCGTAGTTCTTTCTACAGTCATGCAAGCCTATATCCTAGCCAATATTGCTTAAGCTTTTTCACCCCAATACTGTGCGCCTGCCTGTCGGCAGTCTGAAGTAGAACACTTGTAGGACATTTCGTCCTTTTTCGGGCTCGTAATCTTACGATGCTCTCCGCCATCAAACCCAGTGCAGGAGTTAAACGAGCCATCTTCAACCTCATACTACAAGAGAGTTAGCGTTGCCGTTGCCCAGCGACGATGCCAATGAACGCGGCCTACCTCTAAATGCGGAATAATCGCCCACATACATATCGTGGATCCTTCCTCGTCTTCGCAGGATTGGAAAGTCCCCGTTTCTATCGATTTCTCGACGGAGAAGCCGCCCGATATCCAGTCCCCGCCGCCGATTTCGGCACCAACTGTCCAAGTTTGATGGTTGTCTTCTCCAATTGAGCAACTCTTTGCGTCGTTACAATCGATGTTATTCTGCAAGATGGCAGTTACCGATCTGACACGCTGCCCGACAGAGCTGGAGATGGGACCACGAGCTTACTGTTACTTGCTTCCAAAGCCACTTGTCTTTGGGTGAGCCGTCCCCCACGAGACGGGTCTGTGCTGTCCAAAGGGTGCATGGGCTACTGGTTTGTCGCTTTGCGGGGCTCATCAGTTCCGAACCCTGCTCGGACATTGGCGCTGCGGAAGCAGTGGCGGCAAGGACGGAGATGATACTAGCGAAGCCGTACAACTGCATCTTGGTGTTCGAATGGCTAGCAAGAGGCACTGCAAATATTTGAGTCGCGAGCTTCGGGAATCACGTAGACGAGTGGGACGGTTGCCTAAGTCGCAGGTATTTCATCCCATACTTATACTTGGGACAGGAAGTCAGGGGTATTAGACCTTGTGCTTGAGCAACGATGCCCGTGATCATAATCTGATCGCCGCGGCATGCCACTGGTAAGAGGCAGACCCTTCTCATCGGGTCACCTGGTTACACGATGCGAGGAAGGCGGGAAAATGTTGAATGCCCTCGTCATTTCCTATTGTTAGTGAACATCAGTTTCGGCCTATTTGGTGATTTTTGTCTTCAGATTATGGCTAGTCAGTCAGACCTAATGCATTAGTGATACTAGTTCCCTCGGGGTAGTGGAGGAACTCAACTATGATCGTACAAGTGTTCGCATTCTGCATAATAATCAGCCTTACCAATCGCTTCAGACTGCTACACGTGGTACGCAACGCTAGCAAGGGCGTAATCCCTTTATGTTACGACCTAGCTCGCGGGGCGCCTGCCTTATAAGAGGTTGCCTCCGCTAAGTCATCACAGCTGCGTTGGAGCTACCATGTCCGGCGAAACTATGTGAGAAACCGGTCACGTAATTCATGCAGCTCACGCAGCTCACGCAGCTCATAAAGCTGACAAGTGCTTAGCACTCTAAGCCAGATAAGCTCGAGCCACCACTAGTATATGATCAACTACGGATAGCTCTTATAGCGCTTCGTGTTCGATCTAAGTTACTTCTCAGTACTAGTTACAGAAATACGCGAAAATTGCGCGTAGGCACGACCGCGACCCACCACTCTGGCCTTCACTCCTTGCCGCCATTCCTTCTTCCCTTGCCCGGCTTATCGAATGATCTAATCCCAGCTTCAGACAGGCTGGCTAAGGGGGGATAGTTGGACCGACAAAAGTCCCAGCATTTTTTGCGTCTTGTAGAAGCGGTTGCGTACGAATTACTTCGAATATGATTTGAAATTGAAGTTCGTGATGGACCGGCGTACGGCCCTCGGCTAGGTGTGGTTTTGTCTGTCTCACGTTCTAGTTTCTCTGCATTTTCTTCCACATCGGCATTGTTCTTCCGTGACTTCATTATCATCTCCCTTCTTTCCGGTCTCCTCTTTACTTCACACCCTTTTTCTCTTATTGTCCTGCTTTCAATCTACACAAGCTGTTTTAAGTTACTTATTGCAATATTTTCCACGATATCTACACGTGATGTTCCAAATGGGTACACTTTCAATTCCTCTCACCTATGTCTCGTTTCTACTTTGGTCGATTACGAAATACATTCCAAACCTTTGTTCTATATCGAACCATAAGGGTACGGACGTTAATACGAGTACGCATGATTTTTCTCTACAAAGATTCAACCTTGATCTCCTCCAGAAACACTAGCATGCTCTCCAAGCCATCGTCTCTCGCGCGCGTTATCGCCTTCCGTCCAAACTCGCCATCCACTCTTGCGCCCAATGCTATAAGTTCTCTCACCATGTCAGCTCTTTCGAAAGCCACAGCAGCGACGAGTGGAGTCGGATCTCCGCTGTTGATGTCGCCCCCTCGCGCAACAAGCAGCCTGACCATGTCCCATCTTCCCTTCTTGGCTGCGCAGCTCAGTGCGTAGCCGGTGATACTCGCTCCATGGTCTAGCAGCAGGTGCACGATAGCAGAATGACCGTACTGAGATGCCCACTTTAGCGACTCCTTACCATCAGGCGATGCGCCGAGATCAAGCAAGTGTCGGGCCATTGCATACCAGCCGTTCCTTGCTGCCGCCGCCAGACACCAGCCTAGCTTACTTTCGGAGATGTTTGGGTAGGCGGTCGATTCCTTGACTCGCATTATGAGTTTGAAGGCCTCTACGCTGGGCGTTTCGAGCGCTGCCTCCACCTCGTACATGTTATGTCCGTTGTCGATGTCAAGATATGTCTTTTCTTCATCGTCACGCAAGTACGTCTTGTTCCATTTCGGCAGGAGCAACTCAAGCAACTTCTGTACCGTTGCTAAATGAGTGGGGTCTTGACGGCAAACGCGGGCCAGCAGCTTATTCGATGGGGCCAAAGCGGATCTGCTGAAAAGTAGGTCAAGTGCTGCGGAGTGGTCGCTATCGACGGCCAAATGGATAGGGTCCCCAAAGATTCTCCAACAGCAGTCAGAGTTGTGGTGGCCCCGCTCATCAGCAATGATGGCTTCGATGATAGATAGCTTGTTGGTGCACACAGCGGCGGCCAAGAGGATAAAACCACGGTCGTGAGCGTCCCCGTCGCAGCGATGGTGTTTATAATTCCATTCGTCCGGATTCGCCGGTCGTAGGCAGGCGTTAGCCATGAAGAAGTGGTACTTACGTACGGCCTCGGTACACAGCAGCTTCACATACGAAGTGTAGCACTCATGTCTAACTGCCTCGTCATCTTCACGGGCTAGTCGTGCTGCAATGGGCTGGATATGGATAAATGGCCATCCTAAAGGAAGGTTCAGGTCGGTGCGAAGGATGCGGCGCGACAGGTAGTCGACGCCGAAACCTCCTAACCAGCGCGGGTACACCTCGCAGTCGTCAAGGAGCCGGTATTCATGGAACACACGAACGACCTCGGCGGCAAAAAAGTCTACGTGCTGTGTTAGATAGCGTTTTGATGCGACGTAGTGGGCTTACTCACGGCTGACAAGCCGCAGGCGGAAGGCCCGTTTCAAGCCGCGCACCCGGATGGCTTCGACTAGGACGAGATGGAAGAGCTCAAGCGGAAGAGCCAGGAGGAGTGACGCTGACTTTGCTGGGTCCATGTCGCGGGGCTGAGGTGTTGCGGTGTTGCGGTGTTGCGGTGTTGCAGTGCTACATTGGTGGTTGGTCGATGGGACATGGTGGTCAATGCTCAGGTTCCGGTAGAGCGTAGAGCGTACCGTACCGTACCTAGACTTGTCAGCTTCTGGAAGCCAGGATGAGCCCGCAATTTCACGCCAGGGGCATGAAACGCCACCAGTTCGGCTGACAATCTCTGGCGGGCGGCGGGCGACGGTTGCCAAAAGGCGACGTTGGACGTCCAGTGTTTCTCCTGACGGGAGCAAGCTACTGCAAGTGACGGTGACGGACTGCAGCCTGTTGTCCTTGTTGTTGTGCCACGACAACAAATCTTAGCGCAGACGCGCCATCCCATCGTTGACGCGACGGCCCCCCCCCCTCCCAGGGCTCCCAGGGCAACTAAAACGGCGGCCTGCGCGACGACATCACCCGCATTCACCCCGAGCGCCGCACGTCTCCAGCATCATTCTGCAGAGCATTTCCCCGGGCCAGCTCCCAAGAGCCGTCGCGCTCGCGCACCAACGAAGCATGTCCCAATGAGCAGTCCGCGCACCACGCTGTCGGCTCCCATCCCCGCGCCTGCCTCCTCCGTGTTGATCTCTGAGGTGGCAGTCGGCACAACACCGCCGCTCCGCCATCAAGGCTCGCCAGCCCGCACCACAACAGCCACAACCACAACCACAAACCCAACCCCATCCGCATCCACCTCCCCCTCAGCGCGCCCCGAACCCGCCGGCAGCACCCTCGACAGCGGCCGCAAGCTCGCCCGCAACGTGTCGCCGGGCCTGCTGGCCCGCATGTCCTTTCTGCACCACAACGCCGACACCAACCGCACCACCGCCGCCTCGCAGATCGGCCGCATTTCCGAGCACAAGATCCGCGAGCTCGACGACTTCCACCGCGACCGCGGCGGCATCCGCATCGAACGGCGAGGCACAGCCTGGGGCCCCACGGCGAGTCAGGTCGGCACACCGCTGATCCCTCAGCTCACCGGCGAGAGCGTGCCCACGCTGGCCATGGACCAGAGCCCGCCGCCCGGCTTTGAAAGCGACCGCAGCAGCTTCGTAAGCACGAGCGACAAGGTGCTCCCGTCCGACTCGGAGGCGGGGGAATCGCTTGACGAAGACACGCAAAAGTACCGCCTGCCCGACATCACCAAGACGAAGAGCCTCACCCAGACCATTGCCGAGACGGAAACCGCCAGCGACCCCGACCTGACACGGCCGCCCACCCCGCCGCCCAAGGACACGCCGCCCACCGAGGAGCCGTCGGTGCTGGACGGCGAGAATGCCATCGATGTCGAGGCCTACTTCCAGCGCCGCCACTTCTCGCGCGCCAATTCCATCTACACCCTCTCGCGCGCGAGCTTCACCAACCAAATCCAGCAGCTGACCTCCATCAAGCTCCCACCCCCCGACTCCCTCTCCTCGGAGATCTCGGCGCTCCCCTCCTCCACGGCCGCCGGACGGGCCTTGCACAGCGCCGCCAACAGCATTCGACTGTGGATGACCAAGGCCGCCGAGGTCCTCAACGGGCTCGATGCCGAAGACGACGTGGAGTGGGCTGCTGCGGCCGGCCGAGAAGGACTGGCCGAGGTGGATGCTGCCGTTGGCAAGTTTGAGGGCCTCGTTAATGTGTACATTACCGCCATCGAGGACCTGCAGTCGCGACCGGACATTGCGTCACTGCCCAACCGAGACCTGACCACGCTGGTGGTGCAGATGGAGGACGTGGTGAACAACTGGTCTAAAATCAAGCAGTCGCTCACGGGCATCAAGACGCAGGTGGAGATTGCCATGGAGTGGGAAGAGCTGTGGAACACGGTGCTTGGGGAGATTGGGCTGGAGGTTGCGAATCTGAGCCGGCTGGTCTTCGAAATGGAGGAGCGGCGACACCGTGCCATCAGCGACTCGGTCGCCGAAAGCGCCGAAAAGTTTGACATTGCCGAGCTGGAGACCATCGTGGAGGAGACGCCTCGCCAGGCTCCCAACCAGAACAGACCCAAGTCTAACCTCTTCAGCATGCCACCTGCTCTCTCCGTCATGTCTCCCATCTCGCCCATCCCCCAGATCGAGCAAGAGAACTCTCGACTCCTGGCATTGTTTGCCAAGCTGCAGCCCCTACGCGCCTCGCTCGACTTCTTGCCCATGCGACTGTCATCATTTCATGTCCGTGCCAGCAAGATGTTTCCGTCTGCCTGCGACGAGCTGCTGAGACGGAAAGAGCAACTAGAGCAGATGGAGAAGAAGCTTGAAGCAGACGCAGATGCCCTTAGGGAGGAGCTCGGCGAAGACAAGTGGGTGCACAGCTTCCGTCAAGCTGGCAGTAAGGCCATTGCCATGTACGATTCGCTCATGAAGAGTATTCAAAGACTACGACAGGCCGTGAACGAGGGCGATGACGAGAAGCTAATGTCACGCATCTCCACATACAAGGACAAAAGGCAGCACTATCCCCCTTCGATGAAGCGCGTGCTAGAGCTCATTGATATTGAGATGAAGCACAGATCGACCGTGAACGGCGAGATTCTGCGCATACAGCAGGATGTGCGCCAGAAAGTGTCCGATCTGGAAGTGGACATGACCGAGATCGACATGGTCGTAGACGAGCTCACTTCAAATCGTAAACTCCGCGACTCGGTCTCAACCGTGCTGTCTTACCGCACCGAAGCGTCTTTGGCCGGCTCTGCATTTGACACACCGAACAGCTCGCCCGCATCGAGTGTTGTCATAAGCCGTAAGAGCAGCGACCACAGCACAATCACCCCCGCGCGGAAGAAATCTCGCCAGCCCAGTGCATCGAGCTCGAAGCCCGCGCTTCCCACGAACCGACGCTATTCGAGTCTACCAATGGCCACCGTAGCTACTCCGTCCAAATCCTTGACCGCGTCTCGCCTGGACTCCCTGGCCACTGCACAGCCTTCACGTGCCTTGACAAGCACCCCGACACGGTCTGTTCGCTCATCTACACCAAGCTCCGACACCTCATCTGCTAAACCTCGATGGAACGCAAGCACTCACATGCGAGACACGGTCGTGGGACATAATTTTAAACCACTTTCGCTTACGACGCCCTCTCCCCACCGCAAAGACGCAGCCGGAAAGATGCTTCGTACCGTTTCGAGCCATTCGGCTATTCCTGTTCGCAGCCCTCTGGGTCGCACTTCTGCGCTTTCGCCTCCTCCTGTGCGCCCTGGGTCCACCATCCCAGGACCACAGTCAGGCTCCAGGCGTCCGCTGGCCAGTCCGATGCAATCACCATCGACTCCCGCGAGGAACAGGTCTTCCGCACAAATGACCCCTTCGTCATCGCTTTCCACTGGCACACCGGCCTCCACCAGGCGGGTGCAAATTCTAGAGGACAACGAAAGTGGAAGCACCACCGAGGAGAGTCCGGCGGCACGTCGAGCGTCCAGGCCAGCTAGCGCCATGACCAGCCGCCGCAGCAGTATGCTCCCGACTCCAAAGCAGAGTACGACTCCGGGACGAAGCACTAGCAGACTGGGTAGCATCGACGAAGGACGCCGAAGCAAGATGGGCAACCCGTCCAGCGGGCGAATGTCCAGCCTAGACGATAAGCGGCCTTGGAGATGAGGCTCGTATCCGTCCCGGTGTTCCGTTCTTGATTTCTTTCGTGTTCACATTTTGTCTTCACCACACCCGCAGCTGTGCTGTTAATAATCTGCTTGTCCAGCGTTATCTTGTCGAAATTGCACTTGTTCGGTTTCTCCACCTTTTTTGCTCGGCGTTGTGTGGGGGGAAAGTATTTTATACCCCAAAGTCTGTTTCCATTGTCGGAAGGCGCCTTTTTCACTAGCATGGCATAGCGGTTTTGCTCACTTTTTATGCTCGTCGCTCGCTGTTTGCGTGCATGTGGGACGGAGGAGGTTAGTGGCGAACGGTGAGTGAAAGGTGTAACGGGCGGAGGTAGAAAGCGGGTAGTGCATTTGTGAGAGGCATCAAGAATCTTAGATACCATTACACATGCAATCCGTCTCGAAAAGTGTATTGCGACGTGTGGTAGAACTTCGATGCCTATTGAGTTCCGGGACCCGGCTGTACCGACGTATAATGACTAGATTCTTTTCATCATCTTATCCCTGACAGCGACCGGCATTGTTTCGCAAGATTCGTGCACCCTGCCGAACGTTGAGGATTTAGACATGAGAGGGTGTCGATTCCAGCACGCCAGTCTTCCGCGTTCCCTGTCAGGAAATATTAAGCGCCACCCTGTAGACAAAATAGCCGCAAACAGATCAAGACTCATCCCAAACCGAAACCACAACCCATGCACATCACCACCCTCAATCCCCCACTAGTAAAAACTTTAATGGCAACCTCTACCAACACTTCGCTCCAAAGCCGCCCCTATCGCTCCCACAGAGTTCCAGCTTGTATCCGCTGCCGCTCCCGCAAAATCCGCTGCCACATCGACATACCCGGTGAACCTTGTCTTTCATGTCGCGAACGCCGTCTCAAATGCCAGTATGTAGAGCATTCGGACAACACGTCGCCCAGCGAATCCGGAAATGCGAAGAGACGCCGGCTTAGCAACGGTGACGGGCATGAGAATGGAATGACTAGGCCAAGGTCGGCTCCCGTGCTGCATAAACCGTCCACTCACCCTTCGGCGAGCATCATGCTCGCGCCGCACATTGCTGAGGATGTGGAGATCCTGCAACGACATATTTCCCAGCACCAGACGGCTAGCGGCGGTAGCGTGACCCACCCGGACTCGTCAGAAACATACAAGACACTCTCGCACGACACCCGCAATCCCATCGTGTACCTGACCGTGCCGCGATTTCGGACCGGCCTCGCTCCCCGCGTCGGCGCTGGAACCGAACAGCTGGAAATCATCACGCAGCTCATGGGTGTCTTCCACCACGAGGTCGTCGATTTGTACCTCACGCACGTGCATCCTAGCTTTCCGGTGCTGGACGAGGATAGCTGCGAGGTGCTGAGGAAGGGCGGGTATGAGAAGTTGAGTAAGAGTCTGATTTGCGTCGTCATGGCCATTGGGACGCCGTTTTGGCGCAGGAGCGACGTGCTGAAGATGCATCCGCGGCCGGATACGCATTATGTGTGGAACAAGGTAACTTAGTCTGCTTGTAGGGTGTGTTTTTGGATCGTTTGGTGGTTGACGTTTGTGCTAGGCTATCAGTGCTATATTGGAAGACTTCCTTAGTCCTAGTTTGTCCACTGTCGCGGCTGCTACTATTGATCAGATTGTAAGTTTTTGGACCCCTTATCCTGTTTTGTGGAGACCATGGGTTAACGCTGTCGCTTTAGGGTAGACCGTCCGTGTCTATCGTTGGGAACGCGAATCTTTGCGGACGGACGGTTACGCTGGCTCAGACATTTGGGCTGCATCGGGATCCGTCAAAATGGGATGTAAGTAAAGTCAACGTTCTCTGTGCCGTGGTCTTCCTCAGCCTTCCTCCAAACCCTCGTCGAAATAGCTGAAGATTCTGTCCAAATGTCGTATGCAACATGCTGTGACAGCTTGGAACATCGCTTGAGAGACCTTACATAGGCACATCGAAAAGGATCTGTTTAGTCACGAGGAGTCACATATCGAATACCCTTCGAGTGTTGCTCAACATAGCTATGCGACCCACCCCAGAAGCCGGTCACCTTCACCAGTCCTCACTAACACCACCCCAGATAACCCCGTACGAAAAAGCCATCCGAATCCGCATCTGGTGGGGCGTCCTAATAACAGACTACTGGACCTCCATCGCCTACGGCACGCTCCCCCACACAAGCAAGCGCTTCTACGACGTCCCTATGCCCACGCTCGACAGCCTCGCCTCGCCCAAAGCAACGCCAGCCCTACGCACAGCAAGTACCTGCTTCATCCACCTCTGCGCCCTCACAGAACTGCTCGGTGATATCCTACCGTTGGTGTATGAAGTAAATCCCGACCGTGTGGAGCTCTCTGGCTCGGTGGAGAAGTTGAAGCGCAGGCTTAATGAGCTGGAACGCGGGTTACCCGAGTGGCTTCCGCTTCCAAAGAAACCGGGTACGAGTAATCTGTGGTTCTGCTTCTTATCCATGCGGTTGCTACTCAGTCGCGTCACGTTGCGAGCCGCGGTTCTTGAAGGCGACACCACGACGCAGCTCAAGGATGCACGACTGGACGAACTCCGCGCCTCGTCCTCGGCCGTCCTCGACTTTGTCCTTTCCCTCATCGAGCACAACTTCCTCGACTTCTGGCTGCCGTATGCGACGCATCTGCTGGTCCACGCCGTGACCGTATCGCTACGGTGTACGGTCGAAACGCAGGATCTGGACGTGCGGAATGCTTGTATAGCCAGGCTTGAACGCACGATCGCGCACATTCAGCATGCGCGCGAACATTACGATTGGGACGTACGTGATAGCACTTTTCTCTTGCACTTCGCGTTGTACACATACTCACGTAATTTCTAGATTGCAGATTACTGTCTAGAACGCTGTTCCGACCCCGTAGCCCAAATCGCGTCACTGACGAAACAGCATGGCCTCGGTCCACCTGCGGCTGCATCCATAAGCGCGGACGGAAGCGACTCGGGTCCCGGTCTGGATGATGCGACGTTCCTGTTGTCGGACTTGCTGGATCCCAATGCGTTTGACTTTCCTTGGGAAGCGCTATGGGACACGCCGAGCGGGATGACAAACTTTTCCATATGATACCCGCATACTGCCCTGTGATTGGCATCCGGATAGGGATAACGCTATCCATATTCGTTACATGGGTCTCAGCTTAGTATGCATCACCATTTGACATTTTAGTAAACAGAGGTGGATGAGAAGGTCGCCTATGAGACTAAGAATGCAGGTGTGTGGACATGTAACATGAATTGTTTGGGCGGGTTTAGATCGACTCCGAATCGACCGCTTGCATGGCGAACGTCCGGACACATGCACGTACATTTCGTGCCATCCCACCGAAACAGACACTAGTCATCGTCTGTAAAGCCAAAGCCCTCGAACTTTTGCGTCTCTTCCTCCGGCCGGCGGGCCATCGCAGCAGGAGCAGGAGCTGGAGCAGGCGCCGGCTGCGACACCTCCGCCGGCAGCTGTGCAGCAGCCTGTTTCGCTGCCTCGGCCACGATCTTCTCCTTTTCCTCCCTCCCCATTTGGGTAGCATCCACCTGATTCGGGTCTTGCTTCGTGTCGAGCAGGTACTGGATCTGCATCAGATTGCTCCGGCGGATCTTGTCGTTATGTGGCCATGGCTGCCATTGCTGGTTGTTCTCATGGAGCTTCTTCAGCCATTCCGCCTCCTCGGCGGTGACTTCCTTTGGAACATCGGCATCTCCCTCGCCCTGTTCATCCTCCTTGGACGGTCCCTGTGCCGGCGTGTTGACGCCGTTGGAAGCTGGCTCGATTAGGTGGGCCTCAGGCTCTTTGCCCTCGTCGGCAACCGGGTGCGTCGGTATGTGCTCGCGGTACGTAGGCGGCACTGTGTATTTCGATATGTTCTTTGCGTACTGGAGAAGCTCGTCGAAGGGCACCGGGCGCGAGTCTTCCGGGAACGTGGTCGCGGGCGTATCGAAGAGCTCGCGACGCAGGCCGGCGAGGGCGGCGACGGAGGACTTGAGCTGCTGTTCAAGAGCATCGGCCTCGGCGTGCAGCGACTGGATGCGGGTGTGGTTCGCTTGGTGCTGCGTAACTGCAGGCTGTCAGCTCGTGTGCGGCGACTCGGAGAGGGAGGGGGGGGCACGCACGCTTGTCCAGTCCGCGGCTCAGCTCGTCATCAGCGGCAATCAGATCGACGGCGGCTTGCGGTGAGGGATTGTAGGCGGCGATGGAGTCGACGAGGGTGCCCAGGGCGGCCTCGATGCGCTGGAACTGGGCGTGCAGCGTGTCGTCCATGGGCGGTCCTGGAGCGGCCCTGTCGGAGCGGGAGCGGGAGCAGACGTTGGTCGCGGTACGAACAAGCTCACCAAGGTGTGCGGCCGTAGCGCGATTCCCGAAATGCCTGCTCACGTGACCGGCGCCTAAAGCACGGAAGAATGCACAAGCATCTCACTTGCATCGCGAATTGTAGGGCTACAGCGCCAACACGGCGGCGCTGGATGGCCGTCTTTTAATAGGACCGCGGCGGATTGGTGCAGCCTCATGCACCTCACGCATCAACCGCACCTGGCGTTCGCCGGGAGCGTGTTCGACCGGGTCGGCGACCGCCTCGCTTTGGGCGTGCAGGTCCCGGTCCCGCCTAGTATTGTATATGTGTCGCGCTGTCACGGTAGTAGCTTCAGCGTCGGCCCCTCGATTACGATACTGCTTCGTCACCCATCGTGAAGAAAAGCAACTTCCCGCCCGCCAGCCCGCCCGCCACCGCCTTGCTCGCGTTTCTGCGCCCGTCTGCCTGTTTACCTGTCGCTGTCGCTGCCGCTACTGCGCCTCCGACCGAGGTCGTTCTCTGGCACACACCCCCCGCCACTCCCACCTACCCAGACAACCCAGGGCTGCCTTGACCTCGATTGCGCGCCCACCCGCTCCACTCGACACACTCCCTCGCCCGCACGCATCTTGACCTCTGCTCCTGCTGTCTGCCTCGGACGCCGCGCCCCCTCCTCCTGAACCATGGGTAAAAAGTAAGTCCTGTTCCGTTTCCTTGTGCCCCGCGCCGCCGCCTCGCAGTAGCCCAGACGACGCCTTCCCATTCACTCCGCGACGCGCACGCACCGAGCGACCAAGCACGACAAACATGAGCCTCCTAGCGCCTCGTCATAGCCTGGGCATGCTCAACCCTCTCCGCACCAGCCGTCCGCCCGCGATACGGCGACGCAAACATGCCTGTCGAAGCCGAGCGATCGCACCACATGCCGCTGGGCGAGCGCGAGGTGCCTCTGCTGGAGCACGAGCACCCGCCCCTCAAGTTTGCGCGCCAGCACCACACCGACCCGCCCCTCCATGACGAGCCCGGCTTTGCCCGCTACCAGGCCGTGCAGCCCCCTCTCCAACGCCGTCAAGTCGTTCGAGGAGGATTTGGCTGCGCGGGGCCCCGTCCAGTACCTCTGTCTGCAGAACGACACGCTGATCGTGCACTACCACAGCCAGAGCAAGCTCTCCCAACAGGAGCTCGCCGACCTCCAGAAATCGACCCACTTCGACAAGAAGGAACTGCAGCAATGGTACAAGGGTGCGCAACGCAGAAGAACATTGGTTGGAACGCTGGCTCATACATGACAGGCTTCTTGAAGGACTGCCCGTCCGGCATGCTCACCAAGGAAGAGTTCCAAAAGATATACAAACAGTTCTTCCCATTCGGCGATCCATCATCATTTGCGGACTACGTGTTTAATGTCTTCGACGCAGACAAATCGGGAACCATCGACTTCAAAGAGTTCATTTGCGCCCTCAGCGTAACGAGCCGCGGCAAGATGGAGGACAAGCTGGACTGGGCCTTCCAGCTGTACGACATTGATGGCGACGGCAAGATCAGCTACGACGAGATGCTGGCGATCGTGGAAGCCATATATAAGATGGTATGCAGCCCTGATATACGATTTAGAACATGTGCTAACCGTGTAGGTTGGCTCCATGGTCAAGCTCCCCGAGGACGAAGACACACCCGAGAAGCGCGTGCGTAAAATCTTCCGGATGATGGACAAGGACGAGAATGGCAGCTTGGACATGGCCGAATTCAAAGAGGGCTCCAAGCGCGACGAGACGATTGTGTCGGCGCTCTCGCTCTACGACGGCCTCGTGTAATTGGACGGAGCCTGCGGGCGTATCTTGTTTCTTTCCGGTGTTCATGGGTCACTTGATATCATCAGCGCATTGCTTGGGTTTCTTTCGCATGCGGACAGCTTGTAGGCTGCGGAGGTCGGGGTCGCTTCGGCGTACGGCACATCATCAATGATGTACATAGGGAAACGATGGGCGGTTTCGGAGAATGCAGAACAATTATCATGATCTGATTTCACGGCGTGATGTCTAACAGTCTCAAGTGTGTATGCTCGGACGGCAGCCGGGATATCACGTGACCAACGAGGCTTAGCGTGATGCGTCGAGCTGTGTGACGGAGCTCTGCGGACAGGTAGCTTCACGACAATTCACATTGCTACTACTCCACGCCACCTCTACGGAACCCTGTCGTGAGCCTTTGCGACAGTGAACGTCCGCGATCTCCCCGATATCAATAATTGCCCTCGGAGTAGCGCACGGCAGCCGACTGCGGGCGACTTGTACGTCCCATCATCCCCTTGGATAGCCAGGCCGGGCGGGTTCGAGCTGACGTTACCTCACAGCGCCCGCGTGCATCCCTTCCCTCACTCTACACTTCTCCTCCCGTGAACCACGATGCGGCGTCTCGACATATCCTCCAGTGCGCTCCTGGCCTCGCTCCTGGCTTTGGCGCCCGCGCCAGTATCCGCCTTCTACCTTCCAGGCGTCGCGCCAACATCATATAGAGAGGGCGACAAGGTGCCGCTAAACGTCAACCACCTCACACCCGCTGACTCGCAAAATGACCCCAAACTGCGCTCTGTTTTCTCCTTCGACTACTATCACCATCCGTTCCACTTTTGCCAGCCCGATGGAGGCCCCCAGGAGATACGGGAGAATCTGGGGAGTATACTGTTTGGGGATCGCATACAAACGAGCCCTTTCGAGCTGAGGATGGCCGTTAACGAGACGTGCAAGCCGCTGTGCGGGCCGCAGGAATACGAGCCACAAGACGCGCTCTTTGTCAATAGCAGGATTTACCAGGGATACGACTTGAACTGGTTGATTGATGGATTGCCAGCGGCCCAGCTGTTAAAGGATCCTAATTCGGAGACGCCCTTTTACAGCCCCGGCTTTGCGCTCGGCCAGGTGGAGGACGACAGCCCGCAGCTAAACAACCACTACGACATTGTCATCGACTACCACGAGGCTAGCCAGAACAATTTCCGCGTTGTCGGTGTCCTTGTTGAGCCCTTCTCGCTGACGGACTCGCGAGAATGCAGCAGCTCTGGACCGGCTGTGGTGCTTAGTGAAGACCAAAACAACTCTGTCAGCTACACGTACAGCGTATACTGGCGCCTCAGCCCGACACCCTTTGCGACTCGCTGGGACAAGTACCTTCACGTTTACGACCCCAAGATACACTGGTTCTCCCTGATCAATTCGGCCGTCATCGTCATGTTCTTGATTGGCATGGTAAGCACCATCCTTGTGCGGACCCTAAAGAAGGACATTGCCAGGTACAATCGCCTCGATCAACTTGCCCTCGATGATTTTGGGGCTAGTGACTCCGTGGAGGATGGCGTACAGGAAGACTCCGGGTGGAAACTTGTCCATGGCGATGTGTTTCGACCTCCGAAGAACCCTCTGTTCCTATCGGTCCTCGTAGGCAACGGTGCACAGCTCTTTATGATGGCTGGAATAACCATTGCATTTGCTCTCCTCGGCTTCCTCTCTCCGAGCAACCGTGGCGGGCTCGGCACCGTAATCGTCATCTTTTATACGCTTTTCGGCTTCATCGGCGGCTACGTGTCCTCGCGCGTCTACAAGTTCTTCAATGGCGAGGCGTGGAAACTCTGCTTCTTCTACACCCCTGTCGCTCTACCTGGTCTGGTCTTCGCCACCTTCTTTCTCCTCAACCTGTTCGTCTGGGGACGCGGGGCTTCCGGAGCAGTGCCCTTCACCACCATGCTCATACTGGTTATCATCTGGTTCGTCATCTCTGTCCCTCTCAGCTTTGCGGGCTCCTGGGTTGGGTTCAAGCAAGGCGCCGTTGAGACACCCGTCCGCACCAATCAAATTCCACGCCAGATCCCTCCCGCCGGTGGCTATCTGCGCCCCCTCCCTTCGATGGCGCTCGCCGGCGTTCTTCCCTTTGGTGCCATCTTCGTCGAACTCTACTTCATCATGAACTCGATCTGGTTCTCCAAAGTATACTACATGTTTGGCTTCCTTTTCATTTGCTACGGTCTCATGATCATAACGAGCGCTGCCGTAACGATCCTCATGATCTACTTCCTCCTCTGTGCGGAGAATTACCATTGGCAGTGGCGCAGCTTTTGCACGGCGGGAGCTAGCGCCTTTTACGTGTTTGCCAGTGCGCTGCTGTATTGGATCAAGGACGTGAGCTTTATTAGTTGGACGAGTGGAGTTGTTTATTTGGGGTATAGTGCGCTTTTGAGCTTGCTTTTCTTTGTGCTGACTGGTAAGTTCTTTATGTATGATACGCGGAGTGTGGTTGCTAACGAGATGAATAGGTACTATCGGTTTCTTCGCTAGCTGGTTCTTCACGCTGAAGATATACAAGTCTATCAAGGTTGACTAAATGGGACCAATGGACACTCCGATGACGGCAGCGTTCGAGAAGAAAAGGTTTACGGGCAATGGGCTAGAGTGCAAGGAGCTAAGGCGTATTCTTTTGCGTGTCTTAGATTCGGCAGACATGAGTGTGCATAGCGTGGCACACCGGATTTATTAAGTTTGGATACCGAAATTGTGCTTGTTTTATTCGTTAGGCGGAGGTGTGGTGGACTGCCGGCGAAGGACTACTTGTTGTATTGATAGTGAGACGCTCTACACTAATTGCACACGTGTGGTATGCAGGCTGAATCCTAGCGTGATGGATATCCTCGGGGTACTATGTCCTGGTGAGCATCCGAGACCCCTTGCTTGTGTGTGATCAAATTGAGGCTTCGTGGTGTAATGTGACCGTAGGCTAGGTTTAGGTTTGCACTTGGCAGAGTGCTCACCGAGTACTGCATTGGCCAATGTTATGACGATTCACAGATATGGGCGTTGTTTCTAGACGGAAAAGCCTGGGCCCGGGGGCTGAGACGGTGCAATATTGGTAACCAGCCATCTATGCGCTGTGTCTTTGATTCCGGGCTCGACTATACGATGTCCTTGCTTGACTCTCAAATGTGGGTTTTCCCTGAGTAGAAGTTGATGGACAAGATGTATAAGTACCTCCATCAACCACCGAACAAGAACATCACCACCGAACAAGAACAGCACCACCGAACAAGAACAGCACTACCGAACAAGAACAGCACCACCGAACAAGAACAGCACCACCGAACAAGAACAGCACCACCGAAGAACCTTCCAACTTACCTTCTCTACAACAAAAACTCCTCGCTTTCCATAATCATGCGTTTCTCCGCCGCTACTTTCCTCCTTCTCCTCCCAACCCTTACCATCTCTTCCCCTATCGGCATCGATAACCTCCCTCTTCTCGCCGACAACGGCGCGCAGGTCGTACAATCCATCGAGAGAATCCAAGACGCCGTCCTGGATCTCACTCAAGAGCTGGGAGAGTACACTGATGGCGAGCCCATCTCGAATATGGTCAATGGCATCCAGGTTGGTCTCGTCAACATCGGCAACGCCTTTCGCGACAGCTCCCTACTGGCAACATTGTCTGGCCCGTTTAGTGTGGGTAACACTATAGCTATCATCGATAGCGAAATTCAGACTGGTACGTTGCATCGCCCGGATTCACATCTGGGAGGAGACACAATGCTCACTGCGGCCAGTCAACATCAGCATCTCAGCGCTGTCCGAAGATCTGCTTGGCTACAAAGAGAGGATCCCTGCACCATCCAGACTAGTTGTTGCCGCGAGTGCAGTTGGGCTACTGCAAGACCAGCTTCTTTGGAGCGCTTCTTTGGCACTGAAGTTCGCCGCTTCCGCTGGGCAAGAGACGATCGCGAATGCCACTGAGGTGGCGTCGAGCATTACACGCGCCATCCAACCGTTGGTGTCGTATAACTGTGCACTTCTTTTCTGTTAACGGTGGTGTGGTGGTAGTGTGTTTCTCGATGGGGATGGCGAAGTGGTGGTCGAGAAACTCTGCTAGATCTCGGAAGTGTGGAAGGGATGGATGGATGCGTAGCTCAGAAATGGGTGTTGTGTTGAGGAGATGATTGGAACTCGAGATGCCTATATCGAAGGAAATTGGTGGGGTAAGTGGTTGACTGTTGGGTGGCAGTTTGGGTAAGGGGTGAAAAGCGGAGGCCTTAGTCGATGCCGCTCGATGGGTGCAGCCAACACAATCATTTACCGCCTAACTTCTTCCGCTGCCTCGTTCGTCAATGGCCACTTCTGCAAGGTTAAAGGTGACTTCTTGCGTAGCCGACCGTCTTAAACTCCGCTCCATCCTGCCTTCATCTACCATCTGACCAAAATCATTATGTTTATTATGATGCGTGAGCTAACAAACCGCATTAATAAGATAACAACACCACTTATACAGCACCTAAGTGGCCTCAGTTAGCATCGGCCTCTACCACGCTTCATGAAGCGCATCGCGTGCACCTCGATACCGGACTCGAGCATCTCGCTCGCGCACCACACCGTAACAGTCATTCGTCGGCCGCGCGAAGCGGCCTTCAAACTGTCGTCAAATGCCAGCAAGACTATCATTATTCTCCTGATATACAGACACGAACTCACCCGTGTGTCAAACTCAAAGAAAGACGGCTGCGTACACGGTGCTGGAAACAACAGAAGTTCAGAAGCAAATGGTGTATATGGTTCAGCTATCTATGTTATGGTACCACCGTAAACAAAGTATTATGTCGAACACTCTTTTCCACTTCTTGACACCCGTCACTGCGTACCAATTTCATCCCCATGGCTCACTGCTGTGAGTCTTTATGCCGTAGTCACGACTTCACGACGCTCAAATCGGAGCGATCGCTTCTGAAGATTGATACCCGCGTACGCGTTGATGCAGGTATCGAGGGTTTCGCCTACAGCATTCAACTGGTTCTGGAGGTCGGTGGAACGGGATTGCACTTTGTCGACCAAGCTGAATCCGATGGTCTAATATAAATGTTAGCCTTGACGGAGAAATTTTGCAAGTCTCACTGGCAAGCAGTCGAATAAGAAGCGTTTAATTCGACGTCTTCTGGTTAACGCCCTGGAATGGAGCAAGGATAGCTTACGTCGACGACACTCTCGACCTGGCGGAGCACAGCAGCCAAGGGCTGACCGATGATCGGAACAGTTTCAAACAGTCCAGCCTTGCCGATGAGGACGTTGAGAAGGAACTGGTGGACACGGACAAACTAAGATGTGTCAGCAGAGCTAAATTGGGAGATTATGGGAAGAGCATACCTCGCGGAAAGCTTCGAAGATGGCATCGCTCTCCGCGCCGGCTGGGACATCCGCCATGCCGTCCATCTGCTCAATGTGGGTTGTGCCGGTGGAGACGATGTCTACGAAGCCATTGATGATATTCGGGAAGGGTCCTTGACCAATAGTAATCAACGGTCCGTTCACGATAGTGATGCTCTGTGCTGGGCCTTGAAGCGCCTGGCTCTTTTGGGTGAGCGTCTTGATGTTTTCGACAACCTGAGCGGGCGTGCTCTGCGCAACGATGGAAGCCGTAAGAGCCAAAGCTGAGGCAATAAGGGTGCGGAAAGAGACCATGGTTGCGTTTTTGGGGGTATATGTTTCTTGTTGGACGGTGTATGGTATTGTGAGGCAAAGAGAATGCTGGCTGGTGATGAATTAGAACTTTCGAGGATGAAGGTGTACTTATACCCGAAGACGAACAAATAGATCGATAGTCCCCTGTTTGTACCTAGCACTAGGCAGACATCAATTCAGCATTTCTTCTTCGTCTAAGCTCGCCAATCTCACTTTCGTTATGCAAAAACTCCTGTTGATCAAGGACGCGCCCACCTCGCCGAGGGTCTATATAATCCACTTCCAATCCATCTAGGAATAGCGTTAAAGAATCAGAGCTTTTCCAGGAAATGATCACCCACTCAAACCCACATCAGATGCTTTATACTTTTGTAAAATGCATACAGCTCGCCGACGTATGTAGCGCGGACGAGCACGTCCTGCCTTGCAGCATTGCAAGATTGGATGACCAACCTATTGGATGCCAGCGCTGCATTTCTGGGGATGGCCCATAACTCCCTTTGCCGGCCCGAGACGTACCTTGACCGAATCGGGAGGAACAGATCTTGTGCTTTCCACTCTTATCATGCCATGCTGGCGACACGCGTTGCCCTCCCAACTCAATTGAAGACATCTTTCTATCCAATCCTACCGACTGTACTCTACGAGGCGAAGGCCGAGGGCTATTCATCCTGGGTATGTTACCCTGGGCGGGAATATTGAGGGGTACACGAACAATGGGGTGTACTCCACTTCTTGAGCGCCTCTAGGTGACGATCTTCTCTCCAGATTTCTCTACTAGCGCTAAGGATCATAGGTAGGTAGGGGTGGATGCGCATGGCTTCGCGTGCCGATCCGCTACCCGTACCTTTCCCCTTCGAACTAGTTAACAAGATCTCATCTAAACGAATCCACTATTTCGTCGCTCCCCGCCAAGTTAAATGTGAGCGACTTGTCGACCATTGTTCCTTGCTTTTCAATAAGTTGCCGGTAATGACCGATCAACGAGGTCCCCTTGCAGTGATGATCTACAATGTTGCCCGGCTTTTCTGGGCCGAATATAAGTGTGCACTAGAATACGCCCCTTGCGCGACGTACTGCTCGAACTCGCTCCTCACAGGAATAGGGGATGTGTATTGGCGTTTTAATTGAGGACTCTTTCATCGTGATCAGCACCCGCCCAAAAGAACCTGCACAAAGCAGCGCCGTTTGCGCAACACTTCAGACACAATGTCTGCTCACAGGAAAATATTGACCGGCCATCCTTCAAACAAGATGAGTCTCGAATTAGCAAAGGACGTCAAGGAAGCAGGTTTGGAAGGTAGAAGAGGAAGTGCAGAGGAACGTGCTGTCGGACTGATAGAAGAGAACACGATTGGTGGTAATCGATGACATGCGACGAAGACGAGGCTGGAGCGATATTGACTGTCCTGATACGATCGCCATCAAGCATCGAGTTCCTGATTCAAAGGTCCTCCGTGGTGGTTTCCATAGGTCAAGCCACAAAGTTGCTCTACGCCACCCGGTTGCACCTGAGTGCGCCGCACGAATCCGAGCGCAATATCACCAACATGGCAATAGATGGTGGGAGTACCCTGAAAAGGTCTTCATCGCTGCGTGCGCGAGTACTCGCACGAATCCGGGTGAGGAAACTAGTGATATGCGGCTGGACGCCAACAAGCCATGCCGTTCCCCAGTTCCCAGTTGTCCGACCGATCTATTACGCCCGTTCCGAGACCCATCTCCTGTTCCGAAAACCATCTCCCGTGCCGCCAACCCCGCACATGTGTCGTTTTGGTTTCGTCGGCAGAGCGACGATGCAACCAAATATATGGAGTCTAGTGTACCCGCGTAGCTCCGATCCAAGGTAATAGTGCATTGCTGCTATACGAGGCTGGCCCTAATTGCAAAGTCGAGCGGGTCCTCCACAAGCACCACGAAGTTATCGTTGTACTCCGCAGATGCCACCAAATCTACCACGAGGTTGTCAGCGTACTGTACGGCGAGAACGACTTCTAGATCGGTTGCATTGTTAAAGTTGTTGAGCACAAACCCTAGGTGAAGCGGGCGCCATGGTGCTTGAGTGGATGGAGCTCTTGTGATCCAAACTTTCGTTATTGAGGAAGGTGACCATCGATTTGGAACTCCTGTGCACACTTTATTTGGTCGCGGATCTTCTTCTTTCTTCTTTCTTTTTTTTTTTTTTTTTTTAACCTTAAACCCACTACTCTAATTTCTGTGGCGCATCACACCGGCTGTCGTCGCAAAGACATCTTGATGTGATGCTCGAGTGAGTCGAAGCATCGGCATTCATTTCGTGGAACGAGAAATGGTAGTCCAAGGCAAATAGTGTCGGTCAGGAATGATGAATGTAGCATCAGAGAGCCCTGCCCACCGGGTTGTCGAATGCTATGCTCGTCCCTAGAGCGACTCCCCGCCTCGCTAAAATCCCTCGAAGGGACGATGCCACTAAGGCTAATCGATCCCACTGGCCGTGAAAGAACTTTGCCTTTAGTTTGTCGTAGGCGTCGTCTTCATGATGCCTTACTGGCTCTTCTCTTTTCTACTGTTACCCTAGTCTGCACTTTCAGTCTCGAGATATTGTTCGGTATGATCAACTCTTCGGCTGCCCGATGCCACGTCCCCCGGCATCATCGGTCTGAGGCTTTCAACCGATACCGCCATTGACCAATCAATACCTTCCCGCGCCTGACTCTGACCGGTCCGCGAGAACAAGGCGTTGTTGGCTGGTTGCTATCTGGCACGGCGCACGGCGCATGCAGTGAGGGACACAAGGCTGACGAACCACAATCCCGACCTCATCAGCCTGCGGACTACTCCGCATTGCCAACGCATACGGTCTGCAAGCCCCGCTTGACCTGAAGCATGGACAACTCACTCGACTTGAGCCTCATTTTACCGACTACGTACGGTTGGAGGTTGAAATAAGACGGCAAGAACGCTGCGATGTAGGACTATCACAGGCGCATTCTTTGCTCCTCCATCATAGCTGCGTGTGTGCTCACCATGTCTGTTAGCACTTCTACCCCTCCGGCTACTCTCGTTGACGATGCTTCGTATCAGTCAATTGAGCGTGTAGTGAAGGAGGAACGTGATCTTCGTATTTTCGACTCCAATGTCAAGTCGTAAGTCCTCGGCCCCACCACGAAACCTAACACTAAACAATTTTGTAGACCCTACGTGGATACAGAGATCATCTCCCTAGATGTCGGGCCAAGACAAACGCGCTACCGCATTCACCGAGCTATCCTAGCTCAAAGTCCCGAGCTCGATGCAAAGCCCTCACTAAAGCTATGGGGCGAGAAGACGCACGACACCATACCTCTCCCTGAGCTCGACGAAATGACGGCGCATACCCTAGTCCACTTTCTCTACACTGGTCGCTACAACACACTCGAGCCGGGCAACCCTGAAACTCGAACCGCACTGTCGCAGTATAAACTCGGCACCTGCGCATACTGTGCCGCCATTCGGTACAAACTCCCTGGGCTAGCGGAGCTGGCTAAACAAACCATGGTTGCCCAGCAGGAAGATTTGACCATCCTGGATGTGTTGTTAGTCGCGCGTGAGCATGCATTCCCGCTGCTGCCCGAAGACGAGACGTGGTTCTGTGGCTATCTTGAAGACGCCATTCACGCCGCTGTGACGAAGGATACGGAACTGTTTACCAGGCCTGGATTTGTTGATCAGTTCGAGGGCGACCGGCGGTATCGCCAGGTCGTTATGAAGGCGATTGTGAACTCGTACTCGCAGCCTCCTGTGGTAAACACGCCGCCTGTCGCGTCGGAGAAGGAGCAACGGGCATCCACTCTGAGCCCCGTTGTGGCGGTTGCAAATCATGACGTGCATATGTCGACGGGCGAGACGCTGCTGGATGAAATTACTCCGACGCTGGAGACGCACGCTGCACCCGAGCCTTACTCCGACGAGTTGGGATGGGAGAGAAGCAAGACTTTCCAGAATCAGAAGATGGGCAGTCAATATACTGCCAACGAGACCGATTCCAACAAGCACGTCCATGTACGAGCTGATTCCGCCGTGAGTATTGAGAACAATGCTGTTCCCGTCCCTGTTCCTGAAGAGCAGGCCGGGGCGACGGGGAAGAATGAGCATCTTACTTGGAAAACTGAGCCCGCTAAGGACACTGTCGAGAAGACTGAGCCCGCTAAGAAGGTCACTGTCGAGAAGACTGAGCCCGCTAAGAAGGTCACTGTCGAGAAGACTGAGCCCGTCGAGAAGGAGATCGCCGAGCAAAACGAGCCTGAAGGAGATGATATCGCGTCACCCAATAAGAACGGAGTGGATGGCACCGGCATGGCGTCCAAGAAAGGCAAGAAAAACAGGAAGAAGAAGAACGCGGGTACCGTCTTTGCGAATTGAATCGTGTGTGTCACGTATCATATATATATGAAGAATTGACAGCTTCTTGCCAAGTAGATCAAAGGTGGCTGTTATGGACAATGCCGTCAAAAAGAAGTGCATCTGTCGCCTCTGCGCATATATGCAAGATCTTCTCAGACCCGGTACTGCTCAAAGTCGAATCTGCTTCTTCCGCCACAGGAGCAACGAGGCGGGAATTTGTACCGCTGCAAAAGCTGCAAGAACAATCATCTGAAGATTGTATCCATGTGCCATCACTTCACGAGCACTTTCTAACTGTTTGGGTGGGAGTTGCGCCAAAAACTCCGCCGAGAGAATGGAGTGGCTACTATCCAGAGGTCTCCCGAGGACCTGCGCAAGTCCTGGACGTACGTGTCCGTTGAATACGGAGGTGGCAATAGCGAGTGTGATAACACCGCCCATCGGTCGCAGCTGAGAGACCGCGCCCATGCCGACAGCTATTCGTTGTGTCAGCCGTGTTCTCTCTCTCAGTCCTCGTTGATGAGTTCCGCACGTACCTGTGTCTCGGTAATCGACTGTAAATGGAACAATTAAGATGAGGTTTGATATATTCATGCCGCAGCCGAATCCAGCAATGACCTGGTACCCATACATTCGGGGTGGTACATTCGACGACTTCGGAAGAGATGCCAATAAAGAGAATCCTATCGTCTGGAGTATTGCAGAACAGAGTACGAGATAGACTACTGGCAGCTTCAACCTGTTGGCGGCGGTGGAGGACGCGAATGATCCAAAGGGTGCAGCGAAAGTGAGCGGCATGAGTCGGATGCCAGCCTGGAGGGCGGAAGTGCCATGAACGAGCTGGAATTTCTGAGGGAGCTGGAAGATGGCTACGAACCAAGGACCACCGAGAAATATGGAGCAACTGGGAGAGGTCAGTTGCATCTAGAGTGAACGATTGGAGCATTGAGAACTTGCAGTAGTAGGCTCATCATGGCTCGGTTCCTTACGAACCGCCATGGGAATACTGGCTCGATCGTACGACCATTTTTCGAGACATGCCGCTCCCAGAGCGAAAATGCAATCCAAAGGAAACCAGATATCGTGAGTAGTGTGATAACATACGCGGACTTCCAGGGGAATCGTGCATCGGCTTCTTCGAATCCAGCAACAAGTGACAGAGTTGCTAGAAGAAGAAGCGCCGCTCCAGCAAAGTCAAGCTTGTCGCGGGTTTCCTTCCTGATCATGGAAGAGAAATTCCGGTGTTTGCGGTTCGCGTGCTTGTGATACGGAAACCCCTGCGGAATTCCTAGTATGGCGATGACGAGCCCTGGGATTCCCGCCGGTACGCTAGGAAATTTAGCAAGAATCACGAAACCTTGATGTTCAAACGTACTTCAACAAAAACACCCAACGCCACGTCGTGTTCGAACTTATGGCTCCACCCAAGATGGGACCACTGAGAAGAGAGAGCGCGTATACGCTACTAAAGCTTGCGGCATATTTTGCAAGTTTCTCCGGGGGAACCATCTCACTCATAAGAGCTGTGGCTATTGCAAAACAGCCACCTCCGCCGACGCCTTGGAAAGCACGGAACACGATCCTGTTAAAGATAGTATCATGGTATAGCCAGCGGGTCGTTTTGATACAACTTACAATTGAGTTATTGTCTGGGCAGCCCCACAAGCACCGGAGAAGACTATGAAGATCGAGAAGGACAAGGCTAACACGAACTTTCGACCGAATATGTCACTCAGCTTCGCGAAAATCACCAACACGCCTATCCACAGAAATTTAGTTAGTACTATTGCATGACTGAAACGTTGCTGAAGATCATACCGACGTAGCCGAGCAAATAGCTGGATATAACCCAGCCGATACGGTCAAATCCGCCCAGATCATCTGTGATCGCCACAAGTGACGTCGTAACGATGGGAATCTCAAGGCTTGTTAAGAACAACGAAAGAGCCAGTCTAATGCTCGTCAGTCGGCGAATTCAAACGACATTATCAAACTTACGATGCACTTATGAGCCAGAACCGCGTGCCCTGCATGTAGTCAATCTGATCTCGGCCTTCTGGTGCATTCGAATCACCAGCCATAGGGAGTTCTTCTGAGTCGTTCTTCTCGCTAAGAACATTCGCTAGGACGCCGTGTCCTCCGCCAGTCACATCGTTTTGAGGCGATCCGTGGCTGGCTAGCGGCGCGCTGTTCTTGTCGTCTGCCATGGCGCTTTGATCGAGCGAGCCAAACGAACACAAATACCAACGAAGAATTCGGCATTCACTGGGTTAAGGGTAGACTCTGGCCACCCAGTCTTTGGGGGACGCAACTCCTAATTAATCTTCAATGCGTCTCTCAGGCGCCCCATCCCATATTGCAATTAACGGCCTTAATCGGGGAAACCACCGAATGGGGCTCTGACCACAAGAGGAGGCGGGCGGGTAAGTAACAATGGCCTATCATGACAGTAGCTGTCAGTGACACGGAGACGTAGGTAAGCAAGCAGGGATCGGCAGCGGCACATTCGGTGTAGCCGGGGCTGGTTTGTGACTGCAAGGTCAGGCATCGCACGGCCATGTTGGCGGGAGTCTTGATAAGCGTGTTTTACCACCTAGAAGAGGAATGGACTAGCATCAGTATTCTAGATCTCTGGCGGTGGGCAACAGGGTGATATAGAGATCGCACCCATAGTTGTTGAATTGGTGTTGAATGTACTAAACCAAGGATGAGATGATGGGCGCCCAACAGGAGGCGCAGCAAAACGCGACACGTGACAGGTAAGCACTAAAGGGTCATGCGTGTTGGATCCACGCTTTGTCGGGGCTTGGATCGATATCGGAAGTGGTGTACTCGGTGTAGCCTGGGGTGGTTTCTGGCTGCAAGGTAGGGCGATGCACGGCCATGTCGGAGAGTCGCGTTCATGGAAGAAGAAAAGGCTGGCAGTCAGTTCGGTATTATATATCCCTGCCGATAGGCAGCAGGGTGGTCGCGAAATCGCAGTAGGATGGTCACAAAATCGCTGCCATGGTTTTTGACTTAGTGTTGAATATACTAAACCAAGGATGAGATAATTGATGCCTAACAGAGGGCGCAACAGAATGCGGCACGTGATACGTATGGGAGGGTGACGCTTGGCCACGCTCGTTGCTATCTAAAGATTCGGTGCACTTCCGCTTGCGCATACCCTTGTAAGCTCGGGCGGTAATCGAAGAGAATTAATTTCCTCGACGCCGCTTACCTGCTTTACTGCACCCGAAAACGTGTGGCATCAAAATTGGTCGGGGCGAGAGCCTGTGCTCCCTCTCACATTAGCGTTGCGCTCCTGGAACGACTTGGTCTAACGCGCGCCGGTGAGACTCAACGCTCACTGCATGAAGCTACAGTTCTCCCCTAGCGATAGCTACTATAAGTTTGCAGCGCTTTCCTATTCGTATACGATTACTCAAATAGGCGTCGTATACAAACTTGAAAAACATGCATCGTATAACTAAATCCACACATTTTGGTTTTCTCTGTAGTATTTTCCAATTGCTAACTTTGTGGCAAGGGCTTTTCATTGAACAGGAGAATAAGCAGGGGTCCAAAGGAAAACTCGAGCACTTCGCTTGTATCTTGGGACAACGAAAATAATGCATATAACAAGCAAATCCAAATTCTTGCTGTGTTATACGACGTAGTGGCTAAGCATCATCTGTCCCAATTAGTTCCTCCCGCGCGCCCTTGCGCAGTCGAAATGTCAAATTGGGACCTTGATGCACAGAGCTGAACTGATCCAGAACGTAAAACTCTTTCTCGCGGCCTTCCCCGACTGTGTTGCCCTTGCGATGCGTCTTGATGTTGTTTGCCGGCTGTTCGAAGTCGAGATACCACAATGTCTTTGCGAGAGCTAGACTAATTTCTTGATACGCCATTGCTTTCCCAGCGCAGCCACGGGAGCCCATTGAAAAAGGTGTGAAAGCGTCATACATGAGCTTCTTCCTATGCTTATCTTCTTTTGTTGCCGACGCATCGATTATCCATCTTTCAGGCGTGAAGGTGAACGGATCGGGAAAGTATATCTCATTGTGGTGAAGGGTGTATATGTTGACTCCTACCTCGGTACGAGGTGGGATCACTTGACCGTCAATAACTAAGGCTTTCCCATCGGATTCAGGAAGTTGTCGCCATAGTGTTGTGCATATTGGTGGTGTGATGCGAAGAGTCTCATCAATGCATGCGCGAAGATAGGTGCAGCTGGCAAGCTTAGTGCCGTTGCGAATTTCATGGGCAGATGTGAATGTCGAACGAATTTCGGTTGCCAAACGGTTGTAGCAAGGCGAGTAGCGCGAAAGATAGAAGTAAGCTGCTGCCAGGGCCGTGGACACTGTGTCACCCCCTGTGTACGGCATTTTAGTTAAACCACACTTCGCAGAATGCGCGTCAACCTACCTGCTGGGATGAAGAATGCGGACTCCGACCATATATCGCGTAACCGCATACCCTCCCCAGTCTCAGAATCCTTGATATCAACAACAAATGAATACAGATCCTTCCTCGCATGTTTGCCCTCCAATCTACGTTCAATGATGAGGTCTCGCAGCAACTTGTAGTAGCGCATCTGGCTCGTCATTATAAATGGGTACAAAGCTATCTCCATACCAATCCTTTTCAGCAGCGGAAATTGTATGTAGAGATTAGTCCGAAAGTTGGACATTTCTAATCCAGCCAGCATGAAGCGGTATTTGGCAGAATTTTGGAGATCTAGGGCAGTCCCGAAGCCGAGTTGCCCAATTACATCGAGCCCTAGGTATTTGCAGTGCTCTGTCATGTCGACCACGTTGGTGGGGTCTTTGCATGACTTGGCCAATTTCCGTACAAAAGTGTCGATGTGATGTATCATTAAGGGCTCAAACTCTCGCATAGATCGTTCGTTTACTCCTTGGCCTATGATGCGTCTCTTGACTCGGTGGAGGCGCTTATCGAGAACATTGAAAAGATTGTATACGTCTGGGAAAGGTTGCGAGGTGAGATAAGCGCGAGTTTTGAAGAGACGGTCGTTTTGATAGATTTCTGACGGGTGGGTGTGAGCGTGAGATTTGTTCCCGAGATTAGAATTGGCTTACCGTGAAGCGCTCTCACTGAGTTGAATACTATCTTGTTTGGGCCGTGGCGATATACAGGTCCTAATCCAGCGTGAGCACAGCTCTTCTACGCCGGACGGGGTATAGTACCGTAATTTTGGTGATTATAGTAGGTAACTATAGACATGCGTCGGAAAATGGCGTAGTACGCTCCGTACCAGTCGGTGAAAGATGCAACAAGTGGGCCGGGTAAGGAGTGTAAAGGGTGAAGGAAGATGCGGTAGCCGTAGACTATGGTGCACTGGGGCAGTTGTGAGTACCGATGTGTTATTCGGTGGCGTATAGCTTACTCTAAGTATGAATAGATAAAGACCGCAACGAATGGCAGCCCAAATAATGTTAGTAATCGCCATTTAGGGGTGTAGCGCGAGTTATAAGATATTGTGTGTCTACGTGTGAAAGAATGGGTGGGAGAAGTGGGAAGCTTCGCTGTACGTTTTCGATTATGGCGAGAGTTGCTTCGCCGCATGAACAAGGAAAGGAAATTGCGGCACGGTGAGAATGCATTTCGCGGATAATCCCGCATGATATTGCCCGTCATCCACGTTTGTTTTACCTACCTAATCCACCGGTGCAGAGAACTGTCCTTTCAAAGCTGCAGCAGCACCATAACCCCCTCTCTATCCTAATACATCACATCAACTTCAAATGACCCCCACCATCGTTATATGCCCGGGTGCATGGCCCTGCCATGAAACTTTCCAACCGTTGGCACACGTTTTCGAAGTCGCCGGGGTCTCCACTACAATCAGCATACTACCCAGCTACCCGCCCTTCGACCCGTCATCCCCACCCACCATTAACCCTGACACGGTGCATCCGCGCACTTCTGCCCTGCAACCGTTGCTCGCTGAGGGTAAGGATATTGTGCTGTGGATGCTTTTGTATGGTGGCGCCTGCGCACCGGGTGCGCTTGAAGGTCTCAGCAAGAAAGAGCGCGCTGCAAAGAGGCTTGCAGGCGGTGTCGTAGCGGGTGTCTTCACTGCGGCATTTGTGGCGCTCAAAGGTACGAGCGCCATTCAGGCGATGGGATCTGGAGAGGGGAATTTGCCCGAATGGATCAACGTTGATGTAAGTATCTCTCTTGTAAACTCCAATCCTATCTCCTTTTCTTCAAACGCAGCACAAGGAGTCGGGCACAATAAACTACGTCGGTAGAAAACAAGAGATAAGAAAGAACTGTTGACCTGACCTACCTACGTTCAGCCGACGACGGCCATGGTCCGCCTCGTTCCCACCCACGCCCGCACCATACTCTTTCACAATATACCCCCCACCGAAGCAGATCGGTTAGTCTCTAGTCTAACAGCACAGCCCTTAACTTGCTTTACAACTCCTGTTTCCTAGGATCTGTACCGTGACCCTGACTACGCGGGTGCTTTTGGCTATATATTAACCGAAGCGATCCGCATCATGCCCTTCGAGTTGCAGCAGAAGTAGGTCGCAACAGTAAGAATTAGTAACATAGAGATATTGCAGGGCAGCTCACATAGTCCACATCTCGAGAGGCCGCTGGAAGTAGTAAGAATGTTAGGAATAATTGTAGAGAAGACAGAGTAAACGATCAGACGGCAAGCCCACATTCGAAAATGAAAGGCTAAATTCGGGTAGTCCGGGCCTCGCGTGTGGGTGACCCGCTACATCTAAACATGCAAGGGACCCTAATCCATTATAAAAGCCCTCTCCCCCGCTCCTTATCTAAACTTATCTTTTCCATCCGTGACCTCCGCAATAGATGCACTCGACTCTCGGAGCTCCCAAACACAGTCACAGTAATCCTCACCGGTACCAAATGGGACGACATTCGCGCTATGATCAAACAAGAAGAAGAAGAAGAAGAAGAAGAAGAAGAAGAAGAAGAAGAAGAAGAAGAAGAAGAAGAAGAAGAAGAAGAAGAAGAAGAAGAAGAAGAAGAAGAAGAAGAAGAAGAAGAAGAAGAAGAAGAAGAATTTGGGCAAAGTACTTTCCCCCGACGCTGCATTCGTAGCTGCTAGAAGCGCAGCAGAGCTCTTATCTAATCCCCCATTTACCGAAGGAGTTCCTGCTGTTAGATTGGAACAGCGAATTTACTCTGCCTTCATATTGAATTCTCTCGTACGCAACAAACTATATTTTACTAGAAGATGCCGTGGAAATACAATCTCGTTGAGCGTTCTACAGTTAATATATCACTCCGCTTCTTCCAAGGTCAGAGGTGCAGGCGCTTCTCTCTGTTCTTCCTCTTTGGTGACACTCGGTACACTGGTCTCCACAGCCGCAGATCCAAACCCAGGTTGAAAAGCGGTCGGAAACCCACCAGGAAACATAGCATCAAAGCCCGGAAGCTTCGGGTTTGTAGTCACCATCTTACCGCCCTCCTTGAACTTCTGCGCAACAGCCATGATGGAACGAGAATATGTCATGTTCACACCAAAGCTGAACCACCCGAAGACGCCGTCTTTTAGGTTGGTACCCAGCTGCACGTATTCGAAAAAGGGATCTGCATTGTTCGCTGTCTCCTGAATTAAAATAGCATCATTCTTGTTTGCTGTACGAGCCTGGCGGTTAGTTGAATACGGGGCGGTGGCCTCAATGGCATTGATGAGCGTTTGGTCGAAAAAGGCCTGGCCAATATGACGGACCTGTGAATTCCAGATAGTGTTGTTCTCCTTCGCCTTGGTGTCTTCGACATGAGTAATTATGTGCAAGTGCGTGGTGCGCCCTACGTAATGCCCCGGAAAGTTGGTGTCGAACTGAACAACGCCTTCGGAGTCCGTTTGTTGAATGCCACGAAGAAAGGCTTTGTTGAGGTTTGGCTTGTCACTCATGCCGCCATTTCCATTGACAACTGCAAGCGCGCCGCTATAAACACCTGTTGAGTTGGCGCCTGGAGGATGTTTAGTTTCCAGGACTGCATGTGACATGTAAAGGAACTAACCCCATATTTCCAGATAGACGCCCTTCACTGGCTTGCAAGTGGCCACATCGATGAGTTGTATGTCTAGATGAAGTGGCACTCCTAGCTCCCCATCAATTAGGTTGGTCCGGATGGACTCGCCGGTGACATCTATAAAACAAGATCAGCCTACCTCTCACATGCACGACATCTCTGCTTACAGAACGGACCCTCGGTTGTCTCGGGACTCAAGACACATGATTTATTACCGGAGAATACCTCAGAGGGACTCGTTTTAGGCGTGTAAGGCTTGTTCGACTTGTGCGACTTGTCGAGGGGCGATGATTGCCTATCTGTGAACCTGTCAACGGGATAATCTACGAGTCGTACAATCATTGCGTATTGCGTACTTTGGAGACCCCGAATCTTGAGCAAATCATCCACCCGAGATGCCCGTCTATCTATGGCGCGCTTGTCCAGACCTGCTGCTCTATGGATTGAGGCACAGTGGTCAAGATTGTTTGTGTGACGAGCGAGAAATTCTGCACGCTTTTGTAACTCTTTATCAATTCGGTGACCAGGGTGAGCTACAACAATTGTCACCAGCAACGGGATGAAGAGGACTGACGGAAATCGCATGTTGAAAAGATAAGCTCACAAAACAATGAGTTCGAGTGATGATGTTGGGGAACCTCTTGTAGCCCTTAAGAATCATATCGCATTATTTCAATCTGTGTACTTTCAAAGATGAATAACAGCGACTGCCGACATTGGCAGTGGTAACGCAAATTAGGTTTACTCTCCTTCTATCCCATGAAAGCAGTCATCCATGTGGTATTTACTTTAAAAAGGCAAACTTAGTATATCGCAGGCAGATGTGTGTGTGGAGCCGAGATTACCAGATGTCAGAAGATCGCATTGCCAAGAAATCCTCCACATTCCGAAGAAAGCTTAATACCTGACGCAGTGTTGGGCAGAGAAGGTGCGGGGAAATGATTAAATCTAAATTCAAATCTTGATCGGATGCAGGTAACGGGACAGTTTCCTGGGAACTGGTACGCTGCGCAGCGTTTCGCATGGGCCACCTTTTCAGTAGACCGGCCTATGGGATTTGAACCCACGGGCTGACCCATTGCCCATGGTAATAGAATACGGGCTAGGCTATACCAGGTTAAGACTTGAGGCTTAATTGTCAAGTTAATGTCACCGGCGCATATGATTCTTTCTCATCCAAATTACTCATCATCACTACAGACGTACAGTTGTGGATATTTGGCAACTATGCTGTACGCTTGCTTCTGTCGCTAGCCACCCAACTGACAGCCACCTGAATGAGCCTTACCCTTTGAGGACCACACATTACGCTACTAAACTTCTCTACTACCTAATATAGTAAAGCGTCTTAAGCCTATGGGCTGGCTCATGCGGAACACTGACCCTGCGATCTTACCTCTTAATTAAGAGTGGTACCATAGTTAGCATAGATCGTCCCTAGGCCATGAATCGACTATTATCGATGCCACTAGAGCCGGCCATCGGGCCGGAGTTGATTCCTTAGCTTAGAGATGTAGACTTTTACCTTTCTTACACTTTACTTCGCCTGAAACTAATTCAGCCGGGGGGAAATCCAGTTCATACAGGTTTGGACGTGGTTACGCAATCGGACGGCCAGATTATGCTTAGTATGACAAAACGTATAGTCAACGCAATAACAAAGGAAGTCGTTCAGCTGGTTTCATGTGATCATCGATTTGATTAATTATTAATAAATCTATTAGTACATGTAGAAAGTCAACTATACTTTAGACGAAAGTTTGCAAGCGGTCTGGAGTGCAGTTTCCAAGAAATGTGAAGACGGTGGAAAGGCAGAACCGCTTGAAAAGATAAGCACGTAGTCTTTTGCCTAAGATCTACAAAGAGACTTTTGTGCGATGTGATTAACCTCGGCAATGTAAGTCGGTACATGAGGTATTCAGACCAGTGCAGAGACCCCACGGTATATCTGAAAGAGTGAGGGCTTTGTCTCTTGCATCAATGCATGTGCTTAATTGTGTAGTCATGATTTAGATCACTACCACCTACTGAAATACAACACCGTTTCCAGGGTGTCTCGCAGACTTACTGGTGCATCCAGAGAGCAGCCACACACTTTACGCCTTGATTGAGGCCAACAATGTTGATATGAAGTTGGAGGGTGTCAACTCAATTACCCGGTCATAAGCCTGACATGAGGGTGCGGCCGGCAATTGTGAAATTTGTTCAACATCGGCACTCACTCCGTATTATTGGATGAATGTCTCGGAGATGCTAGAACCTACCGAGCCATAAACTTGGAGTGTTTGCGTATTTCTAGTTCAAAAAAGTCTCCTCTTTTCTCTATTGATCATCCTCACAAAACCAAGCTCTATATCTTCATGATCGAGACAAGCCATCGGTATGGCTAAGCTCATTAATCTTCTGTTGACCGCGATCGTTGCTATCATTGCCATAGCATCACCTCTAAAGAGGCAGACAAAATGTGCCTCGCCCACAATTCGACGCTCATGGTAAGACTAACCGAGCGTTACCGTTACCGACCTGACATGGCTGACAATGCAGGCATGATATGACTATCGCCGATAAGAAGGCTTACATTGCAGCGGAGCAATGCCTCCTCAAGTCTCCCGCAAAGCTGAACAAGATGCCTGGTGCAGTTACTCGATGGGACGAATTTGTTTCCTTACACCAACTCCACGCTCTGCAGATCCATAGTACCGGCCAATTCCTTCCCTATCATCGGTACTTCTTACATGTACATGAGTTCTTGCTAGCTGAGTGTGGCTATAAAGGTGCACATCCGTGAGTTGATTCGCGGGGTATTCTATCCCGAATATCTAAACCACGGGCTAACAGTGTTTGTTTAGGTACTGGGACGAAACTCGTGATGCAAGCAAATTTTCCGCATCTCCTGTATTCGATCCAAATCTTGGCTTCGGGGGCACTGGCTCAGGAACTGGGGCATGTTTGCAGAACGGACCCTTTAAAAACATGACTGTCAACATTGGTCCTGGATTTACAACGAAACCGCGTTGCGTCAATCGTCAGATCACAGACTTCTTGAGTAGCCTGACAAATCAGGCGGCTGTCACCAAGGCGCTTGCACTTAAGACATATGAAGAGACTTGGGCCGCTATCTACAGTGGGCCGCACCTTGGCGGACATATGGCTCTTTCAATGATGGTGCGTTACCAGACCGTATTTGACTTGACTTAAACCCGCTATTTTCCTAACAGTATGTAGAACGGAGATTCGATCACGTCACCTGGTGACCCGCTGTTCATGCTGCACCACGGTTTTGTTGATAAGATGTGGTATGACTGGCAAATGCAGTTGCCAGAAAAGCGTCTTACTGAGATGGGAGGATCTAATGCACAAGATCCGGCCGTTGGGTTCCTTGAATTCTCTGGCAGCATGGAACAGGAGTCTGCCATGTGGGGTAAACCGACTGCGGCGATGTTGGCGGTCACGCCTGATCCTCACAATGGAGATTCGGGGAATATCACAACTTTGAAGCATATCATGAGCTCCCTTGGAATTATACCAGATGCGACTGTTGCTGATGTTATGAATCCTGCGGGTCAATACCTTTGCTATACATACAATAGCTAGAACGAGAAATATAGCAGATTCAGGTGTTCCTTCACGACTTGCGCCGTGCCAATAATGTGAGAGCCGACTACTCTGTCATTTTCTCTTCTCATCATGTTGCGCGCATTGGGAAGCTTCGCCAGCACGTGGAAGTAAACGCCGATGGAAGTAAAAGCCGATGGTACTAGAGGTGGTATTGTTTCCGACGAAGAGAAATAGGTGTACTTGGTTCGTTACAACACAAATAAATCTTGATTCACTTTCTGTGGTCTTTCTGAGTTTCTGTGTCTGTTGTTGAAGATGTAAGCTTCTAGGGCAAGCAAGATGAAGGAGCGTGCCTAATTCTCCACCATATTAGCAAATCTTTTGTCCAGTTCGCTTTGGACGAACGCTTTTCGCACTATGCATGGAGTGTCAAGTTACATAATCTAATAGCTTATAGGTTACATAATAACAGCTTATTAGTTAATTTATATAGCTACCCTCCTTTATAGCTACGTTATTAGGGGTACCGGTTAGATGCTGAATAAGATGGAAGGATAAACCTTTCATTCGCCAACCATCTACTTCCTACCCCTTCTAATCTTCCTTTCACTTTCACCGGGCCTCTAGAGCCTGCTTAGGATATCACCCACTAGTAGCTTAGCCACGTAGCGTGGGTAGAGCTTGGCCTTAGTATATAGGAGGCCCGCCTCTTATACTTCGGCCCACTCTATCCACTATTCTCAACTCAATTAGTCTACCTATGCTAGCATCCGGCTTATCTCTCTTTGTGCCGATTCTGCCTGTATACTGCCCCTTACATACGTAGTTTAACCTTAGTCCTAGAATAGCACAACTACTACTACTACTACTACTACTACTACTACTACTACTACTACTACTACTACTACTACTACTACTACTACTACTACTACTACTACTACTACTACTACTACTACTACTACTACTAC
>Ga0247733_1000239_pt1 | contig 51964 bp, 58 predicted proteins | sample UWRJL043104R2_FD_180932 | JGI IMG/M metagenome (GOLD analysis project Ga0247733, IMG submission 180932) | Plant litter microbial communities from Arlington Agricultural Research Station in Wisconsin, United States - UWRJ-L043-104R-2 | ecosystem: Environmental > Terrestrial > Plant litter >...
GTGTAGTTGACCGTGTAGTTGACCGTGTAGTTGACCGTGTAGTTGACCGTGTAGTTGACCGTGTAGTTGACCGTGTAGTTGACCGTGTAGTTGACCGTGGTTCGCATGATAGCGGGGTAAATAACTGCGTGCTGCTGCAGCCAACGCATGCCTCGCTATCTTCCATTTCAAGCCGCCAGGGATTGCACGGACCCATGGTCAGCCTAATGTATGTAGTACTCTCTGCTTGAATAAGATAGAGAAGCAAAACAAATTATGACGCAAGACTGCGAAGCGATAGGGCGCCGAGCTGACTTGGTTGTAATTGGCCAGAATGGAGGCTGCAATCCGAAGTGCAAGTACGGCCACATGTTTGCTGCAACCACATGAATGCAACACCATCCGATGCGTCTGAATATCCAACTTCTACTCATGAGGTGCTCAAGCTCGGCGGCAGCTCACTGGTTGTGGAATACGGTAAGATTTAACGACATCTGTGAGCCGTGGATTATGATAGGGTGGCTTGCGAATAGAATCTATCGACCGAGTAGATGACTGCAGCAAGAACAGTTGCAAGTGCTGCAGGTGCGTCAAACCTACCGTTTTGGTTATCTTATGTCGATCGAGGAGCAGTATCACTCGAGGATCTGATTTACGAATGCATCCTGGTGGTGACCAAAGCCGGCCAGTTCAGACGAATTGAAGCACAGGAGAGGAACAAATTGGAGACTGATGTCGCCGAATCACTTGCTCTCCAGCGTTTTAAGCGTGTAGCTGATGATCCTGTACGTACTCAATATTATTGTAAAGCCCTTGTCAGGGGTACCGGTCGGATGTCAGACGAGATGGAAGATAAACCTTCCACCTCTCTACCTCCTACCTCTCCTACCCCTTCCAACCTTCTCCACTCTCACCGAGCCCTCCACTCTCACTGAGCCTTCCACTTTCACAGAGCACCTGCTTAGGTTATCACCCGCCATTAGCTTAGTTCCGTAGCGCGGTTGGAGCTGGCCATTAGTATATAAGAGGCTCGCCTCATAGCCTCCACGTCGGTCATTTATCTTCGACACTAGCCTTGTTGTAAACTCTGCTCATACCATCTGTACCATATCAGAAGCGAAGAAACCAGTGCACTGTGCTCTAGCACCGACTCGCAAGACGGTCCGCTTCGGGAATTGAAGTGAGCGCTCGAAAGCTCAAGATTGTGTCGCTTCGATACTGACGAACACGTAGAGATGGCGAACCTCTTTGTCGCCATATACAAGCCAACGGGAGGGAACGTTTGCCATTGGGCCCTTTGGCTTGAAGGATCCGGATGGTCTCGCCTTTTCGAAGCTATTGGAGAACCAGGACGGTACCGACTTAGTGAGAGAGAGAATGTACTCCCCGACACTTCGAGCCGTCACAAGCACAACCTTTTCGTGGCCCAAATCGACGACTATGATGGATTTATAACAAACGCTCGCAACTGTAAAGCTCCGGAAAACAGTGCGGCTTGGAATTGTCAGGAATATGTCATGGACGTGCTCGACGCCGCAAATGTAGATGGCATCATCGATGATTACAAGTACCAGGCGATCAAGTCTTATCTCCAAAGCATATTCGATGAGTAAGATCAGCCAAGCGTCTGATTGAAGCACGAGAATATGTCTTATCAATGATCATACAACAATCGTCTCTAGTACCATATCCACCGCCCATTCTTTACAATGCTCTCCCATCCCTTCTACAGGTAAATAGTGACACCAGTCTTCCTCATCAACAGAAGACATAGTATTGAGAGATTTCACGTACTCCCAGTATTCTGGGTAGGCACCCGCAGCTTCCCAGTCAACGATACCCTTAATCTCGACGTGCCCGTCATGAAGTGCAGCCATGATGTTCCTTGGATGCAGGTCACCATGGGTCATCACAATCCGATGACGTGAATGAAGGCACTTTGTTCGTATGAAGTCTTGATAAGTCTGGGCGACCCTCGGTATTATCGTGGATAAGAGGAAGTCGTTGAAGTCATCTTCGTTATATACCGGCCCCGAACTGCTGCGAATCGATCTCCTGACGTCTTTGCATCTAGTGGGAATGCCACCACCAATCTGTGTAGATGGTAAAGGCAGATTTCTGAGGTCCAGGAGTATGGTACTTAGCTGATCGCGAGCAGCTATTTTTTGATCCGCTCGTAGCGAAGGCCATAGCTCTTGTAGGGAAGTCCCCTCCACGAGCGTCATGAAAAAATATGTCACGCCGTTGTAAAGCACTGATCCTAAGGGTCGAGGCGAAGGAAAGCTCTTCGAAGCCCGGTGAATGTGCTCCAAAGTGGTCATCTCGTTGAGGTCTAGTCTCTCCCCAGTCTTGACAACAATGTCGGAAGTGATTTGCGTCACGGTCCTTCCGCCAGATGCGTAAAGCTGCTTCCCTCTCTTAATCAATGCATCGATCCTGGATATCATGACAAGGTCCTCAGGATCTTCTGCCGATGGTAGATCCTTCGTTGTTTCATTTCCAATCATTGCTTCCACTTTGCGATCAAGTGGGTACGTGACGACTACTGGGGCGCATTGCGTTGGTTGTTCAGTTTGGCTGTTTGATGGGGGAAGCGGTAATGGAAACGAATCGTCTGATGATGTTGATAAGATCAGCTTGATCGTACTTAAAGATTATTGTCACGAACCTTGATCGCGCTGACTTTGTGGCTTTTCACGCAATCTCCTCAAACGTAAGTAACTAGCGGTGTGCTCCTGGTAGAGAGGTCCAAGGTTGGCATCGGCATCCTCCTCCAATGCCTTTTTACATGCGTTCTGAAATCTGAGCAGGTGTCGCTCGTTAAGCCTCCGTAGTTTTGCATTACCGCCCAGGCCTGCGTCGGAAGTGTGTCGCTTCTCAGGGTTTTCGGTTTCTGACAAAGATTTGACTGGGTGGTGATTCATTGGTATTGTGGGGTCGCTTGTGCAGAGCAGAGTGGTACTTTGCGTTGGGAGAGGTCGTTTGCGAGATTGAGGCGAGCCAAATCTGAGTTGTTGTGCAAGACACGGCGTTATGAGAAAGAAAGGGACTGTGGCGAGTGTAGTGGTGCTATGATGGTTATCGCTGATGCATTGACAACGACAACACCGTGTCTCTTATGGCTAGTGCGTGAGCACGTGACTTCGCGCTCGGCTTAGCGCCATCGATTCCGCGTTTGTTTCCAACATCTCGCGCTTTTTGGACGCTACATGCTCACAGCCTCACCCTTCAATTCTGACGATGACATGACGCCTTCTTGACAGTACTTGACAGCCGCACCCACTATTGGGTCTCAGCAAAGCGCCACCAGAACTGTTTGCCGCAATATGCGCACACCTCGCCCCTCTCCACTTCCGTCGAACCCGTCATCGCAATTGCAAGCGCTGACTAAACAGGCACTTCGCTCCTTAGAGCAGTCCGTGCTCAACGCAAATCATTCGTTCACCAAGAATTCTGCAGAGATTGAAGCTCTAGAGAAGATGACCCGAAGCGTATGTCCGGATCTTGACAGGCGCCGTCATGCCAACCTCGAACATCCAAACACCTCGAACGAGTCAATCAACTCAAGTTCGATCCACCCAATACCCCTCAACCCCCTAGGCACCGGCCAAAGGGAACTGTACCAGGGTAGCATAACGTCCGGGGCGAAGCGTTGTCAACATGGAAGGTTGCGCAGCTCAGTACATTCTCAAGTAACCAGCTTGACCGCAGAGGAGCAATACAGGCAACTTAGAGGGACTTGTAGGCTTACTTTGAACCGGACGTTGGCCAGAGCAATCTTAAAATGATCGCACAAGGCCCGAGCGATCACCACAACCGTCATGACCGCCATTATCCTCACCCTCCCCATATCATCCACATTTTTGCATGCAGCCAGCGAAGATCCTGCGGTGTGCGAGCGTAGCCATTGCACTGCTCCAGTCATAGAGTTATGCAGTTTTTTTGTTTTGTGTTTTTGTTGAATAGAGCGTGCAGGTACTCTTAGGCGTACTTTGTCTACGAAGTGCTAGTAATTTGTCAATATAAACGTAGATTTGCCTTATCATGCAATTGCTCGCCTTCTTTCACGCAAGCATAGAAAGATAATATTGTTTCGTTTACTATCCACATCTACCAATTCAAGCACCCATACGAGGCTGATCGCAGAAGTGTGAAGTAGTCGCGACCGCGGTGCGTCGGCAGCCCGACATCCGACAATCCTTCAGGCATCCATCTTACACAAAAGCACAGGACATCTGTCTTTTTGCTCAACTATTCACAAATGGCAGAATCACTGTCTCCATATATACAGAATGGCCGACACCTTCTCACATCCCGCTGGTTCACGATAACTTTCGGATCGGTTATTGCAGCTTCCCTCGCTCGATTCCTCCTCAGATCCACAACTACAAAACCACCACCCGACGCCCCAACGAGTCCCCCAAATCAAACCCAAAAGTGCCGCTATCGTCTGGACAACGGCACGTCGGACACTTTTCTCCTCCCAGACGGACGAAAGCTCGGCTACGCACAGTACGGCTCACCAAGCGGACGCGCGATCCTCTATCAACACGGCCTCCCTGGCTCTCGCATCGAAGCGTCTAGTTACCATGACTTGTGCGTAGAACTAGGCGCCCGAATCATTGCTGTGGATAGACCCGGGTATGGGTGGAGCTCGCCGCACCCTGGTCGAACGATTCTCGGTTGGCCGAAGGATTTAGAGTGTCTTGCGGAGCATTTAGGGCTGGAGGAGTATTCTGTTCTGGTATGAGTAACGAGACCTGGTTGGTCGGTGTCTAGGCAAGTTTGCTGATTATACAAAAGGGAGTATCAGGAGGCGGTCCGTACGCACTCTCATGCGCGGCGTCATTGTCCCACGAAAAGTTGAAATGCGTCTCCATCATCTGCGGACTCGGGCCTCCCGACATCGGCATGGCTGGTGCAGGTATAATGCACCGCATCGCCTTCCCAACAGGATGGCGTTACGCTCCCGTATCATTGGTGCGCTGGAACCTTTCGCGCGATCCCGCGTTCAATCTCTCCATTAGCGACACCGAACGCCTCAAGCTCTGGCAACACCCAACAAGACTCTCCAAAATAACGCATCCGCGGGAGTTGGAGGTCATGCAAGATACGGACTATCTGCAACTCTCGTTACAGGGTATGCGCGAGGCGTTGGCGCAGGGCTGGGAGTGGATCTGTCAGGATGGGGCGTTAATGTGTATGAATTGGGGATTTCGTATTGAGGATGTGAGGAAGGATTTGCCGGTGCAGTTGTGGCATGGGAAGGACGATACATTCGTCCCGGTGAATCACGCTGTGCAAATTGCGAAGCGGTTGGGGGATCGAGCGGAGCTTAGGGTTGAGCAGGACACGCATGGGAGTATCAGTCATCGGTGGAAGAGAGAAGTGCTGTCAGCCATTCTTGCGAAGATGTGAGGCAGACTGCACGAGTGAGGTGGTACATGTACAGTACATTTGATGTGTTGTAACAGAAATCGCATCTCAGACATCACATGCCAGCGCGGAATGAAAGACGTCATTTCTACATGCCAAGCACATGCGTCGAAGCCGAGCATCATATGTACTCGCAATCACGCCTACCTATTCGAACTGCCATCGTCCGCATTGACTTCTAGATTACGGGTCTATGATGCTGGCAAACCAGAGTAGCGGCTCTATGCGTCGTCTTCAAAACCTGGGGTTTCCTTCGGGATTTCGCAAACTAACAGCCTCCACGAGTCAACACAATCCCACATACACTCTGCTGCATCCTCAATTGCATCCCAATTGCAAACCGGACTCTCACAGCCCCAGCAAATATGAGCAAACCACACTCCCAAACCGTCCGCGGCACGCTCTCCAATCCAAGCACCAACTTCAGCTCCAAAACCCCACCCCAACTCGGTGACCCCGTTTCCCTGCAACGCGAGACACACGATAGCGCCTCACCATCACAACCAGAGACTGGTTCGCATCTCAAAGGTACAGAGAAATCCCGTCAAAACCAGGAGGACTTGCCGCATTCAAAGAAAGTGAGGGGAACCTTGGCGCACGCGGATGGGCCAAAGTTGAACAAGACGATGTTGGGGGACCCGACGAGCTTGAAGGCGGAGACGAGTGAAAGCGAGATTGAGATGGGGGCGGCGAAGGGGGAGGGGAGCGAGCAGGAGGAGATGAAGAGGGCGGCGGAGAAGAGAGTCGGGAGTAAGCTTTGAGGGCGTGGGGGTGTGAGATTGGGGTAATTGTTCACATGTAGTAGATAAGAGGGCTACAGTGAGGTATATCGTGTCTTTCACGAAAGCGAGATCTACTGGCGGATACTCACAGCAAGTCGATATTTGCACACGTTTTTGTCTATTGATGTTCGATTCAACGTCCTGGATCTCCTGGAGAGTCTGACCGATATGACATCACTTGCCAATCTGCGAAGGCGTAAACTGCGGGTTCTAAACGGTACAGTCTAGTGCTATACGGATGAATTTGACCCAAAATCACGGAAGGTTTCACTGAGACAAGGCTATGCGATGGGAAGCAGCAACGGGCAGAGCTTTGGTCAAAAGAACGTCGTGTCCCGAATCGTACGCAACTTCCTGCTGTTTGGTACACTCAGCCGCTTCAATATTACATGCATATTAATGAATCAGATCATCATGCACACCCGTGTACCTCCCGCTTGGGTGGACCGTCCACCGTCTTCATGTTCGCCGATGCCGATCACACAATGATGAGTGCACGACCACCGACTCGCTTGCGCGACTGTGATAGTAACGGGAGACACCGGAGTGTACAGAGCACATATAACCACAATGCACGTAAGCATCTGCTGGTGCAACATTTGGTTTCGGGCAAAGATTCCTCGACGACATTGCCCCTATGCTGGGGTATATAAGATCGTGCAGCATTCATCCAGCTCTACCAAGACATACCCTACAACCACATCATTCCTGAAACTCACCTCAAGCCACGATCAACCATGGTCTCGTCCAAAACACTCCTCCTCGCTCTTTGCGCTGCCTTCGCTTCCGCAGCCGATCCACCAAGCGCTACCGTCATCTCCACCAGCGTCGTAACGCCGACATCATCCAGCGCGGTCAAAACGGATCCCGCAGTTTCACCTTCTTCCAGTCCAAGCGGCACGACTACTACTACCTCCGTTGGCACTGTAGCCCCCGCTGCGGGCACTGTGGCGGATAATTCGACACACACAGCTACAAATACGTCTTCCAAGGCTGCTGCGCCCACCAATAGTAAGTTCCGGCTTGTATTTTCTCTCGATTGTGTGCTGATGAGATGGGATAGTGGCTCAATATGGAGTCCTTGCTGGTGGTGTGGCTCTTCCCGTGGTCTTGGGGATGCTCTAAGGCCGCAAGCCCTCTGCTCAGGTGTTGGGCTGCGTATAGAAGAGATGGTTTGGCACCCCGAGCGAGGAGGACTGCTTTTGTACACTAGATCTTTGCAACCTCAAGACAATTGTTCGTGGTAGCTCGCCTGCCACAACTTGCGTACCTGATCTTATGTCTCAGTGCTGAGCATTACTGCAGTCCTCATACGACTCTAATTTCCATGATCACTTACTTACTACTTTCCCTCCTTCGCGCGAAATGGACCAATATCGTACGCAGACCACTAGCATCACCCACCCTACATGATAGCCAAAGCATTTGGCGGACTAGCCACGCCCCCCTTCACGTTCAAGACCTCACTCGTAAACATGAATGTCCACCTTCCTTGCTTCTCACACTCCGCCGCCAACTCATCCAAACAAAACATTTCCCCGATCGGCATACCAAATCCCGCCAGCAAGGTCGGGTGCATAGCCTCTCCAGGTGACGGAGGCCAGGATTCAAAACCCGGACAGTCACCTGCTACAGCGGCGATTTTTGTGTCCCAGAGCCAGCCGAGCACTTCGAGGGTGGACTCGAAGCCGGGGTATTTGAAGGGCGATTTGTGCATGATGCTTTTCTTGACGGAGATGGAGGCGGCTTCGAAGGCGGACGTGAAGCCTGTTAGGCGATTAGTGAGGGCTAGTGTAAGAGTGATGGGGGAGAAGTACCGGTTCGAAGCAAGATGATGTCGCCGGCTTGGTATTCGAATTTACTCTCTTCGGCAATTTGCTTTGCTACTTTTAACGAGACGGCATACCAGTCTAGCGGGTCGTACTCGATGTTGTTCCGTTTGGCGTATGAAACGAAGTCTATCAAGACTCCGCGTCCGACGATGCCTTCCTTGGCCCAAGCTGCGATTTGTAAGAGACGATCAATGTACTGTGAACGAGAGACGTACCATGAATGCCCAATTTAGTAGATGACTTCCCGATAATCTCTTGCTGCGTAAGTCCATTATAGAATCGCCCATCATCGAAGCCCCAATGTCTCAGTCCGTCCCACTGCGTGCTTGTTTGTGTATTGAACGTGATGCGATCATCCTAAGAAAGTCGTCAGTGTCGCGTAATTCTCTGATCGTCAAGAAAGCCCACGTTCATATTCTCTGCCAGCTCGAAGATGTCGTGTTTCATCGTTTCCCGGAAACCGCCCGTGTAATCCATCTGTTCCAAGCCCCAATTCAATCCAAACCGAGCGCCCGTCTTCACTTCTTTCGCTGCGGCAACGGTCCGTTCCGGCGTGAGATGATTCAGTGTTCCAAGCTCATCATCATGTCCCCATAGACCCCAGGCCGAATGAGGTGGATCGGATGGGTTTAGTGGTAGTTCTGAGAACTTGGGATGAGGTTGTGTCATCTTGTCCGCCATTGTGGTCGATTGTCGCGATGCTTTTTGTCGGAAAAGACGTCAGTATGCAATACATGCAGCAAGGGTGAATATTTACTGAGTATATGGAATATACTCTCAAGATACACAGCCTATGCAGTACATGTTGGTGCGCGGGGAAGTTTGTCAGTGTTCAGCGGGGCCCCGGATATTGAATTCCGCTAGAGCGCTTCCAGTAAAAAAGGTCATGAACGCTACATCCTCGGGCATGCGAACTCAGGTGGACCATACCACTCCAACGGTGCTTGTGTTGATATGGGAGTGCTGGGATGGAATGCAGCGATATCGATGGTACGTCTCGAGGCCAATTCCCCGCATAGGCATTTGTGCTCTGTCGACACCACGGCGTATGTAGGGAAGATGGTTCCGAGAAAGCAATGGTTTGGAGCCAATCCAAAGGGGGGGTTCTTGCGTAAACTCATCGAAAAAGACACTATACACATCATCCAAAAGGCCCCCAGATAGTCAGTTCAACGGAACCGACTCCTGCACTCACCTCATTCCTTAAGAATTTCCCACCAGCTCACTCGCATCCATCAACACACCTCACTCCCAAACACCCTCCAGTCTCCCTCTACATCCCCCCTCATCTCTGGAAACCTGTCAAAAAACTCTTCACCCAAAGCCCAATACCTCAGATCGCCATGGTACCTCTCAAAGAGCGGCGACGGATACCACCCCTCCAGGTCATCGTCGTAGAAAAATGTGTCCTCGAAGCTGAATGGCCAGTCGAAACGCAGATAGTGTGAATAGTAGTGCGAAAGATCAGGGGTGGTAAATGTGGTTGGGTGTGTGGCTAAGAGGCGAGAGCGCAGAGTTGGCCACGCGAAGAAGTCGAGAGCAATAGGATGAGTCGTTCGGGATTGGGACGGACTGGTGCGTATTAGATAGTGGGAAGGTTATCAAGGGCATGGGGATAGCTTACCTAGGCCGTAGCCACTTGGGGACTCTTTCAAGGTCGCTTTTTGTCGCGCTAAGATAGTACTGTGAATTGTAAGCGCTACGATCTCCCTCATCACTTCCGTAGTGCAAAATATCGCAACAACTCACCTTCAACAGCTTGAAGCTCTTGTAAGCGACCGCCAATCTCTCCATCCGAGGTAGATTGACAAATAGAAACTCGTCCACACTCTTTAGTATCTTCAGCGCCGGACTCTGCTTCCACTCGTCAAAACTGCTCCACCCGTCTTTGATTCCTAGAAACAAGAACCCCGCTTCCATGGAATCCAAGCGAGAATTCAAGGCAGATATCGTACCTGGTCGGTAAGAAAAGACTTTTCCGAACAGCTCATTACTTTTCCTCCACGTGGGACAGACTGATGGTATCATTGAGTTGATTGGATTTCCGATGTGGAGGACGACTGGAGAGGGGCAACGCCATTCCGGGCCGAAGATCTCTTTGATGAACGGGGCAAAAGCGGCGGTTGTTGGACTGTCGGGATGGTCGAGCATGTCCATTTCGTCTGAATTTTCTTCGACGGGATCCAAATGCAAATCCAAATCTAGATTGGGGTCCGTTGTTGTGTAATCAAGGTCTGATAAAACCATTCCGTCTAGATCCACTCGGCGAGATGCTGTGGACATTGGAGCGCTGAAATCGAAAGAGTGGGTGGTTTGTGGTAAGCAGTCTTGCGGAGGCGATGGTAGACGTAATGGCGGTTTACTATCTGGTTGTGGCTGCGTTTTCGCAGGCAAACTTTTTCGGAGTTGGGGAGACTGTTGACCTACCGTCTGTAAGTTGTGTGTTCGCAGTCAAGCTAAGCTCTAGGATATCCATGCGTACCGGCACTGCTCTCAGCAGGCGATTTTGCTTCTTCGTTTCCGGCCCCGTTGGCACTTTGCATAGTCCGTGGGAAGAGCTCACTCCCCACCACGCTTTTCACTCCATCAATGACATCTCTGAGCCGCTCATTCTCCGCTCGCAACCCCTCAATCTCCGAGAGCAAGCTGGCTGTGGCTCCATTCCGGTCCTGGTCCCTGAGAATTTGAATGGTGCGCTCAAGTTCTGCAATATGCGTTTTAGTCTTCTCTCGCAGCGACCGCTGAGCCTCGCGATCGATTGCTCGTTTGCGCTCCCGGCGTTCCTGCTCGCCTAGACACGATGCGCGCCTTTTACGCTTGACGACTGGCGCGATAGGTGTCGCCGGAGGAGGTGCATCGCTAGAGCGGCGAGTAACCATGATGATATATAACCACGGAGTAGAACGCGGCGCGTATCCAATCACTTTAGCCGAATCGACGTCAAACTGTCAGTGAACCCGCGCGAGCGAGAAGAAGAAATCGAAGAAGGCGAGTCGAGCGAGACAAAGCCAGGCAGATCCCTTGCCCTGATAACATATCTACTGTAGTACCATGGAGCGCCAACCGAGGAGCGAGACCACGTACGTCCATGACGGTGATAGCGTGGCGGAACGAAATGCGGGGGATAAGGTGGGGATCAAGGAGGGGATCTACATGGAGTACTTCGCTAAAGGGCTTCCGGACGTGAGCTTTAACGGTTCATGGGGTAGCTTGGGGAGTCTAGCTCTGACTCGTAACCGCAATGGAGGGATGCGTGTCTGTATTGGGTGTTGTGGATATGGGTGGCGTTGGGCCGGCAGTTTCTGGGAATTTTCGGTAAATTGGTGGGGATGTTAGTTGGAGATGGTAGACTCGAGTTCACGACTTGTTGTGTGGTAGGAACAAGCGACGAACACGAGAGTCTGTAATCATCTCATCACAACAACAATGTTGAGGCATGGGTGGGTCTAAGGAGTCTCGTATCTGCGGTCTCCAACTAAAGCCACTGATGCGACAACGACGTCACTGACATAGCTCACTTTAACATTCGAGACTGAACCCTCCCGCAGTACTAGGGCGTAGACAGTGTGGTCTAGACCGACACTCTACAGCTTCGAAGGCTTCCAGTCGGGCTTCCTTTTCTCCGCAAATGCTGTCAAACCCTCCCTAGCATTTTCACCCGTTGTCAGCGACTCACTATACCGATCAATCGTCAACTGCGTCGCCCTCTCCACACTGCCCGACTCCCACGCCTCTTTCAGGGCCGCTCTCGTCACGATCGCCGCATCAGGACTGATAGCCGCGATCTCGTTCGCAAGTTTCAATGCTTCGTCAACAACGGTGTCTTGTGATGGGGAAATACGGTTCACGAGGTTGAGTTCTTTGGCGCGCTGCGCGGTGATGGCCTTGCCCGTGAGGGCCATTTCTGAGGCGATTGGAATGCCGACATTGCGGACGAGGCGGGGTGGGCCGCCAGCTCCAGCGAAGATGCCACGGAGGGCTTCGGGGAGGCCAAATGTTGCGTTGGGGGAGGCTACGACCATGTCACTAAGAGAGAAGTTAGCGATGTACTAGTCATCTCACGAAATGCATATAGAACGAGATGTGCGTACCATCCCAACACAATCTCAAATCCACCGCCGAGAGCAAACCCATTTACTGCCGCAATAATCGGCTTCTTGCCCTGTCTCCGACTCACACCCCCAAACCCGCTCAGCGGGTGCCTCTGGCTCGCCACATCCTTTTTGACCACACCCGCCCCAATCTTGCCCAGCTCAATAAGATCCTGACCCGCGCAGAACGCCTTCTTGCCCGCGCCCGTTATGATAGCCACGCGCAGATTCGGCTCGTGGTCGAACCAATCAAACACTAGTCCCATTTCAGTGTGTCCGGCGAATGGTATGCTGTTCATTTGGCGCTCGCGGTTTATCGTTACGAGGAGGACATAGGGAGCTGGGTAGCTGAGGAGAACGTGGGAGGTGGGCGGAGGGGTGGTTGCGGGTTTAATGATGGCCATGGTGGGTGGTGGTCGATTTTAGATCGGTAGGTAGAATGGATTGAGGGACAGAATGGGTAAAGGAAGCTGACGCGGACGCCTGCTGTGTTGCTTGAGGCTTACATGGCGGCACGTTGTGGATAAGATCATGCGTATCTCCGCGTTGGAGGGATTGTGCCGAGGTTGCTAAGTCGAGCTTACCCCGGATTAACGCTCCGAAAGAATATGTGATTAGTGGGCCCACTTCATTGGGAGTGGTCATCGCGCTCTCAAGCTGGACTCACTTTACGGAACATGACCGCGTCTATCCAAAAGGTGTAGACAAATGTTCCGTTGAGTAGTCGGACACTCTAGACTCATTTCCACTAAAAACTCGGTTGAGACATCATCTTTCATTGTCTCCAACACCCGTTGTGATCAATTCTGTCCGTTTCGCGATGACGATTTCCACACCCAAATCGATGTGAAAGCAGGCGACAAAGGCGAAGTTTTTACACCTCTCTAAACTACAATAGTCAGTGAGCCGCCTCCACCACTTTTCAAACATGGCATTTCGACAACTCGAATCTTATGTGCTCGCATCGGCGCAGGAATGCCTTCACAATCAGCGGCCACTCCTCCACCTCTCTTGTCGCGAAAGGTTTTCCTGAGGAATGTACCGGCCGTCAATGCCTCCGAGGACGTTTGTGTAGCATATTGTGCTAGATCTATTTTTCATCAACGTTCGTTCCAAAGCTATTTCATTCGCATCAACCTTCTTGCCCACGCCACACACGGCCGAGCCTGGCTAAGGTGAATACTCTCAAAACACAAGTAAACCTGCTATCTCTCCTATCGCTCATGTCTTCTCTTGCAGTCCATCTGCTTGCCTGATCTTATCCTCGATCCCCTTGAGATATTCACAGGTTCGCTCCCGGTCAAAACCAAATGCCAATTGTACCATCTCTCGGACTAGATCCTCATCTCCATTACTCGACCCGATCCGCTCATAACAAGCATATATCCTTGATGCCGCACTGTTTAGAACATTAGGAAAGGATTTTCTAATACGCCGTCCACTCTCTTGAATCATTCTCTCAGCATCCTGGAACTTCCGGATATATATCTGCCGAGTAGCTACTTGTTGCGAAATAGCTCTATGTGCCCTATGATCAGGATCCGTAAGGGCGGTATTGATCTTTTCATCTGACCAGACTAGTGGAAACGGCATTGGGAAGTGGTTAACTTCCCAAGGAGCTGTTTGCGCAAATTCCCAGTCAATGATAGCCAAGAAGTGAAAAGAATCGTCAACTAGAATATTCTGCGTCCCAAGATCCATATGATTAAGGGAAAAGCATGTCTCGTTGGTATTGAAGAGCTTTGTTTCGTGGACGATGTCCAAGAACGTGAAAGCACCAAGCCGGGCAAACGTGATCGCATCTTGTCTGGGCATTTGTGTGACTCCGGCTGTTGCGATAGAAGTAAAGTATTCAGCCGCGCTCGAGAATGGCCCATGATGTACTACTCCGTGAGATGAGGCGGAAAGTCTGCCAATGATAGGCTCTCCAGTCTCCGATATAGACGAGATAGAGCCAATTTTAGGATAAACTAGGGTTGCCAGTTCCGTTTGTATCATCGTCCATTGTCTGATGATATTTTCTTGAGTTGCGGTCTAGAACCAGCAGGGTTAGCAATGAGAACAATAGCGGGAGCCAAGATATGAGGATGTAGAACTAACCGGAAGCGTGCACATGTTAAACTGGGTATCCTGAAGCGTGTTTCCATAGAAACCCTCTAGCAACATATAGGAAGCACCAGCACGGGTAGCAAACTCCGAGCCAGGCTTTTCGTAGGCATGAACCTCAGGGATTCTGATAGCGGGAGCGATTGCGCCGTACAAACTCCATAGTAGCAATCTCGCACTCAATAGCGTACTGTTCGTCTTCCTCAGTAACTGTGAGTGGAGTGTCAGGATGCCTAGGTAGGCGAACCCGGGCAATGACAAGACTACCATCCTCGGCGATTAACTCAAAGCAGATCCAATATTGGCCGGCGGAAAAAGGATCACTCATAGTAAACCTTTTGGCGGTGATCAGTTCAATATGGCGCGTGAGAGCAGACCTGTCCAAGCTCTGAAGAGCCTTTTCTAATCGCTGCTTCATTCCATTGTATTCCCAGCCGTTGAAAGACGCCCATTTTGTACTCGGTGGAGCCTTCGCCATGGTCCTGACTCGAGAAGCTCCTTGCGCTGGCTGTGTAGAACAGAAAGACGGGTTTACTGCGTCCAGCTCCAGGTGCAGAGGTCGCTGGGAGTCACATGCTTCGCCACGTCATCGCTTACGGCCCCGCCTGGTGCCGCCGAAAAGGCTACCCTCATATACGAGCTGGAAACCATAAGCTTTGTTACCATCTCGCGCCCTCTGTGCTCGTGATCGCTGTGTTTTGTGATTAGCACTGTTGAGCTCTGCGCCACTATTATGCTATAATGCCCTTCATAGTTGTCACCCCGCCACAATCTCAGCAAATGCGGGGAATAACATATCGAAAAAGGGGCCTAAGCCTTCATGAGATTCGCCGTGTACAAGCGTCTAGACTACTTTCACCTACAGGGATGTCGCCCGCCCTTATCTTATGTCATTCACTGGTTGTGAGTAGATGGGTGTATAAGAGTGCACCCCTACACCCATGCATGGGGAGGTGAGTATCGAGAACGAGACGGACTAGATCCGCTTTTGGCCAGAAAGATAGAAACAGGAGGTGCTTAGCAGGATTGATCTCAAAGGCGACGTGGACGGTAGACATGGAGAGTTTGGGGAATCAAATTGGCATCGCGTCCGAGTCTGGCGATGACCTGGATTGGAACAAGGATGTGACACAAATCAAGGCCAGACTGAGGCTGGAGCTAGAGACAAAGCTCTTGTTGTCGGGTCCAAGAGGGCGTCGTGGGCGACCTGGTTGGTGGGCATGAGGTGGAAGAGCATTTTTGTATGCATTGAAAAGATGAGGAACCAGCTGGAGCGTAAGAGACCTGCGAGTTGCCAGTGCTCTTCTTTTTAGGGACGAAAGTTGCCTCCGGGAGAGCAGATACTTAGGCCCTGTGAACCAATGGACCTGGCGGCTGCAGGATATCGCGACGATTCGCCTCCCTACGCCGAGTCGAACGAGTCGGAAGAGTTCGACGATGCGGCACAACCACCATCGCTCCGCGGCGAACTGCCAGAAGAACTGCGGTCCATCATGGATCAACCTATCCGCCATGGCGAGCTCGACCGTTATAGCTTCGAATCTATTCTACAACCCCGCGACGTCTACTACACAGAGACGGGCCTTGAGGAGATAATGCGCCGCTTTTCTCCCTACAGTGGCTCGGTCGGTGGTCAGCTGGCGCCATTCCGCTCCCACTACCACGGCAATGTCGACCACCTGTGCGTCATGTCTGTTGCTATCTCGTCATTTGCTTCATGAGGCTGCTCACCTGGTCGGCACGCGCGCTTTCATTATGAAACCGCATTGTCGTCAACTGCCAAGCCCTCGAGCTCGCTAGAACTGCAGACATTTTGGCGGATAGTTTAATTACAGAGCGTGGGACGAGACCTATAGAGTCGCGGAGGCTTGATAGCGTGATAGGTGTTAAGTCTCGGCCGTTAAATAGGATAGAACTATTCGTAATATCGTAGAAGCGGAAGAGGAGCTTTAGAATTGTAGACTTGCTGTAATGGGCTAAGCCCGGTAAACGATGCATATCTGGCCAAGCAGCAGCTTTGTGAGGACGTGTGCTGCGGTCAATTCAACGTGGTGATCCGTTCAGCAGCGGGGCCCACGCAAAGACCTATCGTGGTCACTCACCGCGAAACCATCGCGTACTGCCTTCTGGATTACGCAACTTATCTATCGCCCCTCGCGACGCGCATCTCGAAAACGTCTGCGCGCAAGCACGCTAGCTCCACGTCCATGGGCCACTGCATACCGTAACCTCAGCCTTCCGGTAATTAGTATAAAAGTGTCCGTATCCGCAACTTTTGGGCTCTTACCCGTATCGTCAAGAAACTTAATGAGATGATCAGTTTGCAGATGATCTTCTCCTTGCTTGTTGTAAGGCCTTAACCAAAGAGGACATTCGAACTCTGGCGTAAAGTATCCAGCAAATTCCCAGTCGATTATTGCAGTGATAGCAAAAGTATCCGGATCAACGAAAATGTTGTGCTGACCGAGGTCATTATGACAGAACACAAAGTCGTTATTAGGTGCGGTCTTTCGAAACCAGATCGGCCGTTTGTCTCGATACGTGATTCGGCTCGGTGGGAAAAGTGGTAGAGTGGCATTAACGCTGCCCGTAGTGTGGTGCCGTAGCTGGCGAAGCTGAGGTAGGACTGATGACTGAAGGCATTCACTGACATGTGCCACCGCGATGTCAGACCCTAATTCGTCCAAAGGCACACCAGTCGCACGCTCGGTTCGAAGGTAAAGTAGGCCATTCTCTTCGAATAGACCCAGGCACTTAGGAACAGGTATGTCTGTTGTGGTAGAAATGAAGTTGAGGGTAGATGCTTCATTCTGGAGACGTTCTCGTGACCATCGAGGTTGTACCCTTTTCCCAGTTGCTTGGGACAAAGGCAACTTGTCCTGGGTGAGCTCGCCCTTTGTGAACGTCGAGTCGGTTAAAATATATTGTCGCTCCGAGCTTTTCCAGCGCTCCTCATGGCCCACCATTGCAGACGGTGACGGTTCGTGGGTTGTAAGTCGGTTGGAGCAGACTTCAGACACATAACTTTAGTTGATTACGTGGATGGTGAGTAAGTATCAGAAAGTGCCACACTTGGTATTCTTTCATATGCGGTTGTTGCACATCGGCACATAATTAATCCAGCGTGACACGATTGCGTCGATCTCCAAACGAATGTACTTCTCAGTCTGTCAAACCTGAAAACGCCACAGGAACAACCTAAACGCAGACTGTTTCCGACAACGAGGCCAACACCAAAGCCTTCCATGACACCAGCCAACACCAGCCAACACCATCCAGATCCCGGACTTTGATTCTATGAATGATCGCTATAGTATCACTCAACTGCAATTGTGAGCGGAGTTCGCTTTTGAAAGAGGAGAGGGAAATAGTACCGCACAGGGTCGTGTTTGGACAATCAGATATTAACTGCAGTCTCAAGAACGGCAAGCTGCCAAGGGCCCGAACCCGAACCCACATCCAGGGCATTCGGACTAGGTCCTCGCGACTGTTGTCTGGCAATGCATGCATTTTATCTCTTTTTGAGGAATGATTTGGGGCATATTGAAGTCTGACGTATGGATTCTGCGTTATAAGATGAGGATTGTGAACACCATCGAAGAGGGCGGAACAACGCCGATTTATGCAAGTCCAGCGCTTCTTTGACGAGTTGCCAGATGAAGGCGAGTGAATGAATGAAGGCTGAACGGATATTCTCACAACTTCCCCGCGTATCGTAGGCAGCAGCCCGCATCAATGCGTTGTTGAGATACGGTAGTCGTCGCCGCCAAACAAGCAGAGTGCTAGCCAGAGAATTATGGCACCCTCCCATCACGCGCACGGACACGGTCGGTACTCGATTGATGCATCGTCTTTATTGCGCGGCTAGGCTCAGAAGTACGGCTTTCACTACAGATCATTAAATATAGTCCCTTTTTCTGACTACTTCAAACGCAGCTCTTGATGGTGTTATATCCAGTCATGCGACTTTTCTAATAGGACATTCCCTTTCTAATTCGAGGACTAGCTAACATAACACCCGACCCTTCACAATGCAAGCACGCTCACTTCTCTCCCAACAGTAAATAGGGCACAATACAGTCATACATCACGTCTTCACAATAAATGATACCCCCAGCACCCTCCCTATATAAGTGTCTTCTCACGTCTTCTGCTCACCAACAACCCACTCATCACCCACAACTAACACCAGCCCAGCCCGCATCAACTGATCCCAGGACTCGGTCCAACCCTGTGCGCCTATCCATGTTGAAGCCTCTAACCCCAGCGACCCGACCCAACCAACCCTGAAAATGTCCTCCGCCCGAGCAAACACGCAGCTCTCGTCCCATCCACATGCCCACTGTGATCCTCATCTTCCATTCCCTTGGTGATGATGATGCGTGCCGCGCATTTTTGGTTTCGATTGTGCAGTGCACTGTGATGCGTCTTCAAGCGAACAGGTAGCTCTAGTAGCAGACGGGTGTATTTGGTCGTCTGCTTTCGTCAACGGCGTCGACGAATAGATAACATAGGATATTTGGTTGTCGGGCGGATGGGGGCCTGTAGGGAAGTACTCCCAGCGTAGATCGGCTGACGTTGCATGTAGGATGCTTCAAGTTCTCCGAGAAAAGCGACCTGTAAGCTCTCTCAATGTACGTTGATTGACATTGAGTGTAAGATACACCAAAAGAACTTTCTAAGTTTCCAGGATAGAGCAGATAGGTATGTCCTCAACTACGGATACTAGCTAAATTGAGTGTAGAACGTGCCAAGTACAGTGTCTGAAACACATGCGGTAGGTAAATATTCCGATGAGAATTGGCTAACGCCGAGTATAGGATTTACGACTTTGTTTGGACTAGGCGCAAGGTAATTATACCCCACTGCGTGCTGACACATGACAGAGAAGGTGGTTTTGGTGCCGCAGAAGCTTCCCACCTAGATACAACAATGAACATGCATATCCCAGACAGCACCTAACTTGTACTCCTACACTCCTACACCTACAACCCGTGATATCTCTCCGCAGCCGCCTCACTCCCCTCCTTCTCCTTCCTCTTCGCCTTCCTCTTCGCCTTCCCGATAGTCCTCAGATACGGCGTCTTCTCGATTCCCAGCCTATTTCTCGGTAGCCCGCGGCGCTCGCGCTGTCTGTCCAGCGGTTGCGGCTCGCCCCCCTCATGTGCTCACTATCACCAACGTGGATGAATTATCATGGATAAAGTCAGTCAAGTATTAGCACAAGGGGTACCGCCTGGTGTGCGTATATCGTATCGTGCTCTAGCAGATGGGAAGGTCGCTCCCAGTAATCTCTATCACCGCGCGCGAGGTCGACGCTTGATGGAAGAGAAAGCCCAGAGTCAGCAATACTCCTTGGGAAGAGACCGCCCTCATCAAGTACCTCTTACAGATGTCAGATATGGATAGTGCTGAATGGGCTCTTCCAGCTAGCTACTTATGGGATGAACACTTAAGTAGCAAGAGTAAGAGAGTTTCACGGTGTACACAGCGCGCGTATAGTTGAGGTGGGCAATAACATTACGTTCTTGCGTTGTTTTCTGATTACAAATGGAAAGGAGACTATGTAGTATGTCGCACACGGGCGTCATAGCACGGTGCGCTTAGGAGGAAAAGACTATACCTTTCCTGGGTACGGACAGTCAGGGCTTTTCGACTCCCACTCAACGATGCAACGTGGCCTTTTTGACAGATCAACCATCACCATGCCCGTCACAAACGAAATGATTGAAAGAGAGAAGAATTGCATAGGGATTACTGCGGAAAGGAAATACTACTATGTGGACAACACGTTTATTAAACGGTCCCTACGCCCTCACGAATGGCAGCTGAGCAAATTCAAAGGCACAACCCATGTCCCAAGGCAAAGCAATGAACGACTCCTTAACGAAGCCGCATGTCTAAGATACATTCGGGACAATTCGAATATTCCAGTTCCACGCCTTTACTGCGCCTTCGAAGACGACAACGCGGTAATTCTCGTAACGGAATATGTTCGCGGCGTTGGAATGAACTTACTTGACGAAAGCCAGAGGGCCACCGTTGTGCAAGAGCTGGAAGGCCATCTTCAAACCTTACGTAGGCTGAAATCTTCGGTAATAGGCGGACCGTCTGGCCATGTTGTTCTCCCTTATCGAGCATCTCGAATATCATATCGAGATGACTGGAATCTCCGAAGCTCTACGACTGAGGAATTTGTCTTCTGCCACAACGACCTCACACAGACGAACGTGATTGTCGACCCAGATACACTCAAGATCAAGGCCATTATTGACTGGGAGTATGCCGGATTTTACCCAGAGTATTTTGAGCGCCGGTTCTTCGAACGGCACGGCCCTTCCTCTGCGATGGATGGCGAAGTGGATGATTCACAAAAACTAGTTCAATTTGTGCAGTCTATGGTTCGTTATTATCATATCTCGTGGTCCGCGCGATACGACAATCCTAGGCTAACGACCTGTAGGTGGCAAAAGCGTAGTCCGACTCAGGGCACCCATCTCACCCCTCTGCGCTGTGCGCGATCTAGAAACTCAATATTTATATGGGAGATCCTTCCATTCGGATTGCGCGCGGTGTCATACTAGCTGGAATGGAAGTAGATTATCGCTCAAGAAGAAGGCTCCGTACGATCAGGCGCGACAGTATCAACGCTACGTATTTTTTGTATTCGTCGGGACGAGAGCTTGCTATTGTAGGCTTAAAAGTTGTTACCAGAAGACTTCAGGAACATTCAATTCGCTTAGAATATAAGAGTCGCTTAACCTTGAAGTGCCTATACTGTCTCGCGACGGGGTGCGTCTCGCTTCTCAGGGACGGACATTAGATACAACCATGAACATACATATCCCAGAGAGCACCCAACTTATACTCCTACACCTACGACCCGTAATATCTCTTAAAATTGACAATCGTACATATCATACAGCAGCCCCCGCAGCCGCCTCACTCCCCTCCTTCTCCTTCCTCTTCGCCTCCCTCGCAGCCTTCCTAATACTTCTCAGATCCGGCGGCTTCTCAATGCCCAGTCTGTTTCTCAGCTCACCAACATCAGTCTCCAGCTCCTCTTCCCAATACACATTAATCACATCATCGCTCTGCGCTCCATTGCGAGCAGCCCACGGCCCGTAGATATCCCAGAACCTTCTCCACTCCGCATTCTTCAAAGTAAAGGCGCTGAACACCGCGAGGCCTGTCATAGGCAACCCTGTATTGGCAAACTCAAATGCCTTGAGTGCTACTTCGCCCTCTCTGAATACGGGTAGTCCGACAAGGGCGTGGTAGAAGTCGTGACATTCACGATACCGCTGCATTACGTATGCGCATTCTTCATCGTCTATGTAGCGCACCGCAGCGCGAGTATCCGGCGACACGCCTTCAGCGTCTAGCCATGCGGCGTATGCGTAGCCGAGTGTGTTCGAAGGGAGGGAGCGGAGGCGGGATACATTGAGGGTAGTGGACGTGAGGCGGGGGCGGTCACGGAGGATGCGGCGGCCGGTGGGGTGGAGGAGCATGCGGTCGCGTAGCTTGTAGATGAAGTAGGGTTGGGCTGTGGCTTCGCCGAAGGCCGCGATGAGATCTGCCACGGGTGAGCTGGTAAAACGTTGTGTTGCATGGGTGGCCGCGTACCTCCTCTCCGTGGATCGAGGAAGCTCAACAGTCCCGAGCCGAAAGCTAGGCCCAGCCGTTCTGTTCTTGTGAGAGGGACATGCCCCTCGTAGTTCGGTGGTGGGCGATTGAGCACCGAAAAGCAGCGGTAGCTTGCTGGAAGCTGGAGTGTTCGGGAAAGCTGTCTCGATGACGCAGGCGCAAACTTTGTGATCTGCTGCTTCACTGGCGATGCCATTGTCGCAACACGAGCGTGTGAAGTAATATCAGTAGGGAAGATCTAACGATCCACGTCGAGCTTCGCATCATCCGACGATCTAATGATAGCTTGAGCTCCAGCCACAAGTTCTTATCGATACTGCGCCACATCAATGCACCGCCACATAGACCCAAAATTTCGTCAACAGCGCGCCTTCGACATCCACCGTTCCACTCTCAAACATATCCAGCACCATGTCCGATTCCGAAGCCTCGGGGGGCGTCCCGCTGATCGAGCCTGAATTCGATCCGTCATCCACATCCAAAAAAAGAAAGCAAGCCGGCGACGCAGAGGGAAATCCCGACAGCAAGAGGGCCGCCAAGAAAGCGAAACGGAAAGAGAAGAAAAAGCTGAAGGTGAAGGACATTAATGAGGATGATTTGGATCAAGAGTTGGGTGTGAATCGGGCTTTTGAAAGAATGGATGGTGTGTTACTTGGGGATTATATCAACTCGAGGACGCGCCTGTATGGCAAGGATTTGAGTAGTGTGGAGCTGGAGGATAAGTTCGTGCCGAGTATGTGCTCTTCTCTTTGGAGATTGAGGGTATGCTGATGTGCGATAGCCCGTACCATCAAGGACACCAGCACGTGGACCGAACCGCGGACTCTCGACAACCTCTCGGCCTTTCTGAAGAAGCAATGTGGCGAGCTCGCGCCGACACCTGCTAAACCTACCGGTGCACCACACACGCTGGTAGTGACCGCGTCCGGAATCAGGGCTGCAGACGTGTTCCGATCATTGAAGGCCGGACTTCCGAAGGCAGGTGTGAAGAACCCCAATGTTGCCAAGTTGTTCGCGAAGCACATGAAGGTGGCAGAGCAGGTGGAGCATTTGAAGAGGAACAAGTGAGTCTACATCTATTCATGCGCCTCGAGAGTTGCTGCTAATGTTCACAGAATTGACATTGGAGTGGGGACGCCAGAACGACTGTCGGCACTGCTTGAGCAGAAGGCCCTGTCTACTGCGAACTTGACGCAGGTCGTAATCGACTGCAGCTACATTGACCAGAAGAAGCGCGGCATTCTCGACATGAAGGAGCTACACGAGCCGCTGATCAAACTCTTGCTGCGGAAGGAGTTTGTCGGCGACGGTGATGTGGGGACGGAGCTGTTCGTGTTTTACTGAGTGGAGGTGTACGTGAGGCTATTCTATGCAGGGTGTATTCACAAGGCGTTCGCAGGCTCAAAAGTAACATGATGATACCCGGCCTCTCCCGATAATTCGTGTATCTGTAAAGTTGTGCTAGGCCTGGACCGACTATATATGGGGATGGTTCGGCTATTCATACGACTCGTAAGGTTTGCCATGAAACACGCCTACAGAAAATGTTAGATCCCTGCTCTTGGGCGTTTTTCGCAGTCATGTCGCTGTTGCTTCACAATGATTGCGAACCCTATTTTTCGGTAGGCTAAAGTCGTCGCCAATGTACCGATGGTTTGGTGTTGACGGCTTGCTCGGAATGCCGAAGAATCCGAGGCCGGTGGCACACCAGCCTCAGAGGCAGAAGCTTCAGCACGCAAATACAGCACCAGGGAGGCGATCCCCCACTGCGGCCCTCAACACATGTAGCTTTGGCTAGCTCGACGGACTGGCACAAGAAGCCGATAGGTATTGGGCATGTCTTGGGTCGGCAGCAAGCGAAGCCCAGCAAATAGCAAATGCACGGTTTTATTATCAGCGGGCGGCGAATGGGATGCGTGGGGTGCGAAAAGATAGATTAAATGTCCGTATTACCACGGCGGCGGTGGAGCGACATGCGGGTGATTGCACTGACATGGCGGTGCACATGGACTCGCTTGGAGTGTGAATGCATGCGGCGTTTCGTGTGGTCGCGGCCGGCTGCTGCGCACACACGAGGGCGGCGGCACGCTGCAGCGGGCACCGCCGCAACCATCGTGGGCCCGGTCTCGAGTGGAGGCGTGGGTGGAGGGTGGAGGGTGGTGGGTGGTGGGTGGTGGTAGTGGAGGGTGGTAGAGCGGGCGGGACGAGGTTGGGCGAGTGGACAGCACCAGCCTCGTGTGGACGAGAGCGGGTGGCCTATCACGACGGCGACCGGGGCTGCTTGCGGTGGAGGAGGTGGAGGAGGAGGAGGTGGCCCTTGGGTGAGACGGGCGGTGAGTGGCTGTCGCGCCCTTGGCCTCTGGTGCTGTCGCAGAAGTGTATCAACGGCGCGCACCATACATACGCGCCTGCTGCTCGCTGCCTCTGCCCCAGCTCAACACCACGCCCTCACGTCCGCGATACCTCGCACGCTGACAGACAGGCTGCCGCTGCATCCCGTCCGCTGCCCTCACGCACCCGCCACCCGCATCTGCATCCGCATCCGCATCCGTCCCTACCCAGCCCGCCGCTGAGTCGCGTCCGCCTGCGATCCCCGCCTAGTCGAGCTTGTTGGTCCGCGCGGGAGCATCTCCCCTTCCAAGCTTCGATCCACCTGCCTCACCTCGTCTGCGCCGACCAGCTCCAGTCCCCTTCTCGCTGCATACGCCGCCGCCGACGACCATCGTTCGCGCCGCTGCACCACTCACCCAGGTACCGCTCGCACCTGCAGCCCCCCCGCCGCTGCGAGTTACCTGCTCACATCGCTCACCTCAGTCCCCGAAACCCCCCGCGGCTTGCCCTCCGTCGTAATCGCCCCATCTCCCAAGTGCCCGCCCTCCTTCTCCACCGAAACCCGCAACCACTCTTTCCAAGATGGCTGCTCCCACGACCCAGTCTCTGAAGGTGCGCCAGCTCCATCGCGCATGTACAATCCCGACACGGAGGCTAACAGCGTGCAGTGCGTTGTGACGGGCGACGGTGCGGTCGGCAAAGTGAGATAGCACACCCTGCACCAGCCTCTCCCAGTACTGACTCCGCAGACATGTCTCCTCATCTCGTACACGACAAATGCCTTCCCCGGCGAATACATCCCCACAGTGTGAGTCCAGTCATGGTCCGCAGCCCTCTGAAAACGCGACCTAACGGCGCAAAGCTTCGACAATTACTCGGCGAATGTCATGGTGGACGGGAAGCCCATAAGTCTCGGTTTGTGGGACACTGCGGGACAGGAAGATTACGACCGTCTGCGGCCGCTGTCGTATCCCCAGACCGACGTGTTCCTTATCTGCTTCTCCATCGTCAGCCCGCCGTCTTTTGATAACGTCAAAGCCAAGGTAAGCCACATGCATACTACGCTACCCACAGGGTGCTGACTCAGGACAGTGGTACCCCGAGATCGACCACCACGCACCCGGCGTGCCCATTATCCTCGTCGGTACCAAGCTCGATTTGAGGGATGACGAAGCAACCAAAGAAAGCCTGAGGCAGAAGAAGATGTCGCCGATACAGTACGAGCAGGCTGTCATGGTGGCCAAGGAGATCAAGGCGCAAAAGTACCTAGAGTGCTCCGCGCTCACGCAGAGGAACTTGAAGAGCGTATTCGACGAAGCGATCCGGTACGTCACCAGCAGTCCCTCCTGATGCCATGCTAATGCCGCGACAGCGCCGTGCTCAGTCCCCGTCCCCAGCAAAACACAAAGAAGCAGAGGAAAGTCTGCGTGATTATGTGAAGATCGAACCGAAAGCGGGTGGCATGTGGGGGCGGCAGTTGGTGTAAACATTGATCATGGGGCTTTGAATACCGTCTGGCGATGACATGCATGCAAGCACGAAAAGCGCGTTTCGAAATACGGGCGGAACAGCAAACACAGCTTCCTATATACGATTCACGACAGCCTATCCGAGACTGCGTTCTGGAGCGAAGCGCGCATAGGCATAATTGTTTGGGGGGATGGAGGGGAAGGATCCATGTGTTTTTCCGATTTGGCTTGGTTTTATCTTATGAGTTCGCATTGGGCCTGCACTTGCGTGTAGATAAAGGAGCATGTGCGGCTTTGATTTGGGCTCCTGCGGCTCTCCTTTGGCAGGAAGATTTGGTCTGGCTTTCTCTTCGGGATAGATTCTGGCATTTCTTGTTAGCATTGCATTCTATTATCAAGACTGGAAGTTTTTATGGTGACACGCAGCGATCGACACGCGAGATGAGCCACATAAACTTGTTCTCTAACATTCAACTTGCACAAGTTTCTGCCTGGATAGGAGTTGCCACGACTACCTCCGCTACGCAAGTGGGCAGGAACTTCGCTGCATTGGAGACTCCTTGGTTAGTAGCCACCCATAGTGGGCGGACGCCCCAGAACTAGTTCAGTATTCACGAAGCCAGCCATCCACGTCCCTTTCAAAAGCATACAGAATCAGGGGTTTAATCTACCATTTGTGTAATTTTCCCATACTGCTCAGCTATGTAGAATCCAAAGTCGTAATGTGGCCGAGATACAGTTCGACAATTCTGGCCGAGATGCAGTCCGACAGTTCCTACTTATCAGGGAGTCCCGCCCGTCTGGACTTTTCCTATTGTCAGCGCATGGACTGTTTACAGCTCAATGAGAGCGAAGGTGCATATTGGGACAGAGCAGACCCTATAGAATCTCGTCTCTTCTTACATCTAGACATCTCCTCTTCACTCCACTCCCGCCTCTCTTCGGATCTCGCAATCCCCCTTCATGTGGCTTCGGGCTTCAAGTCCACCTCTTTCGACCACCTTGGATATCTCTTTGGGCTTCACACTTCCCCTTTCTCTCCTGTTCATATGCAACCCCTGGGCCCCATCTCTTCACTTTGCCATCCCACACATCCTCTTCAATCCTGACGCCGCCGCTGCATATTGGGCTTCAGAATACTTCGAGCCATCAGCCCTCCTGTCGAAAGCATGGCTTCCTACAGTCGAAGCCCGGCGTCGAGCGTCCCACAGAACGCACTCATCACCAGCCCACAGCTTCGGCAGAGCCCACGACCACACCTTTGAACACCCATCGTCCTCTTCAGCGTCCTCCGGCAGCCGCCACACCGCATCCTCCGCACGGAAGATGCAAGTGGTGGTGATGTGCTGGGGTTCTGGAAGGATACGAGGGTTGCTTTCAAAGGTAGGGATGGACTCCCAGTGACCCTTCCTTGCGGTTCCCCTTGCGGACAACTACAATCTGAGAGGAGGGTTAAGGTACGCCCCCACCCCCTCGTTGAAGACTAATATGTATACTACAGCCGAAGGAGCCCAAGGAGGCGAGAGAGGGAGTCCGGTGTTTTAGGCATTTCACAGAGCTCCTCCCCCACCCTACCAGTCAAGTGCGAATGACGCGCAGACTGACGGAAAGGAATTGTGTGCAGATTCTTCGAACGGTTCCACGGTTTGCGCGACTCGGTGCCTCAACGTTTGCTCGTCTCGCTATTGAACCACGGTCTGAGCGTTCCCGCTGCTCGACTTTCTGGGTCCGCATAGCTGTCTGAAGGATTTTTGTTGAGGTGCGAGGAGTTTCTCTGGGTGGCCAGTGTGATCTAGATACGTTGCGTATATAGTTGATGCCTTGGTTGTGTTCGTAGTAAAATCGAGTGCATTACATGTTACAATCAATGGTTCTCCACACATGCAGTGACGTTGAGGCTGAGCGCCGGCTCGGCAAGGATTCCCCCGCGACAAGCTTACCCCTGCTGCAGCCCCAAAGCTTCGTCCATCCCCGCGATCACGACTACCCAACCTCCAGCATACAACCATGTTCCACGAAGGCAACCTCCAGAGTGGCATTAGCGTCGCGATACAGGAGCAGAAGCTGGTCGGCATCTTCGTGCGAGGTACGGACCTGTGCGCCATCACCACCCGGAACCGTTCACCTAACACTGTCAGACGATGGACCCGAGAGCGCGACTTGGGAGAACGAGTGGCTGCAGAGTGGATGGGTATGGCGCTGATGCTACGATTGGGTACAAGGCTGACTGACTTCCATAGGTATCAAGTCTGCTGGAGCAAAAGGCCATCGTCTTGCGCCTCGAGGCTGGATCGACCGAGGCGGGGTTCCTGTCGGCCTTCTGCACGATAGAGGACGTGCCCACGTTCGTCGTGATACAGAACGGCCAGCTGCAGGAACAGCTCACGAGTGGTATAAGCAAGGACGAATTCATAAACAGGGTGCGCAAAGTGCTCGGCGCATCGCCTATTCCGGGCTCGGCGCAACCTGCTGCAGGTAGTCAGACCTCGCCAGATCCCACGCAAACATCATCGCCCGCCGAACGCACACCGCAACCGAACACGCCAGCGCCATCCAGAGCCCCTGTGCCATCCAGGGCTCCCGCCCCAGCGCTGACGCCGAGCGCAAAGGCCAAGGGCAAGCAGAGAGCGACCGAGTCCGAGACGAAACCGAAAGCCGCACCTACAAGTGCTGCACAACAAGAGGCGCGAGATGCGCTGCGGAAGAAGAAGCAGGACGAGAAGGAGGAGCTGGCTCGTATCAATGCGCGGATAGAAGCCAGCAAGGCGGCACGGAGAGCGGAGGCCGAAGCACGGAAAGCGGAGCGTGAGAAGCAGACGCAGTCGACGCCGACAACATCACAACCTATGAGATCGACGAGCACGCGGGGATCTCAGGCGAAAGACGTGCATCTGAATGTTAGGCTCTTTGACGGCCGGACCGTACGCTCAACATTCCCCCGGACAGCAAAGTTACAGGACGATGTGCGGCCGTGGTTAGACCAGGAATTTGCGGCGAGAGCGGAACATCCTGGGGAGAGACTTCCGCCGTACTTCTTTCGACAGATACTGGCCCCCCTGCCAAGCAAAGAGTTGTCCATGAGTGACGAGGATCAGACCCTCGGAGATATCGACTTGGCGCCGTCGGCGACGTTAGTCCTCATTCCCGTCAAAGGCTACACCGATGCGTACTCTGGCAGTGGCGGTGGCGGACTCGTAGGCAGTGCAACAGGCGCCGTGACTGGTATCGTTGGGGGCGTATTCGGCCTCGCGGGCTCAGCGCTGGGTTTCGTCGGCAGCACTGTCTCATCAGTCCTTGGAGGTGGAGCGGGTACTCAGCAACAATCTCAGGGGCAAAGTTCGGCTGGAAGGCCATTGGGAGATTCGCAGCAGCAACTGCAGGATGAGGCAGCTGCATCGAGCGTACGGGTACGGACGCTGGCTGATCAGAGGGCGGGGGAACCCAGAAGCCAACAGCTGTATAACGGCAATCAGGTACGTTTTGCGTTGGGGAAGTACTTGTGATTGGTCGCTAACATGGTGTAGTTGAACTTTGAACCCCGCGATGAAGGGACGAGTCGGTAGACAGAAGGTGTATTCCCTTACGATATGACGTTTTAGCGATGTATGATTTAAACTCGCCGAGATTGGCTCTTGCCTGCATTGTTCTACCTAGGTCCTGATCTTCTCAAGCTTCGGCGTGCCGCCTCATTCTCAGTGTTTCGCTATTGATGGGTGTTTGTTGGTTTGGGGTTTGTCAAGTGCTTGAAAGGTACGCGGCGGGTTTTGTAGGGGTGATATTGAAGGGTAGGGAATGACTATGAGTATTCGAGTTCAATTCTAAGACGTATGCGACCGAAGCACCGCATTTCTTCAAAATCTGGCTCAGTCTTACTACGACCTTGTTAGACTTGCGCATGGGAAGCACCATTGGACAAGAATACGCAAGGACTAATCTGGTGAATAGCGGTCGGGTCAACGGCCATTCAGAACTGGTTGCCGTGTGCGTACCCGTACTTGTGATCAGGGGCAGGATGGAGTGCGAGAGACTGGTATCGTTTCTGAACTTACTCGTTCCATGCATGTATAAGTACTAAATTGTTGAGCACCCATAACGTAACTTCCAACCTAACCTGTAAGATGGGAAGGGGCAAATTCAAATTCAAAATGGCTCTCATTGACTCTTACGGGGGACCACCTGTAGAGCATTCGACTGCCCTCGGGATATATAACTAAACTTTTACAAAATCATGCATAGCTTTGTCATAAGACTCGTTCGCATTGAGCCACAGAACCCCAGCTTTGTTTGTTGCCTTGATGCGTCCCAGTTCGTAGTCGTCCCAATTCAATGGAGTGCTGTTCGATCTCAATATGTTGAAGGCGCGGCAACTTCTTTGAAGAAGCGTTCAAAATTTCATGAAACTTTAGGAGATGCCAGGAGAATGACTACATTTCATGACCTCTTGCGTAATCCAATGTCTGTTCTACGTGCAGCATCCGATTTGGTGTCATGAAAACATCGGATGGATCATGGCTCGGATCACGAATGTAATTAGGATAGTCGTAGCTGTGCCCGAGTCAGCGTGCAAAGAAGTATGGTGAGCCAAAACACATACCGTTTCTTGTGTTTTCGTGTTTTTCTAGTGTGTGGCCAGTAGATCTCTTCGAGGGAACAACTACAATGGAACCAGGTGTTGAGGACGATTCGCTCGATGCAATTACCAAAGACGCGACTGACTACATCGACCAGATGCTTTGCAGAGTCAAATCCTGGAGGGCCGTATTCTTTCTCGTCCGCGTTGGTCATCATTACTGTCGTCGGCTGCACAAAGAGATGTTCCTGGATTCCATTTCCGATAACGCTTGGCTCGTTAGATGCGTCAATGGAGTGATATAGATTCATGACCTTGATTTGGGCGCGGCAGAAGTTGGCAGCATGAGTGCGCGCCTCGAAACAGACCAGTAAGCAGCATTTGGACTTGTGCCGCTTGGTATGTACAAATTTCTGCGACAACAAAGTCATTCGCGATGTACAATCTCAGCTGGACATTCTCCAAAAGACCATTGCACGGCTAGAGGGCTAACAAGCGGGAGAGAATGGTTAGTGCCGAGTTGGTCCTGGGGTGGAACACGTGAGGAGCTTCCTTCCTTACACTGTATATATCACTGGAACTCTAGTGTCAAGCTACCGCCCCGACCACGAAGATCTCCTACAACTGGAACAATCCTTGAACGCTAAAAACGCCAACGCTCTGGTTCGGCGTTGTCAAGTGTACTTGTAGTAAGCTAGCGCCGGCGCGGCCCAACCCCTGTACATACAGGACCTCGACAGGCGCGGAGCTAGAGAGAGTGGATAGTGGGTTCGTGGAGTACAATATCCATCCTCAGCTGGGGTGGTGTTGGAAAGCTTGGAAACGCTCGCGGTGCGGATGAGTAGCCGACATCTTTCTAGACATTGCAACGTGTCAGCCGCCGCAGGCTGGAGAATTGCTACCAAACTCCTATATATTCAATCTGTCCACCGGGCAGACTTTCCCTTCACCTTAGTTGACAACGACCAACGGCCGCGGAACCAAACGCGTCCCCCTATCAAACAAATTGTCCGGATCGTACTTGTACTTCAACTCTTCCAGCTTCTTCGCGTTACTACCGTAGATCTCGCTAGCCGGTACATCGGTATCTGTGTTTGTCAGCGCAACCGTACTTTCGACCAAATTACAGCAGGAACTTTGGCTACTTACTCTCATAATTCAAGTAGACGCCAACCCCTTCTTTCCCTCTAATCTTCTCATCCTGGACTAGGTTTGCATTCTGACTCGCCTTCTTTAGCAAGCCGCGCGAAAACTCACGAATCTCATTGTCGAGCGAGGGATCAAACCTACAAACATTCGTGTCAGTCGGTCAGCTATAATCCCCATATCCCCCACTCAATCCCTATCGCAAGAACAGATAAGCGATGAAGACTTACCACTTAAATACTGTACCCAAAACATAATAATCCCCCCGATTCGAAAACGCCATCTTCTCATTTGACACCTTGATGACCTCCTGGTAAGGAATGGTCTCGAAGAGCATAAAACTCTCGTTCATCCGCTCATGGGTCGTGGTGAACCCAACGAATTCATCGAATATACTCTGCACAAAGGCAATATCAAGCGGCAGCTTGTAAGCCCCGCCCGCGAACATCTTGCGACCTTCAAAGCCTGAAACCACGTTCATCAAGCTATTCAGCTCCTCGTACGGAATCATGGCAGTCAGGTTCGCGACAAGACCGACATCAATGAGTTCTTTGAAGAAGGCATTGCCCTCTTCCCAGGTGCCGTTATGGAAGACGGTTATGAGCACCATCGGAACTTTGGCGGGAGGTGGGCACTTGAAGGCAAAGAGAAGGGTTTGGTTGCCGTCGTTGCTGGTGTGGAATTTGTTGGCAAAGGCGACGATTCCGGGGAGTTTGTCGGGCGTGAAAATCAAGGTCCCGGCGTAGACGGGATTGGTTTGGGAGTGCCCGCGGAAGGTGAAGGCGGTTACAACGCCGAAATTTTGACCTGCACCGCGGACGGCCCAGAAAAGGTCTGCGTTCTCGCTTTCGGAAGCGACAACTTGTTCGCCGGAAGCGAGCACGATGTCGACGGCGAGGAGGTTATCTGTACAACGTCAGCCAGTCGCTCGTCGATTTACTCGTGCTCAATCTATACCGATAGTTAACCCGTAAGCTCCCGTCAAATACCCATACCCACCGCCCAGAGTCAGCCCGCCAACACCCGTATGATTCACCGTCCCGCCGACAGTTGCAAGTCCAAATTTCGCCGCCTCCACATCTACATCCTTCCAAATGCAACCGCCCTCAGCTCGAATAGTCTTCTTTTCCTCATCGACAGTTACCTTGCGCATGAGGCAGAGATCGATGACTAGGCCGTCGGTAATGGAGGAGCTACCCGAGGTAGAGTGACCCCCGCCTTTGACTACGAAAGGAATTTTGTGGGTGCGGATGAAGGAGAGGGTTGTGATTATGTCAGAGGAAGTGGTGGGCTTGAGGACGCAGGACTGGGATTAGGCGGTCAGCTTGAGATGGATGAATTGGATAGGATGGTAGACGTACTGCTCTCTTTACGCAATGATCACTCCACCTCTCGATACTCTGCTCGTATACCTCGCCATCTCCAGGGAGAATGACCTGCGCCTTACTCCCATTGCTCTCCAACTCTTTCTTCAAGATCGCATAAACGTCTGTTGCGCTGCCCATATTGAACGAGTTCCCCTCGAATGAATGCGGAAAATGTACAAACCTCAGCTGAACATGCACCCAATCAGGGTCATATGTCTCGGAGCGAATCTGGACGGGGTATACCGTGGGCTGATCAACTGTGACTTGGTAAAGTTTGTCTAAGAGCTCTTTGTCCAAATGTAGTTTATGTACGCGAAAGCTGAAGCGTGCCCTACTCTGACCTTCGCTGATTCTCCGTGGCAGAGTCTGCTGCGGGGTGGAAGTGAGATTACTGATTGGAAGGATGCACAAAGACACTCTCAACGCAAGCGGGTGGAATGCTACTTGAGGTAGGATATAATGTCAGCAAGAGATGGGGCTAATTAGCGCCAGACCGCACACCGCTTCACATGCAGATCAGCAAGCCAGTGCATTAGCACGTCCGAGTGGAGATGCGAACTGCCGGTTTGAAGACGCGGACTGCCTGTTTGAAGATGCACACTGCCTGTTTTGGGTCTAGTTACGATTTCTCGTGCTGTCCAGGGTAGCGAGGCGTCCAGCTTGCACCAATCGTCCAGCTTGCACGAGGCGTCCAGCTTGCAAGGATGCCCCAAACTAGTAAAAATGTAATCAAAGAGAGGCGTAGCTCGCCTCGTTGGGGTGGTGTGGTATCTAAACCTAGTGTACAGCTCAACGTCCATCCTACATCTCTATTTGTACAAGAGTCCAAGCTCCGACAGTACTCCGCCCAATGCTAAAAGGTCCCGTTCCTCATGCTTTGTCCCTATACAAGCATCATCTACAACTCATCATCTCCAAAATCCAACGGCTTCTTCCTCCCCTTCCTGCCCCCACTCCCTCTAATCTTCCGATCAAGCCCATATCTCCCATCCCTCTTAACCTTTGCCCCCTCGTCTCCCCTCTCACTAACATCCATCTCGATCACCATCTTCTTAGGCGCCTTGATCCTTCTCCCTTTCTTATCAAACTCATCCCTCGGTCGACCTAGTCGCACATTTCGCGGGATCCTCGTCTTTGCTCCCAGCGCCCACAGATCGCCCCACCTTACCTTCCGCGCGTCTCGGAAGGCTTGTTTGGAGTAGCTGCGCGGCACGGTCCAGCGTTCGAGTGTACCAGCGGGCGTGCAGACGTCCATGATGATGTGGCCACGGCGTTTGAGAGCAGGGAGGATGAGGCGTGGGAGGGTGAGTGGGTTCACGTCGGCTTCGGTGATGGGCTCGGAGTCGGATCCAGGTTGCCATTCGTGGCCCTCGAAGGCCTGGGTCGTGGACGCTTCATTTTGGATGATGCCTTTGCCGTTGGGGTCGTATAGCGCCTGGCGCTGATCGCGACCGCGTTGCACGGCGATGTAACTGTACTGCACATCTTCGTGGTTGCGATCGGTGGCATTGAGGATGCGCTGGAGGTAGGGTGGGCGGATGTAACGCTGGCTGAAAAAGCAAAAGTCTTTCCGGCCAAGACTAATACCAGGGGATTGGTACATGGGACACGGACTGTGATTCGTGCATGGAGCAATGATCATTCCTGTGTCCTTTTGTGAAAACCGGGTATCTTCGTTCGGCATCGATGTCTGCTCCTCCACAGAAGCTTCCACGGTAGTAGAGCCTGGTGACGCAATATGTCTCTGGAGAAGCAGGTCGCGTGCACCGGCTATGACCTCAAAGCCACGGGGTAGTCCTTTCTCAATGAGGACCAAAACGCCACCCTTCGGATTAAGCAAAGACCAGTACTTCTGCACCTGTTCCTTCCGTAGATACTCTTGCTTGAGCGGCCAGAGTGTGTGAGGTGCGATGATCAGGTCGTAAAGCTTTCGTGGCTGCTCGGTATTGACATCTCCTTCCGTGGTCACGGCGTCCGGCAGTCGAGGAATGAAGGTTGTGTTCTCGAGCATTTGACTGGCACGATGTCGCAAAGTGTTCGAGCCGGTTAAAACAGTCGCTTTGCCTAGGGGGGCCTCGCCCTGCAATGTAGTTTCCGACTCTTCACGCATGCGCGCCCAGTCAGCCTTCAGCACCTCATGCCAGGCCAGGATTCCAACACCGCCTGAGCCAGCATCAAGTACGCTACCCCCCTTCTTCTGTAGGATGTGCTCGACCCACGAAGATCCCAGTCTTCGCCGCACCTCCACCAGCGTGCCCATGACGCTTGCGTATGTGCCCGGCTGCACAGCAGCGATATATGTATCCGCCTCGATGTTTCCCATATCCGAATGCGAAGGATCGAGCGGTATGGGCTTCTGCTCCTTGCCCAGTCGAGACGATGGCGTGGCTGCGGAGTAAGGTAGGCCGCGGCCACCAAAAATACGGTTGACAGACTCGGCCAGGTGTTTGTGATTTGTTCGCGTAAGAAGCTGTGCGGTTGGATCGACGAGAGATTCTTTGGGTAAGAAGACAGTGGAAGGCAATGGCTTGGAGCGGCCAGCGATGGTTAACGGATGCGCGCGCATGAAGTCGTCGTCTTCGGCTTGCTCGGCATCGGCCTCTTCCCATTCCTCTTCGAGATGCAGCCTGCTCTTCTCGTATACCTCATCGTGATAGCTCTGTGCTTTCAGATCATCCACCTCCTCGGATTCTTGCTCCGTCATCGTCTCCTCGTCTTCCTCTACGAGCTCTTCTTCGACCTCGGCAGCGTATTCCACCTCTTCGAACTCGCCGCCTTTGCCTTTCCTCAGCAGTACAGTTGAACCATCAGGGAGTTCCTCCTCAATTATCTCCTCCGCATCTGGTTCGGCCTCCACCTGTACGTCTTCTGCGCTATCCACAAAGACGGGCGCTCCGTACAGCCTCTCATAAACAGTGTATTCCTCGTCTGTCAAGTGCCCTCGCGGAAGAGCATATCCAAAGGCCTGTCGGGCTTTTCGTACATTGACTTCGATGGTCAAGCGATCGCTCGGTGTCACGGGTAGCTCGCTGGAGCTCTCTGGTGATGGTGTCGCGTTTTCCTGCGTCTCGTGCCTTCGGTTTGGCGTTGTTGCGAACGACCTTTGCTGTGATGCGCCGTGTCCGAGAGCTACTATGCTTGTACGGGGGTTCGTCAAGCGTGAAAGCTGTGTCTTCGTTCGAGGCTGCACATTGCGCGCTTGTGATGCTAGAATGTTGAGTCTACACGAAAGACAGACAGACTGAAAACCCCTCCCCCTCAACATATTCGCAATGGGTTGTTGTAAGGGTCGATAATCGAGAGGTTGCGACAAAAGTTGCCGCTGCACTTCTTCAAAAGGCGCTAATCCTAGTCGAGTAAATTGACAGGGCCAATCAAAGTGCGAACATTGAACATCATCACATCCTTTCATTTTGAGCAAGTCGGAAACTAAAGAATTCCCATCGGGCAGTCTGGTATCACGTAGTTACGAGTGGGAAAGAGAAATGTGCATGCAGAGTTCTCTATCAAGGAAAGTCGTAATGTGCAATTAACCCAAGTCCGCTTCCACCACATCGGCCGCCATGGTTGCAAGCTGAATTCTATGCCATCCCGGAAGCGGCCCTCGTTAAGAGCCATCATCCTTCACATCGGCATAAGATATTCTAGCCACCAACGATAGCATCCACCCCTCCCCCGTCTGCCGAAACGTCTGCCAGCTTGACCTCGAAATACGTGGTCCAATTTAGTTATGTTCGTCCCCTGATTTTCGAAAACCTCCCCACAAGCCGGCAGAACAAGCCACGAAGGGGGAACGCGCGAAGAGATAGGAAAGTTGTAGGAAACCGCAGGGAACACAGGGGCAGGGGGGTAATTATCGCAAGTGGAGAGCGTGTATTCAAACCAATAACCAGTGATCATCCGGGAATGTCTGCAGGTAGACTTTCGTCGAGCACCAAAGTCCAGGAAATGCTATCGACCGATGCTCCAGTGGCAGGTAATGAAGATGTGGTCGTATAGCTATCCGAGACTAAGATACCGTAGGACGAGCCCGGTAATGCCGAGCAGAGCCGCCGAACACCCGAGGCTGTAGGAAGCACAAGACGTTGAAGAGTCAGAGTCAGGTCCTAAAAAGGGGTCGACAAAACAGAGTCCGGGTATTGATCGAGGGAAACGGCCGCCGTCCAGTAGAGTAGCATTTAGGACGGCAGTGCCGCATTTCCCAAGGGTTGAGCGGAGTGGAGCCGAAGTCTACACCACGTCCGCTAAAGAGATTGAGGATGACGAATCGAAAGCCGGATCAAAGTTCAGTAGCCGGCGCCAGATGGGTATTGATCCGCACCGCCACGCTTGGCTGAACGAAGCTGCCTGAACAACAAACAGAGGTTAGTAAGGTCTGTATGCAATCCCCCACGCAGAGCGTTGTAAGCAAACACCAAACGCAGAGGAGAGGAGTCCCTTACTAGGATCAGGCTTGTCGAACTCACATTCCGGTGCCCTCCTGGCGCGCATTCACCGGTCCACGCTTGGCGGCAGCGGCCGTGGTACCGGCATTGGCAGCCTGGGTGTTGGTGACGTGGCGACCGCGACCAGCCTTGTCGTCCTCCTCGCCGCCCTGGTTGCCGGCAGCTTGTTGGGCGATGGCCTGGGCGTTCTTCTGGTACTTGTACACGGTCCAGTCGAAGACGTAGTCGTACTGGAATCCTTCGCGGACGAAAAGATCACGGAAGATCTTGCGGAGGTACGAGTAGTCCGGCTTGTCATCGAAGCGCAGGGAGCGGGTGTAGTTGAGATAGATGGCGAACTCGTTGGGGAATCCACGGCAGAGGACCTCGGTTGGGGTCGTCATCTTCTTCTCCATGATGCGGTCGTACTTCTGCTTCTTGGTCGCCGCCTTGAGGCCCTGCCACGGGAGGGAGCCACGGCAGAAGTAAAGCATGACATAGCCAAGGGACTCCATGTCGTCGCGACGGGACTGCTCTGCTTCTTGTGAGTGACTGTCAAGGAGATAAAAGGCAGGCTACTTACCGACACCCAAGTGGGTGTTGATAGACGCATAGCGGGCAGTTCCAGTCAGGTTCTTGTTCTCACGGTACGGAATGTGGAAATGGGTCTTGGGGTCGCGGTACTTCTTGGCCAGACCAAAGTCGATCACGTTGACCTGATTGCCGCGCTTGCCAATGCCCATGAGGAAGTTGTCTGGCTTAATGTCACGGTGGATGAACGACTTGGCGTGGATGTACTCGATGCGGGAGATGAGCTGGTCGGCGAGCAGGAGCACCGTCTTGAGCGAGAACTTGCGGTTGCAGAAGTTGAACAGGTCCTCCAAGCTGGGGCCGAGGAGGTCCAGGACCATGGCGTTGTAGTCACACTCGGTGCCAAACCAGCGGACGAAGGGGATGCCAACACCGCCGGCGAGGGACTTGTAGACGCGGGCCTCATACTCAAGCTGAGGGTGCTTGGCTTTGACGCTCTCCAGCTTGATGGCAATCTCCTCGCCCGAGATAATGTTCGTGCCTGTCTAGACGTCAGTAGGGCGACGGCGTAGGGCTGGGGGTGGCGTACCGAGGTAGATATCGCCGAAACTGCCACTGCCAATCTTGCGGCCGATCCTGTACTTGTTGCCGACGCGGAGATCCTACTACGGTCAGCTTGAGCCTTGCAGAGCGTGTGGGCGGAGATGGGCGGTGCGGAGCGGGGTCGATCGTACCATTGTCGTCATGCTTGAATGCGGTCAACCTAGAGGAGGCTGGCCTGTGGTAAGGGTAGGGTGGTGTCGGTGGTGTAGAGCCGATTTTGGTGCAGGTGTTGAGGAGTTCAGCCTGTGTCGGGAGTACCGGTCAGTAGGAGGCTTTGCCAGCAAGGCGGTGTGTAAGCGGCCAGCAGGGCCGAGCAACAAAGGTGAGCGGGTCGTGGGGTGAGGGAAGGGGGCAGCTCTCGCAGAGAGGCGGCAATAAATAATAGGAGCGAAGGGCGTGTTGTGGAAGGCTGCGAGCTGGCCGCTGAGTCGACTTACAGGGCGTGAATGGCAATGCCCAACGGATAGCGGCACCGTGAACGGAGGGCGGGAGCGGGCTGGAAAACGTTTGCTGCACGGGCAACGGGGAGAGAGGCGGCTGTACGCTACAAGCCAGCAAGGAGCCTCGGAATACGCACTCGTCGGCGAGTGTCTGGTGTGGGAAGAGCAGAGGTGAGGAGGTGGATGGTGGCAGGCTTCGGTCTGGCACAGCCTTGGAAGTGGCCGCAGGCTGCGCACGTGACGCGCTAGCCGAAATCTGAGGGCCAGCTCTTTCACTCTGTCGAAGAGGTGGATGCACGCTACTTGCTCTACCAGCTGCTCTCTCTCCAACCTTCACGCACGATCTCCTACGGCAAGTGGCTGTGTTTTGTCGCTCCTTCCAATGCCTTGGGCGTTTCAGACGCGCCATCGACTGGCCCAAGTCAAGTATGGTCATGCCGGGGTTGCCAGCTGAATGCCTTCATCACCTGCCCCTTTATGCACATTGACACATATGTCTCTGCCGGATGTTACGTTGAGATGGAAACCGCCGCCTGTTTTCAGGAGCAGGCGCAATTTTCAGCATTAAGTTTAGACGTACGTCTATTGTTGGGCAGCCGCCGAGCCTATGCTTTAGACGCTGGCCCAAGGTTATAGTGCCATAGATCCGGCTCTGCAGCAGCGCGAGTCCATCAGTCTTCGGATCAAAATATAACGTGCCCCTACCCAGGACAAAGACGGGATGTTGTTCCAGAATATCCTCCGCAACCAGGGTACCCGCTCATGGACACACGCCATCCTAGCGTCCGTTTCTAGAACCCAGGGTCTGACTGCTGTGCGTCTTCTCGCAATAACCTGGCAGCAAATGATCTCAGCGGCTTCCCTGGGTACGCTCGCTCTTCGGTAAAGTTGCCTGACAGAGGCGATGCGCGGCGACGTTTGCCACAGGGTCTAGATCAGAACTACTTCATTTGGTTCCGGCCCGCCGAAACTGCCCTGCATGCGGCGGGCTAGTCGGCCCAAGGTCGAAATAAGCTCCCATACTCCAGCCTCTCCCGCGCCCCATCACTTACCTTACTAGAAACTTGATGCGAGTCAGGGGCCCGGTACCAAAGCTGGTTTGCTTTGAAGATATCAATGTTATATATACCCTCCGCTTATAATGCACACGAGTGTACTTTCATCAATATCGGTACATACGTGTGAACATTGACGGGTCTCAGGTTGGAAACAAAGACGCTCTCTGCAAAGCTTCAAAAGGGTCTCCACAGGACGTGTTCATACTAGACTTCACAGTATCATGCTTGTACGACACAATTTGTATACTGGCCTTGGAAATGATACGTAATACCTGCTTCCATACCCGCGTGCGCGATCCGCCCACTGGTCTTAGTGATCATTATCCCCGTCATATAGGACTAATGTGTTGCCGCATCAGGTAACAACGGAAGCCATTAGTTTCTCAACTCACCAGCTCACCAATTCTGCGCCTCAATTACGTCCAAGGCTATCCAAACGATGCAGTCCTAACCCATAGGAAAGGCAATGCTAACCAGCAACCACCCTACACGTGTCATGCATACATACCGCACGCGCCTGTTTTGCATTTATTTCCACCAATAGAGCGGCGACATGCGAGTCCTGTTTCGGAAGCACGATGATATGCCTTCGTATCGAAAGACCCACGAAAGACCTCGGTGGGTCGGTCCGGACCCGAGACAGACGCAAACTATCAGTGGCCGAGCGTACGCCTGCTGGGGAAGATGCCACGCAGATGCAGCTCGGTCAATACGTACCAAATCGAGAATTTTAGATAATAGTAGGCCCGGCATATATGCTCCTTTTGATAGTCTTCTTGTTGTTGATCTGTGAAGATAGTGAACACGTAAGAAGTCGGAGGCACAACCTGCGTCAGATTTGCAAGACATCGGAGTCCGGGACGAGACAATAGATACTGAGACCGCCGCGAAAAGGCTTTGCACACAGCACCAGGTGGGCTTCTGTCAAGTCTGAATGAACTTGGCTGGGTTCATCGGTGGTAGCCCAACTTCAGGAACTGTTTCTGATCACCGAGTCGGATATGCACCATGGCTACCTCTTGAGTTCGGAGGGGGCGGTATATGAATCAGTGCTTGTCTTCCGCAAGGCTAGAAATTGAGAACCACACTGCCCAATGATCTAAGCCCCAAGCCGAGCTGTGCAAATTCCGTGAAGGAGGTTGTCGATTCGATTGAGGGTACACGATAATTAACCTATTACGAATCGTGTGGAATGGCCAAAGGTGCGTTGCAGTGTTCGGGAAGAGTAGATGTGATTGTGTCGTGAATTCTATACAGTCCTCCTAGGCCCATCGTCCAGCCCTTGCCCATGCGCACAGCTATTGTACATTGCCTCCCACTATGCTCATGACTCCGCCCGTTCGATCGCTTTCGTTCGCGGATTGCGCTTAATGGCCCTCGGCCTTCGGGTTCTTGTACAGAGGGTTTCGCGGGTCGTTCTTGTGCTCGTCGGCTGGAGAGATGCGTTAGTATGACTTTCGAAAGAGCGTTTCGCGGGCTAAGTTCGATGATTCGGTATTCGGAACGGACGTGTGCACTAACCAGTCATCATGGCGTTGGCCGCAGCGTTGACACCGTAGAGGATGACGAGGCCTGTAGCATCCCGTTAGTCTTGTGTCCTGCTCTCCACAGCTTGCCAATCGCATATATTCCAGCTTCCAAGCTCCTTGAAACACTTGCGATCTTTCTTATTGCGCGATTGCGACGTACCCGAGACGTAAAATGGCCACATGGGCTTCACTGTGGTTCACAGCTCGTTAGCTGTCTTGCTCTTCGTACGGGCTGCCTCAGCACTCGAGATGGACCAATTGACGTACTGATGGGCGCCGGGAACTTCTTTCCGAGGAGAGGCATGTTTGCGTGTGATGGAGGGATGCGGATGGGTGGAGGATTGCTGGTGGAGGTGATGGAAAGTTGACGGTGGTTTCCGCAAAGTCGGCCGGGAATGCAGATGCCAAGACCTAAGGCCGAACTATAGCCGAAGCGGAGGAGGGATGTGATGGTAGTAAACACAACCCCACTACAACACAACATCCGCTCAAGTATTACAGAAGCACCGACGCCGAAGCTCGAGGAAACGACGCGCGCAGTTCGAATCAAGGAACAATGGCGCTCGAAGGATGCGTGTCATCACTGCGAAGCAGCATGCAATTGCTCGATTCATCTATAAACATACTTGACGAAGGTGTCAATGACTTTCCACGCCTCTCGAAGGTGCTCCAAACCACACGGGTACGTTTCATACATCCAGTATCCACATGCAGCCCCAATTTAATGCGCCCAGCACTTCGAGTTGATCTCAGAACCCGACCTCCAATCCGCCCAATCCGCGCTCCTCTCCGAGATCCGGCCCGAAGTCGAAAGCCTCCTCTCGCGCGTAGGAAACTACCTAGACAAGCTCGAACGGCGCGAGCAAGCCCTCATTGCGAAGCACGACCTCAATGACGGGCGACTGGGTTATGACAACCACGGCGAATCAGCCTTTGGGTCGAAGAGCCACGCAACACAGGGCAAAGTGGGAGGTACCGGAAGGGCGATGAGCGCCGTGCAAGAGATGAAGTACAAGCAACTCAGAGCGAAGAAGCAGCGATTGAGCTATGCGGTTGAAACGCTGGAGTTGCAGGCGAAGCAGAGGGAGAGGCAGTTACGGATGAGCATGGCGGCGCCGCAGCAGTTGTAAGACGACGAGTAGAGTGAGTGGGGTTGGATTGATCTGGTCCGGGGTGGCTCAGGGATGCCACGGGGAGTTTTGTTATTTGAGATACCCACGGGAGATTTGAACACGACTGTGTACACGCTGTAATGGATGGAATATATCCGGCTCATGCAATTTACATCCGCTAGAACCGCATCATCTGGACTGCCTCCAAACCATTTGTGACACCGAGCCAAAACTCAAGGCTACGAACGGGACAAGCGCATTTCTGCGAAAGTTGTGTGCAATGGTACGCCTCAATGCCGTTACAAGTACTCCTCTCCCCTCCCCTTGACCATCACCCCATAATCTGTGCCGTGCACTTTCGTCTAGCCCGAATGCTACGAACAGAGCTGCTAGTAAAACTAGCAACATATGTTTGTAGCCTTATGTAGTATGTTGCAGTGTACTGCCACTCGTAGTCGTGTAGAGGCACCTAAAAGGCACCAGTCGAAGCTACACATCATCCGGGTACCCGTGGCCTAGAATACTCATGCGAACAAAATGATAACATGTTTGTTTTGCGCCAATCGAGTGTGTTCGTTTACAAACGGGTGCATATGCTGCAAGATGACGCAAAAGCACTTCAGCTCAGCCCGGTCGCTCAGCCTGTTCGCTCAACTTGCTGCCTAGGACAGTACGTAAGTCCTCATATCCTTTGACAACCTCTAGTGCTCGCTAATTCTACTTCCACTTTGTCCCAACTGATTTCAATCGCGCACCATGGCTGTTGCCACTGTTATCCAAACATGTTTCTTCTCTGCATATCTTCTCTGTCTAGCCACCTACTCTACACAGCTGCGGCCGCGGCAGCTCAAGGAGTCACGAATGCTATGGGTTTTGCCCGTGACTGCAGTCTGTTTGTCACTTGTCATCATTGGCATATCTACTTTACGCGATGAGGACAACCCGCAAGCCTGCCCTCAGGAGTTTGCGATCAATCCGGACATCGGAGGCATTGGGGTCCTTTTGGGTCTGTTCGTACCTTCTGTAGCACTTGCAATAGCGCTACTGCTAGGACACAAGACTTCCGAGCCGTTCGGAGCCAAGGAGCTCTGTCTAGCTCACATGGCAAGTATAGCACACTCTCTCAACATAGACTTTTGGTGTTGAATCTTACCTTCCAGATTTCTTTGCTAACGCAGTACAGACTTACTCTGGCTCTTGGTGAATACCGCCAAATCTTTCGCCGATAATCTCAATGCTGCGGAGATACTTGTTGCTTACTCCAGCATCGATGCAATCGTGGCTTCGATCTCTATGGCTTTTTCGGACAAAGCTGTACTCGCGTCTCGACATGTCTTGTACCTAGGTCTCACACTACAGATCGGTGCGTTCATTATTGAAGGCCTGGTCATCAATCGACTGTCACAATTCGAGCGTTCGTGTCGAGTTCAGCTTCGCCACGGCTCCCTTCTTGGTCCCATGGCCATAACATGGACGTTCTATGCGATTCGCATCGTCGTAGCCTTCGCACCGGCATGGCGGTTTCACCAACTCGCGTCGGCGTTGGATAAACATGAACATGCGCCTCGCGAAAGCAACCAAATCAAAGCGGCCAGAGTTTGGTCCTCGATCCCGACTACGTTGTTCTCCAACTATCTTGTGCACTTTTCCCTTTTCATCGTACAGGCTGCGCCAGCACTATCGGGATTGAACGCCGGAGGGACGAGCTTGTCGCAATCATGGATGAAATTGAGGTCTGAGTGGGGACAAAGTGCGGCGCTCATCGTAGCCTCGGTCGCTATAGCGCATGTCGTCTATTCATTCTCTCGAACCTTCCGTAAGGATGCCATGGAAACTCGCATAAGCGTCTGCAAGGCGAATTTAGACCCATTGGGTTGGGCCAATCCTCCATTGGATTGGAAGATTTCGCCTCCGTGGTTATTTCTGTCACAAAGATCACCGTTTGGCAAAGTCGGGCTTCTGGAACGGGACAGGCTGTTGGTGGACTCTTCACCTCTTGCCGATCCGGATGAGTCTCCCAGAACTAAGAAAGAACTAGATGACCTCTGGGGAGAGCTACTTTCGGCATTCGAGATGAACGATCTTACGTACATCAAGGACTGTCTAAAGAGGGGGGCTCCAATTGACAGGCGTAACGGAATGGGCGAATATCCAATGCATATGGCAGCCCGCTTCGGCAACCCCGAAGTGTTAATCAAAACCTACGGAGCGCACACTGACGGAGCCTATGATCGGCTACTTGCGAAGAACAGCTCTCAACAGCCGCCACTAGAAATTGCAATACAGGCCGATAAGGCAGAGGCTGCCGTGTATATCATAAAGACTATGGCCGAGGAGCAAAGACGCCATGCAATCGAGTCCGGATGCAACAAATCGAGGTCCCGCGGCTATGAATTCAGTTATATTATAACCGATGCATTAGAAAGAGCCATTACGGCCCGCCAGATGCATGTGACGAAGATACTCGTTGAGAACTGGGCTGCTTGGGATTCTCTGCCGGTCTCAGATGGAAATCCTGATCTTAGCTTCTCAACTTCGGGGATCATGTATTGGCCGTTTTGGTCCAGCGTCCGAGTGAATGATATACGCCTTGCCGAGTTCCTGATTTCCAAGATCAGAGACAAGAATCTGCTGGACGACTTTGTGGATGGCACGCCAATCGACGCATTCAAACCCTTGGAAACTCGCCACTGGACATGGTTTGCAATGCTGCTTCGGGAGATCCCTGTTCTTGCGCAGCATGCGCGACAAAGCGGCGGGGAAGCCCTTTTCGTTCAATTCCTCATCTCGAGCATCATAAACAATCCCCCGGGGGAAAGTGAGCAGACGATGAACCTCAAAAAGGAGGAGGAAAGGTTCGTCCACACGGCCGAAAAGGATCCTATCCTACTGTCACCCGGTTTGATCGACTGGGCTTTCATCACTTTCTCAGCAGAGATCTCCAAAGAAGGCCTTGTCGACCAAGGTGGGCAGATCAAAGAGATACTCCGGCACAGTGGTGCCAAGGACTGGGTAGAGTTCTCTCACGCTGTGGAGCGGACGGACATTGCTGCTCTGGAACGCATGCTTGACGCCGAGTCGGAGACAAATTCTCGCGAAAGAATGGTGAACGCATTCGGGAGGCACCGACAAGCACCACTTCTGATTGCCATACACAATTCAAGGAAAATCCACTCAGCAGATAACGTAGGAACTGACCATGGTCTTGAAGATGTGCAGCGGGTTGTAGAGCTTTTACTACGCAGTGGTGCGTGGGTGGTATTCCCTGATGTAAACGCCGAGCTGTCCGGGCAACTTCCCACACTCCATGAAATATTCTCACCCCTACTGTTGAAAAGATTATGGGTCTCCCCACTCAAACTTGCACTCAGTACAAAAGAACTGCCGAAATCCGTATGGAAGTTGCTGTTAGAGCGTGGGTGTGACGAGGATGGAAAACAGACTTGGCCAGGTGATGTGCTGAGACAACATTGCAGGTTTTTTGATGAGGTGTCAAACGACGCACTGGACGACGCAGTAACCAGTTTACTGACTGTTGGGCTGCATTATGTGTACGGTCTTGAGATGATCCTTGAGAAGGTTGCGCCACACGATGTCTCCACAACACGCGCCGTCCTCAGATACCAAATTCAGGAGATCGCAAAGGGCAAGGGACAGGAAGGAGAGACAAACCCATTGCAAAAGAAAGTAGAATCCATCTTGAGCCACGGAGTTCTATTCCTCAAGCACTGGGAGATCTTCTACAAGAAATCGTCTTCGGGTGACCCAGCGGGTGGGCCCCGTTTGAAGCGAGATTACTTCTCATCACCACTATCCGACGAAGACTTCTGGGCAGCGGAGGAAAAGGCTATACAGTCTGGATGCGAGGTGATGTTTGAGGAAAGCTTGAGTTCGCAAGAATAGTTCAATGTCTATATTGGAATGTGTTGAACTAACTTCGTCATTGGAACAGCTCCGAAGTGGTCGATGCCAACCAGCACCGCCTTAGCCACAGTTGTGTGATTGGCTGCCATGTGGCGTAACTTAGCGCCTCGCGACCAACATCGTGCAACTTCACGATACCGTTCAGCACCCGGCTATGTCTATGCAATATACACGTCCAACGGAACAAACTGCGCCGCCATCCAGTTTCGCAAACCCGCTGTTGACTCCTCCGCCAACTGACAAGAAGCCCTTCGCTCAAGCCCAGCAAGTCATCGCGCTTTTCAGAGACAGGCAAGCTGGCCGGCATACCAAGCATGGCTCATGGACAGAATTCCAATTGGCACCCGGAGAATACGCTGAAATAGAACGGTTGCTTAGTCAGGACGAGGCGCTGTCGAGACACGTAAAGGATAAGATCCGGTATGTTTGCTCCAATAGCGGTCAGGGCGGCTGCTAAACGCGGTTATGCAGGTATGACCACGACCCAGAAAGTCATCGGCTTGTTGTCCGGATGCCGACCGGTGTACATAATCTCTTCATCGACAGAGTGGAAGACGCAATCCGAAGTCAGCTGAAAACCATACGCAGCGGATCAGGGAACGCCGCTCGTTTCGCCACTAAAGTGCAGCCAGCCCGATCTACCGAGATCTATTTCCCAACCGCAACTGGATCATCTATGTCGAAACACGAACCAGACGCCTCTTTCTGGCATGATGATGCACAATATCCCGGGGTTATCATTGAAGTCGCATGTTCACAGAAACGGAAGAGGCTAAGCCGGCTGGCAGAAGATTATCTTCTGGACTCGGACGCGAGCGTGCAAGTCGTTGTTGGACTAGATATTGAGTATGGTATGAAAGAAACGAGCAAGGCAACCTTTTCGACATGGCGAACTCAGCTCTTCGACACTGCTGACGGGGATGAGCTACGAGTAGTCGAAGAAATCGCGGATCAGGTAATCATCACTCCCAATCCGTTTATATTCTTCTATGGTCTAAAAATGGGACAGGCGTTTCGTGACGAGCAAGGAAACCCTACAAATCATTCAGGCCTACAACTTCAACTGTTCGACTTTGCCTGTGATGAGCTTACAGAGCATAAGTTTGATAGTGGGGTCCGGAAGATAATTGTACCCACCCAGGAGCTTTGTCAGTATCTTATGGCTGCAGAGAGCACGATTAGGCGGCAAGATGCACTCGTTAAGCATGATCTTGTTCCTGGAGTCAGAAAGAGGAGGAGGTCGGAAATGCCTCATGAAGAGATGACTTCAAGCGATGAAGCAAGAGGAGAGAGCAAGAGGAGAGAGCAAGAGGAGAGAGCAACGAAGCGTACGGCAGACGATGACCTAGACTACGAGGTGACGTCACGCCCTCACTGAACCAACTCGAACAATCAACTACATGCTTAGTCAACGGTATTGACGATGTTGAATCGTTTTCAAGGAAATAAAATCACTACCCCCCCTCTCTTTCATCCACCAAAGAGGTAGATGAGTGCTTGCTTTGCAATGCCCAATGCTTTCCGGAAGCGCTCGTCCTTGTTGACTAGCTCGTTCCTAGTGCTCGATGTCGCAAGTTCTCGCCTGCAAGGTCCGTTGACTCGATGTCCTGACGAGCACCAATCATCTCGGGAGACAGGATCTTGACCGTCAATCTTCCAAGGACTCTCTCTTCGCGGATAGAGGAGAGCGTGTCGGCGAAGTAGTGGTTCACAGTCTGGAGGAGTACGCCTCGTTCGGCGCTAAGGATCGTGAGGAGATGTTGAATGGCGCTTTTATGCGTAGCGGTATGTCTTTGAGACAGCTTGGCTGTGAGCTTTTGCCTCAAGGCACCACCCGCAATCTTTCCAGGAAAACCGCCTCATTGAACTCCCGCATGGCGGTCCTCGTCCTTCAATGTAGCCGGTAGCGATTCATTTCCACGGGCCGGATTATTGGCGGAACATACTTCCCAGCACTCTCGGGTTGACTGTTCCATGTAGCTCTGCGCCTCGGGAGATCCGATAAAGGACTCGGGTCCAATCCATAATATTGCCTTTGTCGCCACCTGACCGGGCCAATATCTTGATCCAAGCCTCCTGTTGCTGTCTGAAAGATCTTTGCCTGTCCCGAACGTGCCATGCACTCCGCAAACTTGTCGTTCAGCTCGCGTACATGCATACGAAGTTTAAGTGGGCTGTCTGCATCAAGCTCTAGATCGTAGTTGCCGCTTAACGAGTCCCTGGTCTCTTCTCCAGGAAGTTCAGATACCAATACATTTTTCTCGCAATGCGTAACGCCTGGCCCTAGTTTATCTCGATTCACGTTTTGCAATCGCAGCGAGCACGGCGACGACAACGCCTGTACTACATACGATGGAACTGTAGTAGAAGACGCGTGTGTACGCCTTCATGAAGGCGAGTGTCTCCTTCCATTAAGCTTCAATGTTAGAAAGCGAGGTCAGCTGCTATGTGACCAAGACGGTTGTTTGGAACCTGTCAGCTTTTTGCCCGGCTGCGACTCAGGCGGCTGTGTGTCCACTGGTTTTGAGGAATTGGAGGAAGAGGTAGGGAACCCTGTCAGTTTTTTGCCTCTGGATGTTTGAGCGTGAGGTAGGATGCACATGCGGTGAAACACAAAATCACATCATGTTACTCAGTGAACTACTGATCATTGATTCCTAAGTATCGAGTCATCATCCTGCATTCATTCCGAAGCGTCTCTCCCTGCTCCAAGTTTGCACTTTCTCATCTTCCCGGACACTGTCCATGAACTCTCCGATAATTAGCGAGGAGAACGGTACTCTGCGTTCCAGCATTCTCGTATAACAGTGTCAGTGACCCTCAAAGATCGCACGTAGTCCAATTCAGAGCGATTGAACGCCCGCTCTCGCCGTAATCACACCCATATCAGTCCATTAGCCAGTCGAAGTGGTTGACTAAGATGAATGGCCGATCTACTGGGCGATCTATCGGAGCGTGGGACACCCCGGTGTCACACCTCGCGAAACCTAACACTGCGAACTTGTAAGTGGTAGTATGTAGAGTCGCAAGACCAAACCAGTCCCTGCGAGTCCACGAAAACTTTTACGAGCTTGTGATGGCAAGGTCGTTCCTTTTGCAAGCGGTCAGCGCCCGCCACTCAGCGGTCAGCAATACGGTGAGCATGAGTGCGTCATCTGGAAGAGCTCGGCTGCTCTAGTGAGCCGTTGTTCGATCGACATTGTCGCCTCATTGTGGGCGGACAGCAACGTACGTTGTATGGACTGTGCTGTGTGGTGTGGGCTGCGTTGTAGTCATGCAGCGCGAAGTTCGGCCCGAAGCCACCGCAAAAGCAAGTTTCGAGGTCTTGGGCCGATAATAGAATGGTGAAAGGGAAGTACCCTTGTAGTGTCGATTGTGGGAAGCGGGACCGAAGCGGAGCATTCTGCAAGACAGCAATGCTTGACTGTCGGGCGTGAGTGGATCTTACGTGAAAAACATCTGTCTGATGATGTCAACATCGATTTGTTAAACGACGAACGATGCCTGCATAGCGCTTGGAGATCCTTGGCGTCGGGCGGTTGGCTGATGACACCCAACTAGGCCGCAATTACAAGATGCCCAGTGGCGACAAGAATAGCAAAACACCCGACGAGCAACAAAGATTGACCAAAATTAACTTTGATACAGCGAAGACGAGAGTTCCAAACGCATAATCAGCAACTACAGAAAGCTGTCCCCCGTCGGCTCAGGTAGGACTTCCGTGATCTGAAACAAGAGTAGGTTGGGTAACCGAAACCGATATCTGTCAGTTCTCCGTAGTGTACGATGATGCGCAGCCCGCCAATCTGTCTAAAACGACCGTCTAATCCTCCAACATGTGGAGGATTAGTGGTGTACGTGGTTCAATGCAGGGACCTGCCGGTCATCCCGTCTGTCAAGATGGATCTCGTTAGGAGCATGAGGCTGTCTCGAATCGATGGGCTTACCTCCCGTTCGGTATTCGGGGGAAGTATGAGCCGGCACCGGCGACATTGGCTCTGGGATGTTTGATGGTGTTGGTGAGCTCGTGTTCGGCTAAGTGCGCCCAAAACGCCAGGACCAGGATCTACAGCAGCGCAGGGAAGTGCCCGCTCGTTCGCTTCGGCCGGCAAGACCGCACGGTTCAGACACCCCTCAGCCTCGAGGCCAAGCTTCCCACACTTACACAAACTCCACGGGCCCGTTGGCCTGCCTGCAAGTCAATCTAGCGGTGAGACGATCGTGAGCCGAGGAGGCCATTCTTTACACAACGTCGAAATCTCTGCGGAAGGAGCGTCGTTGCAGTTCACGCCCGCGTGGCGACGGCGCGGCCTGGGCCCTGTAGGGGGCGGTAGGTGGTGCAGAATGGAGCTATTCAGACAACATGGGGGTCGGCGAGGGTATCACCATCGAGGAATACTGTGAGATCTAGATGGCTTGAGGCATAACGGAAATGGGACGATTTGCCAAGCGGCGTTGTACGTCGTGGTCGTTAGCGTGGTGTTGAGGGGCATGCAGCGTGGTCGGCTCAAATGCTGATGCACATGCAGACGCTCAGCAAAGGCCGCACCAACCAGCGGTAAGGGCAGCCCCACGTCGTTGCGAAAGAGGAAAGTGGGGTATAGGGTTTTTATGTCGACCAACACTGGGCGGCTGGATTGTGGCCAGTTTGACCGTGGTCTTGGGCGACTGCGAGCGCGGCTGGCCAGGAACCCCCATTTTGATGTAGCACCAGCGACAAAGCATGCCCAGGAGATGGAGCATCTCATCTCTCGCAGGTTGTGCCGCGACGGTCGAATCGGGGGTAAAGATCCCCCCTTGTCAGAGCACTCTGTGCAGCCCATGTCCAGGGCGCCCGCTAGCGAGAAGAAAGGGTCCAGCGCGAAGCTTGATGTCCCGACGCCCGCCCATGGAAATCCGCGATAGCCGCACGCTACGCCGGTATTGTTCAGCGCGGCGACGAGCTTCGAAGGGCATTCCTCTGGCTCGAGGTCAGATGAGCACTGGGTGCCCCTCCTATCTGGGACCATCTGGAGTTCGGCAGCGGCCGGGAGACGACGACCGATGGCACTGGCAAGTGTGGAGGAGCCGGTAAGCGCAGGCCAGGGTCTGCCGGTACTCGAGGGGAATGTCCATGTGACGGAACGGTGTTGGTGCGAAGCATGAGGCTCCACGGGCACCAACGTCGAGACATGAGCCGCATCTGCTGTTCGGTACTGTGGAGACGGCTTTCATGGCCCGTCACGGAGCGCGACTTGCCACCAGATTGGCGACGTGTCTGCGGCGGTGTGGGGTTGACGATGCTGCTCGAGCATTGGCCGCAAGTGACTTGAACGTGATACTGGCTAGTGCCTCGACATGGCCAACCGCGAGGCCTATCGCAACTTCCCGGCCCGCTGGGTCATTCATTTGACATGCCCGTTGCGCCGTTGGATTGGGCGTCTGACACTGAGAACCGGCCTGTCTGGATGGACAAAGGGCGGGGAGCGGCGAGCATGTCCATTGCGTACCGGCTGCATTGTCAAAAGCAAGTTGGATATGCCTAGATGAGGGTAGTTGTGGAGGTTGGCACCGCAAGTAGTTTGCATCACGGCGGGGGGTGGAGGGG
>Ga0247733_1000240_pt1 | contig 51226 bp, 52 predicted proteins | sample UWRJL043104R2_FD_180932 | JGI IMG/M metagenome (GOLD analysis project Ga0247733, IMG submission 180932) | Plant litter microbial communities from Arlington Agricultural Research Station in Wisconsin, United States - UWRJ-L043-104R-2 | ecosystem: Environmental > Terrestrial > Plant litter >...
CTCCGCCACAGTCTGATCCCCTGCAGCCACCAGTCGAACAATCTGAGCCTATGCACACACCGTCCACACAATCTGATCCAAGGCAGCCTAAGGGGATGCAGTCGCCCCCCGTACAAATGCCATTGACGCAACCGCTGCCCTTGCATCCAAAGCTGACGCAGAGGATCCCTGTAAACTGTCAGTGAATCTGGATATCCTGGAACAGTGCGTCACCCCACGATTCGTGGCACAAGCTCGGACTATAGAGGGGATAGATTGACATACCAATGCACTTGCCACCAACACAGTCACGGCCCGAGCAACGGCCGTTGGTCACTTTTGGGAATCCAGTTGAAATAGCTCCACCCCCGCCAACAGGTGTTGTCGTTGTCGGATTCTTCGTCGTTGTCGCTAAAAGTTGGAGAACGGATCAGTAAAGCTCACTCTGTCATGTCGTTCCAGGGTTTAGCGCAGACGATGGGAAACTCACTGCCACCGACAACTGTAGTACTACCGCCGACTACAGTTGTCGATCCACCGACGACGATTGTCGTCACACCGGTACGAGTCGACGTTGTGCCCCCTATCACCGTTGTCTTGCCGTTTATCACCGTAGTCGTCCCACCGACGACCGTGGTGATAGTAGTTGTTAGAGTCGATGTAGTCCCGCCAACGACCGTAGTAGTGCCACCGACAAAAGTTGTAGTCCCTCCAATGACCGATTTGCATCCAGACTGACAGCCATCGTCACAGTGAGCCGGTGAGCTGCCACAGAAGCCACCCGAGCTGCAGCAACCTCCCTGCGGCCATGCCCCGCAGAGTGTGTTCTTGTTCGCGGCACCACATGTACCATCTGTTGTTTCGCCGCCGGTGACGCAGTCGCCGGATTGGCAGCCGCTGCCGCAATGCGTAGAGCTATAACCACACCAGCCACCACTGGAGCAGCAGTTCCCATCAGGCCAATCTCCGCAGATGGTATGCCCATGATCTTTACCGCAAGTCCCGTCCGTGGTCTTGTTGAATCCCAAGCCACTTGAGCAAGGTTAGCTGATCAACATGGAGTGACAGTGTGATGTCCTCACCTTCCAGCGCCTGAGTGGAAATCGACACTCCACGCCATAGTCCCGCCAAAGCACTGATTGTTTGCCCAAGATTTCTTCCGCGCAATGGTACTCGCGTCATCGTACCCGATCCATTGGTCGTCCCAGGTAATCTCCATCATCATCGCCTCGGGTAAATATCTAGCGTGACGGCACTGTCAGAACAACCCATCCATGGATACTGGGGTGGCACAATGGATACATACCTCGGCGTCAGGTCCTTGTTCTTGATCAGGTCTTCAATCTCGCTTAAGCCCATGGCCCCATCGGTATGGCTGCAAATACCAGGTTTACTTGGACCCTTGAATGGGCAGCCAAGTGCGTTGCAACTTGGGTCTGTCACAGTGTAACCGCGTCCGTACAGCGCGATTCCGAAGTTGATCTTGGAGGGGTCGAGCTCATCGAACCATAGAGGTAGCGTATCGTTTGCGATGTCACGAATGTCGGACTGACCACGGACAACTTGCTCTAGAGTCTTCACATCCTTGTCCCAAAAGCCATGAAGATCTTTCAAGTGAAGCACGGTTAGCTGTGAATTGAAAAGAAATTGAAATGGCGCAAAACATCGAGTTAGGCATTCACTTACCGTAGGCCATGAAACCAAAGAAGTCCACCGAACTCTCCATCGCCTTGGCATCGAAATAGCGCAGGTACCAATAGTCGGGTGCTAAGGTTAAGCTGATACCATATTTGGTACCGGACGCGTCGAACGCTTTGCGCATCTCTTGAACAAGTAAGACGAAATTCTTGGTGTCATCGTCGGTGCCTCCTCGTTCTGGAGCCACGGGGTATTCCCAATCGAGATCAACGCCCTGAAAGCCGTATTTTGGCATGAAGGTCAAGAGTGAAGCGATGAAGAGTTTTCGATTGCTAGCACTTGCACAAAGCTTGCTCCTGAGAAGCCGGGCGTCAGTGGTTGATCGGAGAAAGAATCATGCGCAAGGCTCGAGTACGTACCATGTTTCGTGGGTACTACCGACATCGCTGAAGTCATAGCCGCCCACTGCGATCCACGTCTGCAGCCCGCGACTCTTCAACGCAGTGAAATCTTTATAGAGAGCGGGATCTGCAGCATTTCCAGGAATGATGGCGTAGGAACTTGGATCGATGGATGCAAAAGCATAGTACAGGTGGGTATAACCGGTGCTGTCGATTTCTTGAGGGGTGATTTTGTTGCACAAGCGGTCGCGTGTGTTGGAGCCCTGATAGTATCCGATAGTTCGGCCGTTAGCGGTGCCGCTGCCGAGGCCACAAGTACGGCCCTTCTTCACTTCGCAAGAGCCGAAATCTTTCTGACACGGGAGAGTATTGCCTTGCGGATCGCCGTTGACACAGTAGAGGTCGGTTGTCTGTGTATTGTGAGTGCAACGCTCTACATTGGACGAAGAGGTTGTCTGGAGGAGAAGAGCACACTCACCCCACACCAGCCTGTCGCAGAGCAGCACAGGTTCATTCCACACTTGACTTTTCCACCCTTGCTGTATTTGCCACACATAGCGGTTGCTTCGCACTTCGACGTGCACTTCAAGAGAGGACACGGGTCAGTGATCATCTGAAGTAGGGTCCGAATATGCTCACATTGCCTTGCCCGCAGTTTTCTGGACCATAGCCGCATGTTCCCTTGTTGTTGCAACAGCTGATGCAACGTAAGCGCGATGTTGATCCGAATAAGAAGGTTGAAGAAGACAGCGAAACCCTGAAGGGAGTTACACTAGCTAGCTCGCTTGTAGTTCGTACCTTCCATCTGCGCAAGTCCCATCTGAGAGACATTTGGTCGCATCTCGTCGGGCAAGAGATGGCGATCGCCATGCAAACGACATCATCATTTCCTCGGCAGCAAGTGCAGTGTCAATCACTTCTGGTGGGGTGAGCTGAGGATGTTGGTGGGTGGGGTCTTTGCTAGGAGAGCCTTCTGCACGTGTGTAGAGATGTAAGGCTTGGGGAGCATCTTCTGGAAAGCACTTAACACTAATCGTATGTGTCAACAGATTCCAACATACCCAGATCGCCCCCGTTTGATGTATCAAGCCATGGTAGAGCTGACGCTCGAGTCGGCCTCACGCATCGGTTTGTGAGCAAGAACACGGAAAGCAACGTCACGACGATACGTAATTTCATGCTCAAAGTCGTAATATACTCCTTCCCGAAGACTTGCGAAATGACACAAGCATCTAGAGTCGAGACTATGGCGGGTCTATATAGCAGGCCACCGTGCCCACAGACCACAGCAGTTGACGGAAACACATTACGACAAAAAGAAATTCATTCAAGCCTTGCCGCGCGAACATAAGCATTAGACTGACCGGGCGTATATCTAGGCGGACGTAGACCTGTCGGACTGGCCGTGGCGCACCTTGCAGCACACCATAGGAGGATTCTGGTGACCGCAAGAGCACTTTTCCCACCAGTCAGTACAGACACGGAAGGAGGTTGTAAGCAAGAACACTTATAGAGTGCAATGGGCGTTGTCGATTCACCGCTTCAGGTGCCGGTAGATTGCTCTCACCTCAGCTTGACCGCATGTGTAGGGAAGGGTCATCGTCCAAAATGAGGCATCAGAATAGGCGACTTTTGGAAAAGGTCTCGGTCGAAATGTACGCCCCACACTGCTGGTACTCGAGTCCAGACTGTAATACGGAAAACACATTTCTTCAATCCAGTCGACGACCTCATGTGAGGCACACTTTAACGACAACGGCGTTTCTGGACGTACACCGTGGGCTAGACTCATTGTCGAAAATCGCGCATTACAGTCATAGACGATCTATGTTCTTGACCGGCATCCGGACAAGCCTACATTATTGCTGGTACTTCAAGGTCGCAAACTTAACTCTTGAAAGACCCATCTCTTGAATCCTGTTGACATAGGCTAACGCGCATGCTAATGTCAGCGCATTTGGACAATGAGTAGAACTCAGACAACGGATGGGAGAAAACAGTAGCGAGTAGCGTTTGTGGCAACGCGTAAAGGTCATATCCAACGGGAGTTGATGATATCGCTTAGTGGACAGTAGCGGAAACAGTACTCGTATGTGCTTTGAAGGCGGGTGCCAAGGTGAATAGCGCAATTGTCGAGGAAAAGAAAGAACTTGTTGCTCGATCCCGCCGAGTCCCCATTGTTGAATGAGGCATTGTCAAAGGAGGCAGGATTAGCGTATCCTGCTAGTCAACAGGGGTTGCACGGGAACGGGTAGCTCGTCCGGTTCCGGCCCGCCACGTGGGATAGTATTAGCTTGGGCACTGAATCCAATGCCTGCAAAACTTCGGTGCGGGCGTATACCATCGCTGCGAATACGCTACGAAACTCTCAGACGTTCGCGGAGAGGTGGACCGACAGTTTGTCACTCCCGAGCCCGTCCGACACCGGCGCTCAGCCTGCAGTAGTCCGAGGACTAGACACGTAACGGCGTTTGGAGATGCCCGGCTGCGAACTGTCTAGAGTGGCTCTAGAAAAGCGCAGACTAGCTGATTGGGGGCTGCGCACATCCTAGATGTAAGTACATAGCACGCACAAGTCCAGCTTGCACGACGCTCGCGCTCACTCAGAGTTGGTCGCCCTCGTGTCCGCTGAGGCTGGCCTGGCTGTGGCGCGAACCAGTCGTGAGCAAGGAGGTTTCCAGGCGTGCTTAGTGAGTAGTTACGTCAACAATACATGTGTACCTGTCTAGCAAGCACATGACCGCTCGTTGATGCGTGATCATCACACGCCGCGTGCGTAGCGGAGGGGTGCTCTCCGAGTGGAGAGGCCGGCAGGTTTGTGGGACGAGGAGGGCTAGCCTTCTCGAAGCATGCAGCTGGCTTCTCGGCGGGCGACGAGATGACGAGATGACGAAACCATGTCCGTGCAGCAGCGCAACCCAGCCCCCAGCCGTCCGTCCGTTCACCAGATGCACCCCATCGCTGCCACGCGCCACGACTCGCTCGCTCACTGCAACGCTGCTCTGGACGTTTCTGCCGTCTTTTCGGGTGTGCTGGAAGTACTGCACGGGGCGGCTAAGAGTCAAATTGCACCGCCGTCCGGCCCCTCAGCCTAGAACCGCTGTGCCCAGGCCGGCCCGCCCGCAGGCTACGCAAGCGACAAGCGACCTGCTACTTTCGCCATCCCAACCCCCCCGGGAGCGCGATAGCACGCCGTCACGAGACCTGCCTGGCACTGGAGCCCGCCGCCCGTCGCATCGCCGTTGAGCAGCTTCTTGCCCTCGCCCTCGACCGTCACCGCGACTCTGCAGCCTGCGCATCCACCCGTAGGCTACCCGCGTCGCCTGCCCGCAGCCTCCCTGCACCCCCGGAAAGCTACATCGCACCTCCCTCCAACCCCCGACCGCACACCCCCGACTCCGCGTCGCATCGTCGCATGAAGACAGCTTCTCCTCGTTCGCGCTCATAGGGCATGGCGCCCTGAACGTACAGCAGCGCAGTCACAAGCATGCCCGAACTGCCTCCCGACGCCTACGCCCTGCTCGAATCCTCCTTCCACAGCTCCCCGAACCTGCGATCGCACAAGGCGTTGCCGCGCCGATCGGACGACTTCCGCAGCGTCGTGCCCGCTGCAGTGCCGCTCAAGCGCGACTATTCGTACACCGACGATGAGCCAGACTCGCAGACCAGCAGCCAGCACACGCCGCTCGCATCGCCAGATGTCCTAAACGGCGCAGAGAGCGGCCTCCCGCCTACTCCGCCCTCGAACTCGCAGGAGGGAATAGCGCAGTCCGAGTTCAGCCCGCCGTCCCATGCCGATGGTGTCGTCTCGTCTCTGACCACGAAGAAGTCGGCACTAAGCACACCTGTCAACCAGCGCAGTCCCCCAACCCCGGATACCACCCCGCCGCGAACCACCGCGTCCATGAACACACCAGAGCGCCCGACACCCTTCACGTATCCCTCGTCGAGGGCAGAGTCGTTCACGACTGCAAGAGAAGACCAGTACTCCTCCGAGGGGGGCAGCCGCTCGAGCACACCGTTGGCCGAGCGGCTGAGCCCCGTGGATGAAGCCCGAGGCCTAGGTCTCGCGTTTGAACAAGAGGACAATGATCCCACCCCGCGGAATACCGTGTTGAATATTCAGCCGGAAAATGGCACCAACAAAAGTGAAGGTTCGGAGGAGAGCAAGGATGCCCTGGGAGTGGAGGATATACCAAATCGGGAATGGGACACGAATTTGATGCGCAATGTCACGGTGCGCAGGAGACGCACTCCCAAGTCATCCCCACAAAAGCATCCTGAATCCTCACCACCTGCTTCTCCAGCAGCCGGGTCGACTCCTCGTCGGAGCTCTAGCCTGCGCGAGCGCGTCGAGGCGAGTAGGCACAGCCCGCACACGCCCTCGATTGAAAACTTTGCAAAGACCATCGGCTGGCCGACCGAATCACAGGACATGCCCGACAGAAAGCCCATCTCCACTAAAGAGAAGCGCCTCTCCGTATCGTCTGTGACGTCGAACGTGGTGGAAGCCATGGTCATCGTGACGCCTCCGCAGCGGCGACGAACACTACGGCATTCTGGTAAGAATCTAGCCTACGGAAGGAATATGGACTCGCCGATGGAGCACGGTTCACTTAGTAGCTCTCATCGCGACTCAGTGTACTCGGATGATGTTCCGCTTCATCGATTGGTCCATAAGCGCGCGAGCGTCAGTGGGTGGAAGCGACGTAGCATCGACTCCGATACTTTTGGAGATCGGACCGCATCGCAGCTCTCCATTCGGAAGCGAGATCAAGACAGCGCTGCGGCAACATTGGCGCATCAAGAGTCGGTGAGGCGCGTCCTGCAACCGGCGGCCGAGATCATGAGCAGATCAAATTCCGTGACGAGACACTATGCGCCGGCAAGGAACTCTCATAAACGCATCTCTTCCGCGCCGGATCCACCAACCAGCAGAAGAACTACTCCTACCCTTCCCGACAGGTTCTACGATATCTCTCCGCCTGATAGCCCAAGCCAAGCTAGACGAAGGAACCCTCCATCGAAGCTGGCTCATACCGAAGCAGCATCACCAAGCATCTCTCGCTCTGAGCTACAGCTTTCACCATCAAAAGGACCAATAACCTCTACATTAGCTCGAAGGCCATCGGAGCCACTCAGTCCAGCCAACATAAACAAATCTCTTCCCGAGCTTCCCCTAGAGCTACCCATCCAATCAACAAGCGGTATCGCGACACCGAAGCATGAAGTTTTTGAAGAGATGGAATCAGAAGAAACAAAGCCTCCTTCTGCTCTGCTTGACCGCGTACGAGATCTTCTTGCAGAGCGGGAAAACACACCTCCAGCTCTCGCTGAGCCTGAGCAGCAGCAACGAGTGTCGCCAAGACCACGCACTACTTCGAACGATACCTTGCCAACGATTCGGCGCGGATCCTTATCCACTCGGGGACGTTCGGAAGAGAGAAGACGCAGCTCGCACAGTCAGGACCGCACTTCCACATCAGGCGACACACTCCTTCGCCCCAGCCTTGATCGCGTACCGACCGATGACGTTTCGCGCAACAGCCACGAGTGGCACTCTTTTCAAGCAGATGAGCATGGTCGCGTCAGCTTCGACCGGTCGATGACAAGAACAGAGGAACATGCCATGGCTCGACATGCATACGCGCAAGGAACACCATTTTCGCAAATCTCCGACACACCGATTGAGGTCAGCGAAGCTACCGCGGTCAGCATCTATCCCCACAACAACCACTCGTTGTTAGTAGTGCAGCAGATGTCACGGGCAAGCACCATGCCGCTTGAACAGATCGCAGACGAAGCACACTTCGGCTCATCCACCCTTCATGGGACAGATGCACCACCAACACCTCCTTTCGTTGATGCCGACGAGACCATGCCCGAATCGTTGCAGAAGCCCACCTTGACGTTCGAGCCGTCGACACCTCCGATGAAGATTGACCTCTTCCCACCTGGCGCTGTAGATTCGCCGCTCAAGAATCCTCGTAAGCCTCCAACACCGCCAGTCATCCAATTCATCCCACCCACACCTGCCGAGGAGCTAGAGCGCCAGCTTGTTCCAGGACCCCCGAAGCGCTCAGACTCTCATCCACAACGTCGTCCATCGCTCAAGCAACGGGCGCGCCGCTATTCTGACAATCTCATCTCGCCCTTGCTAGCGCGCGCGAGCAGTATGCGCAGTCGACGCGTGAGCGACCCACATGTGCATGCAAACAATCCACGCGTCCCCACCGTGACCGACGAAGATGGAAGTCTGCATCCCTTCTGGCGACCTCGCGGCTTCTGGGACGGCTTCGAAGACAGCGACTCCGAAAGCGACGATGACGTCTTGCCTCGTGGTGGCGATACAAGCGACGTTGAGGACGACGATTCTGAGGCACAGTCACCCCGGAAGTTTGGTGCATTGGGCCGAAGACTTACCAACGGCTTCAAAGGCTCCGGCGGCTTTCTCATCGGCAACTCCCTCGGCGTCTCCCGTGCAGGATCAAACAAACGCCGCCCACATGTCGTACTCCCAGCCCGCCGCACCATCCACGCTCCTGACTCAGACTCACCCTCGTCGCCGCATATACTCCTCCAGCCACCCACCATCCCGATCCTGGGCACGCGCACCGCACGCATCGAGAAACGGTCTTCGCGGAGTAGCCTTCGCGACATTGTTCGTTCTTCGGCCTCGTATGAACGTGCTACTCGGAGTGGGAGGCGGGATGGATGGCGCAAAGGCAAGAAGATTCCCGGGTTCAAGGGTGTACAGGTGCAGTACATTGGGTTTTCAGGGGTCAAGGAGAGACTGAGGGAGAAGAGGGCGGAGAGGAGAAGGGAGGTGCTTAGGAATAGCATTGGGGGAAGGTGGTATGTTGAGCCTGGGACTGCAGGGGTGGCATCGTAAGACTTTGTGGTGGGGTGCTCAAAAGTTGTTATGAGGATTCACATTTATGAGCAACACGATTGGTTGGGACGCTGGGATCTCTTTGGGAAGCGCTAACGCCGTTTGCCCGTCTTTGGCGGGGCGATACTGCATGTGTATATGATGTTACGGCTGGTTCCTGGATTTATGCACGGCACGAATTTTCTTCTCTTCTTCTCATGTCTTGTCACGTAGCACTGGTTGCCTAGTCTATATCCACGGGTTATGAGGGTGAAGATAGTTTTGACACGTTTTGTATAGTACAGTATCTGGAATGAAGACAAAGAGTGCTGGGAGTCAATGTCAGTCAATGTCATACTTCTTCAGGAAAACCTGCCTCGTGACGGAGCTGTAGAGAGATCGTCTGAGGTAAAGTAGTGTATCTGATTGGGCATTGGGTACGTGGGGGAGTGTGAGGGGTGGGAGGAAGCCCTGTTGGCGTCAGCGGGGATGCCGCGTTCGAAGCCGTCTACAGCGCTGGAGTGGTTTTGCGGTTGATGACAAGGGTGGTAGTTTAAGTTCGTGGTAGCGGAGTCCGATTTAAACCCGGGGTCCAGGCATTCATGGCCTTCAGGTGTTGTTTAATATCCGCCTCGATCGCGCTCACGGCTCCTGGCGGCTGCTCGTCCAATATAACGAGTAATCTACCTGTGAAGCAGATCCTACGATAGGGTAGTGCGTACTCTCGCCCGACAAAACGAAGACTAATTACATTGGCGGGGCGCTTGTCAATCCCATCATCCTTCGGTTCTCGGGCGAAAGATAACTATTACCTTGAAAACCGCAGGCTGTGCCGTTGGGAAACAGATTTTGAGCGAAATTTTCCAATATTTGGGTACTGGCGGTACTTGCAGTGGTATAAATGCGTTGGCAGGTCTTTGCGCAGTCACTTCCACAGTGCAGTGCTAGTGTAAGGCTGACAGGGGCGCAACGCAACCCTGCATCTCACCCATCCTACGGCACCGGAAGATCTTCGCCAATATCTAAGAATTGTCCCGATAGGTGGAGGTAGCTTTCGCGCGAAGTTCACAATTGGCATCAGCACGTTATCGTATGTACCAGCACGCTGCATTTCATCAACGTATATATCCTCTGGAGCGTTTCGGCACGACCTGGAATCTCAACCTCCACCTCAACTTCAACTGGCAGTCGAACCCCAACGGCATATTCACATCTAACCAAATCAAACTCACAATGTCTAAACCTGTCTTCGTCCTCCTCCACGGTGCTTGGCATACCCCAAAATGCTGGTCCCTCCTCACCTCCGAACTCACGGAAGCGGGTTTCGAATCGCTCACTCCAGCCCTCCCATCCAGCAGTTCCAATCCTCCAACGCCCGATTGGTCCGCCGACGTTGAACTCATCAGAAAGACCGTTTCTGAGCTTGTGGACGAGGGCCGCGATGTCGTGGTCGTCATGCACAGTTTTAGTGGCATGACTGGCGGCACTGCTCTGCACGGTTTAGGGAAGGCGGAGCGCGTGAAGGAAAAGAAGGCCGGTGGCGTGATACGTCTTGTTTACGTAGTGGCGTTCCTTGTACCCGAGGGTTTTCAGCATTCGCCGAAGGGTACGAGGGATAATATGGTACCCGAGATGAAGACCGATTTCGAGGTACGTTGCGTCGAAAATGTTACGCAATATGCGACTAGCTGATCGCTAACTCCACTACACAGGCCGGAGCCATTACCATCGAGCCCTCCGATGCTAAGAAAATGTTCTACCAGGACCTCTCCGATGACATAGCCGCCTCACTAGCTCAAGACCTTCAGCCTCAGAGCCTTGCAGCGTTCTGGAGCACCACCACCCACGCCGCATGGCGCCACATCCCCACGACGTATGTGCTCTGCACCGCCGACGTGCCCACAACGGTAGCAGCGGCGCAGTATCTCGTCGACTCGGCTAAAGCGAGTGGGGATCACAAGATCGACAATGTGATCAAGGTTGATGCGGGGCATAGCCCTTTCATTAGCAAACCAGAGTGGACTGCGAGGGTACTTATCGAAGAAGCAGAGAGGACCTCGAGTGTTTGAACATATGGTAGTGTCCGGCGGGGAGCGGGACAAGTGTGTGATGGGTGTGGGTTGCAGGGATGTCGGTATGACTATTGGTGAGATCGGATGAATGGGTAAGGTACGATTTGGTTGGTGTGGGAAATGGCGAGGGTAATGGGGCGTGTGCCGCGTGGGTTGTCTGCATGTCGAGACCGCAGGCCGTGACTCTTACCGACGTTACGGCTCGAAGAGATTTTGCGAGAAGGATGCAGTGGCAAAGTATCTTACCAAAGCGCTGTCATAAGCCAGTACGCGAAATAACCGGACTTACATTTTCAGCCAACTTAAACTATTCGCAAGGATGCTGAACTTCAGTGGGTGTATTGCACGACCACAATGTTCTTTCCTTTAGGTGGCTGAACATCAGTTACAGGCTCACACCGCTAGCTGTGACAGCTAATTCATATACTCAACGCGTCCTTTTGGACATCGAAGGGAGGCATCTATTCCAAATCTGCCTTCTTTTGTGTAACCGCGCTCGAATTTTGGTGCCTGTGGACCACCACTGCTAATATTGCCGCGTCAGACAACCTATATATGACTGAGACATCGAAGCTTCGAATGTTTCGACCACTGCTGCGTACCCAAAATCCACTGATTAGTTCCTCGTGATGTAGCCAAGATATCCGACGAATAGTGAATAGTTTGCGTGATGGTGAGGTCCGAAGATGACCTACGAGAGTAATTTTATTCAATATAGCATGGAACTCCTCGCAATCCTGTGATCAAACAGATTCATGTTTCATCACTGTCGTATGATAGCGCTCGATTTCCGATAATCTTGGTGAGTCGTAGGGTAATGGATGGTTACGGAGGCAGGGAGCAGCGCCTTTTGTATTTCCTTTCTTTGGACTCATTCAATTACCATCAGGCACACTCTGATAACCCTAACCATTGTTCGGGTCACCAAAGCCAAACTTGGAGCATCTACGGTTCGTAAAACCAATCATTACTTGATCGCTTATGTATAGACATAGATTGGATCACCGGACACGATGCCAAGCTCTACATTGTCCCATGAGGAAACCACCGAACCAATCAGCGGCCGCATAGCTTCCCGCTGCAGCATGGCTGCAGGCATGGCGGGAGCAGCTGTAAATGCCCCGCATTTGTATACGAAGAATGGTCTGATAACGCGTAAAGCTCTGTGCTCTGCATGCTCCAAGCCATTTGGCAGAACGATTGATATAAGAGCCCGCTGCACGACATGTGAATCAGCCTGACTATCCCGGATATTCATCGTGGCAGCCGGATCCTTATTTAACATACATCTATCTGCCCCCCGAGTCTTGTGAATCCGAATAGCGGAATTATAAATCGCTATGTCGCCCAAAGTATTCCTAGTTGGTGCGACTGGTCACATCGGCGGCGCCGTCTTGCATGCCATCCACAATACTTACTCTTCTTCCCATGTCCAGATCTTTGTGCTCGTGCGCAGTCAGAGCGATGCAGAATATCTGCGACAGCAATACAGTGTCACATCCATCATCGGGACGCTTGAAAGCATTGAAGAGGTTGCTGGTCAAATTAAGTCGTCCGACATTGTCATTAGTGTGTCAACCCCGTGGTACCACATCACGACGAGTGAAATTGACAAGTACACAGATTGCGCACCTGACATCCCCTATGCCGATTCCATCACAAAGATTCTGGATATCTTCAACAAGGCCGAAAGCAAACAATACTACATCGGAACCTCGGGTGCAGCATCCATCTGGTCGGCACCTGACGGCAATACACCCGGCGACCGCATATGGGACGACATTGATGACATTGACGACATCATGTCTCTTCCGGAGACAGGTCCGCATTCGGCCATTGACCGCATAGTCCTTGGTGCGGCGACGGACACCCTGAAGACCGCGATTGTGAGTCCCGTTATGGTGATGGGTCTTAGTCCTTCGAAGACCCATCCATGTCCTTTGACATTTCCCGATTATCTCTGGGTGGTTGAGAAACTGGGATGTGGATACACCATCGACAAAGGTCTGAACCAAACAAGTTTCATCCACGTGAACGATGTTGCGAAGTTGTATTCGCACATTCTCTCTTCGGCTTTGCGAGAACTTGGAGTATCCCTACCGCCGCAATTTGCTCCTACGGCTGCAAGTCTGGAAACTGGGGTCGAGATCTGGGGCCCGAGAGCGTACTATTTTGCCTCCGGCCCCACTATTTCCTGGAAAGACTTCCTAGGTCAACACATTCTCCCCTCACTGAAAACTCACAACGCTGATTTCTTCGCCTCATCCCCGTCTGAAACCTTGAAGGAAATCAGCATTTCCGAAGCAACAGGAATTATCAAAGAGCGAGTCGGAAGTTTCGAAGGTGCGGATGTGTATAGTAGACACATCGCGGACTCAATGGGGACGACAATGAGGACAAGGGCAAGCCGGGCAGAGAAGGCATTTGGCTGGAAGGCTGGAGAAGAGCTTGGTATCGACAAGGCTGTGCAATTGTTTCTTAGTAAGAGAAAAAGGTTCTAGGGTTTTGATAAAGGGAGAACGTGTTTTACAAACGAGTTGCGAATACAAACGAGTTGCGAGCCTTACCAACTTTCTGCAGCTCTGCACGCGTAATCCTCAACCCTATCGTAATACAATAAAGAGATATTGATATAATAGACTAAGTAGTACCGAAAGTATCTTTTTGATAGGTACGTAAGTTATGGCTAGGCTCTCTATACCTTATACAGCGCGCTAGAGCCTAGCGGCTAATATCTAATCGTATACCACTTTAACGCTATTTACGCTCTATCTACTTATTAGTCTCCTTTTAAGTAATTAGATCTTCTACTTCTACTCTTATTAAAGTCCCTTACTTCTATATCCGCTTCTTCTTACGCTGCTTGCGCTTTATTACTACTGTCAGCAGCCGCTTCATAATGAGCCAATAGCTTGCTATTGTGGACGTAGCTAGTCACCTGACATAAGGTATACATAGTTACGTGGCGCTATCCCTGCGGGGTAGCGATTCGTCTCACCTTCAATGACACCCTGCCCATAACTACGAATTCGATCCCCACGTTACCCATTTGTACCAATCTGTGACAGTGTCTGACATAGGCCTACTAGCGCGTCGGTTCTGTAGCGTTAATTCAACAACGTTGTACGTTGCTGTAGTATAGCTAATAGCTAGGATCTATAATGCATGAACTACTGTAATAGTAAGCTAGATCTCTGCTTCGTTTGAAAGCATTTCAAGAATAGGTGGTTAAAGAATAGAGGTTTACGCGTGCAGAGGTATAGAAAGTTAGTAGGGCTCGCAACTTGTTTGTATTCGCAACTCGTTTGTAAAACACGTTAGTCATGCTTTATACGCAAGTTATAGGATAAGAAGGTTGTGAACAAAGAGAGCGTAGGTACCGAAGAATCTCACGATCAAAGAATTGTTACAAACAAAAGCCAGCCTTCCTGTCCTGAAGTTTTGCACCGTCCGGTATCACGAATACCGCTTTTCTTGCCAAATTTCATGTCTACGTCCCCTTACCTATCTGCACTGAACATACATTCATACTCACTATGCCGTGAGTTAGGCGCTGTGGGGATCTAGCTCGTCTTATCGAGATAGGAATCGGAATATCGTCGATGCGGACTTGCCGCTTTCGCAGGCCTAGCAATGATAGTTCTCTGTTTATGCCAGCCGCACACCGGAAGCCATCATCTCTGCGACTTGCGCCCAAGTCAGGCTTATAGACATGAAACTCTACACAAATACTCTTCTCTTCGCGGATTGATGTCACGGTTAGGGGGTTACGCAGCACCATACAAGGTTGAGAGAACTTGTATATTGGGTTACGTACAGGCCGTCCGTTTACAGAGCTCCACGTGTTTCGGATGGGTGCCATGCGTAGTAGCCGCATGCCAAGTGCTATGTATAATGACCGCATGTCAAGTGCTATGTGTGATAACCGCATTTCAAGTGCTATGCGTAATAAGCGCATGTCAGAATGCGCAGTAGCCGCACGTTGAAAGTGGTTGTGTGTTTCGGACCGCACATTCAAATGAACGACATGTGGATTTCCAAGACAATCTATTTAACTTTCTCCTCCAACGACAGCGCAAGGTCCTGCAGATCCTTGCGCCTCGAGAATGGAGTTGTAGAGTCAGCCTGCGCACTGGTATCCTGTGGCTGACTCAACCGCGTTTACAAATAATTCGTGAGGGTCTGATTTCCTTCGTGGTCGATGAAGGTGTACCTATTGAAAGGCAATGAGTGGGAAGAGGCCGCTTAACCATCTCCTTTCTCGTGACGATGTCTTTAGCGACGATCCGACCCGTGACATCCCCACTTCAAACTCCTGAGATTGATGCGGGTTTTGGAACTTGGGGCTGCGGAGCGATTGGTCCCGGCTTGTGCGACTGCGCCTGAGGTGAGTGAGCGTGCGCACTCCCTTGCAGTCCCGTGGGACCCTTGTAATCCCCCTCTCGGTCCTTTTGTTGTTTCCACCTCTGTTAGAGAAGGCGGGCATTGTGCTGTTTGGCATCTTCCTGGCCGTCAATTATCGGCTGACCCTGAACAGATGTCGAAGGTCGGTCCTGTGGCATAGAACTGACAGGCGCCGTGTTGTCGCGGCCGCGATAGAGAGGAACAGAAATGCCACGGTCAGCATTGCGAGGAGGGGAAGCTGCACCTTGGAGGGGAGAGTATTCGACATCCTCTGACGATTATGGCGGAGAGGGTATCTCGAGGAGGGGTTGGTCTGGGTGCTGGTGCTTATTGTAGCTCTGCACATGTCCGCGATCCTCGTCATCTCGAGCCGCCTATGTTGGGCTAGCCAGTCGCTATGCTCTTGTGTGATGTCGTGATTCCTCATGCAGTCGTCGGGATGCTTGGCGTAAGGGCAGACCACCCTTGAATGTGTCGTAGATGCCGAAGCATCCATTCAGATTCTCCCATAGGTTGCAGCCCAGAGAGAAGGCACTCATCCCGAGGGTGTTGACTCCCCCGTTTTTGTTAATGGATTACGGGTGTCCATCTTCGTATTCTACGAGTTCGTGCTTGATCTGGACCTTTTTCCAAGGAGCATAGGGAAAGTTCTCGCGACCGTTTGCCTGCCCTTAGTTTTGGTGGCCGGAGGCGGATTTGAGTGTAGCTGGCGCAGCTCGATTTGTTGCGGAGGCGGCGCCTGCTTCACCTGTGAGGCCTAGGATGGCGGTGGCCATTGCTGGCCAAGGTGCTGCGCAACGAAGGGCTGGCGCTGGTCGGTCCGAGGCCGCGTTTGCCGCGGCTGTGTGACCTTGTGTAGTGATGGCCGCTCCGTGTATCGCTGGCGCTGATTTGTTTGCCGGTTTGGCCGCTGGTCTTGTATGGTAGGCCGCTGCGCATTAATAGGCCGTCGCTGCTCTGGCTGACGCGGATACGACGTCTGCTGGTTTGAGCACTGGTCTTGTCTGGGTCGCCGCTGCGCATGAAGAGGTCAGCGCTACTCTGGCTGACGCGAAGGGTGCGCGTTGTCACACTCGGCAGGCGGAATATCGTTTGGAATATCACGTGGTAGAGGAATCCCCCTCGCAATCGCTGCGTTCCACGCGCAGATGAAGTGAATACGGTCGTGAGCCGCATTGCCAAATGCTTCTCCGTGGTGGAAGAGGGCTCTTTGTTCCGCTTCTGGTCTGGGTACACGGAGCGGCTGAGCCTCGAACCCGTCACCAACATCAGCGACGGCATCGTCGATGTCGTTGTCCAGGGCGATCAGCCACATGTCCATCATTGTGTTTATTTCTTCATCGGTGTCTGAGAACGTTAGTCGAAATCCAACGCTTGCGGCGAATAACCAAGACTCACAACTCCGAGGCTCCATGGTGCGGAGGCGCATGCCCGCGAAGTCTTGTTGAAGCTGTTGCCCACCGTCTACCAACACTAGCATGCAAAGATGATGTGTCACATAGTGCAACGTACATGAGGATGGCGGTCGTGCTTGTGATGAGGTCTGCGGCGGCCGATCCTGGGCCACTGGATTCTGTTGTGGGATTTGGGTCCATGGGGCTACCTGTGTTGGCATACCGGAAGTAGTTTGCCATCTATGTCATGGTCAGTCAGAGTGGGCCAGCGGCTAGACGTGGAGGGCAGACTCACTTTTGTTGTTTTTCTGCAAAGGGGAGAAAGTCAGGGCGAGAAAGCGCCGGTGATAAGTAGGAGGGCGAGCGAACCCCAAGCCACTAGCTTAGCACGCGACGCTAGGTCTGTGAAAGACATGTGGTGGTATTGCAGGCGCAGTACGCAACCATGGCAACTCCTCTCTGGGTGGATCCATACTCGTTCAAACTGCCGTCATGGAGTATGAGCCGCTTTAAGGGAATCCAACTACGCATCGTCGTGCGCTTTGGATGGGAAATCTTGCATGTCTTCGTCGTACCCATGTGTCGACTTGATCGTCAAATACCGTACAGCATCCGCGGTCGCCGTTGATTTGTGTCAGTGTCGGCTTCTAGCTCAACTTCGCGGGAAAAGAACTACGCAATGAATGGCGGACCTGGGCCACGAACATGGAGCTCCTCACGCTGGTGAATCGTGCTCGTGAAAGCCAGCGATACACAGGCATGTACTGCTGTAATGGTAGCAGCTAGCCCTAGGAGAACCATCTTCTTCCATTTTTCCCGTGGCGAGGTCGGGAATTCTTTGGTGTTGAAGTTTGTCCTCGTCTAAGAGCGACATAATAGCCGAGTCGTGGAGTGAGATCTCGTTGGAGTGTGGCTCGCCGAAGGTGGTGGTCCACGCTTTGTCGGGGCTTGGATCGATATTCGGCAGTGGCGCACTCGGTGTAGCCTGGGGTGGTTTCTGACCGCAAGGTCGGGCGCTGCACGACTGTGTCGGCAATGGCCCTGATAGTATGGCTCCGGGAACAAGACCAGCGAGATCCTGTCAAGTTGATAGAGAATATCACCATGTGACCTGGAGGCGGCAGGGATGAAATGAGTGCGCGAGTTTTCATACTAAATCGCTTCTCGACACTTTTTCGCGCCTCTAAAATCACCTCTATGTGTGTACTCACTTTGCCACCGGCGTGTCTCGATATGCGGGCGGTAAACACCCCTCAAGCGCAAGCTTGATCTGTTGAGCCATGGGCCGCGACCACCATCGCTGGTGCTGGATGACTCCACCAATGACCCAGTAGTTCTCCATTCGCAAGTGACGCTTCCACATACCGCGGACTTCCCCTTCAGAATCCACGCCCCATGTCGCATCCAATCGGGAAGCAATTTCAGTGGGACCCAGGAAGTCTTCCTGTTGGGTGGTTTCAGGCTGTTCCACTCCAAGCATCTCCTTTGCTGTCGCCCGAACATCCTTGTCTGCGAATCCCGTGCACCACACCACCGCGTCAGCATCAAGGACACTGTCGTCAGACAGTCGCAACCCAAACTCAGTGTAGCTTACAGGCTCCACGAGGCCGCGAACAGCGACCTTTCCTTCGGCGATAAGCTCAGTACCCCCAACATCGATGTAGTGGCCGCCGCCGCGCTCAAGCAAGTGATGTTGAACATTGACAGAAGGATCTCTACTGTCAACAACGGGGAATCCGGCTTCGGAAAGGGCCGAATAGCGATTTCTACGTAAAATTGGGATGTTAGTGACTGCTCGTTGATGTGGAAGTGGGCAGTGCAGATTGAAAACCTCGGACTCACGGTTCTTGAGAAGCAAGGTGGGCGAACAGCCCATGCGAGAATTGACCATCAAGAGCGAATGGGAAAGTGTTTAGCAGCCTATCCGCTGCATCGAGAGGCATGATATCGTAAGCCCCGATGCCGTGAGGGTCCATAACATATTCGTAGGGGAAGATGTAGGTTGCAGAGCGTGCAACCATGGTTGTCTGTAGGCCAGCCCTGTAGCAGTCTTGCATAAGATCGAAGGCAGTGTTGGCCGAACCAATGATTGCCACCGACTAGAAGGCGAGTTTCAGCTATGTGTAGATGATGGAAAGGTATATGGAAAAATAAACAGCTTTACCTTAACTCCTCGGTCTTTCAAAGTTTGCGCATTGCGGTATTGCGTAGAATGAATTCTGGTCCCTCGATACCGATCCTCGCCTTCTATTAGGGGCATGTACGGTGTCCCGCATCCAAGACCCGTGGCCTGGACCAAATGCTGGCATACGATGGTCTTCGTTTCGCTGCCGCCGTGAATTTTGAGTGTTATCGTCCACATCTTCTTGGTAAGATTGTAGGCACTTGAGTGTATCCTTGCTGATGATAGTACATTGAGGTTGAATTGTGAAGAGTATTGTCGAAGATGTGCGGCCACGTCATGCTTGTTGAGGCGATGTGGGCTCTGCAATCCCTTTTCATAACCTGGAAAAGGAAAACAACGTGTTAAGAATGTTTAATCAAGCTATGAGAGTGGAAAGTTTTCTTACATGCGTAAGGCATCTCACAGTTGGAGGTTGGTACGTGAAAGTTCAGACAGTCGTAGCGATTGGCCCAGCTGTCGCCTATCTGCGGATTGCGGTCGAGCACAACACTTTCAACGCCTAGTGCCTTGAGCCTTGATGCTGTCATAAGCCCACTTTTGGTACTGTAAGCTGTGGTTCCTATAAAGCAATACCCATTGTGTTTGTGACTCACGAAGAACCAGCTCCAATAATGATGACATCTGTCTCAATGGTATCAAGACCCTTAAGCAGCCTACTTGGGGTGTGAAGCAGACTCTTTTCTTCGGGATGCTGCGAGATTGATTCAACCCAGGTGGACAAAACCCAGATCTTCCAAGATACGTCTCCCATGCTGTTGTCCGACGAGACTGGTAAAAGGACCAACTTGCCCATACAGTCCAACGGAGGGGCGCTAGTTCGGAAAGATATCTCGCACTCGATGAACATCTTGAAAGTATCGTTAATCGACGACTCTAGATGAAAGGAGATGGGAGAAACAACCCACCATAACAGAACTGATTACAGCAAATTTGGCCTTTCCGATGAGCTGAATCTTATTTTTCAAGCCTCGAAGTTCTACCAGGTGACGCAATGCCGTGGCAACGACGGAACATCCACTAAAAGTCCGCAAATGACTCGTAAGAGCTACAATGTCGCGCCAGAATGCCTGTTCAGCAAAAAAACAGCTAGCTAGTTTATCGACATCATCTCTGGCCAATGCTCCATTCATCGCAGAAAGAATGGTTGTAGCTTGGATGCTGGGAGCAGTACCAATCATCGACTTTGGGTCGACTGTGCCAGGGGTAACCTTGGGTAATGGCATGGATACATCTTTCCGAAGGTCCGCCGCAGGAGGGTACTCATGGTCAGCGGTAACTAGACGTTGGAATCTTACCTGAAGACATTGGTGTTATGTTGTCCGATGTCAGGTTGACACAAAGGAAGCAAACATGACATTTAACCTAATAAAGCCGAAATCAGGAAATACCAGAGAGGTATAACAGAAACTTATACAATCCTGAGATTGCAGTACATGCTTATCATGAGTCAATTATTGGCTACAAGCAAGAGGCACCGCAGGCTAATGACTGGTTGACATGTGTTCGTGTTGACATGCATAGCTAGTAATACCATCATTCTCTTCCATGATTGGCAGTCTTATCCTGGAAAGCGACTGTGTCACATGCAGGACATTGGCGAATTAAGCTTCCCGTAGCCAACGGACTCGTCCCGGACAAAGGCTGCGATTTAGCCATAAAAGACTCCGATACTGTACAACATTGGCTGTACACTGAAGTGACGTGAGATCCGGAGATATCAGCCATGCACGGTTCCCTGGAGAGGGCATTCGAAGTGCTGAACTTTAACATAGTGCGGCGTAGCCAGATGGCCCGTTTGTCGGATTTAGAACACCACCTTGGCAGATACCAGCTACGCCGTAAAACAGCACGGTCACAAGTCCAAGTAGATCTTCAACGCAGATTGTTACGTGTGCTTCATCTGATTATAGCCGCAGTATGGTCCTCGTGGTCTCGCCTTTGATGTATTCTGCGGATCTACGATAACGGTGAAAATGCGATTCCTTAAAAGGCGCCACATCTACAACCCACCAGGTATCACATCTTTTGATGATTGGGCAGCGAGGAAATAGCACCAGTAGAGCCGCCGTTGACGATTTCCGAGGCGTCAATGGCAACACTGGCAGGCTTCATCAGAAGACCTTGGGCGCGCAGCTCGAGAAGACTGCGATCATCATCGGAGTCAGAAGTATCGTAGATCAGAGCCCTCGCTTGGGAGCCACCGACGGAAGATCAGGAATGCGGAGTTGGTGAAGTGGAGGCGGGCTAAGCGTCGCGTCGAACCAACTTGCGGCGTTTCTGAGTACGAGGGACGTGTGCCTTTTTGAGTCCACACCAGTTACTGCTGCATCAGATCAACAGAAGCTGGATCAGCAGCAGAAGGCAGGACGCGACCGAAAGTGGATCGGTAGAGCGCCGAAAAGATGCCGCGCACCGGGCCTGATGTGTGCCCGATCTAGCGTATTTCTATATCTGTCCCTGGTAACTAGATTGCTCGAGCGTAGTTTGCTATTAATAGAAACTCTAGAAGCCTATACAGTACAGAAAAGAAAGCTATGCGAATGGGGGGTCACTTAGTTAAGAGCAAAAACTAAATCGGCCGAGTAGAAGGCGCCCTGGCATTATTCCGGTAATTGGAAGAGCCTCAGGTGAGTTGTGAGTGGGGCCCCAATCAAACTTCAGGAGTCTCGCCGAGCACGCATTGACGAGGACGAACAGCCGCTTAAAAGAACTGCATACCATCCTTTGGGTTTCCTTGCCTCACGGTTTCATTCACTTTTGATCCTGCCGTTCGCTATCGCGCGGGCTCTACCTATCCCTCGCTTATTAGGTTTTGCCACGTGTTGCCTATTTGGGTACTAGTGCCGCTGATCATCTGAGGCCACCATGAGAGCAAACATTCGCTATGTGCAATTCGCGCTTTCTATTTTATTTTTAATTTCTATACCTCAAGTCTCCGCCTCCGAAGATTTTTCCACATACAAGCGCGCCACCGACATCGCACACATAGATGGAGAGGTGCATACGCAAACAGCAGCGGTGCGGCCTCAATGGATCTCACGCAGCAACAAATTCTGGTTCCGGGAAAGTAACGCCCCAGATGATTCCACGTTTGTCTATATCGACCCGAACCAGGGCCTGCGCCAGCCTGCTTTTGACCACGACGGCGTGGCAACAGCGCTCAGACAACAGGGGATTGAGGCCTCGGCTGCAAGTCTTCCATTCACGTGGATTGATTTGAATGACAACTACACAACTGTCAGGTTTCGCGCCGGAGAGAAAAACTGGGAGTGGACAAAGAATGGCGTTTTAGCGCCATTTAGGGGCGACATCTTTGAGGACGACGCCACTGAGATATTGGAAGCTTTGGCTGAGGAACGACCGTTGGTTAAGAGCTCGCGACAGACAGCAATCAAATTTGTCAACCGCACGAAGAGGCGTGTGACGTTGTATTGGATTGACTGGTTTGGTAAAGAGAAGCAATACCAGGATATCGAAGCCGGACGCACGGTAACCCGACAAACTCACGAGGGCCATGTCTGGCGAGTTACACGAGCAGAGGATGGTGAGTGCATTGCGAGCTTTGTGGCTGGGCCTGTGGAGAAGACGGCCGTCATCGAGGAGGGGCTTCCTGCTCCGAGACCTCTGACAGGGACTCTGGGGACCCTGTCGAGGCGCCAGAGCAATGAGACGGCCGATGGCTCAGGTGTCTTCTTCAGGGACAACAATATCTGGTTTCGTGATCAAAGCGGGCAGGAGATCCAAATGTCCACGACTGGAACGGAAGAAAGCCCCTTCAGCAACTGGACTTACCCTTCACCGGACAACAAATTCGTCGTTGCATTCCAGTCCACGCGAGGCCAGGAACGCATCGTCTACGCAGTCGAGTCGAGCCCTTACGACCAGGTCCAGCCCCGCTTGCAACAATTTGAGTACCTGAAGCCGGGTGACAACATGACGACCGACCGGCCGCGAGTATTCGATATTACGAGAAGGCAAGAGATCGATACCGACAACGCGCTCTTCCAGAACCCGTACCAGATTAATGCGCTAAATGGTGGGTGGAATGCGGAAAGCACCGAGTTCCGCTTCGTATACAACCAAAGAGGCCACCAGGTCTTGCGTGTAGTCGGCATGAACACCCAGGGAGACGTACGAGTCGTGATCGAGGAAACGAGTAAGACATTTATCGACTACGCGTACAAGTTATATTACCGAGAGCTCACCGAATCGAACTCTAGCGAGTTGATTTGGGCTAGCGAACGTGACGGTTGGAACCATCTTTACCTCTATGACATGAAGAACGGGAAGATGAAGAACCAGATCACAAAAGGGGAGTGGGTGGTGCGGTCCGTGGACTATGTGGATGAAGCGAAACGGCAAATCTGGATCCAGGTGTTTGGCGCTGTGCCGGGCCAGGACCCATACTATGCACACCTGGCGCGCGTAAATTTTGACGGCTCGGACTTCAAGATCTTAACAGAAGGCGATGGCACACATTGGTGGTATTTCAGCGAAGACCGTACCACGTTTACAGACACTTGGTCGAGAATGGACAAGGCCTCTACGACTGTCACGCGCGACGCCAAAACCGGAAGGAAAACCGCCGATGTCTGGGCGGACAACCTAGACTGGGTTCTTTGGCCTATCCCCGAGCGCTTTGAAGCGCCCGGCAGAGACGGCTCTACGCCGATTTACGGCCTCGTCTTTCGCCCCTACGAAATGGACAACAGCACAAAGTATCCCGTCATCGAGAAGATCTACGCTGGACCACACGACTTCTCCGTTCCGAAGGAGTACATGTTGCACGACGAAGCGCACCAGCTTGCCAATCAGGGCTTCGTCGTCGTTATCATTGACGGCATGGGCACCAACTGGCGCTCCAAAGCCTTCCATGACGTCTGTCACAAGAACCTCAAAGACGCAGGCTTTCCCGACCGTATTGCCTGGATGAAAGCGGCGGCTTTGACGCGCCCTTGGATGGATATCGGTCGCGTCGGCATATACGGTGGCTCCGCAGGCGGTCAAAACGCCATGGGCGCCCTCCTATTTCACAACGACTTCTACAGTGTGGCCGCCGCAGACTGCGGATGCCACGACAATCGCATGGACAAGCTGTGGTGGAACGAGGCATGGATGGGATACCCCGTCGATAAGAGCTACGAGGATAGCTCCAATGTTGTAAATGCGGGGAAATTGAAAGGCAGTCTAATGCTCAGCGTCGGGGAGCTGGATACGAATGTGGATCCGGCAAGCACGATGCAGGTCGTGAACGCGTTGAATAATGCAGGGAAAGATTACGACTTGTTGTTCGTTCCAGGCGGCACCCATGGAGTAGCAACTAACAACGCGTATGCAGCGAGGAGAACGAACGAATTTTTGTACAGGAAATTGAAGGGGACGGAGCCGCCTAAACAGTAGAGGAGGGTAGCTAGACGATTCTTCTTTCTGTTTAGTATATTCCGTAAAGTATACCTAAAGTTTTACATCACACTAGTGCAAGGCGTGCGCGGTCGTGGCTACATTATTCTAAATCAATAGCAGTTCGGATTAGAAGTAGATGAATCTTCTAAAAGTAAGGATAATATTTAAGGATGATCTTTGCTCTGTATCAGTAAGGAACCCGGGTTTTGCGAAAAGTGCGTTCTCGTGGCGCATTAGTGTGGACCAGTCCCTAACTACGATTCCGAGAAGGCGATCGAATTGCAACATCCTTCCTTCCACAAAAATAACTGGGCACCAAGCATACATGAATACGGGCGCCATTTGACTTTCCGGAGTGGTCACACCAAAGGAGTGGTGAAAGGCTGCCGCCACGGTGCTTCTCCATCCCTCTGCTACGGCGCGCGTTGTCCTATTGGCCCAAGACCACCTTTGATCGTAGCGATAATTCTCTATTTTTCAACAGTGACTCCTCAATTTGAGTTCGTGGAGCCGCAGTCGAGGAAGTCGCAACAGCGGACGCGGACGTGGAAATGGGACGGCAACGGTCGTGTATCGATACTGGCTCCACGTGTGACTTTCCCCATGCCGTAACGTCAGGCCGAGGGGGCGAATGGCCATCCGGTCAGCGGTCTCCCAGGGTCGTAGAGACGCATGAACAAGGAAACGCCAGGTCGGAAAACAATGACTGGAGAAAGGCTGTCAAGTGGCCCACTCGCCCGAATGATGAAAGAAAGCCGAACGACCTTACAGCTTCTTCAGTGGAACAAATGGTACACCCGCAATCTTTTCCCTAGCATCTTTGCATGTCGATAGCTCTTCGCGAGCGTCTGCGGAAGAAGTTCTGAGCTAGATTGAACGACAAAATCCCATTACTACTCGAATCCATGGAACGAGTCTATAATGGGGATTCACTGTCGAGAGTACTCACCATGGTACTACGTCACCTTGGTGAAGTCCGAGCAATTATGAATTGCGCACCCGGATCGTTCTTCCCCGAAGAATAACAGGCCGAACTCTCCTTTGCAGTACTGTTCACATACCCTCATAGCGTCGTATTCACTGAGGATGGCCATGACAACGACAAGAAGGATGTCGCCAAAATCAAAACATCCCCAGCCAGGGAGGAATTCTAACCGATGCAGCGGAACTTTTGCCTTCGTCCATTTTCGACCAGCCCCACTTAGGTACAGTCTAGCGGCATGTACGAGCTATTCTGCGTAACGCTGAAGGGCACGAAACATTAGAAAGCGTCAAGCGAAGAGAATACCTTCGGGATTGGACTGAGAAGGAATGTCTACTGTACAGGTAGATGCAGGGGTTCCATTGTACATACAACTCAACGTCGCGTGACAGATACGGGGTTGCACTAGCGAGGTTGCACTGGGAGTTTCAGTTGGGATGAGCTTAGCTCAGGTAATTGCAGGGAAGCTTCGCGGGGCTGTGACTTACCCAATACTTCTGCTGACAGCAGGATGTCAGCCACCTTTACTCACTTCTCACACTCACCAATGACGCGTCGAATATCGTCTATGGAAATGGGCAGTGATGCCTGCCCAACGCTCGGGTCTTCCGCAGCAGTGTTTCGAAGGACGAAGGCCAGAATCCTTTCAACGAAGCGCTCATTTCGCAATGCTGGCATTCTACCACGTGGGACTATACGCATACGCTATCGAAACCCAAGCGGCCATTCAGCTCATGGAGAACCTAGCAGGGTCGCGTGGTCTCGTTATCTTAACCATGGACAGGGCTCTTCCCCAATTACATTTTAGCACGTTTCTTAAAGTTACTACGTGCATAAGGTTCCTTCACGGCTGGCGACCTGGTGGTAGGAAACCAAAATTCCCTGAACTATCCTTCCTAATTAGTAAAATATGAATTTTCAACTTCTGCGATCTACGGTGCTCCGCGTCACTTCTAGTTAGAGTGAGATCTTAGTGACGACGCCAAGCTTACACAACATTGGTTCGTGTGTCTATTATCGCTCACATCATCCCGATGGTGGTCAGCCCTTTGCCACGGCCGCAGCAGCACTGGGCGAAGGACGAAGGAATACGAGGTCTTGTGGCCGACTTGCATGATAGGGAGAATCAGGACCGTTTTATGCTCCAACTGATGTGAGTGCAGTGACGTCTTTCCGTCAGCTGAGATTTTCGATGCCTAGCCTGGGAATCTATGTGATATTAATTGAGACGAGTCTGCGAGTTTCCGACTGAGTGGGTAAGATTAAAATTTATATTATCTTTCCCTTGGTCTTTTGAGATACATACCCAGATGGTGTTGCTTTCATTGCCCATAATATGGGCTGTTATCTCTCAGAGTATTCTTTGCGCAGCGCAGCAGCGGTGTCAGACTCAAGCACCAGGCGGAGCATGCACCGCAACGACTTTCAATTCGGTTCTCTCGTCGTTTGGGGCCTCAATGGAAACTATTGGCATCGTTCCAAGCGGCGGCTGTTTTCGCGAAGATTCATATAGAAACATCGCCTCACGAGATTCCGGCAGAGACAACTATGCCGCGAGCGTCGGTGGGTCCTGTGGCATGATTGTGAAGAGCGGAACCTATCGATTTGGCCTTCTTCTTCCGGACAACTCGACTTGGAAGGGATCCTTACTTACCATTGGTAACTATGCATTCGCAGGCGGTATTAACTGGATTGATATGGGTCCTGGAGTCAGCATCTACGGAATGGCTACAATGTCCACGGATACAGGCCACAACTCTTCTGAGAGCAACATGGCGTGGGCTAAGGGAAACACTCAGGCGCAGGAGGACTGGGGGTGGCGTGCGATGAACGGATCAGTCGCGATCGCGAAGAAGATGACGGATGCGTATTACTCACAATTCGATCGTCAACTTTCCTTTTCATATTACTCGGGCTGTTCTACCGGCGGCAGACAGGGACTGAAGCAGATTCAAGTAGATCAGTCCAGTTTCAACGGAGTGCTCGTAGGTGCTCCAGCTTGGGAGCAATACGGGTTGATGCCTTGGATTGGAAAGCTTGGAACCGATTACGCCAATGCGGGAGCCAATGGAAGCTTCACTCTTAACCAGTGGTACGGCATGATCATTCAGATCCGAACGGTATGCGACCTCAACGACTCTGTTGCGGACAATATTATCAGCAGACCCGATCTCTGCAGCTTCGACGCTCTCGCTGCGGACTACCTGAACTGCAGTGGACAGTTTGCCATACCAGGTTATTGCCTCAATCCTAGCCAAATACCTACGGCGGCCAAATTATATAAGGACTATATTGTCGGTGGTGATATTGCGTTCCACGCACCGGAACTGGGCTCTGAAGCCGACATAGGGTTGACAGGCGGATATCTCAACGGTGCTGCTCCGACCGGGTTTGACAGGGAATGGGCAAAGAATTTTCTCGGATATCCTGACGATTACACTTTCTCAGATTCCGCGTACGTCGACGGCAAAAGCAAGAACCCGGGAGGAGCCACGGCAAATGCTTTCAACATCGACCAGTTTAACCAGAACCGCGGTAAGATCATCATGTACCAAGGACTTGCCGACGGCATCATTCCGGCCAAAGGCACGACGAATTACTATGAGCAGACGAAGTCTCAAATGGGTGGGAACATTGACAGCTTCTTCCGATATTTTGAAGTGCCCGGCATGCATCATTGCTGGCTCTCTGACACCGATAGCGACCCAGCGGGAGCGAACTACTTTGCGCCTTGGATGTTTGGAGGCGGAGGGCAAGCGGGTATTACGCCGACGACGGAGTCTTCTCAAGTGCTACAAAAGCCTGAGTTCGATGCGTTTGCGGCGTTGCAGCAGTGGGTAGAGGCGGCGGCAAAGGACACGACTACTCCGGGTCCGTCATCGATCACTGCGACGACGTGGTTTACTGGGAACCAGACCGTATGGAGACAACGTCCTGTGTGTGCATATCCACAGAGAGCGGTACTCACAGCAGGCGCAGCGCCAAACTTGAAAAGTAGTTGGTCATGCTCTTCATCGTAGATTGCTCGGAGGGTGGAGAACGGTGGTCAGTGATACAATGAAGTTGGAAACTGTATAAAGTTACTCAAATTCTTGATGCCCTTTTTTCAATGCTTTCGTGCACGCTTTGTTCTAATTATAAGCTCCTGGACGTAATTACTACGCTCGTTCCTCGCTCTGCAACAAAGTAACCGACAGGGGCCGGGTATCTGTACCACTACTCTCCGTCTGCAGCACAACAGTTCTTTATTATCAAACACTCTCAAGCGTCTTGCATCTCCGCTAGCAGCACTTCCGGCTGCTCTGGTCATGCATCGTAGCTTGCTGCGACCTCGCGCCAGCGCACGCTCGCCGTCCTGCACCTGCGGCTCTTACATCGACACCGTCTGGCATGCAATCGTCTTTTGCGAGTAAGAGGTAGCACTACTAGACGTAATATGGCCGCGCATCCAACGAAACGACCCGTCGTGCCTCACGAGGGTAACGTTAATAAATGCAAGGCTGCGCCTCGCTTGGCTCCTTCTTTCAGGCGACTCCTACGACGATCGATCGCGACTCCTCGCCCCATTCAACAGAGCGCAATGAAAACCGCTTCAGAAAGATCGAGGATTTGACATTCCGCGAATAATTCACTCTGTAGTCATGGAAAACGGGCCTGGGGATTTTCCGCGAAGAATTCACTTCGCTCTCATGGAAAACGTGTCTGGTGATAGCCGGTCTGCCTATCGCACTGGCCCTTATCGTAACCCTTGCGACGGCCGCCGAACGCGCATCCGTCAGCTACACTTTCCCTCGAGACTGCTACCCAAACGGCCTATTGGTACGACAACCCCGAATTAGGATCCCGCGACTTTCCAACCGCCCCCTCCTTCTTTTATAACGTGTCGACCGCCTTTGCCTTTTCTGGTCAACAAATTGACCTCCCCGCCACCTCCCTAAACATAATGCGGACACCCTACTATTACTCGACTACCAGCAGCGGACGCATCACCGTACCGTCGGATCTCGTGCCGCTCAGGTTCTACTCCCTCACCAGCGATCGTCAGGGCGACTCCTACAACTCGTCCTACATCCTCTCGCATGGGTCTTGCAAGCCCTCCAGACATACCAGTGGGGCTTCTCCTACATCTTCCTCTTTATGGCTAGCATCCTCAGCTTTGTGGAGTTGTATCATGGTGGGGATATGACTTGATGCTACGAGGGGGAGTCGGATGTATTAGGCGGGCAGACGACCCGGCTTGCTGAGGAGTGTGCTTGATGTGAGTAGGGCGATCCGGGAGGAGATTGAACCATATGCGAAGGAGCTTGAGGAAGAGGAATTAAGGAAAGGGTGAGAGAGAGCGGAGGCGCGTTGGTGGTTCCGAAGATGGAGTTGAAGGTTTTGAGAACAGAATCCGGTGGCCTGTGGATGCGAGGAACGGTGAAAAGATGACTAAAGGCAAGCACATTCTAGTCCGAGAGAATGAATGCAGGTATTTGGTATCGTGCGACGTGCTAGCCAAAGGGCGCAACTGCGAGTCTGTCTACGTCGCATCACCATGAAAAGCCTTGACATTTCATCCCTAACCCAGCTTCCTAGACTTCTCTTTGCTTGCAACTAGACTTCTTACCTGATCGTACATGCCGCATAGTTTACACACCACAGCACTAATCTATGCCTACGTAACCTCCTTATATAGTATTATGAATTTAGAGTTACTCTTTATACACTGGAGGACTCTGAGTTCCTCTGGTTTGCTTTCGTTGTGCAGCAAATGTGCCAGATTCTTGATGCGGCCATCCAGCTCGGTTCGTTTGATGCCTTGCCATCTTCGGTCGTACTTCTTCCATTCTATGATTGCAGGCCGCCCATCTAGCTTGCCGAAGCGTCGAAAGCCTGCAGAAATTTTGTCTTCCTCGCCTACTTGACACCTCGCGGGTGTAATCGCCAACTCGACTGTCGGCGGGCTATTGATAATCTCAATTACTCGTCGTTGAAGTTCTTGTTGCAAACATCTTTCGGCTCGACGTAAATTCAGTGTCCGGGAAATTGTCGCTTGTCTGGATATTGATTGAAGGACAGTCTCAATCGCGTCTGCTCCCTCTCCGTGGTCGTTGAGATAATTAATAGCCTGAGCGGCCTCGAGGTTCGGGCTACTCGGTGGAAGCAGTCGATACAGCCCTTCTAGCAGCGATGAAACCTCGTCTAATGACTTTCTGCTTGTGTCCAATACGTTAACAATCCACTTGGCTCTTTCAATCCCGCTCGGCGCCCGACCAGAATGCGCAAGTTCTCGTAGAGATGCCATGCCATCATTGAGGCTATGAACAGATCCAAGAGCAAGCTCCACTATCCCATTGTGCTCTTTGAGCAGCCGAAGCTTGGTAATAGAGACGCTATCCGTAACCGCGAAGCCATACCAGTCTCGTTGTCACTGCTCCAGGAGATCTTGTTGCAAAACCAATTTCGCTCGGAGGATGCTAAGATCTTGATTGAGTCCCTCCAAGCCTCTCCATGCGTCGTAACCTCGCTTGCACGCGGGGAGGTCGATGGTGGTGCTGAAAGCGCCTAAACCGATACTTGCCGCGCCAATTCTGTATCCGATTAGAGAGAGTTCGTCGGCCATGCCTTATGGTGAAGGGATTCTCGGCAAAATATTGCGCCTTGAGGTGACGACGCGCTGACCCAGACATCTTAATACATACGATGATAAAGGCACATGTACACCCGTCTTGGCAATAGAACCCCGCACGCCACCAATCTTTTTTCGCTATCAACACTTGTCATTGGTGTAGGCAATGACCTTGCCGCAAGCCTTAAAGGTCTAGACTCCACAATCTTGATGCAGGAGGCCGTCGTCGCGCAGAGTCAGCGATCTGGAGCTTAAAGGTTCTCGTTTCCTTTGGCCAAAACAATCGGATCTGCTCTGCATCGACACCCCCTTCAACAAGTTCGACGTCGGAACCCGTGGCAAACAGCATCAGCATCTCCAGTATACGGGATTTTATAATGTCTTCCTTCTTCGGCCGTCCACTTACTCTGTTGGACGGCCCGGAACAAATTTTAACTTTTCCTGCAGGGCTGGATGATAGTCGTCTCAAAGGTAGAGAATTTGTGGCCGTTAAGCATCCGCGCGTGGAAATCGACAACATGCGAGTCGAAGACGTTTACTCAGAGCTGGCGACTGAGCTACAGGTACTCCGACATGCGCCCTTCCAGAAGCACGAGAATATAATTGATCTTCTTGGGGTGATTTACCACGACGCTGGAGATATCGATGCACCAAATATCCTTCCAGCCCTCCTCCTGGGCCGAGGCTATAAAGGGCTTCCTCTTGAGTAGAGGTTAAATACTCCACCCCGATGTTTCATCACCGAAGTCATGGGGTGCTTACAGATTTGTAACAAGTTAGATTCATTTCTCTACATATAAACTAGCACTTTCCTACGACTTTAATTTAATGCTCCAGCCGTCCACCCAAGTCGATTATCCTTCATCTCACGAAAACTGTGCCTTCCGTTGCGGCGGCCCGACGTATTGCTTGCTCTCCTCCATAGGTATTAAGCTAGGCGAAACTGAAGGCGCGTATTGACTCTCCCTTATACTCCTTAAACTGCGTTCGAGGCAACGGTAGGCGTGTGTATTCTAGTAACAGGTTCTCTAGGTAACCTATTACGGGAGATTCGAAATTCTACTAGTATATAGCTACTTTAGTGATGGACCGGTCGCGCAACGATTAACCGGGGACCTACTACTAATTCCCGTTAGGTCGATAACGGTATAGGTCATAGTAAGACGAGCGGCGAAGGTTGTGAGGTTAAGGGTCAAGCGATAGTGCGGCGATAAAGGACGGCGAAGGCGGACGGCGACGGCGTTCAGGATCTCTTTAGAGACAACGAACTTAACCGAGCGGATATTAGTATTAATAGGGAGAGAAGAAATAAGATTATAACTAGCCTAGCCGCTTTTATATGGCCTTTAACTCTCTAGTAGCGATTACGTTTCTACTACCTATTTATTAAGTGTAGTTGAGGTACGCTAACGTACCCGCGTTCATACCCTATCCTATTTAACCACCTCTCCGGCACCGCTAACTTAGGCAGACGCTTTACTACTAGCTTAAGAGGATAGTTACCGCGTTTATACACAGTGTTTGAGTATAGAGTTGATACCCCAGCTTTTCAGCTGCGAGAGGAAGAACCCCCGGATTAAACATCACAAGTAGAATAAGGCTACTACCGGTTCATGCTACATTTCGCGTTGGCTTGCACAAACTTTAGTCTAAAACTTTTCTAATGCAATCTAGATACTACTTGCTCCACTCTACGCTAAGGAATATTTGCGCTAGTGCTTACAGTCTTCGCGTAACCGGCGGGAAAGTCAGGTGAGAGTCATACCTCTTGGCTCCAAAGGGGGCTTAGCTTAGCGGGTTTCGCACGAGAGCGGTCAGAATAAAAGCCCTCGTTCCTAAGCAATTTCGATGTTTACTTGGATCATAACACTTGCACCACACTGATCGTCTACGAAAACATCACAACATGGACATGCTGCTCGACGACTCTGGTGAACCCCTCGACGATGTTGTCATGATTGATGCCCAAGATGTTGACATCCTGCCCCAATCTACAGCCGTCATAGCCAGCATTCGATCGTGGCTCAACCCAACACAGTATACAGATGATGGTAGCGAATACCAAAAGCATCGATCTTCGCACCTTCAAGGTACCGGTCAGTGGGCCATAGATTCTCCAATCTTTCAGGAATGGCGCGAAAGCCATGACCAGGGAATACTTTGGATTAGAGGAATTCCTGGCGCCGGCAAATCAGTCCATGCAGCAAACTTGATACAACACATATCGCAAGATGGCTGTCCGGTCCTCTACTTTTTTTTTCGTCATACGATCGAGTCGAACCACCGCCCCGAGGCTGCCCTCCGAGACTGGCTTGCACAAGCACTCCCGTTCAGCCCGCCTCTGCAGCTCGAGCTGAAGGAAAGGATAACTGAGCCTGTTGAAAAACTCACGATTCCGGATCTCAGCCAGCTTGTGCGATTGGCCTTGGCGCGTATCTCACAAACCTATTGCATCGTAGATGCCCTAGATGAGATGGACCAGACAGCACTCGAGCCTTTTCTTCAAATGCTCGACGATCTGGGCCATTGGAGGCCAGCAGAAATCAAATTCATCATCACGAGCCGCCCTGTCGCTATAGTGGAACGGATAGTAAGAAACATTCAGCTCCTAGATGTTCGGCTTGATAAAGAGCTGGTCGAACCGGATATCATTGTGTATCTATGGCATAGACTTGTCCAGTCATGGTTACTACCTGAAAGCCACTCGGCTGTTGTTGCATATATTCTCGCCAAGGCCGATGGCCTGTTCCTTTACGCAAAGCTAGCAATGGATGCCATCTCGCACCTTGAAGACGGTATCGAGGTCCAACAGGCCCTTCATAATCTACCAACGGACCTGATCGATATGTATTCCAATCTTCTCCGAGAGCATCTGCAACGCACGGGAATCGCCCCAGAGCTGCATCATCTGGTCCTTCAATGCGTTACTCATGCAGTTCGACCCTTACGTCTGCTAGAAATCTCAGATTGCATTACTGTCACCCAACCTCAGCACGGCAGAGATCCAGGGATGCTGAAAGCCCTTGTAAGATCAGCCTGCGGCCCACTTCTGGAAATTCTCCCAGATGAGACTGTCCGAGTTGTCCACCACTCGCTCACAGAGTACCTCCTGGGAATCATTCGACCACTTAATGATATCACGGCGCCTCTTGCTCTCCTTGAGTCGGGACAAACTCATGAGCGAATTGCTATGCTCTGTCTGATGTACCTTCACCTTGGTGGTTTGGAACAAGCGAAAGTAAAGACAAGTGTCTTTCAGGGTGAGGTAACCGAGAAGGAAATATACACACCTTTCACGAACTACGCGTTGACAAATTGGCACGCTCATATCAAGAAAGCTGCGGCCTTCGGTTATGATCTGAAATCAGTGAACGGTTATCTGCATCAACTCCTCGTTGAAGGGTATCAAGACAATACGAAAAAGCTTCTCTTATTCGCCAACGTGCAAAGTAGGGGTGGTCGATCCAGCGGACGGTCACCAAAACCACAAGCAGGTGCGCTACGCCTCGCCATTGCATTAGGTCTACATTCGTTCGTCGAAAGCCTGCTCGATCGCTATGGCACTGATATCACCAACTATGATCCCGATATCGACTATTCCCCACTGATCTTTGCAGTTACCACAGGCAACTGGGACATAGTCCAATCCCTCATCAGTCATGGGGCGGACGTGAACGAGTATGACACCCATGGAGCCACACCGCTCCACACTGCCGTGGGCTGGAGGTTCGGGCGGAAGAGCAATGCGATAATGGCAGAGAAATTGCTGAAAGCCGGTGCGGACCCTGAGAAAGATATTGGCAAGGACCAACATGTCACCGACTGCTCCTTTGGTGGCCGTCAGAAGGATCCGCCCTGCAAGTACGCCTTCCAAGGTGCGGATAAAGATACGGCTGCAGTCTTCATGCCCTATGTCAACGGAGCCCAAGGAGCCAGCCGCGCACTCAATTGGGCCGTAGGTGACCTTAGCGCGAGAGATCCAGGCGTCATCGACGAAATCCTGCGTCATCCCGATCTGGACATCAACGCGAGGCATAGTGTCGTCGGAAACTTTGGGATGACACCCCTTTTCCTAGCGTGCAGGGTCCGTGACTCTTCGCTCATCCACAAACTCTTAACTGCCGGTGCGGATCCAAATGTGCCTCATATATCGACAGGTCAGAACATGCCTCAGATATCGACAGGTAAGAATGGGCCTTTTGGATCGATAGGTCACAATGGGCTTTTTGGATCGATGACTTCTGCAAAAGCCGATAGCTCAGGACACAACGTGCTGCACGCGCTGGCCAATCGCGGTGGCAACTACTTATACGGAACTCTTGCTGAAGTTAGCGAAGAGGAGACCAGAGAATGCTTCAAGTTGGTCATTGCGGCTGGCGCAGATTGTATGTGTTTTCTTGTTCCATATCCCTTCGCTTTTGTATCCTTATATCCTTCGGATAGTACTCTAAATTGGCGATAAGACAATTTCCTTCCTTTATATCTATCAATCCGAAGTAACTAACACGAGAACGTTTCCAGTGCAGCAGACTGGCCCAAGAAAAGAAACCCCTCTCCACGAAGCCCGAGACAAGATTGCCGCACGATGCCTCATAGAGGCTGGGGCAGACATAAATGCAGAAAATGACGATGGTGAAGCACCGATTCATGTCATTTTCGATGGCGACATCTTAGAAGCGCTCGCAGACTTTTTTGATATCAATACCAAATCTTCGAAAACCGAGCAAACACTCTTAATGAGAGCGCTAGATCAAAGCTTTAGCCTCACAATGCATAGAGGGACAAAGGAGCAAGAATTTGCGAAGGCTCTGAAGCTCATTGATCTGGGAGCGGATTTGGCTCTTGTTGACAGTAGGGGCAAGAGCGCCATGCACTATGCTGCAACGATGGAAGACACCGAGTTGCCGAAACTTAAACTTCTCTGGCGAAAATTGATCGATGCGGGAGCGAGTCCAAACCTTCAGGATAAAGACGGAGAGACACCATTACACAAGTTTGGATTTACATCGCGGGGATTCAAGTCCATCGAAGAAAATCTCGAGGCGTTTCTGGATATCACCCAGCCCGATACAGAGATCAAAGACAAAAAGGGACGAACTCCAATGTTTAAGCTCATTGATCACTGGGGTCGCGCAGACGCCAGCGAGATATCGGCGGTTGTCAAGTTGCTAGCGAAGGCGGATGCTTGCTTCGATACAACAGATTCGCGTGGGAGGACGCTGCTCCATGCGGCGGCTCGAAATTGTCGCAACGATACGGCGCATATGAAGCTCCTGGTTGATCAAGGCCTCGATCCAAATAGTCAAGATGCAGACGGGAACACGATATGGCATGAAGCGATACCGACATTTTGCCATTGGAGGGTGTCGCCGAGCGTCTTTGAAAGCTTCACAGCTCTCGGTGTAGATCTTTCCAAGACCAACAAGGATGGCAGGTCGCCACTTCACGTACTCAGTGGATACACCCAGTGGGTTGATGAAGGAGAAAGTTGGGAAAAGCAAGACGATCCAACCATATTGGAGTATATTCTTGGAGACAAACATGTACAAGTCAATCTGGAAGACAGCCAGGGCATCACTCCGTTGCACATTGCTTCAACATTTTCTCCATTCCTTGTGCAAAGACTTCTTCGTGCAGGGGCCAATACTGTACAAACCACGACCGAGGGTCTCAACGCTTTCCACCTGGCCGCACGATCTCGTCAATCTAATGCCGTCGGAATTTTGATCTCCTGGTTGCAGTCGCAGGGTCATCGAAATTCTCTCATTAGTGCGCTAAATCACAAAGATATACACGGCCGCACACCTTTGTATTACGCCTGCGCCTCTGGTCGAGTTGAGTCTGTGCAGCTACTTGTGGATGCAGGTGCATCAGTTGATAGTCACAGCTATATGGGTTCTGCCTGGAACGGCTGTGCAGACTTCGAAGAAGAGCAGCGGAGTGCACACTGGAGGCGATGGGATGATAATCACGGCTCTTACCCTCCAGCCTCGGCTGCCGGGGGTGTTTTGGTATCCGACAAACGTCGTCCCGGCCAGCAACATCTAGACCATTTTCGCTTCCCTGTCGAGCGTATCGATAAAATCGTGGAGTTGATTATTCAACATGGAACTTCCTCTGCGAACAAGTTCCTGGACGAGGCCATCAAATGTACCCTCGAACAACAGTTTGACTACACTGCTATGTGTCTCGTACGTGCACGCGAAGTGCTTGGGATCACAACAGCTCTCGACTGTCTAGAACAAGTATCAGAATGCGTCAAGCGGCGAGAGGCTGTTGTATCAGAATGCGTCAAGCGGCGAGAGGCTGTTGTATCAGAATGTGTCAAGCGGCGAGAGGCTGTTCAATCTCAATCATTCAAAGCGCGTGGGAACCTCCAATATCTATGCCACCTCATTCGCATGATGGATTTCGATACTGCCGGCAAGCTTTTGCTGGAGGACCCTGATGAAAACCTACTCAACGATAAGCAACACTATGGAAGCAACCTTATTCAGCTCGTTGAGAGTGGTTTCGCTTCTCTTATTGACGCTGTGCTGACAGCTGAGGTCATATCGAAGCTAGGGATGGTTCCGAAACCTCAGCAGAGTATCACTCAGACTATCACTCAGACTACACACTACCGCAATGAAGACGATATCGATGAATTCGATGACGGCTATAGTTTTGGCATTTTATTTGGCGATTCGTTGGCAGCGCCAGAGACCACTGTGGAGATTTCAGTCGATATAAGGAAAGGCACAAAGAAAGTGGAGCCTGTCAAGGAAAAAGAAGCATACATCCAGGCCGACCACAAATTTGCGATGTTGCTTCAAGCCGCTTGTCTAACCGAGAGACCTAATATGGATGTCCTACGGGTTCTCATCGAGGGGAAGGAAATCAGCGTGAACAGTGCTGAAAACAACCCCCACTCGATCCTACAACCGGCGTCAAGCGGCACTGTTCTGCACGCCCTTGCGAAACGGGGACACCCTGAGTGGTGGCAGCTACACCAGGCATTACCATTCTTATTGAACAAAGGTGCCGACACAGAAATGCGTGATAGCCAGGGAATGACTCCGCTACACCTATGTCTCGACAAGGTTGGCAAACCCTACTTTAGCAAGGAGGTGGCCAGAATGCTTCTTGTGGCGGGCGCGGATCCCAACGCTGTCGACAATCGCGACCGTTCATGCTTGGCCCGCGCTATAGGAAACAGAGAAGTGTGCGAGATGTTGTTGAGTCATGGCGCCAGAGTCTCACATTCAGCTCTGGCAGCTGCAATAAACTCAAAGGACGTGGACATCTTGCAGCTCCTCCTCTCTCGCGAAGGTGTCGATCCTAATATGCGAAAAGTCGGTAAAGAGGTCCCCGGTCGCTCGTCAGCAAATGGCCGATACTTCACTACTGAGAGGCACGACCCGAATGACTCAGATGAGCTGTATCCAATCGACTATCTTCTATGCGATGTTAGCAGAAACGATACGTCAGACGTATGTGGGCGCATGTTCGACCTCCTCCTCGCCCATGGTGCCAACCTCGGTGCCAAATATGAGCGTACAACAGTGGTGCACCGTCTTCTAAATAGACAAGGGATTTCGATGACCACAAAGTACAGGGAGGAAAACTCATTCCTGCCGCTTGTCTTGAAGCATCCTGGTCTCGATATCGAGGTCCGTGATGCCGAAGGTTCAACAGTACTTCTGCATGCATGTCGAATTGGAAAGATGAAAGCTATCAACACTCTTCTCGATCGAGGGGCGAAAATCCGTGCAAAGGACATCAAGAACCACAACGCGTTGCATCTGCTTCTTAGCAGTGGCTCCTCGTCTTGGCTCGAATCCGAACAGGATCGCGCCGACAGGTTGGTGCTTCGAAAAGGAGTACTTGAACGCATGATATCACTGGCGCCTGCACTATTGACGGAAAGAGATGCTGGGGGAAGGACACCACTACATTGCAGTCTCCAGCACGATCCCCTCATCCCGAACGATGTGGAGACTCTTCTTGACGCAGGAGCAGATGTGAACGCTGTAATCACGAGAACAAAGGGTAGTCCACTTCACCTTCTTCTAGGAGGTGCATTCCACCTCGGTGTTGACGAAAATGGTTCCAGAATTGTGGTTGGAAAGCGAAAACATCTGCTCCATCGATTTATTACCCTGGGAGCCGATATTAACGCTCGAAACCGTGCTGGCGAAACACCCGCTTTCCACTTTTTCCGTAAGGGCAGCTTGGAAGTCACTATGCCTCCGTCTGACACTTATGAGGCTTTCATGAAGACTTTCAAGCAATTTGACCCACACTGGTATCGAGAGATGGAACGAAAACGGGAACAGGAACGGGAACGGGAACGGGAACGCAGCGCTGAGGCCGTGGAACACGAATATAGACTCTGGAGTGTCTTTGAAATGAGTGGCTTGGATTGGACAGCGACGAGTAAATCCCGGAAGACACTCTTGCACATTGTAGCCACAGACGTCAATAAGAAATATGTTGGCAGAAGACCAGCAAGGTTCCGGTTCCTGATGGGTAAGGGCCTTGATGTTCTGGCCGAAGACGATCAACACCAGACCGCTTTGGATGTTGCGGCAGCCCTAGAAGTTGATGATATCTTCGAGATATTCAAGAAGACAGACTGAACTGGGTGTGGGGTTCAATTCTGCGGGTTATAGTTGGCCTATTCTTCCAAATTTCATAGTGATGAATCACCCAACGTTACTCTTCCCCAAAGTATGACCAAAGTGCCTTTTCACTAAGCTGTTTAGTCTTCTATATTGCCCATTAGGTTACTGTAGCCTTTAGAGCATCTGCTAAGGCTTTCCTTGGGAATTCCTCGATGACTTTTATCTAGCGAACTCCGCCCAGCCGCTCTACGCCACGTATGAGACCCTCCTAAACCAGGCTGGCTCGCAACTCCAATTCCCTATGTCATCTCACCTTATCGTAAAGCTCCACGTTTTACCGTACCTCAAAAGTGTTACACTTAACATAGGATAAAAAAGCACACCATCAAGACGGGCCTAGTCTGATTATCGAGCCAGGTTTCGGTGTAGGAGAAGACATCAGAAAGCGATGCTCCGTGCATTGACCGCTTACACAATCCTATCCTAAAGACAGTGTCGCTGAGCAAGAATCTATCATTCTTCCCATAATCCGCGCTTTGAGATGCGATGTACCGAACGTTATACGACGGCATGTAGCTCCGCTTTGGTCCGCTTAATTCCTCCACCTCAGCCTGCAAAGCAGTGCATCCAGGCTCTTCTGGTCTGCCTCCAAGTTCTCTTCGTGCATATTGGTAGGGAACCCGTCATCGAACCACGACTCCATCTCCCCATCATCGTCCGCTTCCGGCCAGTGCGTCGGCAAAATCCCGTTATCGAAGCAGATGTATCTTTGGGGGGAAATCTCAGCACCACAACTATCGCGGTATGCTAACTTGTACGGAGGCTCGCCGTACGACGACCCCTGGGCGAACCGAAAGTCGACCAGGTTTGGTAGGGCTCCCGCGATGCGGTCCAAATATTGGCTCCACTTCCCACCGTACGCAAAATCCTCGCTCCAGCCACCACCATCCTCTTCGGGCATCTTAGTCCAATCATGCGTTAGAACCTCCCACGAAGCCATGTTTTCAGAGTCTATGCGTATCCAGGAGCAAATCATGCAATTGTGGAGGATGAGCTTGCGTAGTGACTTGATGGCGAGAACCCAGTCGAAGTCGTTCTCGTGCGCAAGCGTGTAATAGCCAAGAGCCAGCGTCTCGAGCTTCGGAAAAGAGATACCGCTGGGGTCGAAGTAGCCGGGGAAGGGGCCCCAATTGTCTGTCCTATTGTAGATGGATAATGCCTTTAAATTCACGGAGAAAGGTTCCAACCAGTCCGAACAGAGATACGCCGGGAAGTCCTGCAACTCCACCTTGGTGTAGTCATGGTCGGGCCCATGCTCATTGTATTCCTGCGTGATAGATATATGCAGCTCCTCCAGCTGGCCCATGACGTCGCGAAAGAGATCGGAGGAGGTGAAACCAGGGATGGGACAGTTCTGGAGGTTGATGATGGTTAACTTGCGGATCGTTCTGTTCTTCTCGTCCGCCGCCCTGTCCTTAATGGATCGGAAGATGAGCGTCAACATTTCTTCGCGCTGCGAGATATCCTCTGCCACGTCCTGCCAATGATCCTGGTCTTGACCTACGCATTCCGGGGTGAAGCCGATCTCCACGGAGTCGAGGTTGGGAAACCTTGACACTGCGGCGAGGGCACCCTCAAAGCCCTCACCAACTTCTTCTCCTTCTCTTGAGGTGCCCAAGCCGTGATCGTCGATATCTGACTGCGTATGGATGATCGCGTGACGTGGTATCCGCCGAATAACATCGTCCTGGCTGATACTGTTCCAAGAGCTCACGTGCTCTTCCGACGGGGAGACAAACACGTCTTTGAAGAGCTCCTTCGCGGCGTACTTGTCCAATGTTTTGCAAGATAGTCGAGCGTTCGATAGGTCTCTCCTGTCGCTGACTTGCTTGATCACATTTTCGACTATCTCCGGTGCGAGGCCGAGGAGCTTGGAACCGGGTTGTGACGACATGATGCAGTATGCTCGTCGGCTACTAAATGGGCAAGCAAGAGCGGAACAACGCGTTACTTTATGCCTGAGAGCAATCATTAGGGGGCGTACGAACGTTGAGTATCGCGGCTGCGCACCCGGTAGCGATGGAGTGACAACGCAGTTGGAATCAATAGAAGAAGAGGTTCAGTTTCCTTAGAGACTTGATAGCTAACACAGCTTCAGACTGCGTATGGTGTCGACGACGAGGTTGAACGAAATAATCTCATTAAGCGCTCACAGAGGTTGAAAGTCCGGCTGTCCTTGGCCAAGGTTGGTGGCGTCGACAGGGGGCGGGGCAGCCCGCTTGTGGTGATTGGTCTTGCTATAACCGGTGAACCAAAACAGTCTACCCCTGACAGGGATCACTCAGTTCTTGACGATAAATGCAACGCTCTACCACCTACTTTCAAAGTTAGTTAACCTCGACCTCATGTCACGACCAGATATGACCCACGGACGTCAAAGCTCACCGTACGGATCGCTGCCCATCGAGCTAGACTCGCGATGCATTCGACTACTGCGCATTCATCCACCAGTCTCGGATCATGATGAGATGGATCCGATCCGGTGCGACCTTTTCGTTGCCGATCTAGCTGCAAATCCAACTTACACAGCCTTGTCATATGTTTGGGGTGTCTCCGCTTCGGAGCCACACGAAGTAAACTGTGGAGACTTCGCGATATCAGTGACTGCGAACGGTCATTCCGCTCTCGTACATTTACGCAGGAAGCTCGGGGGCTTTATCATATGGATGGATGCTGTCTGCATCAGTAAGTAACTTAGCTGGGCTAAACAGCGCAACAGCTAATTAGGCCCGCCTCAAGACCAAAAAGACGACCGAGAGAAAGAGCAACAGATTCCCCTGATGGGGGATATTTATGCTGGTGCCCAAACTGTTTATGTCTGGCTAGGCGAAGAATCGTCTTCGACGAAACATGTCGTTGGGTGGCTATCCACGACCGGATTCGTGGACTATTGCTTTAAGGATGGGAATGTGAATGATCATCTGCTCGTACGGCCTCGGACATGGGCAGCAATTTGGTCATACTATCGCACACGTTGGAGCGTCAAGAGAAGCTATGCTGCACAACGCCCGCGCGACTGTATCGGTAAGTGAATACTCTGATCTACATGTATAGGAAGATCCTGACAAGAGAACTGCAATAGGCTTGGGCGAGCTTTTCTGGATGACCATCCCGTTATTCAGAGACGTACGCACTAAAAGAGGAGTCGGCTTCGCCACGAACGAGCAAATCGTTGAATTCTTGCGCTGTGTATGGATCGAGCGGATCTGGACCTTCCAAGAACTCACCTTGGCCAACAACCCCGTAATTGTGCGAGGCAGTTGCCATCTTTCCTGGCCTCGGCTTGTCATCAGTTTCGTATTTTATGTCGCTTCACACGGCTCCACGTATTCAAATAACGTCGTGTTACGCCAGTGGTTGGACCTTATCATCGACCGAGTCTGCGTTCAAGACGCGCTGAACGATCTCTCCACGGTTAATACGCAATATGTCAAGCTTCAAAATTACTGCATATTTGTTGGGAGACTCATCAGGAGCATCGCTATAATTCGCATTTGCCTCGCCATATTCAGCGCACTCCTGTTTCTAATTCTAACTGGAACGTTTATCGCGACTGTTTCACTGAAGGGCGCCTTTCAGGCTGTGATGGCTCTCTGTGGCGCTACAATTTTCAGTATTCTATTCGCCATGTCGCAATTCGTACCAAACCCTCCTCTGCACCCCGCATTCGATCAATCCGCCGCGCAGCAGCTCAGTTATAAACCCACCACTGCCCATACAGTTTTCCACGCCCTACGCGTTCGCAAAGCCAAGGATCCAAAAGACATGAGTTTCGGGCTGCACTCCGTGCTTCGAAAAATCACAGACAAGGACCTTCCTAGGGTTGACTACCAGGTCTCCACTGGTACGGCATACAGGCAACTGACTCACTACTTGATCGCGGAATATGAATCTCTAGATCTTCTTCTTTTGGCGGCTCAAGCTCATCTAAAGGATGCACCATCTTGGGTACCGGACTTTTCACAGACGCTTGATGCTGTGTTTGATGGCGGGTCCCACCTAGCCTCCCAATGGGGTATCGACAAGACCGGTTCAGAATCCCTTATCGTTCGAGGGGCTCTCGTCGATACAATCGCCAAGGCATGGCAAATAAAGACGACTAAATCTACGTACCTCGAGAGCGAGTGGGCTGAACACACGGAGAATATCCGAATTCTTCAGTGCCTTATGAAGCAGTCTTCGACGGCCCTAAGTTACGATGTGCTCGAGAATATGTTCGCTTTGTCAACCTCGTCCCCACTATTAAACTTCCAGGCTTACTTCAACTTGCTCTGGCGAATGCGTTTCAAGAAACCTTCCACCGTGCTCTCACTGTTCCTGAGTTCGAAACTGTTCTACAGCCCTCGAACTAGCTGGTGGTTGTCATATTCAAAGATGTTCTCCATACATCTAGAATTTTGCGAACTTATGTGTTCGAGGTACTCTCTCGTCCAGCTGGATGAGCAGCTGTGCTTCCTCCCAATTGCAGTTGAAAAGGGTGATAGGATCGCAATCATTCAAGGCATTTCAGAACCATTGGTCGTAAGACCCTGTGGTAAATCGGTACGACTCGTTTCTCGGACGACAGCTAGTGTGGTAGGTATACTCGATTCTCCTAATATTAAATGGAAGATGAATAGTTTACTACGCTGGCCGAATCTACTCGGCTTCGCGTATATCGAGGCTAAGACAAAGAATGTGCACTTTAAGCAAATGTCGATAATATAATAAGGCGTTCTTCTCTCTTTAGCACGAGGTCGTACAATCTACTCTGTAACTATAGTAGAGTAATATTAAAGAGAAGGGTACATGGAATTTGCACCAAGAAACACAACGACAGTCAGCACCCATCGAGTTCTTCACACTGTCATCCAGCGTCTCTGGAATAGTTGGCACGGGCGGACAAGCAAATTCCGCTGCGGGAAATGCCTTCCTTGACGCTTTCGCTACATATCGCCAAAGCCTAGGCTTGCGGGCTCACTCCATTGCCCTTGGTGCCATCGAAGAGGTGGGTTATAAGAGTAAACGCACTAAAACTGCAGAGCGCTTGGAGATTAGGAACGGTCTTGTGGAGATAGATGTACGCATGTTGCACAAGATTGTGAAGATGAGCATTTTGCAGCAGATGAAACCCATCGAGATGCGCGGCCAAAGTCAGATGATCACAAGACTACCGCTACCACCCCGGTCATGATCTAAACTCCCCGATGATGCAAGGTTCCGTACACTGCGACCTATGCGCGGAGGTGACGAGTCCGCCACAGTCAGCGGCACAAACAGCTTACTGGTTGTCCTGCAACAGATGCTCGAAAGTCAGACCATTATTGCTGACTGTCGCCATGGAAGTGGTGGGTTTGATCAATGAGCAAGTGGTCACGACTTTGCGCCTTTTGGAGGCTATCGAGCCGGCAAAAAGTTTGAACACTTACGGGATCGATAGTCTGGCAGCGGTGGATCTCCCGAATTGGTTACGGGCAATTTTCAAGGTCGAGCTGAGTACGTTGGATATTTTGAACGCGAAAAGTCTGGTAGACTTGGCTGAAAAAATCATAAGGGGTCTTATGTGCGAGGGATGAGAGCTTTCCTACGCTTAACGCTTCCATAGTACGCTTATAGTAAAGATCCAAGTGGTAAATAAGTACTATATCATGAAACACATGCAAGTTGATACATCGTGAAGTTAAACCTTATTGACAAACATCTGAAAGTTCAATTCAGAATCCCACAATTGTAACTTAGCGTCTATATCGGCCCCTAATGCAACGCTGTAAGGCCAGTTCGGTCTTTGTTTTCAATGTTACTTCCAGCGTCAAGAAGCAATCGTACAACTGTCTCATTTCCGGTCGTGACTGCGAGGTGTAATGCTGTTTGTCCGTTCTCATCTACCTGGTCCAGTATCGACTTAAGCTTCGACAGCTTAGCTACAATAATTTCCTGTAAGCTCTCGACCGCGACGTATAGAGTGGTTCGACCTGAACAATCTTTCTCCAGAACGTTCGCGGACGTGCGGAGAAGAGTGGTAACCGTTTCGACCCCTCCTGAGCCCGCTGCTATGTAAAGTGCCGTCTGGCTTTCGAAAGATACGGGCTGGGGCGGTGGGGAGACGATTCGTCGAGAAGAAAGTCAGGACTATTAGGCTAAACACAGTTGCCTAAAGGCGCCGCAAGGGTATTATCTATAGTGGCTGCTAAAGAGAAGCTGCAGAGATCCAGTGAAGAATGCATTGCCCAGCTGAGATTCAAAGGCGAATCGCCTGAACCCTCGTTTCTGGCATCGCAAAGTGTCCTAAGACTGGTATATGTCTCGTCGAACAGTGGAGTTGAGGTCATGCCCTTGGAATTCAGAAGAGTAGAAGAGTAGTATCTCTGAGGGCACGTATCCTCGGATGCCGGATCGCCGACATAGGTTACAGGACCTGAAGGTGATGCAATTTCTATGCGTCTAGCTCTCAGTTGAGACAATTTATCGTTCTGAAAGCTTCCGTGTAGCTTCTCAAGAACTTCAATTCGACATTTGGATCGCTATCCTGTTACATATATCAGATTGTCTCCATGTTAGCATTGACGCCACTGACGATATGTACGCTGTGCGTTCCAATTTTGAATTTTCTTTCGCTCTTTCGCATCGTCGACGTGTTTCCATTGCTCGTGATTGTGATCTTCCTTTTTCTCTTCTAGTTGCGACATGAGTCCAGAAGCACAACAGGAAACAATCACACAGTAAAAATACTGCGCACGATGCTATGATATATCAGGACTAGCGCATTCGCAGCGGCTTGGCATCTCTATGAGCCCTTAGCTGCTGCCGCGTCTCTAGCTGGAACAACAACATTGTACAATACTTTTGTGTGCCTCTTTGGTTTTGACCCTCTCCACGCCCGGATACAGCACACGAAAGTTTTGCGATTCGATTTTTAGGCCTGCGGGCCGCGCCGAGCAGATTTCTGAACGTTCGCTTGCGCAAGCCTCTGCAGGCAAGCTAGGGATGGAGAAGATCTCATTCCGGCTGTCTTGTTGCTTGCGTCACTAGTACGTGCCCCACCTTCTGGCGTGGGGGTGGATCATGTCCAAGAAGCTTCTGATTTCTCTTGTGAAAGGTGAACGAAAGTTCGGATCTTTGAGGTATTTGAAGTCGCGGTTGAAGCTATACTCGATCGTGACATCGCCGACAAAGCTCGTGAACATATCGTTAAGAGAGACAAGTCTATCTTTGCCGGCGAAGTATTCCATGAGGCGCTGACACATGCGGTCAGATACTGTCTGGATCTATGGCGCGAACTTTTGTATGCGACCCTTGGCGAAAAAGGGTCCTGCGACATGCGACGCATACGGTGCAAGAGGTGTTCTGGGGTAGAGAATAGCGCATCTGGTGAGAAGAAGCGCCATTTCAGATACTGAGGGTTTTGAAGCGCGTCACGTCCGGTGTAAAGATTATCGTAGAAATCAGGGTCATTGATGTGCACTTCCCACGGGCTTATTCGAACAATCGGCCCTTGAGCACGCAGAAGTCAGCTGTCACATCAACATGATGGAGATTTGAGGGTTTTTGTGGGTATATCACCGTACTCCCTGTGGAGTTGCTGGATGTGGAAGAGATACTGATCACCGAGCTTGTGGAACAGCTCGAAGTAGGTCTCATACCAGCCAGTCGCTGCCGCTAACTTCGGACCAGGAATCCGTGATAACGGACTGATGTAGAGGCGATAGAAACATGACGAAACAGAGTAAAGCAGAAAAACTAAAGCTATGGATATCATCCAATGCATATTCGATCAATCAGCTGAATATATTCGTGAACAGACTGGAAAAAGTCCTTTCGACCCTGAGATGGCTCCATTGGAAGTCGGCAAGTGGTCTAGAGATAAGAATAAGCTTCGAACGCCCGAAATTCCGGGGTACGACTGACAAGCGGTGGGGTCAAGGGCGCATCTTGTATACCGTAAGCCATCGTTTATTACTTGGCTTACACAGAGGCACAGCATTACCCGATAAGTGAGCATAGACAATGATGTGTTGGCGTATAACGTCATGGGTATGGTAAGCTGGCAGCATCGCCAGGTCGATGCAAATGCGGGGCACTGCGGCGTAGTTGTCCTTGTTCAAGCGACAGCCCACGTACTGATTCTCTTGAACCACATTGCCACGATCAACAGTCGACACTATGGCGTTCTTCTCGGAAACCAAAGTCACTCAGCAGCGCGACGATCTGGTTTCAACTGCAGGGGTATCATTTGACGCGGCGTATTCTGACGCCCTTGAGCGAAGATTGTTACCGTACGTATACCAGTCGCACCAAGCCCCCATGAAGCCCGTCAGTAGAGCGATTTGCGTTTTGTAGGCATTTGACTTAATCGAGGAATCTGGAGATGAACCCCTGTGCCAATGCTGATAATCGTTTTCAGCGGATACGCACTCATTGCCGGCGACAAAGATGGTATCAGGTCCCTGTCATTTGTAGCTCATTGTACTCTTCTGATACAGCTGTTTCAACTGCAGGAAATGTATTGTACTCAAAAGCGAACGGTGTCGCATCGCTCAGAGAAGGATCCAGAGCGCCATTCCAACTCGACACTATAGTCTGGCTGGCCTCCATGACGAAGCTGGTCACCTCCGTTGCTTGCTTGCAAGCTGTGGAAGCTGGCATCGTTGATCTTGATGCGCCGGTCGAAACTATACTGCCCGAAGTGGGAAGGTACGGCATCATGACTGGGTTTGACGACGAGAAAAATGAAGGAACTTACAAACAGCACAAAACTTCAATTACCCTTCGGTAAGAAATCCTTCCCCCTTTCGAGCACTATCAAGGGCATTATTAAACTGACTGACATCAGCATGCTCCTCTCGCACACCTCCGGCTACGAATACGACTGGTTCAGCCCACTGCTCGCCAAATGGCGCAGTAGCCGAGGCGAGCTCCCATGGACTGGCCCAACAGTTGAAGACAAGAGCACAATCCCCCTGCTTTTCGAGCCCGGCACTAGTTTCCGGTACAGCGGCGGTTACGACTGGGTTGGAAAGCTAATAGAGCGCGTCACAGGTTGCTCTCTAGAGCACTTCATGACCGAAAAAATCTTTGAGCCACTCGGGATTAAAGACATCACTTTCTACCCCGATGATCACCCTGAAATGAAAGATCGTCGCGCCGATATAAGCACGTTAAGCGAAATAGGCGAGCCTCCTGCGAAGGACGCCCCGGAGTTTGATGCGCTTTTCGGTGGCAAGGACTGTTTGGGTGGAGGAGGTGGCTACGGTAGCGCGAGCGATTACTTCAAGTTCTTGCACGCCGTATTGCAACGGAGTCCCAAACTGCTCAGACCAGAGTCGTACGATGAGCTCTTCAAGCCACAGCTGAACGAGCAGTGCAAGAAAGCGTTTAACGACTATCTTCGTTCATCGCCGGCTCATGCGCAGTACCTAGGGATGAGTCTCCCATCCGGGATTGAGAAGACGTGGAGCTTTGCGGGATTGATATGTGAGCAGGGTCAGGAGGGAAGAATGGCAAAAGGAACGTATTTCTGGGGAGGTGTGCCGAGTTGTACCTGGGTGAGTATTCTTTGATAACTAGGGATGTGATTGTTGACATGGAACAGTATATCGATCTGAAAGCTGGGCTTTGTGGGGTCGCGTTCTGTCAAGTTCTACCGCCGATGGCTCCAGGTGTTCTGCGTCTTCATGAAGAGTTTCAGAAGGCTATGTTCCAAAGGCACGGTAAGGCTAAATAGCTGCATTGCTGTTCTAGTAATGCCTAGCTCTGCTAGAAGACAAGTAGTTCTAATACCTATCTATTACGGGTCACTACTTACTAAACCTAAACCGGGTGAGGGGAGGACAGCTTGGGGTAGAAGCCGAGGTAGTATTCAATTAGATCGAGCGAAGGAGCCAACTGTCAGGACAAAGACCTGCCTAACGGATTCAGGGACAAAAGGATCACGTGAAGGTTAAGTATATCTACCTTCCGAATCGCTAGTTAGTTCCGTAGCGTTTCGTCTCACTTATAAGGATAATATACACTATAAGGCTTATTATTACTTTTCTCTATTATTAATTATACTCTATATCTTATTTAATATATACTCTTAATATTTAAATTACTCTTCTCCTAGATATATAAGTATAGGTTAACTTACTACTATAACTAGCTAGTATAGATAGGAAGAGCTAGACTAAGATCTCGTAGTTAATAAAGGCGTAGAGGCGTCTTAATAGAGCGGATTCTAGACTATCCACTCTAATCTAAGCGAATCTAGTAGAGTAGAGATATAACGAGCTAGATTAGTACGTAAAGCGGCTATCTAATAATTAAAAGAATAAGAAAGATTAAATTATAAACGAGATATACTAACTCTATTCTCTAAGGTCTACTCTAGCCTAGTTTAATCTACTATAGATAAAGAATTATAAGAACTATATACTTAGAGATAAGAGTAACTTAAAAAGCTTAAACTAGCTAAGCTATATAAAGTCTATATCTAAGTAGTAGTAGGTAACTTAGATACTCTATAATATTATAGAAAGGGCCCCAAGGGCCTATTAGGTTAGAAGAGAGGTAACTTTTATCCTTTAAAGTATACTACTAAAGGATATAGCCGCTTACTACTATATAACTTATACGTTATATAATAACTATCTTACTTTACTATATATCTCTCTATCTATAATAGCTTAGTTCCCTTAAGTAATATTATTATGGAAAGGGCCCCGAGGGCCTATTAGCTTAGGAGAGAGATAACTTTCATTCTTTAAAGTATACTACCGAAGGATATGGCCGCTTACTACTACGTGACCTACGCGTTATATAACGACTATCTCGCTCTACTATATACCTCCCTATCTATAATAAGCTTAGTCCTCTTAAGCGATATACTTCTTCCTTTCTCTACTTCAACCCTTATACTTAAGCGTCTCTCGACCTTTCTATCTAGAAGTAGGCTTACCCTCCCCTTAGCCTCTCTACTAAGAACTCGAGCGCTCCTCGAGTCTTACCCTAGTACCTCTCCCCTTTTTCCTTCTACTAATTATTCTCTTACCTATAACCTACTATTTCTTCGTTGCCTAGTACTACCTTAAGTAGTAATACACTAATAACTTTTCTATCTCTTTCTTAGGCTATTATTATCTACCCGTTTAACTATCTCTTAATCGCTTAAAGTGCTTAAGCCTCCCTTAAGGCCGCTATCTACCTATTTAACCGCCTCTTAACCGCTTAACTAGTACTATCTTAAGTAGTTATATACCGATAACCTTTCTACCTCTTTCTTAGACTATTATTATCTACCCGTTTAACCGCCTCTTAACTACTTAAAGTACTTAAGCCTCCCTTAAGGCCGCGTATCTAGCGTGTTCTAAGATAACTATATAATTCTTTACCTCTCCGCTCGCAATTCCCTCTTATATAGCTTGTTACTACCTAGCGCTTTAACTTACTCTACTAACTAGGCTCTTACGAAATCCCCGTCTCTAGACTATATAAGACCTCTCTTCTTACTCCTATAACTCCTTTCTATTCTTTCCCTATTATACCGGGGCTAAGGGTTACTTTAATATTTAGGGTTAGGGTTAGGGTTAGGGTTAGGGTTAGGGTTAGGGTTAGGGTTAGGGTTAGGGTTAGGGTTAGGGTTAGGGTTAGGGTTAGGGTTAGGGTT
>Ga0247733_1000241_pt1 | contig 50792 bp, 44 predicted proteins | sample UWRJL043104R2_FD_180932 | JGI IMG/M metagenome (GOLD analysis project Ga0247733, IMG submission 180932) | Plant litter microbial communities from Arlington Agricultural Research Station in Wisconsin, United States - UWRJ-L043-104R-2 | ecosystem: Environmental > Terrestrial > Plant litter >...
GGGGGGGAAGTGGCGTAGGTGCAGACTCACCTCTTGGGGGGCGAGTAGTTTTGCTTGCTGTAGGCCACTCCAGTTTCTGGGGCGTTCGTGTGGGTGTGCCGGCCGGAGTGCCCGGGATTGAGGGGGCGTGGATGGAGAGATCGGGACAGCTGGTGAAGGAGTAGCCGTAAGGGAGACTGTCTCTTGAGGATGTCAAGGGCGATATTCTGGGTTCGTCCGCCTGCGTGCCAATCACATCTGAAAAGCTCACGGTTCTGACGTCTCTCGGGCTGGATTCCTCGGCGATGGTATGACTCCTCGAGCGGGTGGGGGAGCTGCTGGGGCTGTGCATGCTCATGATTGTTGCCGAGCTGTTTTGTCGCGAGTTCCCCTTGTGCTTGGCATCGAGGTCCGTCACGACGATATGGTCGCCGAACTCGTCTTGCAGGTTGGCGAGGCGATCGTCGTAACTTTCCGTCAGGGTATTGGAGATGGTTTTCATGGTGTCGCTGGTGTTGCCCGAGGCGTGCCAATCGATTGGGCAGAGGACGCCGTGTTTGGCGACGGCTTGGAAGGCTTCGAGGAGGCGGAGGGCTTCCAGGACGGAGCGTCCGACTGTGAGGTTGTTTAGAGTGACCTGAAACATATGAGCACGTCGGCTACCTTTGGACAACGCTAAGATGAAAGACTTACTTGCTGCACGATGCCCTGCCCATCGATTATGAACATGCCCCGCAGACACACGCCCTCTTCTTCGAGAAGGACCCCATAGTCCAGACTCATCCTGTGTTTAGCATCGCTCAACAGACTGATGTCAAGCTGCCCCAGCCCGCCATACTGTCTCGGCACATTCTGCCAGTGCCAAAGCGAATGCTTCGAATCGACACTGATGAATACGACGTCGCAGTTGCGCTCTCGGAACTCGTCAAGACAGTTTTGGAAGGCGAGGACTTCAGTTGGACAGACGAAGGAGAAGGCTGCTGGTATGAAGAGGAGAATGAGCCACTTTGGCGTCTCGGCAGTGGGGTCGATGTAGGTTTCGAGGCTGACTTCTGTTGCTTGATGAGAAGGACTCGTGAGATGGCGCGAAGGGAGGGCGGTACCTTCTATGACCCCCTGGACAACCGCGTCACATGTGAAGTCTGGTGCTCTACGTCCGATACGGACTCTATGACGTCGGTCCATGGTTGTCTATGCCCGCGCGTAGGATACAATTTCTTCGGTATCATTGTGTGTAGCATGCTGAATTGGCAGGACTCGTATGTATATATACATGCATATCTATTAGTAGCCGGGAATTATACTTAACCCCGATCATGAATTACTATTCAAGGCTGCGGTGTTTTGCACGCATACAACGATGACCTCTAAACTGTGACAGCGGTTGGAGTCGTTGTGGTGATGCGGGCCATGATGTGAGGATCAAACCGCGTCAAGATTGCTGGTTTCGGGCGTGACAGCTTCCTAGAAGCTCCACGGGAATCTGACCTTCTTTGACGAGTAGTGAGACATCTGTGCAACGGGAAGGTGAGGGGCTCGGAAGCCTGCAACCGAGATGAAGTAAGGCGGGGAAGAAATGAAAATGATGGTGTTGTATTCAGATGATCGTTCGATCGTATTCATGTGAGCAGTGACGTACGCGATTGAGCCTTGTCTAGGACATCATCGCAGCAGGATGTGAGGCCTTCTGCGCGCTTACTGGATATGTTTGCAGGAGTGACACGAAGATAAGTGTTATGTAGCTCAGACTACACTGAGATTATTGAAAACAGCCAGTGCCAAGCGATTTGCATGTAGATCGGATGTCAATCCGGGGACCCAAATCGGCTGACCATATCTAGATGCGATGACAAGCGCCCAAGCAGCGGTTGTTTTAATCCATGATCAGGCAGAAGTAGTAGGCTTCAGATTTATAGTGGTGCTCACCACTCGGAGCACAGTCTTCACACACGCGAATCGAGAAGGTGGCGTAGGTCTACTTCGGCACCAGTATTCTCCCAGACACCTTTTCCCCGTTGATCCTTAGTTCCTTGTTCCGCCCGCAAGCGTACCTTGTCTTAAGCTCGGCAAACGTCCGATTGGCTGATAGTTGGTCGCGAATCTATCCAATGGTCTGATCTCGTTAGGACCCCAATGCGTCAAAACCATGCAAGAAGTTGTATTGTCGATGTACTTGTGTGCGGAGTCTGAGCAGAAAGCCATGATGGCCTTCCACCAAAAGTTTCGGCCTCGAAACGTCCATAGCATGGATTGATTGGCTGACCGCAAGCACAGCCGCTGCGCACGTGGCCTTGGTCTATCAGAGATAGCCGCAGATTTGTGAGAGAAACCAACATACAAGGCTTCTGCCCACGTACTCGGTCTATCGATGGAGTCGGCGAACAACGATTCATGTTGATTCAGCACACCATGAGCCCGATGAGCACGCACCCGGCGTCTTGATAGCGGCGTGTTCTGTCAGCTTTCCGTCCTCGTATGTTATACCGGGTAACTCGCACGGACGTGTTTACACTTCCGAGAAGTGCAGCACAAGCCAACCTCGAAGACACCGACCTGGTGGTGACACCTTCCAGCGTCCAATGTTGTTCAACCTTCCAGCTATAACTTGCTCTCTCTTGGTACTTGGTCGGCCGGCAAGGCACCACTCATCATCTTGAGGTCTTCGGGCCCAGATTCGCGTCCGAAAAGAACTGTCTCTCGTCCCCCATAGGTACCCCACCACGCAACAGCAAAACCACTACGCTCGGCGTCCATCTCCCCACTAACAAGTATTTCCCAGTACCGAGCCTTGACCGCTTCGCGCATCAAATCATCGTCGATTTGGTTGAGCAGGTCAGCACATAGTGGCATCCATTCTTGTAGCAAATATATTGGCAAGAATGGTAGAACGTCAAGGAGTGTCAGAGTGAGTACAGCCTGTTCGGAGAGTGGCGGTGGCGGCGCATCGGAACCTTGCAGGGCAAGTGTTGTCTCGTCGGGCGGAAGAGGCTCCGTTGGTGCGTGTCTGGCGCGGTCAAACACCAGCTCCAGCAAGGTGGCGGGTAGGTCAGGCTGCGAGGCGGAAAGTACGGAAGGCGGCGCGGTGACGCGCATCAGAGTCTTGAAGGCGAGTCGGAATTGCCGTGGTGAAAGGTTGTGGGGAAAGACCTTGAAGAGGGCGTCGAGGTAGAACGGTAGATGCTTAGCGGTGATGTCTGCAGACTGGGGTGCGGACAGCACAGCAAGCATAACACTGTGAGCGGCCTCGAAGATGGGCAGCATGTCGTGGTTCCCGCCTGCTGCTAGATATGGCACCGCGGAGGCGACCAAGAGGTCTTCGTTGGTCGCCGTAGATAGCACCAGGCTGAAGTGCTCTGCGGTGTTGAGAAAGTACAAATCCAGTATCCGATCAAGTGGATGCCGAGGTATTTGACCTAGCTGCGAAGGCGCAATGGATTTGAGGAACTTGTCAGCGTGCATGGGGTAAGCCGCGAGAATGTCGATGGCGGTGAGGTAAACGAATGTGTGTTGCGAGAATGATGCTGGTCCTAGTCGAGACGTGATAAAGTAGAGGTGGCGGAGGGTATGCAGCGCCTGCACTGTGAGGAGAGGGGCCACTGCATCGGCGGCCAATGTGCTGTCCCCGAGGGTCCGACTGAAGACACCTCGCAGTATGACGGTGGTCGCAAATAGAGCGGCCTTGAGCAGACTCCAGAGCAGAGGAAGGGTCCGGTGAAGCGCTTCCTCGTCCAGACGGGCAGCCTCCTGCGCGGGATCTATCTCGGAGAACTCAAGCTGGCGCCACTGAGTCGTGAGTGCACGGGCGAAGCTTGCCAGGTCGTCCATCATGGTCTGGATCAGCCAGGGATCCCGTACGTGCTCGACAGCATGAGCGATGAGCCTCGACAAGGGGCCCATGGAGGACACTAGCGGCCGGGCCATGATGGTTTCGACGCGGCGGAAAGAAGAGCTGCCCGCAGACCAGTCCAGCTTCCCGTCCCGTCGCGTGATGTCGAGCTCGAGCCCGCCGAGGAAGTAGGCCGACTGAAAGCCTTCGTTGGAGAAATATGTCGTGCCAATCAGGACCGGAAGGAGCAGGTCGTAGTCGAGCTGGGCGCGTTCGGCGGCACCGAGGCAGCCGAATGCGTGGTTCAAGACAAGGGTGACGGTTTGCCCGCCCAGTTCGTCTGCTTCGGATCGTTCGCGGATCTCGACCATGGCCAGATTGGCTGCCGTCACCAAGGCGGCTTCGACTCGTTTCCGCATGCCAGCTGCCCAGTAGAGCTCCATGCCTTGCTCTTCCAGGTTCCCAATGCCGATCAACAGCCCTCCGAGAGCGATGAGATGCTTCCATCGCGGACTCCGCTCGTCAGCGCCGGCCGCGACCGCGCGCACCCAGTCGTCGAGGGAGAGGCCTCCGCCGACTGGAGTTTGTCCTGGAAGCAGCTCGGGGGTGTTGTGGTGACGCGTGTCGTTGTGGTGGTTGATGATGGCCGTCACGGCCGTGTGGAAGACGGAGAGCACGCGCAGAGGGGTGCGGACGCCATCGGGACGGTCCCAGAGCGCAGGGGCGGTGAGGAGGTGCGACGTGAGCAGGCTGAGGTTGTGCGGGTTCCCCAGGGTGGTGAAGAGCGAAGAGGCGGTGCCGAGTATGCTGTCGCGGTCTGTTAGCCTGCGCCCGAGGAGCTTGCGGGGAGGGGGACTCGAGATGCGTACCGCGGTGTGTCCTGCTGGTCCGTGTACGTCTGCAGGGAGCGCAGCAGCGTCGACAGGAGGCGGTCTGCCGGCATCGTGGGCGGCGGAGGCTCACGCGCGAGGGGTGGCCGACGGGGGTTGTGGTGATGGTGAATGTTGACGGCGCCGTCGCTGAGCCGAGGCTCTTACTACGCCCCTACCAAGCTCGAGCCCCACCCGCCCTAGGCGAATCTCTCCGAATCTCTGCACCACCACCACCACCACCACACCACGCACACTCGCGGCCACCCACGTCACGTCACGTCACGTCACGTTACAGCACCACGGTCCGCTGCCCTCGACCACCCGACGCCTGCAACCACACCCGGCAGCACCTAGTCGAAGATGCTGCCTCGATGAAATGAGGTACAGCTGCCCTTCTTCTCGCCGTCCCTCCCGCTAACCTGCGTGGCCAGCTTCATCCAGCGCATTAGCAGCGCCGCCCCGCCGGACTACGAGGTGCCCGACTTCCCCTCGCTCTACTGGCCCGTCCCGACCGATATCGCTGTGCCCAAGTATCTCTACTTCCCCAGCGACATCTGGCGCTTCACCACGCTATGGACGCTGGTGCTCCTCGGCACCGTGCACATGGTTGTCGCTGCCTGGGCCTGCGTGGTGCAGTGGAGGAACTGGAAGACCATATGGATCACTCCCATCATCTATGCTGTCGTAGCCGGCATTGAAAGCATTATTGCCGGGAGTGTTGTGGGCGGGTTGTGAGTACCACATTGCACCTGAGGACCAACACTGACGTCCAGCAGACTCGGCGCCGTTTACCAGGCGGGCTACTTCAAGATGTCGACGTGGATACCCTTTGTTTGGGCCTTGGTCAACGCCATGGTGCTTATTCTCTCCTCGTTTGCCATCCAGGGTGGCCTTTGAACAACCATGTCCATCAAGGATACATGTACTCATCCACTGAATTGACATCTCGTGATAACCTACCCCATGCACCTCATCCGCCATGCGGAGAACTCGTATACATCATGGAGCACTCAAAGGGATTGTCCGAACCTCGCGTCATGAGGGCAGTTCAAAGTATCCTCCTAAATAAGATCCAGGCCCGCGGTCATATATCAATCTACCGGACTTCACACAAGGGAGCACCGGTAAAGACTGCTGGTTACATTCTCAGTAGTACCCGCATCTCATATGGTCGTTAGAGAACTTCGTCCGCAGTCCAAGCAACCCTCTTCTCGATTTATATCTACCACTCCCGGTGTACTAGGCTTGTTGACATTCAGACGTATAAACTTGAGGTACAACACTCTCAGCCTGCTTTCGCCCACTTTGACTCGCGCAGATTGACCACCACAAACATAGAGATCATGGGTGCCAGCTGCACGCTCGACGTCATACGAATCTGCGTGTCGCTGCCGTTCGGACAGCGAAGAGAAGCCACGAGCGGGACATTCAGTAGCTTTTCCTCGCATCCTCTCCAAACATTGCAGCCTCGTAGGGTCATTGAAGCGGTGGCTTGCTTACAGCGCAATACGTGCATGTCGTTTGGCCATAATGTCCCGGAGGTGTCGTCGATCTTCTCCAGTTTTGCCGAGGCTGAGCTTACGAAACTGCCGAATCCGGCGTGTCCCTCTCGCCAACAACTTCCCGCGAGAGAACTCAGCTCGCAATCGGCTAGCACGGACATGTGCTGATGCGTGCAGGTTCGTGCAATGGATGGGGTCGAAGGATGATTCATTGGTTCGCGCCGCCATTGCACCCCAGTGCTACGCCTACATCACAGCCCCCTTGGATGCTCGTGGACGATCCGACAGTGAGGAAACTCGTAAGGTCCAAAACCGGCACGTATCTCACCATGTAGTCTGTCGTAGGCGGCGCAAGAGGCTAAGATATGGCATATCCAGCCCCCACCCTTCATGGACGATGCGCAAGGCTGGATCAAGGACTTTGAGTATATGAAGACCCTTCGAAACCCACATTTCATTACTTGTGGCAAGCATCTCGAACCCTGTTCTTTGTTTTGGCAATTCGTTCTTCCTCGTTAGACAGCAGCCCTCCACCATGTCACACCACGTCCAAAACATCACGGTACCTTGGGTTCCACTGGACGAGTTCGACTGGTCCTTCGCCCGGTCCGGTCCTCTGCCATGGAACCAAACCGTGTGGGCCATCCTCGCCGTCTTCACCGCCCTCCCTATCTGGACAACTGTTGAGCTCACCGCCAACGTGTTTTACACTTTCCGCCGGTACAAGGGCCTGTACTTTTACTCCGTGCTCGCCACGACTTGGGGCGTCACCATCCATGCGATCGGCTTCATCCTCAAGTTCTGCGTTCCGGAATGTAATTGGATATTGGCGACCGTACTCGCAGAGATCGGATGGGTTGGCATGGTGACTGGGTTCGCCGTAGTGCTGTACTCAAGAATGGGTTTGTTGGTTCGGAGTCAGAAGGTGAGACGATGGGCGCTGGCCATGATCATCTTCGACGCATTCGCCTTCCACGTTCCGACCATTGTCTTCCAATTCGGCGTCTCGAGCAAGTCTGGACACGCAAAATACCTGCCCTACATGGCTCCCATGGAGCGCATCCAGGTCACCGGTTTCACCGTCCAGGAAATCATCCTCTCGGTGATTTACATTTACGCCACACTGCAATATTTGCGCACGTCGTTCCAGAGATCTACGCGCAGGACCATCACGCTGCTTGCGGCCATCCAAGTCATCGTCATCCTCTTGGACGCCATCGTCATCGTACTGGATTACTGCGAGTACTTCACACTGAAGGCAGTACTGCACTCCTTCGTGTACGCTGTGAAGCTGCAGCTCGAGTTCGTCATCCTCAACGACGTAAAGGCCATGGCGCGCAAAGGTACTCTTGTGCCTTCGAACCTCCCAACCGACCGCTTTGCCGGTGAATCTTCAGGAGCACAAGACAGTCCCCCATCACCGCCAGCAAAGCCCTTGGGGAAGAAGTGGTGGCCATCACGACCTGTCCTTCCTACCTTGCCGATGGTGTCTGCATTTTCGACGACAGAAATCTTGAAGCCGGCCAATGATCTCGAAGGGTATGCGGGCTCTGGAACGACTGTAGGAGCCAGATCTGGTAGCGATGTTAGTCAGAACTCTGGATCGACCGATAAAACGGAAGTATACGATGGAAGCAGTCGGTTCAGTCGCTGATATCTCGAGATGCTTGAGGGAAGGTGGGCGTATGACTAAAATTCAAATGTTCGAATCTCAAGGTTACTGGAAAAGTCAAGCTATTGCTGGTCTGGTAGAGGAACAGTGTTGTGATTCCTTGTTGTCGTTTGCTAGCTAGCCAGTTGCCGCGATAGCTGCATTTAGGATGAGGAATGAGGAATGCCAATGTTTCGCACATAATCTAGAGCCGATCCGAAGTGTAAATTGTGGACGTCTCCGCACTAGCCTTGCTTGATAAGCCGCCTGCTCTTAGCTTCATGACATCAGAAAACTCGAGCATGAAGTGACCTCGGAAATTTCACAATTGTTTTACAACAAGTACGGACCCCAGCCAAAAACACCTCTGCGGTATTAACAGGTCTACACACCAGCAAAATGGCCAATAATGCGACCGCTCTGGTACAGCGCAATATCAATGGGAACCCTGCATTCACGAAAGAGCAAGTCCCAAAGCCAGTACCCGAAGCGCATCAACTTCTTGTGAAGATCTCACATGTGGCTCAAAATCCAACCGACGGTAGGTACATGAAGCCTTGCTAGCTGCACGTTCTGACGATTGCCCACCAGTCCAGTCATTCGACCGCAATGCAGCGGGCGACGGGTCGGTTTTCGGATGTGATTTTGTCGGGACTGTTGAAAGCTTAGGTGCCAATGTCACTCGAGCCAAGAAAGACGATATTGTTGCCGGACTCATTCGTGGTGGTCAGTACCCATCTTCGTTGACTGGCAAGCACTGTCGTTGACCAAATCGTCTAGGCGAGAAGAAAGGCCTCGGCGCATATTGCGAATACACACTAGCCGATGACCGCATTAGCTTCAAAGTACCCGCTTCAATCTCGCCAGCGGCCGCATCCACGATTCCCCTAGCAGCAGCTACCGCTTGGCTCGCGCTCTTTTCAAAAGACTGTTTGAACATTGATCGGAAACGAGGCAGCCATAATGCAGTCCTGGTATGGGGCGGAAGTTGTGCGTCTTCAACGTCACGTTGGTCACAATCGCAAAACTAACACTTCACCTAGCTAGCGTTGGTCTATACACAATCCAGATGGCAGCCATCTACGGATTCAAGATCATCACCACTTGCAGCCCAAAGAACTTCGACTTAGTCAAGAGCTGCGGTGCGACACACGTCTTCGACTACTCCGACTTCGACGTGGCGAAGAAGATCCTCGAAGCAGAGCCCGATCTGCGTTACGTCTTCGATACGATCGGAAACGAAAAGTCGTCTGCGACCGCCTTGCAAGCTATCAGAAAGGAAGGCGGCAGACTTTGCACCGTGAGACCAGATAAAGCTTTTACTGAGAATGCGACGAAGCAAACCACGGCCACTGCAGTGCTAGTATGGACCGCGTTCATGAAGGAGCAACGCTATGGAGACATCGTTTGGCCGGTTCGTTTACTTCTGACTTTACACGAGTTGCATGCTAATTGATAATCAGCCTAGTAAGGAGGACCATGAACTCGCGGCTGAGCTCTTCGAGAATCTGCCGACATGGCTTGAAGAAGAAAAGATCAAGCCTAATGTTCCAAGTATTAAGAAAGGCTTGGATTCTGTCACGGACGGGTATCAGGAGCACCGTGATGGGAAGATCTCTGGTTACAAGATTGTGTATGAGTTGTAGACACTATCGACTGAAGAAGGATTCATTGGCTCCGCGGAGATTCCATATCCCACTGACACCTTAATATGGCAGATATTCCAGACATGATTCAACCATGAAGCGATGAGTCGGCAGCTTCTTTCTGCTCCTGATCGAGGGTTTCAAATTTTCGGACAACCTGTAGTGTGGCATAATAGCTGAATGGCAATGCGATGAACCACAGTGCGCAGTTGATGCTAGCCGTAGCAATTAAAACCGTTGGTACGGCTTGTACCCCGAATCCTACCGCAACGCCGGCCGTTTCTATCCCGCGCAGAAGCGAACTGTATCTGATCTGGTCGCCCGGCGAGTCGGACAAATTGCCGATGCACCAGTAGATGTAATTCTCGACCATTCCCAGACTGACACGTTCGAACATGTAAACGCCGAATCCGCGACCGAAAGTCCGCTGGTTGCCCCAGTCGAGCACTGGTTTAGTGTCGCGATATTCCTTCTGGATGTACACTGCCCAGATCCACGTCGCCGAGTTGAGGGCCGCGATCAAAGCGAACGTTGAGATTGCGCGAACTTTCCGACTCTTGTGCCACGGAAGATCGACTAGTGAGCCGCCGAGCCAGGTAGCCAGTGTGCCGACAACGGCGGACATGAAGCTTCCAAGTGCGCGGGATCGCACCGTAAAGTAAGTCGCAAGATACGTTCCCGGGTATGCCTGGATCCAGCCGAAATACCAGAAAAGCGGCACGAGAAGCAAGATCGACTTGCTTCTCATCAAGGTCCACATCTCCTTCGCTTCAGTACGCCACTTGATGCCTCTCGGTGCGTGGATCCTGGTACCATCATCTCGCACCACCTTCTCCGGGTTCGAAAGCAGCAGGCCGAAGAAGAAGCCCAGACACTGGATTGCGATGAAACCCCAATATGTCTGGTACCCGACCTTTCCCTTCTGGTTGACTTTGTGATTGATGCCTAGAGAGACAGCACCGCCAATGATGTTGCCGAAGTTGCGGAAAGTAAACCATGTCGCTATATATCGACCGCGCTTGTGGCTCTCGGGGTACCCAGTTGCGATAGCGCCCTCCACGCTCCAGAAGAATCCTGCGCTGATACCACAGGCAACCGCACCGACGTACACAAACCACTCGTCTCCATATCGGTTGTTAACGTATAGTCCCGCTGCATACAGAGGGTAGCCCAAAGACCCGATCGCAAGCGTGTATTTGAAGCCGATCAAATTCGTCACCCACGGGCCGAGAAAACAAGTCACCGTCATGAAGGCGTAGAGCAATGCGTTTGCCGCATTCACAAGGTCCGGCGATTGCGAGCCTCCCACTCCCAGCCCATTCATGGCGCTCCAGATGCCGGGTGCACAAAACGCGCATATTCCCACGACGAGAATCTGGAACAGTGTCCTTCGGTGGAATGGTGGTTTCGTCAACGAGAGCGTTGGATCGAATGTCGCTACCGGTGGGTAGGCGCCTCCCCAAAGCTCTTCATTTCCAACTTTGCTCGTCTCCCCTCTCGTTGCTGGTAGATCTGGAGATGTCATGACGGATTGTTGGTTGCAAGCTTTGTCGCGCTGAGTGAAAGGGTGTCTTTTGGCTGATGAATGCCAAGGCAATGCGATGGAGGAACGACTGCTTGTCCGACGAAGTTAATGCCATGACAGCTACCAGCTTGTATACAAATAACATGAATGTCGCCATATGTGATGTTGTTGGATCAATGTCCCCGAGCACGCCATGCAGGGTTTCACTGACGACCATCCGACTTCTTGCACCACAATACTCAGGAAACTGTTATCCGACACAGAGATCGTCATAATCGTGGATTTGGCGAGAGAAAGGAACAAGCTAACGATCAGATACACTGCCAAAGTATCACTTGCCCTGGAGATAACCATTTTGTTGGGCTTAGTGCGGGTCACACAATTTTAGTCTAGGATAGCAACAGACTCAACGCTGCCGGCGGGGTAGACTCAGATTACACACCAAGCACGTGCGCTTTCTCCGCGGTCTATATACGGCGTTCGACCATGTGTTTGTCTGCATCGTCTCGACAGAAATTTTACATCACGGCACATCGCTAGCCACAATGACGACTTCCATCGCCCCTCAGAACATCCGAGTCAACTTCGACACTAGCGCTCCAACTTCTCTCATCTTTGAATCGTTCGATCTACCATCCACCAATCAGAGAATTCTGGGTGCACCTCATCCGAAAGATACGGTCACGCCTTTGGCACTTCGCCCCTCAATTCATGAAGACGACTCAATCACTCTCGATGCAGTCGTCGCAACAGTGAAGTCTCTTCAAGCCCAAGACCGCTTTCTCACTAAGAAACTTGCTCAACATGGAACCCTCCTTTTCCGCGGTCTTCCGATCAACTCCGCACAAGACTTTAGTCGTTTCGCTCACGCATTTGGCTACTCGCCGCACGAAATTATTGGCATTGTTGTAGATCGACCACTCCTTGCTCCAAATGTCGCACCAGCCAACGAGGCTCCAAAAGAGGTGCTCATCTACAATCACAACGAATCACCGCAAGTTCCACACGCACCAGAATACATATTCTTCTACTCGCACAAAGCCCCACGAATAGGCGGTGAAACCCCGATTTCATCATCTCTTGAGCTATTCCAACGTGCGAATGAGGAGATACCCGAATTCATTAGTGACATCTCAGAGAAGGGCATTTTGAGCAAAGTAACGTACAAGGTCGAGAAGCAATATGCTGGCGGCTCGACCCTGAAGCAAGCTTTCGGGAAGGACATTGAAGAAGGTGATGACGAGGCTACTCGCCGAGCCAAGGTAGAACAACAGATACTCCGCTACGGCCGCGGCGACCATACAACATGGGAGTGGACCGAGGGCGGCCAAACCCTCGTTGTATCGCATCGTCTTCCCGTCATCCGCACTCAACCAGGTACCAATATACCAACCCTCTTCACAGGCCTCGCCGCGTACTACAAGAACTTCATGGACCCCGCAAGGAAGAATCATTCCGCTCGAAATATCGCTCGACAATACTACGGCGACGGTACACCCATACCTGAAGCACACTTGAAGAGGCTGGCGGAAATTACGGACGAGATTCGAGTGTTGCACAAGTGGCAACAAGGCGATGTTTTGGTGTACGATAATGTAATTTCGCAGCATGGTCGACAGCCATGGGGTGGGGATCAAGAGGATCGCGTGGTCTTGGCGAGTTTGTGGGATGGAGAGAGTGTGCCGGGGCAGTATGAGAAGAGTGTTGGAGACTGGGCGCAGGTCGTGCAGGCGAGTGCATGAATAGGAAGTCGTCAATTAGTCTGATTAGCCAGTTTGCAGTACCGCGCATGTCAGTTTTCATCCTTTTAATATTTCTCTATTAATGAACCTTGGTAGTAGAGAAAGCCGCAGCTCTTACTCGAGTTAATTTGGTGGGTCTGTGAGTGCAGATCTAGGAAACGCAAACATCTCGTATTTATACAGTGAACTTCTGCAAATTCTCTTCCGCGCAATCTTCTGCAATTTTCTTTGCCTTCTCTTCCCCGAGCTCCTCGAAGATGTCGAATCCCCACCGCGATTGCACGTTGAACCTCTTGTGTCTCTCTAATGCACTTAGCTCTCCGAATGCATCGTCCGGCAATTCCTTGACTTGCAAATTGCTCTTTATCCTGCTTGGTGTTACGCTCTTCGGTAACACGACAGTACCGCGCTGGATGCCCCATGTCGCCAACAACTGTCCACCATCCATACCTAGCCTTCGTCCAAGTGTCCCAACAAGCGGATCATCAACTGTGCGTGGCTCACCAGTTTGGTTGTTACCAAGTGGTGAGTAGGCTTCAATGAGGATACCCTTTGTCTTGCAATATTCGAAAAGACTGGGCTGCTGCAGGTAGGGATGTGCTTCCACTTGATTGACGGCGGGTACGACAGTCGTCTTGGAAAGTAGGTCGTTGAGCTGGTTGATTGTGAAGTTAGAGACACCGATTGCGCGCACTTTCCCGGTTGAGAGAAGATTCTCCATGGCTTTGTAGGTTGTGGCAGGGTCGATGTTGGCGAGGTCGAAGACGCCATTTGGACGCAAAGGAAACCATTTGCCGCTCTGACCATTGAATGCCCTGGAGCATATGAGCAAACTGCATAGTAAATAGGAATGTTGCGACTTACACAGGCCAATGCATCAGGAAGAGATCGAGATACCCGACCCCAAGATCCTTCAAGCTCTTTTCAAGTGCTTCCTCGACATCCTCGGGTGCGTGCTTCGTGTTCCACAGCTTTCCAGTGATGAAAATTTCCGAGCGAGCGACGCCGCTTCTTTGAATACCAACACCTACTTCAACTTCATTGCGGTAAATGGCAGCGCAGTCAATGTGGCGGTATCCGGATTTGAGTGCGGTTTCGACAGCGCGCTCAACTTCACCGGGCATTGCCTGCCATGTGCCGAACCCAACGGCAGGTATCTGCACGCCTGTGTTGAGGGTGAAATGTGTGGGGATAGGCATGGTTGCGGGGTTTGTGGCTACCGAGGAATCTGATGCGGCTGAGGAGTTGTGATGAGTTCTGATGGGACGAAGGGCGGTTTGGGCAGAGTATTGAAATAGAAACCATGGATCGCTCCGGGGGAGATAAAAGGCATTTTGATGATCGATCTTTCGTCGCGTTTGCTTCGTTGGCGGATATGGCGGAGGTACGAAAGCCGGAGCGGAAATGTCGGGCGGGGAAGCGCTGATCCACTGCCGCCACCCCGCCTTTGCCGGAAACAGCTATTATTCGTTCTATCCCTCTCATTTGCAGCTTGGACTCCTCTCATCTCCGGATTCTTTCCTCCACCATGCACACGGAGCAGACCGTACAGCAGCACGCATCGCCTGTGGAGCAGCAGCCATCTATCCCTCCGGCCTTGCAGTTAGGCGTCAGTGGCAGCAGCTCGGTCCCCCGGAAGCGAAGCCTGGAAGATGCGACTACGCGGCAAAAGACCAAGGTAACTAGGGCTTGTGACATCTGCAAGGCAAAAAAGTCGAAATGCTCGGGTGAGCAGCCATGCGATAGTTGCAATCGCCGAGGGCTGAGTTGCCAGTACGAGGCCGTCTATTCGCGGGGAAGGGCACCACCACCTCGCCGGACCGGAACTCCTGGCCAAGTGCGCGCAGGTGGTCAACATGTTGGTGCTGAGCACAGTCGTGCACCGCGAGCTCCACTTTACTCACATCCGATCCTGGACAACGAAGCCGACGTATCCGAATCAAACAGTCCGAGCATGAATGCGCTCGCCTCGAAGGCACCGCCGACCAGAAATGTTGACGCGATGCAAGATGTTCCGTCTCGCGGCTCGCCCGGGCTAGAAGTCGCTGGGCAGTATTCAGATCCGACATCCGGTCTCTCTTTCCTGCATCGTGCATGGCGCCGAATATCAAACAACGAAAACAGCCAGGTTGTGAACAGCGAACTCGGATCTGTTGAGGATAGCCAACTTCTTGCAAGCGCAGGCGACAAGCCGTTCCAGGAGAAGGGCGAGCTGCGGATGCCTTCCTTGGACAAGAGTCGCGATTTGCTCTCTATGTACTTTGACGTCTGCATCGCGACATACAGGCTCCTTCATCGGACTACGGTGGAATCGTGGCTTGAGAAGGTTTCGCAAAACGTGGAACTGAACAAACCTTTGTCCTTTGGGGTTGGACGCGCAAAGGCTGCGGTTGTGCTATCAGTGCTTGCTGTTGCCTCTTTCCACGAAGAAAAGACGCGTGGTAGCAGCAATGTCTCGACCGCCGACGAGGACGTAGTGCAGTCACAGAGCGACAAGCTGTTCTCCGAAGCTTCCCGCCTTACCGAAGGGGAGACTGGTATCCCCAGACTGGAGTCGGCTCAATCCCGTCTTGTCCAGGTGCTGTATCTCTTGATGTCGTGTCGCTTCAATCAAGCCTGGTACACTTTTGGTCACACTCTGCAGATCACCTCAGCACTTGGCCTCCATCGAAGGGATGATCGCACCCGGCACCCGACATGCTACAGGCGCGACTACATCGAGGAGCAGTGCAGGAAGCGTACATTTTGGGTCACTTATACACTCGACAAATATCTCGGAGTGATATTTGGACGGCCGCGACACTACCATGATGACGACATTGACCAAGACTTTCCAGACTCTGTCAACGATGAAGACATGTCGAGCTCTGGCCCCCAAGTCAACGGCACCGACGACTGTTACATTGACTCGCTGGTGTGCCACGCCAAACTCGCCCAGATCGCGGAAGATATCTCGCGCGAAGTGTACTCTATCAAACCAAAACCAGATCATGAGCGCCTCGCGGCGTCTCACCGGCTGGGCGCTGAACTTCGCCAGTGGAAAGCATCGCTGCCGCCCTTTCTTGGAGCCATCAATCCCAGCAGCCTCATTCCCAGCTTCCGACGACAGGCAACCGCTTTGAAGCTTTCCTACTGCCATGCTGTTATATTGACCCACCGCCCGTTTCTTCTGAAGAATACCACACGAAAGAATGACGAGTCAAGATCTCTGGCTAGGGAAGGCCTTTCCCAGTGTATTTCAGCCGCGCACTCGGTACTAGAAGTCGTCGATCGCATGGCTCGAGAAGGGCGCCTGTTCCATGCTTTTTGGTGGACACACTATGTCTGCTTCTGCGCCTTGGTGGTCGTTTATGTGTGGGCCATACAGGAAAGCGACGACAGCACCACGCTAGACGAGCGTCGCACCATCCTCGACCAAGCTGAGCGATGCTTGCAACACCTCGCGCAAGCAACCGCTTCGAACTCTCCGTCGCGGAAATACAGTATCATCCTACAGGAGCTGCGGGCTGAGGCCAAAAGTAAAACCGCTAGAGCTCTACTAGAGCAGGCACAGGTACTGCCTGCATCCGGCTCTCTTGATGGCGGTTCAGCAGTAGAAACTACCATAGGCTTCATCAACCAACCTCCAAAGAATGGTTTGGAGGCCACAATACCAACGTGGCCACCCTTGTTCGGTAGCCCAATTGAGACTGTGACACCAGGGTTACAGAATTTCTGGGAAAATTGGGAAACGACCGATTGGCTGCAACTTGACTCTTCTGCGTTTGCGGCTTTTCCAGATTCTGAAAGTTTATATCCCATATGGATGAACAATATTCCTTGACTATGAGCAATGCTATCCAATGCTACTATCTCGCTTTCTTCCGTTCCAACCACCGTGGACGCCCACCATCCACCAAAGTTCTTAGCAATGTATGCGATTGGCTTAGAGTGTATAGCGAAACAAAGGCGACTTGTCGCCCATGCGCAAAAGCTCTTCGTCGGTGTGCTTGGCTCTCACCTCGTCCTCACTCAGCTTTGCTTTCTTGGTGTTGCCCCACTTGTATGACAGCTCCAACAGGAAAGAAATAATGAAGCCAGTAGCACCGAAGGCGAGCGACAACCCAAATCCAGTGTAATACTTGGGCTTCTCGGATTCCAGATACATGTACGATCCTACAACGCCACCGATGTTCCCAACGCAGATGTTGAAAGCAACACCAATAGCTCGTCGGTTGGATGGAGCAAGATTGTTGGCCGCCCATGAACTTCCGGCAGGTTGGATGGGATAAATGCCTATGCAAGTCAAGATGATAGCGAAGAAAGCGGGACCGAGGTTCCCTTTGAGATCGCCGTCGAGGGATATGATGACGGCGTAGCCGATCCAGATCAGAGATAGCGGAATTGCGACGAACGGAAGACGCCAGTAGAATCGATCTGAGAGCCTGGCAAATACAACCGAACTGATGGCTCCTGCAACATACGGCGGAACCGTCATCAGTTGCGCATTGGTATTGGTGAAACCCATTCCTTTCGTTATCGTTGGCAACGTGAACTTGGTTCCTACCCATTTGTCAGTCTTGCCCGTCCAAATCGATTGGAAATACATACCGTATGAACAGGCTGAGATACACAGCAAGATGTATGCCTGCATGTACAGACGCCAATTGCATAGCACCATCTTCAAGTCTCTCCACTGCAAGTTGTCTTCCTTTTCCTGCGCAAATTTGCCGCCATCCTTGATGAACCTCTGCAGCTCTAGGAAGCGGATCTCATCGGGTTTGAGCCACCTGGTGCTCAACGCTGGTGAATCGATCAGAAGGAAAAAGGTTGATATTCCGAGGATCACTGTAACGATGCCTTCGAGCAAAAAGATCCAGCGCCAGCCCTCGTATCCGCCAATGCCATCCTAAACATACACGGTCAGCCGATGTGTCATAATATTCATGCATAGGAGTCTTACCATTTTTGCAATAGCTGCAGCCAGTAGCCCTGAAAGGGCGCCCGAAAGCGCTGACGCGCAGTAAAAGTATGAGATTCTGGTTGCAAGATCTCTCGGCATGTACCAATACGCGCAGAGATACACAGCACCTGGAAAGAAGCCGGCCCTGTGGTCCGATGAGCATCATTACAACTCTCGGCGCAGTTATGAACTTACTCGAACACTCCGAGAAGGATCCGCGTGATCAACAGACCGGTGAAGTTCTTGACTACGCCCATCATCGTCATCACGATACCCCAGCAAACGATAAGGATGCCGAGGTAATATGATGGTCGCTTGAACCTTTTGAGCAGCATGTTGGACGGAACTTCCAGCAGGATGTATGGCACAAAGAACACGGATAGAACTATGTTCCACTGAACACCGTCAAGGCCAAGATCCTCGACCATGCCTTCGATTTTTGCATTCTGTACGACATGAGCGGTGCACAAGTAGAGTATGGAGTGTACTACTCACTCCGATATTTGCACGGTCAATATGCGAGATAAGGTAAAGGACTGCCAGCATCGGAACAAGGCGAATGTCCACCTGGGAACTGTCAGTGTGATCCGAGGATGTTCTATGAGTGGTATGCCATACCTTGCGAATCACTCGCTTTTTCTTTTCCTCGGGATAGTTGATGTAGAAATCTGCATCCTCTGGATCAAGACCGAGGACTTGGAAGTTGTCGATCTGAACGATTTGGTGCGGCTTCGGTACCTGCACTGAATCGGCCTTGTCATCAAGATATTGGATCTCGTTTTTATTTATCGAAGGAGACATGTCAACCGAGAAGAAGAAGAATTGATGGTGATGGCGTTATTGGACAAGCACTCCGATTGTGTCTACCACAGCGAAAGCGAGCGAAGCTTTATACACGAGTCGGGCAAATGATAGTACGGGGTGATGGGGCATAGCTTGCGGAGAACCACGTGCTAACCCCAGTATCTAGTCAGCGTGCAGGATGAATTCGTGGGGAAAGGAGTAGATGCCCTAAAGGGATTGCTTACCGAGGTTTTGGGCGCTGGCCGGAAGACTAGTGTGCTCGGATTTATCGGATTATAATCCTAACAAATCGGCGGATTTTCCGGGACTTCTTGGCTTGCGTCGGATATGCAGGAACTAATGACTTTCACCCCGCGGTTGCTCACCACGGATAGCTCCACCGTCAGGTTGCAAATATCCCACACTTTGGTTATATTAAAAGAACATCCATCGCAATGTCTTCAGCAAGATCTCCAATCATTACGCCTAACTGTCTATCTATATTCAAAATCCTTTACCAGAGTCATGGCTCCGGCACAAATTACCACACCGGCTGCTCCACTTCAGCCACGACCCCATACTGCGCATTCGATCGCCCGTCAAAACATAAAAGACCCCGATGATGCCAATGTACAAACAGTTGACGCACTGATACGGCACCGCGCTCGCATCAACCCCCATGCCACGATCGTATCCTATCCTAGCTCTGGCGTCGAATTCGTGGACTACTCTATGCAACAACTCGATGTGTTTGCGTACCGTGTTGCGCGACACTATCAAGCGTTTATTCCGACCAGAAGTAGTTCAGAGATAGAGCCTACTACGGTCGCGCTTCTTGGGTCGAGTAATTTCGATTACTTGGTCACAATGTTAGCCCTCACCAAAATGGGTCACACGGTTTTATTCTTGTCGACAAGAATATCTCAATTGGCCATCGAGTCGCTGATCAAGACCACTGGAGCCAGCCATCTACTGACAGACAAGAAACAGTTGCGAATGGCTGCCGAAGTTCAAGCAAATCTCCCGTTCTTGCATGTCCGCGAAATTGCGGGAAGCGGTACTTTTGATTTTGCCATCGAGGTTCATGCAGATACTCGGATGGATTATCAGCTCGATCCCGCAATTGAGGCGTTGAACAACATCTACATTATCCACTCGAGCGGTATGGTACCTGTTCCCAAAACACATACCACCCGCTAATTGCCGTCCTAGGCTCAACGGGACTACCGAAACCCATATATCAACCACAGAATAGCGCCATTGCCAACTACGCGATGAGCATGAATATGAAGGCCTTCATCACCCTTCCGCTTTATCACAATCACGGCATCTGCAACTTCTTTCGCGCCATCTACAGCAAAAAGCCAATACACATCTACAATGCCGACCTCCCCCTCACACAATCGTATCTTATGACGATCTTGAAGAAGTACAGCTTCGAGATCTTTTACGGTGTTCCGTATGCCTTGAAACTGCTCGCCGAAACGGACGATGGCATCGACTTGCTGAGACAGCTAAAGGTTGTTATGTATGGAGGTAGCGCATGTCCAGATGCTCTCGGCGACTTATTAGTTGCAAAGAATGTTAATCTTGTCGGTCACTATGGAGCGTGAGTAACCATCGACTAGCCTGCGAATATGTGCTAACGTTAAGGCAGCACCGAGGTTGGCCAACTCATGACCTCCTTCCGACCTGCGAGCGACCGGGGTTGGAATTACGTCCGAGAGTCACCCAAACTATCACCATTCCTTCGATGGATACCATGCGGGCCGAATCTGTATGAATGTACGGTCTTGCCTGGCTGGCCGGCTAAAGTGGCCTCCAATCAACCGGATGGCAGCTACGCGACGAAAGACATGTTTGAGCCACACCCAACGATTGAAAAAGCGTGGAAGTACATTGCGCGCCTAGATGACACGATTGCACTGGTGAACGGCGAGAAGTTCAACCCTGTCATGATGGAGGGCCAGATAAGATCGAACAGAGCGGTGACTGAGACCGTTGTTTTCGGCTCGGGACGCCCTTCCCTTGGTGTGCTTGTTATTCCAGGACGAGCCGTCAAAGACATGTCCCAACCTGAGATTATCAACCAAATATGGCCTATTATCGACGAAGCGAACAGGACTGCGGAGGCCTACGCAAGACTATCACGCGACATGGTTGTGATCCTTCCTCACAACTGCGACTTCCCGCGAACCGACAAAGGAAGCGTGATCAGGCAGGCATTCTATAAACGATTTGCCACTGAGATTGACAATGCATACGACGAAGCTGTAGCCGCATGTGGTGAGCTTCAATCATTGACACTCTCTGGACTTCAAAGCCATGTGCGCGATATCTTAGCCAAGATTTTGCCTGAGGCTAGCGATATCGACTGCTCAGCGGACCTATTCTCCCTCGGCCTTGACTCACTCCAATCAATTCAAATACGTACCGAGATCCTGAAGACCGTCGAGATTAGTAAGAAAAAGCTTGGTCAGAACGTTGTCTTCGACTATCCGTCTATTGTAGCGCTCAGCGCACATCTTTACGGCCTTCGCACAGGGCAAGAAGTAGAGCAAACATCAATTGCCACCCAAATGAAAGACCTCATCGAGCGGTATAGCGATTTCACGCCAGCGAGTAGACGAAATGTCGTTCTTATGGGAGCTACAGGCTCGCTCGGCGCTCACGTCTTGGCTCAACTAGTTGCTCGCCCGGATATCCACACTGTTCACTGTTTAGTAAGAGCTGAACACAGCCGGGATGCAGAAGGCCGAGTCCGTAAATCTCTTTCGCAGCGCAAGATCCTCCACTCTATGTCTCTCATAGAACGTAGAAAAATCTGCGCTGTGGCCGCTGATCTATCAGCTCCAAACCTGGGTCTTGACGACCAGACATACCACGTCATCGCCAAGAATCTTGCAAGCATCATCCACTGCGCATGGAGTGTTAACTTTAACAAAAGCCTTGTTTCGTTCGAGAAAGATTGTGTCGCTGGTGTTCGACATCTTCTCGATCTCTGCCTCATAGCACCTTTGGCTCCTGCATCGTTCAACTTCTGCTCGTCCGTAAGCTCGGTCGCGAGATGCCCGGAGACAAACACACCTGAACAACTAGCGGAGTTAGAGTGGGCACAAGATATGGGCTACGCACAAAGCAAATGCGTCGCCGAGCATCTCTGCATGGCAGCCGCAGTCAGAACGGGCATCAGAGCTAGGGTTTTGCGCGTCGGACAGATCGTTGCTGACACCGTTCATGGAGTATGGAATGATACCGAAGCTATTCCACTTATGATGCAGTCCGCAGTTACCATCGGCGCCCTACCGAAGCTGCAGGAGTCGCCAAGCTGGACCCCCGTTGACATCATCGCAAAAGCAGTTACAGAGATCTCGCTCAGCGATGCAGGATCTATTGTCGCCAACGTTACCAATGCGAGGACGTTCTCATGGTCGAGCGATCTTTTGCCTGCGCTGCGTCAAGCTGGCTTGGAGTTTGAAGTAGTGGAGCCGAAAGAGTGGGTGGAAAGGCTTCGTGCGTCAAATCAAGACGCTGTCTCTAATCCGCCTATAAAGCTTGCCGACTTCTTTGCATCCAAGTACGACAAGAACAAATTCCCTCCATCGAGAACCTATGAGACCCATATTGCACGGTCTTTCTCTCCTACGCTGGAGAACGCGCCGGTTCTTGACTCCGCGTTCGTCAATACCTTCGTCAAGCAGTTCCAAGTCACTTCATGGAGAACAGCAACTGCACTAGTAGGATTACCACCAAAGAAGCGACTTGTTGTCATCACTGGACCCTGCGGCAGCGGAAAATCGACCATTGCTGAACGACTAAGCGCAGCCTTCAGAGCGCCTTTTATCGAAGGCGATGAGTTACATAGCCTCGACGCCATCTCTCTCATGGCTTCAGGTACACCACTTCAAGATACGGATCGCGCACCATGGCTAGAACGCGTTAAGCAGCTTGCGCTCGACCAGCTTCTTCCCGATGGTTGTGACATAGTCTTCGTCTCGTGCTCTGCGCTTAAAGAAGTGTACCGAAATTACTTCCGGGAGCTGGCATGCGACAACGGAAGGGTCGAAACCGTGTTCCTAGACTTACAGGTTGAGAGAGAAGAGTTGTTAAAGAGGATGGAAAGGAGAGGGGGGCATTATATGAAGGAGGGGATGGTTGAAAGTCAGCTTGCTATTAGAGAGGAACCGTCAGTAATGGAGACTGACGTAGTCCCTGTGGATGCTGTGAAGGATGTTGAAGAGATGTTTGAGGATATCGTGGAATCCTTGAAATTCGTGGGCGTGTTTGAGGAAACATAGAACTAAGGGAATCATGAACATTTCACATCAATCGTAAATATCCTGCTGACTCCCCCTCCTGGGCTGAGGCTATAAAGGGCTTCCTCTTGAGTAGAGGTTAGATACCCCACCTTGATGTTTCATCAACGAAGTCATTGGGTGCTCACAGATTTGCAACAAGTTGGATTTATTTCTCTACACATACGATGGACTGGCACTCTCCTACGACGTTGATTTAATGCTCCAGCCGTCTACCTAACTTGAGTATCCTCCGCCTTACGATAACTCTCCGATGCGGCGGCCCGACGTATTGCTTACTCTCCTCCTTAGGCGTTAAGATAGACGTAGAGAGGGCGAAGATTACGAGGTTAAAGGTCGAGTAATAGAGCGATAGAGGACGACGAAAGGCGGACGGCAAAGGCATTTAGAATATCTTTAGAGATAATAAGTAGCCTAAACGAGCGGATTTTAATATTAGTAGAAGAGAGAAAGATTAAGATTATACCTAGCCTGGCCGCTTTTATATAGCCCTTAACTCTCTAGTAGCGATCACTTTTCTGCTGCCTATTTATTAAGTGTGGTTAAGGTACGCCAACGTACCAGCGTTTAAACCCTATCCTATTTAACTATCTCTCCGGCACCGCTAACTCAGGAGGACGCTTTACTACTAGCTTGAGAGGACAGTTACCGCGTTTATGTATAGTATTTGAGTACAGAGTTGATACCCCAGCTTTTCAGCTGCGAGAGGAAGAACCCCCGGATCCTGCTGACTCTTTACACGACTTTTAATCATTTTAGACCGTGATAAGGCAACGACTTGACCGCATTCAGGACAAGCGTAGATCTATGAAGTTGTTTGTTCGTAAGTTTCTGATTCGTCGTGAGCGAGGGAGAAGAAGTGATACTCGGTCTTTGTTTGTTTCTGTCTAAAAGCAGTAGAAGATGAGTAATTACGATGACTCAGTGCTGCGCATGTGCATTCTTGGAGCAGGCTCCGTAGGATCATATTGTGGGGTGCGGGGTTAGATTGTGGGGTGCGGGGGTAGGATCCTGTAGCGGGGCGCGGGGGAATACCTTGGCCTCTTAGTATTACAGTTCACTTTGCCTGTTGAAATCGAAGGCATGTCGATCCAAGGACTAAGTACCGTTTAACGTTACAGCGTCTTGCGCGAAGTACTCCTCTAGCCTATCTACCAGGAGAATAACTGCCGTGCAAGGCGGAACCGACATTAGCGCCCTTGGTATCGACAAGTATTGGCAAACACACTCTTTAGTATCTAGATCGTGCACTTTGGGCATCCTGGGCTCCAGGGTGCTGACGGAAATCCCTGACACTTCGGCACTCGGTCTGTACCCCGCATGCTACTGCATCCTTCGAGCTTTGCTGTTTTGCATACAAAACCTGTACAGCGGTCGCATTGTGTTCAATTTTTAATACTGATAATTTTCCTCCCCAACCGCATACAAAATTCATCATGGCTGGCGGTGCCGCTATCTCTGCGAACCCCCTGCAACTCGACTTACGAAGCCATCTCAAGTGCATGTCACTGTGCTTTGTTGCCACCATTGCGACGTTCCAGTATGGCCTGGATTATGCGCTGATTGGCGGCTTTCTGTCCATGGAGGGCTTCCTTGAAGTATATGGATATTACGACGAAAAGAGCGGGACTTGGAATATCGATCCCACAGTTCAGCAGCTTATTTCTTCACTTATGGTTATCGGAACCTTCTTTTCATCACTCGCTGTTGGGCCCTTCAGTCAGAAGTTTGGCAGACGAGTCGGTCTTTGGGTTGCGGCCATCACGAATTTCGTAGCTACTGCGATTATGATCGGAACAACGAATGTGAACGCTCTGTACTTTGCCCGCTTCATGCTCGGTATGTCGCGTCCATGCTTCCCTTTGTCAAAGTTATACTGATCATTACACAGGGCTTGCGGTTGGCTGGTTTCTTACCTTCTCACAAGTTTATGTTCACGAGGTCGCACCTGCGCATCTTCGCGGCATCGCGTTTGCTGTGTACCAGACACAGCTCTCCGTCGGCTCCGTTGTTGGGGCCGCAATCAATTACGCTACGCATGACATCCCCGGCAAGAAGTCATACCAAATCCCACTTGCAATCATGTATGTGGCGCCCGCCATACAATTTGCACTGCTTTTTTTCTTGCCAGAAACACCTCGTTGGCTCATGACGCAAAAGAGAGACGAAGATGCCGAAGCATCTCTACGAAAGCTTCGTAATGCCAACATCGACGAGGTGGAGCTCAGAGCAGAATTCAATGAGATCCAGCAGAGTACCCACAAGCAAATGGAAGGTCGCAAGGTGAACTTCTGGGAAATTTGGAGAGGCGCTACATATCGTCGTCGGAATCTGCTCTCCATTGCTGTTATCTGCTTTCACGCTGGAACAGGTTAGAAAACCTTCTCCTCCCTACGCATTTGCATTCATCTGTACTGACACCATATAGGATCTTCGTGGGTCATCTATTACACCACTTACTATCTCGAAAAAGCCAAGGTCCCCGACCCGTTCGCCTATTCGATTCTTACTACTTGCTGTGGTATCATCGGTGTTCTCTTCAGCTTCTTCTACGTGCGCAACGTAGATCGTCGTAGCATCATGATCTATGGAATGCTTGGTTGTGGACTCTTCCAATTGATGCCGGCTGTGGCTTGGAGCATAGCTCCCAATTCGCGTGCAGCAGCGAACGCCGTGGTCGCATCTGTCGCCCTCTTTAAATTCGCATACACAACCATGGGTAAGTGGATATCAACTGGCAATCCTTTTTGACATCAAGACTGATTACCACAATAGGACCATACGCATGGCTTATTGGGGGCGAATATCCCAATAATCAACATCGTGGCTACGTTTTCGGGATTGCATCAGCACTGAACTTCCTACTGACGTGGTGTGGAACCTTTACCGCCCCTTACTTCATCAACCCGGCTTCCTTGAACTGGAATGCACAGTATGGTTACATTTGGTTCGTGTCAAACATGATCATGGTTGTCTTCGCCTTCTTCTTCTTACCGGAGACACGAGACCGAACACTGGAGGAGATCCACGAGATGTTCGAAGCCAAATTACCTGCACGCCAGTTCAAAGGCCACGTTTGTGCAGGTGTGCAGTCGATGGCGGCTGCGGCGTTTGGAAAGGACTTGGGGAAGGAAGAACATGAGATCATAGAACTGGAAGTCGATGTACCAGCACCGGGAAACAAACCACAGGAGAACGGACGTTCGAGCCCAGCTTAAGCGTTCTTCAATTTGTTTAGATATGCCGAGATGGCACACAAGGAGAGCGTAGTCTCTAACATCTGATCTCGAAGCTTGTAGCGCAAAACAACATGCACGGGAAGGGCAATACATTGGAAGAATACACGAGTGACACGAAATAGGCAATGCACCACGCGACGTGTTGTAAATAGAGAGCAGAAAGGGATGGGTCGAGAGTCGTTGCATCAATTCAAGCGTGAATCGTTCTTAACTGCCTCGTCTCAATGTCAAAGAAAAGACCTAGTCATTGAGTGTATGGATGGGTGAAAGAACATGTTCTTGCAGCCCTTCGTACCGTTACTTTAGCTCGGCTAGGTGAGCATGGACTGCAAACACTGTCCTTTAGTCGATCGTTTAAGAACGATATACAGCTCTGAACAACGGAACGAAGCAAACTAACCTGTGTACCAAGTTATTTTTGTTTTACACGTCGGCGTATATTCTAATTGAAACGCTTTTTTCTGAATAGATTCTTTTGTGGCGCCGTATATGAAGGCCTGTCCTAATAGGCTACGAGTGAAGCCGACTCCTCGAGGTTAAAGCTACTGCGCAACAGGTTGCAAGTACCTCAAGAAACACCAGAAGGGCTATCGAGATATCCAAATACTGCCTATATTCTCATACGAGGCCCATAATGCCGTCCTAGACACTCCTAATCTGGCCATAACTGTCCTCGTAAATGGTGCTCCCTGCAGCGCAAATGTAGCCTCTGTTGGTGGTCACATGAGTGACGTCCATTCCTGCATAGCCATAAATACCTTCCATGTCAAGGCGTTTAGTACTCTTTTTCTTGCCCTCAGCAATGCGCAATTTCTCGAAGAAGCAGTAGCTGGCGTAGAAGATGCAGCTCGTGTTGCCAGCACTGGGGCCCTTTTTATTGCGGAACGAGCTTAGCTGGGCCGATTGAATCTTAGTCGGGGATTTAGCCGTATGATACTGCGCGTGCAGGTCACGCAGAAAGGCAGCAACAACAATCCCCTCCTTTCGAAGATGGGCGCTAATCTTCCTCCTTATCTCGTCGCACGTGTCGTAGACCGGTACCTCATCGTCCTCTTCGCCATCGAGATGGATGTTGGACAAATCCTTGCCGTTGGTCGTTTCCGAGCCGGCCTTCTTCACATCGGCACCCTGCGCAGCCGCCGCCGAGCTGAGAGATGTCTTTGGCCTTTTTTTCGTCGACATCTTTATTCCTTGTAACTCTCGCTTCTTGAAAAACTTCCAGGCCTCAATATATGTATCGCACCCGCAGCCCTTATCGCGGCCACCCTGCGCCATGAACCGGCCGTACGCCGGGCCACTGACACCAATCTTTTTCTGGAATTCGCCCACTTTCATCTCACCACTTTCAATGTGATTGCGGATCAGGCGCCGAACCTCATCGCAGTTCTTGTCAACGTACATGCCGCTTAGGTCAGGTTCAGACATCGCATCCACTTCATCGTCGTGATCCGAAACTAAATCTAAAAGGTTTTAGTACGGGTGTTTTACGGAGAGCCAAAGTGCGTACCAATTGTTCGTTTGCTGTGCATTGGCTGCAACGGAAGGGGAGGCCGGGTCTCCGTAGGAGGAACTTTCCTTAGAGTAGCGCTACACTCATTGAGCTGCAGCAGGCACTTAGCTAGTTGTAGTCATGGCGGAGATTGTTGTTGGTACTTACAGAGACGCTCTTATCTAGGGCTGTTGTTGCCATAATGAACTCGCTTGCTGTTGCTAAGAGATATGTAGATAGGCTAGAGCTGCACAAGAATATGCAGTGTCTTTAGACTTTAGACCTAGGCAATTCAACGTTCTGTTCCCTTCAACGCGCTCACAGCTTGGACGGTGCCGTGTTGTTGTTGAGAATTATACGCGACGCGACGCGAACCTCAGCTTACGCCACCAACGCGGCCACGCTAAGTCATTTCAAGCTTATGTTAGCGCTGCCAAGTCTAACAAAACCACGTGACCTTAGGTTCTCTATTCACTTGCTCTACTTTCTAAGTTATGTTTAGAAATGATCAGTTCATGGTCTAAATACATTGCAATTATCTAATTACTTGTTGTAATAATTGGAGATCTTCTCTCAACTCAAATCGCCGCTGGCTCTGGCCGCACAACGGCCCGCCTATAGTAGAAAGTTGAAGAAAGTTGAATAAGCTCAACTGAAGAACAGTTAATGAGCGAACTTCGGCAGTCTTCGTTGTTGTCGGGCAGCATTGGATCTCTAGCTGTCTACCATACAACAACTTGCAGAACTATAGTTCTAGTTCAACTTTAACACGTACGTATAATGTTGCTTAAACAGTAAGTATAGAGACTACTACTACTAGTGAAGTCTTTCTCCTCTATCTTTTATTATTATTTGTATATTAACTCTCTTACGCCTCAGCTTAAAATTAAGACGCGCCGTAATGGTTTCAAAGTTAGCTAATTAACAGAGACACAGTCGCTCAATACGACAAGAACTACTTTGAATAAATCTGGAATCCTAACAGTAATACTGATTTGCGCGATATCTAAGTAATGCAGTAGATCTGCAGGGTTCTTATACAGGAAATCCTTCCATAAAGTATGTCCTATTCTCTTCTTCTTATAGAATAGTGTGCTGATTCTATGTAAAAGACCGCAACTTTGTTCGCAACGAAGCGGGACGTCTCTCGTTAGTGGTATAGGAATTTACAGGTGATAAATCCTATCTCTATTAGGTACTACACCTATTTAGTATCTCGGAGAAGAACCATAGGTGCGCTAACAGCTTCTTCGAGGACCGCAAGACTTTCCAGGAGCTCGAGGCTCTGTTCGCCGCTCATAGCATGGTACTCTGGATTATCGCTCTTCACTATGCTCCCTGTCACTGACTGCTGGACCTCATCATTCTGTCTGCCATCCTTAGGAAGTATGTATTCCGAGCTGGAGCCTGCTTCCCGCCGTGTCATGTCGTCGGTTTCGTTGAGCGCGATGGTCACGCTACTAGGGCGGCGCCCGTGCTTACCCATCGTGGATCCCTTCGAGTTGTGGCCTTGCACGATACCAGAATTAACGGGGTAGCTAGAAGATCGGCCTTTGTGCTTTACACTGCCGTAGCTCCATATGCTAGGGATGTTGCGCTTGACGAGTACGAGAACGGGTTTGAGTGTAGGAATGCTGCCGGCGATAAGGAGGACGAAGACTTCGGCCCTGAAACATGAGTCAGCTCAGTTGTTATGGCTTGTTAGGACTGTGTAACAGACATTAGGCGTAATTACATGTACCAGATCGCGATCAGATCCCACGCGTAGGCCACGTCGTTCAGCTTTGTGAGATCACGCATGTAGTACACCTTGACGAGCGTCGCGGCTCCTGCAAAGACACCACCACCCATCAAGAATGACAACCCCCATTTTGTAGTGTTCCTCATCTGCAGTCTCCAGACCATGGAGACAGGATATCCCGCTACGACAAAATCCGTAAGGGCGTTCCATATGGCTTGAATGCGGCCTGGATAGTCGAGAACGTTATTGCTCAAGCAGCTTCCGGGTATGAGGGGCTTCCAACTCTTCTCCGTAGGCCGGCAGTGGCCGAGAAGAATGCCGATGATAAAGAGGTTCAGGACTACCATGATTCCTGTTACGGTGAAGAGGAACCACCGATGAAAGTTTTGGGATGATGTGCCCAGTAAGCGTATCAAGAAAACGACCATCGAGATCTTCCCGGCTGTAGAAGCAGCCACGGAGACGGCGGGAGCGATGTACGTGTATTTAGGTGCCTCTTCACGATGCGCTTCGTTATCGATATCGTCCAGACGAAGGCCATAGCCATTATGTACGCCGACTGTTACCAAGACCGTCATAGTAAGGCCCGCCACCTGTGCGTCTTGTGAAAAGCATTCCTGTTGCATGGCCGTTGATTGTGCTTAAACTCACCATCGCAAACACCATGAATCCATCATCCCACCCAAACGTATTCAGTACTCGCAGGCGGCAATAACATCATAGGGACGTGACAATAAAGGCGATAGAACAGAGGATCCAACCAACTTGGACTAGCTCTGCCTTGTAGCTTTCGACTATCGCGCGATGTATTTAGCGTCGGTAGAGGCAACAAAAAGCGCTAAAGATAGGAGCTGTGACGGAAGCCTACTAGCAGCAGGTCAATACCATTGCGCTGTAGAGGCTATGACAAGCAACCTTTAATACCGAGAAGCTGTCTTTGTGTGCCGTGATGACTGCGCCGCTCTGTAAGGTTTCAATTATTCTTAGCATATGGGTTAGAATCCGACAGTTCGGATCAGCATGCATGGTAGATAGCATGTTGCCGCACAAGCAATCGTTAGGCATTAGTCGTTCGATCTGCAAAGCTGAACATGCACCCTGCAAGGACCTGACTATTATTTGCGTATCATCCAGACCAGATCCCGTGGAATCGTCCTACAAGAAACCAGCACGTGTGACCGGCCGGTGATCCCAGCCTGTTTATGCCATCCCGGGACAGCCCGGTTCCTCCCGTCCGTCTCATGAAATCGGGTGCTAACTCGGGTCAGCCCGATTTGCTTCCTCACGACCAATTGCGCATCGCCTCCTAGCTTTTGTTCCGCTTGAGAAGGTTCGTGCCACTTTAGGGTTAATGTCCGACAGAACCCTGGCCTACCATAGATTGCACAATATACTGTTGCGGCACAGTCACTGTGCCAGGACAAAAGGACTTCCTTGCCACAACGTATCTTACCCTCAGCAGTCCCCCTCTTGCATCGTGCTATTGACTCCCACCACTGTAAGCCCAAAAGATCGTCGATCATGGAGAATCTCGCGCAAGCAATTGACACCGCGACCGCGCTTGCTGCCGAGGGTAGCATAGATGAGGGGTCGCGTATAGTTGTGCTCGAGGCAGCAACTAAGCTCGTCACCGTGCTGCAGAAACCAGAGGATGCGATCACAAAACTCACATATTGGGTATGTATCATTCAAGCAACGCCTGCCATTGCGCAATCGATCGATCTTGGTTGACGGGCGCAGCCATCCCAGTTCATGTGCATGCGTGTTCTAGTCGAGCTTGGTGTTTTCAACCATATCGTTGAAAAGGGCAAAGTGACTTCTGCGGAGCTAGCGGAAACGACGAAGGCGGATAAGGTTCTGCTTGGTTAGTTGAGGCATCGGACTCGCTAGAGCGAGTGTCTCACTGATAAAATACCTAGAGCGACTCATCTGTGTCTTGACCGCTGCTGGCTACATTGCCGAGGGAATGTATCGACCTACGCAGCCAATGAGCTCACCAAAGTGCTGGCCACCAGGGGCATAGCCGGCCTCGTAGAAGCAATGTGAGCTCATCTCTCCATCTAGTGCGGTCGATCGGGGCAGATTCTTAAACTCACGTAGTTTCGATGGCGGAATGAACTCTCTCGCACGCATGCCCGATTACTTCGCCCAAACCGGCTACAAAAATCCCTCGGAGCAAAATGATGGCCCCGTACAATTTTCAAGTGGCATTGGCAACATTACCTTCTTTGATTACATGGCTACGAAGCCAAAGCTGTTGAACTCGTTCCAGACCTTCTTCGAGGCAGACCTCGGTAGCCGACCGGTCTGGGTGGACTGGTTTCCGGTCAAGGAGAAGCTTTTGGACGATGCCACGAAGCCGATCATAGATGACGGTATATTATATGTAGATGTTGCGGGAGGAAGAGGGCATGATCTTCTGGCATTTATCAAGAAATTCCCCGAGTATCCAGGCCGATACGTGATCATGGACCTGCCACACGTTGTCAACGATACCACGCTGGATCTCGGCGACCGAGTGGAGAGGAAGGAGTTCAACTTTTTCGAGGACAAAGTCGCCCCAGGTAAGAAATTTCGCTGTAGCTCTAGCCTGTGCTTACACGCGATAGACGTGCGCCTCTATTACATGAAGTTCATTATGCACGACTGGTCCGACGAGAAATGTCTTATTATTCTTAAGAACATAACAACGTCCATGAAGAAGGGCTATTCAACTCTCGTTATAGAAGATTTCATTATTCCGCCGAAAGGATGTGCTCTGTTGCCAGCAATGTGGGATATGCAGATGATGGCGATGTTATCGGCAATGGAGCGCACGGAGAATCAATGGATGGAGCTCCTTGGAGAAGCTGGTTTGGAGATTGAGGGGTTCTTTTCGCCACCGGGCGACGGGACGGGGGTAATTATGACGAAGCTGAAGGATTGAAAAGCCTTAGTTGTACGTCTGAACGAGGTTATAACTACGTACTTTTATTTAACTTATCATTTTATAAGCGCTATTATAACCTCTATATGAATGAAATTCATATGTGAGCACAACCTAACTACAACTCTAACATGAATACTATTTTAAATAACCCCTTAAGGTCCTAGATCTATGATAGTCGTGGTTCGATTGAAGGGTTTTCCTGTAAATATCTCGGATGTTGATTTGTGAAGAGAATAGTTGCTTGATAAGACAGTAGTAGAGTGCAGTACTAGGAATTAACTTTCATTGTACACGAAGCACTGTAGGAGTCCTTCGTAGTTGACAATAAACTAGAGTGATCACTGTGATCACGTCACGCAACCCCCTCGTCCCTTGTTCGTTGGCGCTTTGTTGCTCCAACAAAGCCCGCTGCGTATGAAATATATGTGTGAGGACTGTGAGGTTAGACTGTAACAATAGAATCTTTCTCGGACGTTTGTTCCATCTGTGTCACGAATTCTAGACTAGGATATACAGGCCTCCCTGTACTGTTGCTGTCCTTTGAGTAGAACATAGGATCTGGAGGTGCGTCGTGCGTGTTATTCGGATTTGAGGAGCGCGACGAAGGCCATATACTCGACGTATAGGATCGAATGCGTCTAATGACTGGAGGACTAAAGCGATCTAAAAACGATGGCGAAGCGAGGAAGCAGATGCAAATCAAACCAAAGTAAAGTTCCAAGATGCTGACGACGAAGTTAGCGGAAGATTAAATTGGGGTATATAAGGGAACGCCTACGAGTAAATGGCGAAGTTGGAAAGCTCCCAAGTCGGGTCTGCTTCTTTGAAGACCATGGGTGTCTTGGCGAGACGGACGATGCTAAGCGCAAGGACACTGGAGAGATATGTCAGCAGTTTTGGGGATGGCGCACGCCAGATGAGGTCACAATTCTTACATAGCTCCGAGACCAAAAACTGCTAGAGCTCTGATCTTTCGTGAAAGAGCCATATTCAGCTTCAGGATAGCCGGTATGGGAAGGAAAACAACGAAGGCGTCTGTGAGTACGTTGATCGCCCCCGAGAGATAGGCCGTTACCCCACTCGGAAGACAGTACCCCGGCACGTATTTGTTCCATCGCCGTTCAAATGGCATACACGATAAGAGCGAGATAAAAAATAGCGCCGTGTATGCGATGGTGATGAAAAATATGCCGCCGTTGATGATGTAGTTAACGCGCGTTTGGGGACCGAAGATGCGACGGTAGAACCAAAGGGCTGCGAGCTTGAGGACTGGTGATATGATGCAGTATAGCCATTGTGATATAACCTCAAGCTTGTTGCGGTCAGTCACGGTCCAGTACACGAGTACAGTGCAAAATGTTCACGAAGAACATACCTTGTGACCATAGATGAAATTGGCTTTCGGAATGTCCCAGATGTGGTGGCCGAGATACAGACTCCCACCTATCCAGACGTTTAACTTTGTGCGCCCAAACTTACAAACAAGGGACTCACAGGCAAGTAGCATGGCGCTGTACGAAATCAAGAGGCCCTTTTCCATCATATTAGCAAGATACAACATACAAGCCCGTGGCCATTAGACCTACAAAACCTAGGACGCATAAGACTGCAACGGTCAGCGTCAACGAAGACACTATTTACTGAGTGCACTCACAGTCGTCTAATCCCATGCTGTGCAAGATGAAATATCGCGTATATAGGCGGATCAACAAACTGGCCGTGGCCAAAAAGATCATGATCGTATGAAGTGCGATATTACTTTCGGACCGCGTTGTTGGATTATCGCAATCTGCTATGACACCTGGTGGAGGAGGCAGTACGCCGCAATGCGCACTTGCAGCAGCTGGAATGATCCGAGGCATATTGGTGGAGTGCATCATGGCATAAGTCGTGAACCGACATTCAAAAAAAAATTGCCAGATGCACCGAGATTTAATGGCATCTTACCCGGAGTCGCTAACACATGATCACCTTCAAGGGAAAGAAAGATTTGCGTCCTTCATTACCGCCATCCTAGGCTGGAGATGCGTCGCAATGCAGACGCTCGTACGGCCGGTGGAATGTCGAGGACAGGAACAGTCCCATATAGAGGATCAGCAGTTGGTGGCGCCGCCATAAGCTGGTTTACTCTTTAACAATTATGTCAATCTTATCTCTGGAGCATTTCAGCCAATACTGCCGGTGATTAGGCAACGATCGCCTTCGCTGCGCAACATCCTGGCCGTAGCATGAACTTGCCAAAGGAGAAATATTGTGAAACCTCGGAGACCGAAATCCAGCCCCTTCGCTATTGGAAGGTGGCACGAGTGGGATGCGGGAGGAATATGCAGGGTGAGCGTCAGGGCAAAGCGTTCGGGACGACGCGCGGAGCTAGGTAATCTAGAAAGGACACGATCGGCAGAGGAAAGCCCCGCACCGCATCCACCCCGTATTCAAGATGAAGTGAAACAGCGCAGGAAAAATCGATTGTGAATAGTGTAGTGATTGCCGGTGATAGCGAAGATCACATGGATTATTTCTGAGCCCATTCATAGGTTGCAGATGCTCAGGAGCGCCCAAGCTCCCATCTTGGCACGTGATGATGAGCGTGCCACAAAACACGTCATTTACGGCGCAGCGCAATGGATAGAGGTTTCTCAAGGACGTCGTGAGAAAACACCATTACCACAGGTGTTATCGTCGGACCAGCTGTGGAGCTGTGACGAAACATGTTTTTTGATTCAATCCCAGCTTCCAACGTCCCACTTGTTCTTGGAACAATACTGTGCTTGGTAGGTTGGCCTGCGCACATTGAATCGTTCCTGTCTACAAAAGCTCACCGCCAGCAGTGTCTACTCTCCAAAATCTTGGTGGTACTTTACAATATCTATCTGCACCCGCTTTCGAGCTATGATGGTGAGAGCCGACTCCATATCGTGATGATCCCGTTTACTCATTCTCCGCACTCACAGGTCCTTGGACTCGAGCAGCCTTTACATTTCCAGAGATATGGTCGAATCTTAGAGGGACTGGAAATGTGGACACCAAACGGCTTCACGATCTATACGGCCCAGTAGTCAGAATTGCTCCCAGCACGCTGTCGTTCAGCACAGCCTCGGCATGGAAAGGTATGACCGTATTCGTTGCCATGTTTCTCAGTATGAAAGCTGACTTTGAAGCGAAGACATTTATGGCTTGAAGAAAGACAGAACCGAACTAGCTAAGGATCCTGGCTACTATAAGAAAGGACCGGTTGTTCAGATCCTGAGTCTGTAAACCATGCCACCTAGTATGTTTTGCATGTCTGACTTTACCAGCGGCAAACCAAAAAGAGCATGGACGCATCCGAAAGCTCCTCGCTCCAGCTTTCAGCGACAGCGCTCTGTTGGAGCAGGAACATTTACTGAACAAATATTTCGAGCTCCTGGTGCTCAAGCTCGATGAAAAAATCGACGGTCCATCGAAGGGCCGCGTTGACATGATGGCACAATACAACTTTCTTGCATTCGATATCATAAGGTTCGAATGGTCCATTTGGTCATTTTATGCGCAACTGACTATGTTGAAGTGATCTTGCACTAGGAGAACCGTTCGGCGCCCTCGAAAGCGGCACGTATCATCCTTGGATGAGGTGAGTAAGCTGGGTTTAACATTGCGTTTTCCTTATGACACTAATGTCTAGACAGGAACTTTTTCGAGGCTATCAAATTCCTCGGTATTTTACGTTTCGCCGCTACGTATCCCATCGTGGGCCTTTTGCTCCAATTGGTACAGTTTTTGAAACCATCATTTGCTGCTAAGCGTGTTGCGCACTTGGAGTTCACTCGCAAGATGGTAGACGAGAGAATTGGCCGTATAACTCATCGCAAAGACTTTTTACAATATGTGAGGACCTGTCAATATCGGTCGACTTTGGCTTCTAATGCAGATGCTTTCCAGATCCTACAACCCATAGACGACCCAAGGGAAATGCTCAACCATGATGAAATACTAGGCAACTCACGCGTGCTTCTCACCGCAGGGTCGGAGACAACAGCCACTCATCTGTGTGGTGCCACATGGTATCTTCTGACGCACCCAATTGCGCTTCGCCGTGCGCAAACCGAAGTTCGTAATGCATTCAAGCAGGCAGAAGATATCACTCTCCGCTCAGTCAGCTCACCTGGGTCGCTACCCTTCCTAAATGCCGTTATCGAAGAGACTCTACGATGTTATCCTTCAATTCCCTCTACACTCCCCCGCACTACTGGCGCTACCGGTTTAATAATTGACGGGAGATATGTTCCCGCAAACGTTCGTGGCCCCCTCCATGTCTTCGACAACATTGCCAGCTAATGTGCACGGTAGACTTCAGTCGGCGTCCACCATTGGTCTGCCAATCGTAGTGCTGCAAATTTCGGTGCAGCGGATGAATTCATTCCAGAGCGTTGGCTACCAGACGAGACACCGACAGCTTGTTTGAAAGATACGAAGAATGCGATGCAACCATTCTCACTCGGACCGCGAGGTTGTCTAGGCAAAAGGCAAGTCTACCCTAGAAGTGGGGTGACAGAAGATCATCACGCGCTGACCGATCTCAGTCTCGCGTATTTCGAGATTCGCTCCGTTCTGACCCGAGTGTTATGGCATTTTGATATGACGTTGGAAAACGAAAGCCGAGACTGGATTTTTCAGAAAGAGTACGTGTTCTGGGATAAGCCGTCATTGTGGGTGAAACTTGGCCACCGGCCTGCAAAGATCAGCCGCACCGGGAAAGGTGAAAATTGCGCTAGTGAAGATCTGCATATACAGAGGTAAAGGATCCGACGATCATTGGCTAGGTTCTCAGAACACCATGTCATTCTCTCTAGGTTGAGGGATAAGGATAGTGTGCAGCACTGAAGCTTCCGCATTCGTTGCTACCACTTCCCTGGGTTTTAGTCAAACCTGGCCCCCAAATAGAAAATGAACAAGGCTAGTTATGGCGAAGCTTCATGCCAACCATAGAGTGCGTCGCATGCGTCCGCCATTGATGTCACTCTACCTTTCTCAGTGTACATGGGTACGTCCTCGATCGCCTTTCAATAATAAGATATATGAGTTGACCTGGGTACTTTACTCGGCCTTGCATTCGGTGATCGGGATCTAGGACCAACAATGGACTTTCAATACTCAACAGTCGTCGACCATGATACGTACATCACGGACGGCCTCTGCGATGGTATTCCACTTCGAATTCACAACGACACAACGAGCGAGATCATTGGCGCCGTGAGGTGCCAGAAAGACTGGTCGGAGCACGTCAGTCTGATCGCAAACTACAAGGGAACACTCGGAACACCATTCAGTTTCATCCGAGTGACAATTCCGGAAACTCTTCCAGATCGACTCGAAATAATTTCGTATGCGAACGAGTACGCCTTCATTTACGATGGTGAGCGCATCCTTCACCTCTCGATGCACTTGGCAGGTAATTGACTGTGCTGCCAGATGTCATCATGGAGAATCTCGACCAGGCATTTGTAAGCATTCCTAACGACCAAAGTTGCTTATGATGGACTGACCATCCCGCGGGACTCCCGTGACCGATCCAGGATCCTCAATGAATTTTCTCTGGACAGCGGAACAGGGCAAACTCGACAAGCCCAATACAAATTGCAAGGTGCCAAGCATATACAAGCTCAGATATTCTCGGAGATGATGGCAATCGACAAAGAGCGCGCAATAACGACGATGAAGTCCTGGAAAAGGTTTGTGGACATTGTTTCGAGTCGACAGCGGTCAGAGCCTTTTATGGGCTTGGACGACTACCTTCCATATCGCATTAGCGATGCGGGCGAATTGTAAGCCGTCATCCATTTATCGTAATAGCGCATTTTCTCAAAGACGACAGATTTTGGTTCGGGCTAGTCACCTTCGCGATGGGTTTGACCATACCTACGGAAGAGATGGACCTATGCAAGAGCCTATCTAGAGCCTTCTGGGAAGCGCTCGCTCTAACCAATGATATGTATTCTTGGGAGAAGGAGCGCGATGATGCAGCGAAAGCAGGGCAGATGCAGGTGATGAATGCTATCTGGATTCTGATGCGGGAGTATTCAGTTACAGAGGCGGAGGCGAAGGAGCTCTGCAAGAACAAGATCAAGCAGAGTGTTGCCATCGGCGTTGAAGCTGTGCAGAAGACGAAAATCGATACCAGCTTGTCACTCGAGCTTCGGAAGTACACTGAAGCCATCATGTATAGTGTCAGTGGAAACCTTGTTTGGAGCATCTACTGTCCCAGATATCATCCCGATAGAATGTTTGGCGAGGTGGAGCTGTCGAAGATGGCAGAGGTGGTGGCAACCCCAATCGCGATAAAGTCCCGGGTCGCCGTTTCATAAAGATATCCAGGTAGCGGTATCTTCCTATGAATTAGACGCTGCGAATTGCTTTCTCGTGTTCCCATATCTCAATCAACGGTTGAATTTTGTGACCACTTAGCAGCTAAGATCTGCACCAATCTTCTATGGCCTGCCTCAAATCACGGTGCCTTCCTCATCTCTCGAAGGGGTGAAGAACGCTAAGCCAAGCCCACATGTCACCAGCGCAAGCGTATAAGAAGCTAAAGGGCTTATCTAGGCGACTGACAAGTTACAACGGGCATGCATGCACCCTGCATGACGGTCTCCGAAGGATACGGGAAAATGGGATCTGCGCGACGGCGATCTTCTATATGCAGGGTACGTAGAGACGCCAAGGAATTGAATACGTCATTCTTGCACCGCTGGATTGCTTGTATCATGCAAGCAGTCTTTGCCAAGTAATCTGCGAGTGTAAGCGAAATTGACTGGAACGGGTGGGGCGCAGGACACCCCACATGGACCTGCTCAATCCACGATCTCGCTTTCTCGCAAGTCTCGACCTTCAAAACTGGCACTTGACGTCTACTCATATTACTATTTGGCTGAAGATCCTCGCACATAATGGGCGTCACCTTTTCTCAGTTCTTTCCTCCTTCTCCGACATTGACCGAAGCCAATATACCGAGTCAAGAAGGGAGGGTATTTATCGTGACAGGAGGAGCATCAGGCATTGGACTCGAGCTTTGCAGGATCCTCTACCGTGCTGGAGGCAAAGTCTATCTGGCCGGTCGATCAGAAGAGAAGGCAGAAGCGGCCATCGCAAAGATCAAAGCGAAAACAGCAACGTCACCCGGTGTCCTCAAGTTCCTTTATCTCTCGCTAGACGATCTTGCCACCATCAAATCGGCTGTCGAAGTTTTCGAAGCTGCTGAGTCGCGACTAGACGTCCTATTCAATAATGCGGGAGTTTCAAATCCACCGGCTGGTTCCATCTCTGCACAAGGCCATGAGCTTCAAATGGCGACAAATTGCCTCGGGCCATACCTACTCACGCAACTGCTACTGCCTACTCTCATCAAAACCGCGAATAGCACAACTTCCGCTTCGGTGCGCGTTGTTTGGACTTCCTCAATTGCCGTTGACTTGGGAGCACCAAAAGACGGTCTCGAAATGGCCAAGATCTCGAAACCTTCAGGAAACCAGCAAGAGAACTATGCCATAAGTAAGACCGGCAATTGGTTCCTTGCGAGTCAGCTTGCATCCCAGGCTGGGCCAAGTGGTATTCTCAGCGTGACAGCAAACCCTGGAAATCTTAAGACAGCCTTGACACGGCATGTATCCAAAATAGTGACCATTTTGGCTTCACCTTTGCTGTACACGGCATCGTATGGGGCGTACACGGAGCTCTGGGCGGGGATATCACCAGAATTGAGCATCAAAGACGGAGGTAACTACATAATTCCGTGGGGGCGTATTCATCCCAGTCCAAGGCCAGATCTGGTTGCAGCATTGGCGACAAAAGAAGACGGTGGGACAGGCATTGCGAAGGGATTCGTAAATTGGTGTGACCTGGAGACTGTTGCGTTCCGCTGAAGATGGATGGTGCGCGTGACCATAGCCCTATGCTATTGTGTTTCTACGCTTCGAAATATTTTACTGGGCGATGCTGCAGGTTCTTGTTTCCGAGGTGGTGGCTGAAGTGTCAGTTGGTGTCGGCATGCTTTTTGTGGGCGGCGCACCAGTAATACAGAAGTGGAGAGAAGCATGATAATACCAGCGTCCAATTTGCCACGTCTTGCAGATCAATACTATGTCAGACTGCCTAGGTAAAAGTATGTGGCTGCACGTGCAAGGAGCTTCGGTCACCGAAATGCAGGTTTACCTACCAATCTGGCGAAACTGAAACCATCTGCATATTCAGCCCCGGAAGAGTATTTAGGCGTAAAGGTGTAGTTTTGACTAGCTTACATCCTTGTCGTCGATGACGTATCTAGTTCTGCTGTTGCATGGGCGCTTACGATCTATTGCGGGAGGAGCTGAGTGCATTCCACTGCACATCTTATAGTGGGAAGTTCACCACTTCACGTCAAACCCGCAACACAGATATATCTCAATTGAAACGAAATTAACTCCTTAGCTTTCATGCAAATGATCAGTCATGTTTTAGCACCGTGGATGCTACGGCAGGGGTATGTCGGGCTCGCTGTTGCTACTCTCCTATCCAGTCTGATCTATGCCGGCTGCTTGATTGTCTATCGACTCTTCATGTCTCCCATTGCAAAATTCCCAGGCCCTCGGATAGCAGCGGCGACCCATTACTACGAATTCTACTACAATTGGTGGCTCCAGGGACAATATATATTCAAACTAGAAGAATTGCACGAGAAATACGGTATGCGACTCAATCCGATTTCTTTAACAGGATTTCTGAATCTTTGTAGGACCCATCATTCGAATCAATCCTGACGTCCTTTGCATCAAGGACCCAGATGCATTCAACGAGATCTACGTAAACGATGGCAAGCGAAAGACTCAGAATTTCCAAACCTTTGCCCAGGGACTTGGATTTGATGGCGAGTCAACTCACATTATGGAAGCACTGAAAAAGACTGACGTCCTCCAGGGTCGCACTTTCTAACCGAGGACCACTTTTTACACCGGCAAAGGCGTAGACCACTTGAACCATATTTCTCTCGCTCTGGAGTGCTACGATTGCAACCACTGTTCGCCGAGACGATACGCCAATTTGAACTGCGATGTACAGCGTTGAAAGGCACCGACACCATCATCCGTCTAGACCATGCTTACTTTGCGCTGTCAGGCGACATTGTTGGAAAGCTCTGCTGGGCCGAAAAGGAGGACTTTCTGGATGATCCAGAATTTGGAGTTGAATGGTGCGGTCGCCTCTTCACATATACACTTCACACGCTGATGAAATGACTAGGTACAATCTAGTCCACGGCATCATAAAATCAATATACCTCTTCCAAGGTTTCCCCTGGCTCGCTGTGTAAGTGTTCCTTTCCTCCGGTATTAGTCGTGTGGCTGATGAATGAATAGCTTCCTACATTATCTTCCAAAAAGCCTTGTCCTGAAACTCATGCCCCAAGGCAAAGTGTTCGATGACTTTGACGAGGCAAGGACACCGCCGCGCATCGCTTTGGGCAAGATCTTGTTCTAATATCTCGTAGATGACCTTACGTAACGTCGCAATAGCAAAGCAGGCCAAAATCGACCAAGACAAGCGCGACCCATTCCGCCGTCAATATCCATCTCTCTTCCACTGGATCGTTAACAGCGACATGCCCGAGTCAGAACAATCGGATGAGCGACTAGCTAAAGAAGCGCAAGTCATACAGTCTGCGGGAAGCACCAGCACCGCACGAACGCTTAGTCATATAACATTTTACATTCTGGCGACGCCGGCAATTCGAGAACGACTTCAAAACGAACTGCGCAATATCATGGTAGGATGGCCAGATAAATACCCGTCTTGGGTGGAGCTAGAGCGCCTCGATTACCTACAAGCTGTCTTGAAAGAGGGATTACGGTAAGCCATAATCTTTCTTAGAACCACGCCAGGTGGACAACGCACTAACAAGCTCTCCCAACAGACACAGCTATGCAACCATGCACCCTCTGCCGAGAGTATGCCCGGACGAAGACATACAGTACAAGCAGTGGACGATCCCTGCTGGTGTAAGTACCCTGGCTGCTCAATGATTTTAAGGCTTGCTTCTTCTATGATTCTCAAACACAGCGACGCGTCGCAAATCTTACTAATTGACGACAGACTGCGGTAGGCATGTCGGCGTATTTCATGCACACCGATCCAGAAGTTTATCCAGAACCCTTTTCGTTCATTCCTGAGCGTTGGCTCGGGGATATTCATCCCAAGATGATGCGGAACTTCGTTCCGTTCGCGAGAGGTAAGTTGATACTTGACGTGTTCCTTCTGTGAAACACGATAACGTCGTCACTGACGCAGGCCCTTTCCTGTAACGTCTCGCTAACGAAGATGCTCTAAAGGCTCGCGCAATTGCCTCGGACAGAACCTTGCACAAGCTGAGATCAGTCTTGCACTTGCGGTACTGTTTCGGCCAGGCGCGCCCGAGCTACAGTTGTTTGAAACCGACAACACTGATACGGATCTTGTCCACGACATGGTTGTACCGCTACCGCGACTTGATACACAAGGGATTAGGGTACAAGTAAAATAGGGCCTATACAGCCCTAGGATAGTTAAAGTAAAGAACCTCATGTAGGTATCTAAATATCAGTTAAATGAAACCGTTTTGGATCTTTAGATTATAGCAGTGACTGTAGCTATCGTAACTATGTTCTAGTAGTCCTATAGCCGGATTAGGTGTGATACTGTAAGAGAACAAGTACTTGCTTGTTATTCGAACCCACCGGCTGGCCTCCAGAGATCATGTCACCAAGTCGCGTGATACTTCTGTCTGAGCCACCAAAGATGTCCTCGAGGGATTTTGACGTAACGTTGCCCTAGATGTTAATGACCTGGCCCATATAGGCCGTGAACGTCTTTTGCTCTTCCGGTGTCCATGGTCTGTCCTGGTCTCCGAGAAGCAAATGATCCTTGGTGATAGTTCCACCGATGGATAGTGTATTCTTCGCCACCTCCTGGAGATCATCGTGGAGGAGGGAGAAGCGATCGTCAGGTGCGGCGTATGACACTGTGCTCACGAACAGGGTGCGCGTGTTGGCGAAGTTTTGGAGGAGGGGCAGGATGGTACGGTAGCCGTCTGCGATGGGCTGTGCGTGGTCAGTCCGAGGTAGCAAAAGCTAGAGGAAAGGTGTTGGTGCTGCGCTGCGACGCTCGGGGTACGACTATGTGCGAAAATTTGGGACGAGGCAGTGACGGGAGGGTGGCAAGACATGGTATGGCGTGATATAACATACCGTTGAGCCTTTCTTGAGGTCGCTCAACACGGGACCTAAAAAGATACGCATGTTTTTGCGCCGCAGGCTACGGATTTCTTGACGGCAGCAGCGTCCGTGAGCGGGCCGGTGTGGATAGTGGCGTTTTGGAGGATTTCAGGTGGTACTTTGGACGGATTGCGTATTACTGCGCTACTTAAAAACTTTGAGGGAAGTGCTGAGCGCTAGTTTCTTGGGCGCGTAGGTGGCAATGTAAAGGGACAGGCGAGGGAGCTGGAGTCTGTTCGGTGAAGGAACTTTACTGGCGCTTTGCATCAGTTGTCATGGAGAATAAAATGGGGCATCCTACCCTGTGTGGACGCTGCGCATGTGAGTAGTGATTGTGCACATCCCGAATACGTATCAAAATAGTAGACTCTACAGCCATCGATTGTTAGCGAGCGTCCTCGTGTATGATTTGACGGCGTGTTTTGTGTACGCTTTTACACGCGCCTGAAAAGATGCACCTGTATCTTCAAATTCTCCAACCCAGCCGGGTAGCTCAACCCCTTCTCCGGGAATTTGAATAGCCTATTCGTGTCGCCCATCATCTTCTCCCACTCCCGTTTCGGCACCAGCTCATCCTCCACCATTCCCTGATTCGGCAGCAACGCCTTGTCCAGAAGCCAGCTCATCGGGTACGGCTCCGCCTGTGCATCTTCGATGCCATCTGCTGTCGAACTGGCGTTGTGTGCGTCCACCACCAGAAGTAGACACCCCTTTGGCACTGCTGCGCTCAGCTTCAGAAGGAAGCTTGTAGCGCGCCGTATGGAGGTGGTGTAGAGGTCGTTTAGGGTGAAAAGCAGAGTGACCAAGGTGACATCTGGGTCGATTACGGACCGTAAATCCTCCTGGGTAAGATCCAGAACCTGGGTCTGGGTACATTTTGTCCTGAGCGCCTGTGGGAAGAGGAACGATGCGTTCCGAGCGCGGGCCGCGGCACTTGCGTACTTGGAAAGCTCGGGAGGTGTTGCCAGGCCAGTTGTGAGTTTTGTTACGACGCCGGACCAGTCCGCTGCATCGATCAGGTGCAGGTCGAAAAGAGGATTGGGGGGCGGAGACGATGGCGACGACGCAGCACTCGGTTTACCAGCTGCGTCTGCTCGTCTGGACCGAAGCACTCCCGCCATAGCCATGACGTCTGCCGCTCCTCCGCCAAAACAAAGTACCTTGGTCGGCGCGTCGCCACCATTCCCAAGTAACTGCTCTACCCACGGGCTATCTCCGTGCTCATCGCAGACTTGCTCTACCCACGGGCTATCTCCGTGCTCATCGCAGACTTGCTCTAATACATTCGCGTGCACCAACGCACGGCTTGGACTCCATCGAATCGCGTACCCCTCACGAGACTCCTCCGTCCGAAATGCCGTCTCATAAGATCCTTGGAGTAACGCCTCATTGATCTGGCTCAGCAGGGGCTTCAGATCCGCAAATTCCTGCGACGCCGGAAACGTGACACGGAATATGTCCAGAATAAGCTGCTGCAGATCGACAGGAAAGATGTTCTCCTGTAGATTCGGAACCGGATTTTGTGGCGGTTGGGGCTTCCCGGGCGGTGCTTTCTTTCTAGAGCCTTCTCCTCTCTCCAGTGGCCGGCTGTTTGGTGGGGGTGGAGGAGCCCTGGATGCACCGCTGCCTGGGGGCTTGCCGTGTTTCGGGCGGGATTGAGCTTGGCGGTCGAGCTTTCCCATCGTATCGATATTTGCTCGCTCACAAAGACGTTCGTTCTATCTCGCGCGACGGTTCACGTGGTCGTGAAAATTCAGCCATTCCGACATACAGGGCCCGGTTTCTTAGCGTACTTTGTGGATCTGCCCTATCGTAGGTCGTAGAAGTCTAATTGCCAAGAGCCACCTCTCGCATTACTGTAAATGTACCAGTCTTTACCTCGTCTAGTCCTCGTCTACACCCTTATGTTCCGGAGCATCCTCTACATGCTCGACATCTAAGAGCGCAGCCTCAGCGTCGTCCTCGGCGAGAAGCGCTACCTCCTCCTGCTTCCTGCTCGCCATTGTTACGACCTATGGGTCTCACAAGCCTTAGGATGGAACCTATTAGTAGGCTACGTGAGGAACCTTCGCTACGCGCCCGCCTCCCTGATGTTCTCATGCAGTCACGTGACCGGTAACGCCACTAAGGGTTATCGCTCACCCTAATTATAACTATTATAGTTATTATCGTTAAGTATATAGCCTAGAATGAATAGCCTCTATAGTTATTTATATTTAATCTAAGTATTATAAGCGAAGATTAGCTATAAGTAAAGTTATAAATAGGTTAGAGTTATTAGAATAAAGGCGCCTCTAGTATAATAGGCTAGGCCTAAGAACCTTGATTAGTAAACCTCGGAGCTCTATCTACTCTAAAGTAACTTCGGAGCTCCGCCCACTCCGAAGTAACTTCTAGGAGTTCTCTTCGGAGTAGGTAGTATATATAAGATCTCTAGAACTAGAACTCTATAGCTTCTTATTAAATCCTTAAGTATTCTATCTAGTATTTACCCTTAGCGGCCCGCCTCTTATATAGAATTTAATTAATACTTCTCTCTTAGCTACGTCGACGGACTAAGCTAAGTTCCCTAAAAAAGGCCTTTAAAGAAAGACCTTTCTATTACTCTATATCTAGAGTAGGACTTAACTACGCCGGAGCTATAAACCTAAATCCCCTTTACTTAGAGGAGCTTATTACTCGAGCTAGGGAGTTAGATTCTTAAAAACTTAATAATATTAATATAAAGATACTTCTCTAGAAATCTCTCTAGGATAAAGGGCTTATATATAATAATATTAAAGAAAAACTCTTAATAGTCTTAAACTAATTAAATATCCCGTAAACCGGTTCTAGCCCTTACTATAGCCTAATACTAACTCTAAACTAAACTAAGGTTATATTAGAACTATTATAGTAGTTAATATATTAAGTAAGGGCCCTCTAACTCTAAGTATTAAACTAGAAAATAAATAAATAAGGTCCTGTAAGGAACCTCTAAATATACTAAGACCTAAGGAAATTAAAGTTTCCTAATCTAGAATAGTTTAGGGGAAATTACTTAGACTACTACTACTTCTATATCTAAATTTAAAGAGAGAAAACGAGATTAAGGTTAGGAAATAAAATTAGTATATAAGTAGATAATAATATACTATATAGTTATAGAATTCGAATACTCTTCTCGCTTTTACGAGAGAAGTAGTAGTTATTAAGATATTATTACTAAAAGGTAGATTTATAGTTAATTTAAGCGCGAAGACGTGCTAATCTAATTAGAAAATTCTTAAATCCGACTATATCGACCAGCGCGCCCTTAGTAAAAGGTATCTAGATAAATACTAAGCATAGCGCTATAGGGTAGAGCTAAGCGTATCTTTTATACTCTTTATATTTCTCCTACCTACGCTAGGGCGGTATAGGCGAGCGCTTAGAGAGATAATTATTTATCTTACTAGCTAATCCGGATCTATATAAATCGTAGATATTAGCTATATAGATAGAATCTAGTATAGTTATAGATAGGCTATATAAAAAAATTAAAATTATTATATATAAGTATTACCGTACTTATAATAGTAAGATACGAAGTAGTAGTTAGAAAAGTACTTATTTACGCTACTAATCTACTAACCTAATTAGGAAATCCTTAAATCTGATTATTTTAGCCAGCGCGCTCTTAGTAAAAGGTATTTAAATAAATACTAAGCGTAGCGCTATAGGGTAGAGCTAAGCGTATCTTTTATACTCTTTATATTTCTTCTACCTACGCTAGAGCGGTATGGGCGAGCGCTTAGAGAGGTAATTATTTACCTTACTAGCTAATTTAGACCTATATAAATTATAGACACTAGCTATATAGATAGAATCTAGCGTAGCTATAGATAAGCTATATAAAAAAATTAAAATTATTATATATAAGTATTGCCGTACTTATAGTAGTAAAGTACGAAGTAGTAGTTAGAAAAGTACTTATTTATACTACTAATCCACTAACCTAATTAGAAAATTCTTAAATCCGACTATTTTAGCTAGCGCGCTCTTAGTAAAAGGTATTTAAATAAATACTAAGCGTAGCGCTATAGGGTAGAGCTAAGCGTATCTTTTATACTCTTTATATTTCTTCTACCTACGCTAGGGCGGTGTGGGCGAGCGCTTAGAGAGATAATTATTTATCTTACTAGCTAATCCGGATCTATATAAATCGTAGATACTAGCTATATAAATAGAATTTAGCGTAGCTATAGATAGGCTATATAGAAAAATTAAAATTATTATATATAAGCATTGCTATACTTATAGTAATAAGATACGAAGTAGTAGTTAGAAAAGTACCTATTTATACTACTAACCTACTAACCTAATTAGGAAATTCTTAAATTTAACTATTTCGACTAGCGCACCCTTAGTAAGAGGTATTTAAATAAATACTAAGCGTAGCGCTATAGAGTAGAGCTAAACGTATCTTTTATACTCTTTATATTTCTTCTACCTATATAGAGGTAGTATAGGCGAGCGCTTAAAGTATATAGTTATTACTAAAGATACTATAGAGAAGTTAAACGAGCTTATACTAATATTATATATAGATAAGAATAAGAAAAAGTCCCTCTTTATCTAAGATATAGTTGATATATCTATAATAGAGATTCTAAGAGTCTAATCTTATATTATAACTAATAAAGTGTATTTAGTATAGAGCTTTATATACTCTTCTATAAATATCTCTATCTATATTAAGTCTAATAAAAAAGCTAAGAAGTAAGTTTTCTATTATACGCGACTTTTCTATTAGATTATTAATATTCTCTTTATCTATAAGAATAGTAAGCCCTATAGTAGAAAAGTACGTAGATTATACTTCTATAAAGTTAATTTAGAGTATATAGTTTCTCTAACGCTACTATACTAAGGGTCCTCTAGTAAGACTTCTATTAAGATTAATAATAAAGATAAAGATAATATTATTAGTATTAGTAAACGCGGAATATAACGCGGATAAGAAGTCTTTATTAAAATTATAAATTATAAGATACGATATACTCTTCTAATAAAGATTAAGTAATATACTTTCGGAGATTATTTCTATAGTACTAAAGATATATTATAGGGCGCCGTTTAGATAGGACTAACTATTTACTAGAGGCTTAACTACAATAATTTAGCTATTAAGGCCTACTCTTAGAACTATCTCGGCGTATTACTCTTATATAGTAATATATATAACTTCCTACTAAAAGGCGCTATATTAAAAGAGCTCTAGTTTAATATCCTTTATCTATTATTACTATACTACTATTAGTCTTCTATATAGTACGTATAAGAGATACTATACTATTATTACTCTTCTTTTACTAATAGTATAGTATATATAAGGGGTAAAATAATTAGGCTAACTATAAGACTATCTATACTATAAGCCTAATTCTTAAGGAGTTAAAGCTAAGGGTTATAATCTTAGAGTAGACCTTTAGCTTAGTAATATATAAGGAGTATAAGAATAACTTCCTTCTACTTATAAGAGATATCTTTAAAGCCGGCTATAACTTATAATATAGTATTATTAATATATCTAAATTTAGGCTACTATAGTAACGTAAGTAACTACTTATTATTACTATAAGGTATATAATATAATAACTAATGTAGCTATCTAATATTAACGCTTCTTAGAATTAGTACTCTCTTACCTCCTTTCCCGTAACTAATGTACGATAGTCTAGATAGTAGTCTTAAGCGTTTTATCTCTATCGCGGATATACTTAAACTACTTAAGTAACTTAGTATCTAGACTTCTAATAATATATATTACTAGCTAAACTAATACTATAAAATTAATAGAGAAGTCTATAATCTATAAGTAATAATAGTTAAAGGCTACGTTACTATAAGTAGAGGTAAGAGTAATTATTATTATAATAGTAAGCGTAGATTTATACCCCGTAAGTTCTATCTCTTCTAGACCTTTATAATTAACTACTACTTTACTAGTAGTAAGAGCGAAGCGACTAAGTAGATTAGTAATACTTTCTCTTCTATTATAGCTAAAGCTATCTACTAAACTATCGCGAAGACGCTTAAGATATTTAACTATAAACTTATTAATATAGAGAACTATATTAAAGATCTTAATATATTCTTAGTAGATAAAGGTATAGTTCTATCTATAGTATTATTATAGTCGTCTTACTAGTATCTAACTTATAATAATACTTTCTTATATACGCCTAAGTATATTATCTTATTATCTATCTTTATACGTAAGATAAATATTAAGCTAGTAAGATTAATCTCTAAGAAGAAAGATATATCTACTATATTACCGTTCCGGCTCTCGCGATAGCGGAGACGCGTCTTAGATAATACTAAGATAATAGATACTTACTTTGTATATACTATAATAACTTAAAGCTAGAGTAATAGAATAAGCTTACTTTTAATAGAGGTATATTATATTAGAGAGTAGACTTACTAATGAATATAGCTTTTCTAAATTAGTTAAAGTAAACCCGTATAGTATTAAATTATAAAAAGTACTTATTTATACTACTAATCTACTAATTTAATTAGAAAATCTTTAAATCTAACTATTTTAACCAGCGCGCCCTTAGTAAAAGGTATTTAAATAAATACTAAGCGTAGTACTATAGAGTAGAGCTAAGCGTATCTTTCTTACTATTTATATTTCTCCTACCTACGCTAGAGCGGTATAGGCGAGTGCTTAAAGAAGTAATTATTTATCTTACTAGCTAATCTAGATCTATATAAATCGTAGATACTAGCTATATAGATAAAATTTAGCGTAGTTATAGATAGACTATATAGAAAAATTAAAATTATTATATATAAGTACTCTACTATACCTATTAGCGTCTTAAAGCGCTCGTATAGAAGATATATATTTAAGACTTAATTATACTAGTCTTCTTTAGGCTATCTACTATATAGCTATCTTAAGGAGATATCGTTATTTTATAATACGCGCGCTACCTTTATAGATTATAGTATAGATAGATAGTATAGTATATATTACTATAATAATTTAGTAAATAGAGTAAAGTAGAGTTATATCTATAGTAATTTTATTATAAAGTTAGTAGATCGTATTTACTTTTAAAAAATAATTTACTACTAATATATATATTATATATAACTACGTTATAAAATAAGCTATATATAAGACTACTTTACTATCTACTTAATATTTCTATATAGCGTAAAGCTGTCTCTATTTATAATATATATATAGTTAAGGCTATAAAGGTCTACTTTTAGATATTCGGTTAGGGTTTAGGGTTAGGGTTAGGGTTAGGGTTAGGGTTAGGGTTAGGGTTAGGGTTAGGGTTAGGGTTAGGGTTAGGGTTAGGGTTAGGGTTAGG
>Ga0247733_1000242_pt1 | contig 50482 bp, 48 predicted proteins | sample UWRJL043104R2_FD_180932 | JGI IMG/M metagenome (GOLD analysis project Ga0247733, IMG submission 180932) | Plant litter microbial communities from Arlington Agricultural Research Station in Wisconsin, United States - UWRJ-L043-104R-2 | ecosystem: Environmental > Terrestrial > Plant litter >...
GACTAAGATAGATAGGCTCTATCTTTAATAAAGCTATCTACTCTAAATACGTATTTTCTATAATAATTATCTATAATATATAATTACCTATTTAAGTAACCTAACCTTAACCCTAGTCTATGCGACTCTACTCTAAACTTAATCCCTAAACTATATAACTCTACTCTAACTATAACCCAATCTTAGCGTTAAATCTTTAGGTCGAGGTTAGGGTTAGGCTAGGGTCTAACGTAATACAACCTAACCCTAACCTAACCCTAATCCATTTACTACTCTAGCTCTAATCTAACCTCTAAATTATATAACTCTACCCTAACTATAATCTAATTTTAGCGTTAAATCTTTAGGTCGAGGTTAGAGTTAGGCTAGGGTCTTACGTAATATAACCTAACCCTAATCTAACTCTAACCCATTTACTACCCTAATCGGACGACTTAGAGCTTTTATTATTATTAAAAATTTCCTCTAGGTCTACGGCAATAGAAGTTATATTAAAAAGTGAATTAGCTTTATCCCTATTATCTACGCCCATCCGCAACGCGATAGAGTCGTCGATGTTAGGAAATCTCGCGGTGCTACGTGTTTCTAGACGGTGCCGAAAACCAGCTATAGTGTTACGACCCAGCTGCGGGGCAGCCGCCTTATGAAGGCTGGCCACGCTGAGTCATCACAAAGCCATGTCGGAGCTACTACTTCCGACCCAAAACAGTGATCACGTGACTATGCAGCTCGAAGGGCTTGAGGAGCTCGACGAAGCTTGGCACTTCGAGCCAGTCGAGCCATGTGAGCAACCTTGGTATATAATTCTTACGAAGTAGCCTTATGGCTCTTCGTAGTCAACTCTCAATATAGATTGTACCTTTTGGAAGCATTACCAGATCACACAGTCTCGATAAGTTATTTACAGAACCCAGTTCTGTGAATTAGTTTACATCACACCCCTCTCGAAGGCAGTTGACTCCTTCGCTCGATCCAATTGAATACTACCTCGGCTCCCCACACCAAACTGTCCTCCCCTCACCCGGCCCAGGCTCAGTAAGTAGTGACCCGTAACATATAGAGACACCGGAAGTTGCACGAGAGGTGTGCGGGTTCGAAGCTATATCGAAGTCTCGTGTTACTGAACTACCATCCTTACGGTTAGAGAGATCAGCTTATGAGACGGGTGCAATAAAAGGCAGTAAAAGGAGGTCACATGGACAGAAAATCAATCAGTGTGTTTTGTATAGAACTGATATCTACCACCGCCGAGGTGGCGAGAGATGCCCTATCATTCATTGATTTAAAAGTGCGTCAAACGGACGGACTTGACTATTCCCATAGACTAGGACTAACAGTTATTCCGACTCCGAATCCATTGATCCTTCTTGCAAAACAAGGTTGAGGCTCTGCATTATCACTTCGGCTCCACCTGTATGACACTCAGAAAGAAAGGTAAAAAGACCATGCTTGCTTCCCGAAACACTCGCCTTCTATCTCCTATGCAGCCGTGTCTACTTCTGGGGGGGGCCGCATCAATGCAGCATCGCCTGAGGTCCAGATAACATTCAACACCAACTTCTTAATCTTCCACACACCCGCTTCGTCTTTGATCAGGTCAACGGAATACTCCCCGCCCACAGTGTACTTGGTTCCGTTTGGATCCCTGCCCGTGCCGGAAGACGCATGCTGTGCTGTTGAAGTAGCCGTAAGAGCAGCAGTATCGGCTCCATCCTGGTAATTCACACGGACCATGCTGATATTGTGCGTGGTATCCATAGGACCAACTTTGTTGAAGACATTTGTGCGAATCAGGGAGAGGCCCTGGAGGACTCTTTTGTTGTCATCGTGAATTTCCATAGAAACGTCTTCTCCGGCCCATGCCGAGTTGAATAGCGCGGAGTCATGATGATCACTGGCAATGGCGGCTCGGTACAGGGCGTCGGCGATAGCCTCACGCTGGCTGAGAGAGGGGAGGGTTTGCGGGAGCGACTGCGACATTTTCGTGGCTTATGTTTGATAGAAGAATAGAAATGTATTATTTTTGATTGTAGTCGTGCTCAGTCTATCTATATAAGTGACGATTCATATATATGTTGAGTATGGGAATTTTATGTAAGCACGGCGTGTGTAAATCTTCCCGCGGAATTCTCGGGGTTTTAAGTGTCATGCCCCACTTATACTGTATTATCGCGGACTGCGGGGACTATGGCACCAGCATAAGGTAACTATGTTGACTACGGTACTCCGTATGAGTAAGCTTATTCTAGTCCGTGCGCTGTGGAAGATCTGGAGAAAAACTCCGCCAAACTTGCCGCCAACTTCGAGGACTCCCGAAACCAACGTGGTCTTTACTTTCCGCGGCGTGCGCATCGTACGACAACGGTATGCTCCCAGGAGCCACCACGAATTCGCGGTAAAGGCCAAGACGAATGTTCGCAGAGTCGAGTTAAGATGGACAGACCAAAGACGGGTCGCAGCGCCAGATGGGGCGCGGCCTGTGCTCCGTGTGCGGCAGCAAAGACACGCTGCATTCGCACCCAGTCTTCGGGGTCACAACAATGTGATCGATGCCGAAGTTTGGAGAAAGACTGCGTGGGTCAAACTTCTGGACCAAGGAAGAAGAGACAGCCCAGGCCCTCGTAAGTCCATGTTCATGCCTCTTATACTCTTTGCGCATCAACACCTTGCGATAGCGTGGGGTGAGCATGAGCTCTGCCTCTAGGGAATTCATTGCCCGTACCAATGCCCTTATTACTACCCGATTTTCTTCGTCAGGGTTCAACTGATATTCAATCGTTAAATTGCTTTAAACTCATCCACGTTGGATCCACTGTTGACTCTGCCTGACCAGTGCCAGTTTTGACACGAGAATGGCTCTGCAGGAAGAGGGACTCAATAATGTGATTTACTCATCGAAGACTCCAGGAGGGGAAAGCTCAACTATACATGGCAGTTCATCCAATGGTAGTCTGGATTACCTCGCAAACAACCATTCGGCATCATCGGTTAGCACCGAACCCCAAGCTCAAGTCACTCTAAGCCAGGACGAAACTGCTCTGAACACCCCAGCGCATGACTTTACCTCTAGCGCACCCACAGGTCTAACATGCACCTGCATTGCAACAGTAGACATGGAAGATCTTGTCCCCGTGGAGTCTGACGAGACTTTGTTGTCCATCTACAGGAATCAGCTGTCTAGTCCGTTGCCTTTTGTCATTATTCCAGCCGGCACAACGCCAAGACAACTGCAGGCAACTCGTCCATTTCTCATGAAGGTAATCAGAATGGTAGCTTCCGTCCGCCATCTTCGATTGGTGAGGGGACAAAGCCGCGCCGTTATGGAACATATCTCTAATGCCATACTCATGAGATCTGAGCGCTCGTTGGATCTCCTCCAAGGCATTCTGGTTTTCCTAGGATCCTACCACTACCATTGCATGGCTCATGCGCAGTTCAACAATCTGATCCGCCTAGCAGTCAGCTTGGTAGAAGATTTAGATTTGAGTACATGCCCCAAGTCTCAACAGAGGAGTCAGCTACCTTTCGCACGTGCCGAGGAGCCCGTGTCCAGAACGAACGAAGAGAAGAGGGCGCTACTTGGCGTCTGGTATATGAGCTCAAAGTGAGTCTCGCAACGCCTGAATGGAGCTTCATAAAAGACAAAATTAACTCGATAGCAGCGCTGGCCTTGTAGTGGAACAGTTAGCATTCACAAGATATACCAAATATATGGACCAATGCCTCAAAGATCTTGACGATGCTAGAGAATACAAGACAGACCAACTTGCCATACAGTTGGTCCACATCCAGCAACTCACCGAGAAAATCTTCCACTTCCACAGTAGTGATTCGCCGGTGAACGAACAGCTAGGTTCGCCCGAACCTTCAACAATGGCGCGTCTAGAGGCATTCCGAGTTGAGCTAGACAGCCTCCGGAACGCACTACCCCCAAATCTTGAATCCGATTGTATGATTCCCCAAATATTTGACAATGTCGCCGCCAGTGCTTCGCTAACCCAGTCTGAGAGCCCAGACTTTCTATCTTGCTATCACAATAGTGCATACCTCCGGATCTTTGAGCCTCTACTAGTAGGTTCACACCTACCAGATGCCGAATCTCAATCCTTCGCCTCGCTCTCGCTTTCAGGCGTGCCGATATCTGATGTCTTCTCACATTTCACTGCCGCACTCAAGGCCTGGCTCGAGAATTGGCTTGCTATCCCGGTCTGCTCCTACTTCTACATGCCTCAGCCCGCCTACGTCCAATTGGTCCATGGCGCCATGATGCTCTCTCGATGGGTGAGAGTAGCCGGGCCCAGCGCGGTCAAGCTTTCCAGTGCCGGCACGGCCGTGTCACAGAAAGAATTCAAGGTTCCCCGCCAACCTACGCCTGCTCTCAGCGGCGTGCCTTCATGTCCAGATCTGAGCTTGCCGGGACCTCTTGCCTCACTATCCACCCAAGTCGTTTCCGCCCAGATACTCAACACGCTCAGGGCCAAGGTCACAGCGCAACCCAATCTTCAGGTTGATATCCTCGGCATCTTAGACACCATGGGAGCTCGTTTTGAGGCCGCAAAGAAGGAGATGGCCGCGGCGCAGGGGGTGGATTGGGAGAATGATACATGGGACTTTGCTGCAGAACATTTGAAGATGAAGAAGGCTAGGGTCGAGAAATGGTGTGAGATGGTCGCCATGGCGGCAGGCGAGGGGGGAAGCCGGCTGACCGATACCCATGACAGCGTTTACGAAGGGAGCAGAGAGGCCATAAATGTGTTGGCAGGGCGGAGCGTCGACGATTTCGGATGGGCAACATCAGGCTATGATTGGGACAACATGCAGTGGGAGAGTGCTATGTTTGATGAGATCTTGCAGGACATTCACACCGGAGCTGTCTTCAAGCCCATCGATTAGAACACTGGCATGCTGGTCGATTTGTGATTTGTGAGCAGACCAAACATAGAAGTTTAACGGTTAGAATTTGAGGTCTCCATCGAGCTTCCGGACTTCTCAGCAACAAGGGCCTTGGGCACTCACTTGTATATTCTGGCACCGGTTTAAGCACACGTGGATGAAAGTGAGTAATGCTATCTCTGTGCTTAATGTGAGATGGCCCATTCCAGGGCGCTTTACGGGTAGCTAAGTTGCTGGTCTCAGTGCTTCGGTCAACGCCTAACGCCCGGAATTGTGCATGTGTAAGTAAAAACTACAATACTCCCCTAGAAAGATTCCCCTAGCGCTACCCTCTTGGCTAGGGTGGGAATACTAAGAAAACGGCCAATTCTAAGCTCTCTGCTTCCGTATAACTCGCAATACTCTTAGAACCCCTGCTATACTAGATCTAGGCTACTTTCTAGTATATATACTACCTCGTTATTAAGAAGAAGAAAAGTTAGCTTAAGTATACTTTCTTATGTTAACGTGTTAAGATCCTTAATCTATACTTAAAAGTGGTTCGCTTGAAAAGTCCTCGCGATTAAGTAGAAACGTACGTAAAGGCTTAAATTAGTTCTTAAATATAAACAAGGTAAGCGCGACTTTAGACGAAGGTACTAGTCTATAGAGCCAGTACTAAGAAGTAACTTAGATTAAATACGAATAACTATAGGAGTTTATTATAGAGGTTGTTACTTACTAAGCCTTAGACCGAGTTGTTACGGGTCGTCTACTTACTGAGCCTAACAATGCAAGGGCCCTAATACCTACTCTTACCTCTTCCTCTTATTATGATCGTTCACTACCGCTACCAGACATCTCCTATCTTTGCTCCCACTGCTTTCGCCTCGGAAAGTCCTGAGATTTCCGTTTGTTCCTACTAGGCGGAATGGTCTTCACTACTCTCTTGAGTGCGTAAGCATGCTCCTCTGAGCCGTATACTGCATCTTCTTTCCCACTTGTAAGTGTTGCACGCTTCTCCTTGTTACCCAACGACCACCGAGCCACGCTCTTTTCGTCTCCTGACGCAGCCATCCGGTTCGAACAGAGTTCTTTCTCGGGGCTAAAAGCCATATCTTCCAAAATAATCCCCGGGGCAATCAGAGCGTTGAGTTTGCGATGATGTGACACGATCTTTTTATAGCGTATATTCCAGACACACGGCGGATTCAGAGTCGATCGTTCCTTGGCGAATGTCGTTTCAACGCCCAGGGTGGGGAGAGCAAGCAACTCTTCTTCGCCAGCAGAAGAGACGAGGAAGAGAGCAGGAAGGTTCCGACGCAATGAAGCGGGTTTGATCAGGTTGAGGGATTTAACAATGTTGTGGTACGGATCGCAGTACATCGGATCGTTGCCTTTCTTCCTAGGGGAGAGCGTGCGCAATTCCTCGTCTTTTAGAAAACGGAGCACGACGATATGATCTTGCGTAAGGTTCTTGACCTGGACCCACCAGCGATCGAACAATTGCCATTCTGGTAGCGAAGCACATGGGGTCGGAACCAAAGGAAGAGTGGCCGGGGTCGGCGGGTATTCGAGGCGTAGGCCAGACCGACCTAGTTCATGGCTTTCTGGGGGCTGGCGCGAGATGAGCCAATCCATGGGGTTTGCCTTCCCATTGATCGATTTGGGCAAGGTGGGGGGATTGGGCTCATTCCATTTCCTCCAGAAGAGCCCGAAGGCACAAACACTGGCTGTCGGGTTGGTAGCAATGGGGACGTTGTCAGAGTCGTTCGTTAGTTCTGGCCATACTGCGGATACTATACCAGACAGCTTGCCGATTGGCGTGTTCTCGCGAAAGTCGACGAAACTCGCGACTCGAACAAGAAGCATGTAAGCGGTATTCCGTGCTTCATCTAGGTCCTTTTCAGAAAGTATGGGCCGGCCGAGGAGTGCGGGCGCGGGTGGAAATCGCACGCTGAGCGAGCCCGTTTGTACGTCAAGTTTGTAGATGACATCGCGCATTCCAAGCAATCTCTCGACGTTTCTTTTGTGATAGTCCACTCTTTCCTTCATTTGGTCTCCGAGGGTAAGGAGAGATCCAAAGGATAGGGCTGTCGGGAGCTGATTCTCTCTGAATACACGGCGAATGGAATTGCGCAGTGTCAGCGTGTGATCCTGGTTCGACTTGTCCTCAGCCCAAGGAATATAGTGCTTCTCGCAGGTCGCGATCAATCGGTCCTTTCGGAAGCCAAGCAAAGGCCGTAATATCTGTATGCCTCCTCGCTCGACCTGCATTGGCAGAGTCTCGTCCGTTCGCATCATACCACTGTGATACACCCCATGTATCCCGTAGCATTCAGGTATCCACTCGGCGGCTTGCATTCCCTGTAATCCTGATCTCCACCGCATGTTCATGAGTCGCATGAGGACTGTCTCGGCCTGGTCGTCAGCATGATGAGCCACCAACAGCTCCCCAATCTTATGCTCTTTGCAAGCTTGGCCAAGGGCTTGGTAGCGCAGTCTGCGGGCGTCGCTTTCGAAGCGGCGGGAAGAGCCGTCGTATGGATTGTTAGAATCCGGCCATGTGAGGGGAATGATGGTTGCGGGAATGTCCACTATACATATGTGTTGTTAGGATCGCGCTCGTCAACCGAGATGGGAAGAGTACGAACGCTTCCAGCGCAACTGCTGCTGCACCCACTCCGCTTCATCCGTGGACTCCGGCCGCGCCTTGTGGTCGATAATGAAGGCATGGCAGGTAGGTAGTCTTCTATCTTTCGCAATCGCTTTGGCGTATAGGGTTGCAAGGGCCATGGAATCAACTCCACCGCTAATCGCAAGACCTATGTACGTTAGATCGCTCCCTTCCCCTTGCTCGAATGTCCATTTGAAGCGAGAAGCGAGAAACTCACCAATCGTGGGCAGTACATGTCGCATCGGTCCGGACCGCGAGTATGCATGATCCAGTGCTTTCGTGAATTCTACCTGGGAGACCGGCTCGGTAGCGCTGCCGCTTTGCCATCTCCTCTTTATATGCTGGGCCGCGAACGTGGAGGAACAGGTCCTTAACCGGAGGGCATTACTTCTCCACATAAAAAGGTCCGTCGCATTGGCTGGTGCAGAGATCTCGAGAAGAAGACGGGCGAAAGGAAAGCGTGAGAGACAGAGAGGAATAAGGTATAATTCGCCTGTGAGGATAATCAAGACGCGTCGGCGAGTGTTCCGAGGCGGAAGTCGGAGCTGGAACTTTCCTCACCGATGCCAAGACTAATCAGATCTCCTTGTTCACGCAAGTTTGACTGTTGAGTTGAGATAGCAGTTGTTTGCAAGTGGTGTATGATTTTCACACGATATAACGATCAATGGACACGTCCAACACGTCGTCAGAGATGCGTCAGAGACATGATCGTATAGGTATTGATAGGTTTAAGGCCCCTCCAGCAAGTAAATAAAAAAGTGTCCCGCTATAGAAAGATTTGCCAAACAGTCCTCCCGCCGAGAATCTGCTTTCAGTTTCCCATGTCGTCTTGTGACATGAAAGCTGTCATCCCCAAAAGATGCGTCCCAAGTTCCGAGGTAGCAGCAACGCTTCCAAAAGGTGCCGCACAGACCACCTCTGTTCTGGAATTTTAACCAAAACCACCAGGAAACAATCTTCCGACATCACCATCCAGCACTCCATCCCAAGTCACATCTCCGATTTCGTACATCCCACATCCTCTACACACCCCATTCTCCACTTAACTACCCTTACAACCGCCATCATGGTAAGCCCCCCACCCATCTCCTTTCCTCAATTAATGCATATTCTATTGCTGCGTAACCCCAAACTGCCCCTAACACATTTGAACAGTCCGCCATCAAATCCATCCGCAGCATCGTCCCCCTCCTCGACCGCATCCTTGTCCAGCGTATCAAGCCCGAGGCTAAAACCGCGACGGGTCTCTTCCTCCCGGACAGCGCCGTCAAGGAGCTCAACGAGGCTAAGGTGTTGGCTGTGGGACCTGGCGCTGTGGATAAGGAGGGCAAGAGGGTTGTGCCGAGTGTGCAGCCCGGTGACAAGGTGTTGATTCCGCAGGTACGTATGTGTTCGCGGTGGGATGAAGGGGTGGCAGGAATCGTGTTGTGGGCGCATGGCGCTGTAAGATTGGGATATGGCACGATGGGGATGAGGATGGAAATGCATAAAGGCGCGAGATGGAGATAAACATATTGCTAACAATCATACAGTATGGCGGCTCCCCCCTCAAGGTCGGCGAGGAAGAGTACTCGCTATTCCGCGACCACGAGTACGTCCACACCTCACTCTCGCTCCAACATCCCTCCTCATCACTAACCACCCCCAGGCTCCTAGCCAAGATCAACGAGTAAATGCGACCCTACACAAACCACGCACGACCCATCCTGTATCTCTACTGTACCACCAACACCACGCCTATACCAACGAAAGGAAACCTCCGATAAACGGCAGCGTCAGCATACTTCGCCGGCGTTAACAATTGGCATGTTTTGTATATTTTGGAAAGCGTATAGCTAGCTTGTTTCGGCCTCTTTCCAATGCGTGTAGTGATAACTATCAAGACGAAGGGAAATGAACCAGGAGAATTAATAGAAAATCTCTGCTCTGTTGAACACCTTCAGATCTACAAACTGGGAATGCGTCCTGCTGGATCCTGGTTCCAAAAAGACAAGATACCCTTCTGACTGACATGGGCACCGCCCCATCTAGTAAATCCCAGGAGTCATCCTACTTACCCCAAGGCACATGCTCACAGCACTTCCTCATCGAAACCGCATAGGGCTTACCATCCAGAATTACCACCCTGACCCCACTGCCTTCCGCTTCCCTCGGCAGGTTGCTGATCATATCCGCCATACCCACTGTATCCTCCTTGCTGTTGCTCTGGCTGCTGTTGGTACCCACTAGCTCCCGCACCAGCACCATAGTTCTCGTACCCCTGCTGATACGCCGTAGGTACTGAGTACGCTGGCTCCGCGCCATGGCCACCCGTATACTGTCCTTGTCCCCATGATTCTGCAGGTGCTGGCGCATTATACTCCGGCGCCTGGTCGCTATAGCCACCGCCCGCATACGACGACTGGTACGGCTGGAAAGAGCCCCAGTCATGCGATGGTTGTGGGGAGTGAGATGGCTGGTACGGAGCGCCGCCGGTATTGGAGTGAGAAGATATAGGGCGATTCAAATCGTCGCCGCCATCACGAGAGCTGCTAAAGAGGTTCATGCCGCCGAATTTCGTGCCCAGACCGCCAGGGAGGTTGCCTGCGAGACTACCAAGGAGACCACCGCCTCCAGAATGTGATTGTTGTTGTCCTCCTCCACCAGAGTGACCTCCAGAGTGGCCATCAGAGGCGCCGTGACCGCCGTGACCGCCGTGACCGCCGTGACCGCCGTGACCGCCGTGACCACCGTGACCACCGCCAACGAAAGAGCCCACGCCTGCAGCACCGTGCCCGCCACCATGCGAGTGGTCGTTCTCACCGAGATGGTTCTTACCCGCTCGGACCGAGTCTGAGCCAAGAATTTCATTGAGGTTCTGACCGCGGTAGTTATGCGCCCACTTTTCGACAACGTTAAACATGTTTCGATGCACCTCGTTGTTATTATTGCGGAACGCCGGGTGGTGAAAGACTGTCATGCAGTCGTTCAGAACCTGGTCCACGGGAACGTCTGGGTGATCCCACGCGTAAATTACACGCGGTGCGACGTATTGGAGTATGACGACGGCGATTTGGCCAGCGGGTTGATTGAGGATGTTGGAGAAGTGGTCCTTGGAAAGCATGCTGTGAGTAGGGTCGGTGGACTGAGGGTTCGTCCAGACCTCGAATTGATGCTTTGCTGCCGATTCCAGAACGGAAGACGAGCCCTGCTTGAGTGACGAAGATGCCGAGTTGATGATGGGCATGATGAAAGGAGCAAGGAGCGAGAAGACGAACAGAGTAACGCGTTCGGTGATGGTCTCAATAAGCTTCTCCAAACCAGGGATCTTGGACACAATTGCAGAAATGCTCCTCACAACCTTGTCACGGAACTCGAGGATGGGGTAAATTTTAGGTACGATGGTTGCAGGATCTGTGTTTGTCCCTGGTATATTTGGACCCGGTGGGCCGCCGACGGATCCAGGGGGCGCATCGAAAGTCGGTGGTGGACCTTGGTGATGCTGAGGTTGTTGGTGTTGGCCCGCGCCTGCTCTCGAGCTGCTGTAGTCATCGTACCCTCCACTGCGGTGACCATGTCCCGAATTAGAGGCAGCCTGGGCGTCTGATGCCGCTTGGAGAGATTGAGCTTCCTGGATCAGCCCGCCAGTGCCCGGAACCTTGCCGAGCACATCGATCAGGGCAGAACAGGAGTTGGATCCTCCACTACCCCCTCCTTTCGTATTACTGCCGACGGCGTTCGACAGCTTGGCGTTCATCTGGGCGAGTTCAGACTCATCAACCTGAGTCTGTGTAAAGTGATCCGTCGCTTCTCCTAGTACCGAGTGAAAGAAATCCACACCCCCGAAAGTTCCTGTGACAAGAGGAAAAACGTGTTTTCCGCGGACGTTGATCTGCGTTTGAACACCGGTATGCGGGAACACATTGTGATATCCAAGTTCTCGGAGGACAAGTTCGGTGTAGTTGGTGTGCGCACCAAAGTCCTCAAGACAGTGAAGACCCTGTCCAAGGCATCGGAGTGCTTCTGAAAGGTTCTCATCCTTTCCTCGCTCGCCGGATGGTCCATGGGTATACATGCGGCCGTAATGGATTGCCCGAGAAAATGAAAACTTGACGTAGCCTGCGGAGGTCGCCCAAGGCCCTCGCTCATTCGAGATGTAGTTCTTCATCCCTAAACATAGTCAGCTCACAGCCCGTGGTACTGAAAACGACAGACTGCCTACCGGTTTCCGGATCAATGGCCAATTCAGCGTCTGTGACCAGTCCTCGTAAACGTGGATCATACTTCCGGGCATCCTCGTTATCGGCATAGTCTTTCTGTGCGGACGTGAGTGTTTGAGAACCTGTAGCGCCACTATGTTAATCTTACTGGGTTATCTGCCGAATGGTTAGCGAGTGCAAGATCCATCGTACCGCGGCGCAACATACCAATATGCTCCTCTGGCCTGTAAACACCAAGGCGATCGGCAGTAACCTCGAACTCGCCGGTAGCATATCCAAACGACATGAACGATAAGACCCAAACGAGAATGCGTATCGTTTCGCCCTTGGCACACATTAATATCCGGATAGCGGCACTCAAGCAGCCAGACTCACTTGAACCTTGCTCAAAGTGGCAACATCGACAGCCTAGTCAACCTTCTCAGCACGGCCCGTGACGAAGTTTTCGGGTAATTCCCCACCTGTGAGTAATCTCGAAGCCAGTTGCCAAAATACACGCGCTGCTCATTGTTAACTCTACCATTACTCGCAAACTGCAGGGAACGTACCTTGATCATCGCAGACTTCCATTTGTGTCCTTTCAGACAGGCGACCGTCGCCAGCATATCCTCGATGTCTCCATGGCGCCAATTTTTGCCCTCGACGGCGGAGATGGATGCAATGTTGCCAGCGCCAAAGGCGTCAGCTTTGCCCGGCAATAGCACCAACAGGGCGATGGCGATGAGTAGGACGTGGTTCGTCGAAAGCCCCATGTTTGCAATGAGGAGTGTATTTGGGACGGAGCGTAGGGTCGAAGGGAGAGAGATTAAGAAGCAGAAACGCTACCCTAGCAAAGATTGGTGTCACTCCATCGCGCCTGTGTCAGCAGCGGAAGCAAATGTAGCGCGGGGCAGGAATGACGTCAAAGCCGTTGGTCCTCACCCTACGACCCCTTCAATGCAGCCCTAGCCTACCATTCATCACATCCGATCTCTTCCTAGCATGTGTACACCATTGCAACGTGCAGCATGTGCCCGTTTGAGGTGTACCCACGAGGCTTCAGGCCCGGGGCTTTGCTGGTTGCATAGCCACATGCCCCGCCTTGATGCCGTAGAGGAGGGCACTAGTTCAGCTGAACTCGGGCCATGCAGCTACCCCTACCCCTACCTGCTTACCACCCAAACAGGCCAACACCATGTAATGCCGTGATTACACAGTTGTGGCTGTGCTGCGCCGACGACCCCACCTCATTTCTTTCTGGATTGAGCTCCACACTACGCTTCCTCCCCTGTCACCAAGTGACTCTCACCCCGACCTGTGGTCGAGAAGTAGCCGTTGTGAAGCTCCTAAGACATGGAGCGAAGGTTGAGTGGACAACGCTGGAGAAGAAGCAGACCGCCCTACACTTTGCGACAAGGCATGGTATGAAAAAAGTGACGGAACAGCTCTGTAAAGAGAACGTAGACGTCAACGCGATGGATGCCAAGGTTGGGGTTCGCTGCATGATGCACGCCTTAGCATACTCCCATGTGTTACGACTGCTAATCAGATTAGGCACGTGCAACCGGAACGCCTGCGACCGTCTCTGCTCTTCTAGACGCAGGTGCCTACATTGAACAACCCCTCTCGAATGGCGACCGCCCCCACACGTGGCACTTATCAACGAAAACGAAAAAGCTCCTACTCGAACAAGTCGCTGATATCTACGCCTTCGCCTCTCGAAACAGGTCTCCGCTTCACATAGTAGCCGGTCACAACCTCCCTCGCGCCACCGAGGAGCTTCTCCGACGCGGTCACGCCGCCCAGATTGACCACATCGACGGATCAACCAGGACTCCACTCTGCTGCTGCGGGCATGTCGACATTGTAGAGCTGCTTATCGAACACGGTGCCATTGTGCACTATGCTGACAAAGATGGCTGGACGCTGCTACACCAGGCTGTGCACAATGGTGAGCAAGAAGTTGCGCTCGCATTTTTGAAGCGGGAGCGAAATTGGACGATCCGACGCGTGACGATGAGTTGACTGTGATTGAGCTGGTGGCAGTTTTGGAGGAGTGGGGTAGTAGGGCGAAGGGGAGAGGTGGGGTAGATGTGAGGTCGTTGAGGAGGACTGCGGAGCGCAGGAACCAACATTCAATTGAGAGGGAGAGGAGGTATATGGCGAGCAAGCGGGCCGAGGCGGAGGGGTGGCGGAGGGTGGAAGAGGAGGAGATGAGGGTTGAGGAGGAACGCGATGACTTGGAGCGGAAGAGGGAGGAGAAGGAGCTTGAGGGGTTGGATGGTAAGTTTGAACTTGTGGAAGCGGAGAAATGAGGGCAAGTGGGTTTGCTTCTTCTTGATTGAAGGATTGGGAGTTTTTGGCGCTCGGGTGTGGAAGTGCCGGGAGCCTTTCATATCCTCTGTGAAACCTACATGATACATAATATCGATGAGATTCCATCCCAATGTTTCTCATCTCCCGTCGAATGTGTCAATCGGAACTGAGTAACAGTATCTTGCACTTCCTAGTGTAACCTGGGGTCGAAAGAGATATCGTGAGACGGGTGATCGGAGGGTTGGACGGAAAGCAAAAGATGACAAATCATACTTTTATTGTAGTGCGGTATTGCTCCATGACACTATATTCTGACATCAACTGACTTGATACGTGTCCACGAAGGAAACGCCCGCTCAAGGCTGTGGCTCCTGCGTTGACCATCCTTCAACCCTCATCATTGCTCCAATTCCCTCTATCTCGGAGCCAGATTCCAAGCAAGCTCCATCATCATCATGCCTCCGAAACTCATCTTCGGCACCGCCACTTTCGGAATGGACGGCTCGTCGTTTGCAGATGCGGCATCAGTGCGTCAATTACTCACAAAGCTGCAGGCTCTCAACATATCCCACCTAGACACCGCAGCGCGATACCCACCGCTGAACCCGGGGCGATCCGAAGAACTTATCGGCGGCGCGATAGACATGGGTAAAGATTTGGGTTTTGAGGTGGATACGAAGTTGTATACGGATACAAAGACAGATGGTGGCGGGGACTTGGAGAGGGAGAGGATGGAGAGGAGTGTTGAGGAGAGTTTGAGGAGGTTGGGACGTCGTGGTGTAAGCCTGGTCGATGCTTCTTTCTGCCCTACTGGAGCGGGGCCGACAAACCGTATGATGTGGAATTGATTTTAACGGAGAAGCTAGGTCACTGTATTGTATGCGCATCGAGCGGATCCAGCGACGCCTTTGGAAGAGCAGATTCGGAACTTTAATGAGGAGATTAAATTGGGTCGGTGCAAAGCTGTATGATCCGACCCTGTCTTATCAGATACGCTGTGTTGTGAGCGAGCAAGGCACTAATTAACCTGTGTATCGTAGTGGGGCGTGTCTAATATGCTGCCCGCAGTCCTAGAAGAGATGCTCCATATTTGCGAAGAGAAGGGATTGCAGAAGCCGAGCTGTTATCAAGGAGACTACAATCTCATCACGCGAGGAATGGAGACGAAACTGCTTCCTATTCTACGTGCTCACAGTATGACATTCTACGGCTTCCGGTACGTCTGCGGTAGCCTGATAACCGCCAGGTTTGACGATGCTAACGCGACCACCAGGCCCTTGGCCGCTGGTTTCCTAACGGGCAAATTGACCAACAACCAAACGACAGGAACCCGCTTCGACCCTTCCAACCCGCTCAGCACGCCAATGAAATCCCTTTACGGCGCCGACGAATTGCACGTTGGGATGAAGAAGTTCGTTGTTGCTGTCAAGGAGCACGGGTTGTCGCCTGCCGAAGTAGCAATAAGGTGGTTGGCGCATCATTCGGCGCTGAGAGAGGATGATGGGATTATCTTGGGGGCGAGTCGGGTCGAGCAGATTGTTGAGACGGTGGGATTTGTGGGGAAGGGGCTGTTGGGCAAGGAGCTACTGGGTGCTGCTGAGGAGCTTTGGGAGGTGGTCAGAGGGGTGAGGGGCGATGTGATATGATGGCAAGGAAAACCTAGTCTTGCTTGAGATGGCCGAAGCTCTTCTCGTGGGAAGGGCGGGGAGATCGTGGCGCATTTCGGAAGCTCGATCTCACGATACTCGATATGCCGAAATAAATCATTGGCGATGGCGGGTACTGGTTGTCATGAAACACGCCAACGAGGGAGTTCAGGACCCCTTGACCACTGGCGACATGCTTGTGCATGTAGGGAAGCGAAGCGGGAAGGAAGATCCATGGTGTTGATCGAGGTGCGCGTGCGCGTGCGTGTAGCTGCCTTGTTTGCAGTTGCCGCTAGAGTGGTAAGATTGGGCAAGTAAGCTAACAGAGCGCGACGATAGCTGATGGTCTAAAAGAGGCGCCGACATAGTATCCATGTGTCGGCATTGAGAAGAAGGAAAAAAGTGCCATTGTGATGTGGTCGCCCGGCTCGATTGGACCGGAACGGTATGGCACTCTTCCATCAAAGGAAGGCACGCCCGTTTCCCGCTCCCCGCATGCTCTTTCCTTTTTGAAGAGGCGAATTGGGTGAGCTTAATTCAACCACACCAGCATCATTCCTGGGCTCAATTCAACCATACCAGGCACCATTACCGGGGAGGCTTCTGCGGCGGAGCTGGTGTTTCATCGTCGCGATTCAGCGAGGAGGGCACAGGTGGATGTTCGCGGCGATGGGATGGTCCCAAGGAAGAAGTGGAAGCTGCACGGTACATTGGGCCGAACGGCGTGGTCTACTCCAGATTGGCTGCTAGGAGTCGGAATGAAGGAATTGGTTGACGTCTCAGATGACCCAAGGCCGCTGATGCTAACATGGCGAGCAGAACCAACGTCGTCTGGACCCATGGATTGGCACAGGTCCTGCCGCGAATTTCCAACCCTCGACCCTTTTTTTCGATGCAGTCTCTGCTGATGCAGTTTCTGCTTCGGCAGTCGACAGCTTGCTTGACGCGCAGCCGCAAAGACAGCATCGAAGGGGAAGGTTCGGTGGACATGGTGAAGCCATGTGGCTTGCATCTTTGCGTCCTGGGCCTTGCGCAATGCTCTTTGCAACGGCTCGGCACGGGGACCCTGGTAAGTCTACTTGCAGGAAGGCGTGTCGCGATGACAAGACGAAGAAAGTCAAAAGGACATCTGGCGGACGGGCGCGTCAGAGGTAGATTGCGGCTGGGGCCACGGGAATTTTGTTATTTTATGCCCTGAGAATAATGAAACGGCAGCAGCAACTAATGAATGCAAGCACAAGTTCCGACTCAGAAAAGGGTCTGCTCGCGCCGCGCCGCGCCGCGTCAGAGTGTTGGGACGGTTATTTTTTCTTCCTTTCTGGCGATCTAGGGTCTTGTGGCGGTGTGTGCCGTGGAAGGAGATTGGCTGGGTACTTTGATACGGGAAGGTCTGCTTTGATGCCAGGATCTTTTGGCAAGGTGCCGTGCGAAGCGCGACGGGACAGGCTCATGCTGTGATGCTGCACTGATTTGGCGTCGAGGACGAGACGACAGAGGTGCAGTTGGCGAGGACATGTGACACACGGTGGCAGGCCGGATCCACGGTTCTGGAGTTTGGATTGCTCGAGTGTCCACTGTCGCCCAGCGCCCCTTTTCACGTGAGCGCGAGTCGTCGACGTTCTAAGCGGGGACGGCGGGTGTGGATCGGCCAGGGCCTTTCTCATCACACCACCCATGCTGATCCTGGGTGCACGCCTCCATCGGGAACTCCCTCCTCTCGCACACCTTGCCTGGCCATCAGCAGCGGACGACAGCTGCGGCACCCGGCACGGCATGCTGTCGTTCCAGGGCTTGCTCCAGGGCTTGCGCCTGCGCCTGCGCCTGCGCCTGCGACTGCGACTGCGACTGCGACTGCGCAAGTATGCTCGGTAATGAAGCCAAACGCTACGCTACCGATGCACACCCACTAGCCGACCCTCGTGATAGCCTGAGGGCGTTGGGCGCAAGGGTCTGGCTGCAAACGGCGATCAGCGAGACGCCTTGCTCGATGCGTCTGGCGGGCGCTTGGGCCGCCTGGCATGGATGCTGCTATGGATGCATGCGATGCTCATTGCTCAGCAGGCTGGAGTGGAGTTGTGCAGAGGCTGGCTCGTGGTGGGGATAAATGCGCTGGTGTTGTACCTATGGACCTACTCGCTGCCCGCCGCCAGTCACGCTGGGGTGCAGAGTCTGCCGTGTGCAACGGCTATCAGCGCCCAGGCAGAGGCCGGCGCGCGGCAGAGGCAGAGGCTGCTGTTTGGCCTGTCTCGTGAGGACCGGTCCGTCGAGAGCAGCTTGCGGGCGAGGGGCACATGCAGTCATGCGACCTGGTGCAAAGACAGCCAGCCCATGGCACCATCCGCCTCGCCATGTTTCGCCCTCTCCCACACCACAGGTGCACCCGCAAGGCCCGGCAGTCGAGTCGCGCACCGTGGACGGCGCGCACGCCAGCACGCCAGCACGCCCGCAGGCCAGCACAGTACAGTACAAGTACAGTACAAGCACAGCAAGCGGGTCCGCCGCGGCTGCTGCTCGGCGGACGTGCTGCGAGACCAATTTCCATCATCCCTGCACCCACGCCCCTGGCAACCACCCGCCACCTTAAAGCTCCAGCAGCCCTTGGCTGTCGCTCGCCTTCCTTTGTCCTTCCACACACACACTTCTGCTCGTACTCTCATCCAGTCGAGCCTGCCTCTGCCGAACCTCTTCCCCCGGCACCGTGCCTTCTTCTTCCAGTACGCCTTTGTAATTCACACCGCGAGCTTGCTCCCTGTCGCCTCACCACCCTTCCCACCCGCAACACACACACGCCGCAAACATGTCCGCCGCTGTTGAACAGAAGCCTCTTGTAGCCCCAGAGGCCAGCGCCGTCGAGCCCCTCGTGGCTCCGGTCGAGCCCGTGGCACCCGTTGCCCCCGTGACCGACGACAAACCCCTCGAGCAGCCACTGGAGGCTGTTGAGCCCAAGGCCAACGACACTCCCAAGGTGGTCGACGACACCACCGCTCCCGCCCCCGTCGAGGAGAAGAAGGAGGAAAAGCCCGTGGAGCCCATCTACAGTGGCGCTCTCGGCTACAAGGCCCCCGGCCTGAAGAAGTAGGTTCGCTCCGACACGTGCCAGATGCTCTCTCTAACAACGTCCAGCGTCTTCCGCTACTCGAAGAAGTACTTCTGGTTCGGCGAGGAGACTGCCGTCCCAACATCCAGCCTCACCCAGTACCTGCGTGGCGAGAAGGCTGAGGTCGCCAACCCCACGGCTGCCTGGTCGAGCGTCACCGGAAAGGGCCTCCTGTTCTTCGTCAAGCACGCCGACCAGAAGGAGACCCCTGCCGGTGTCCTGAACTTGGTATGCACGGACCTGCAAAAATCCACACCCGAATGTTGCCAACTAACTCTCCCAGGCCGATGCGACTGAAGTCAGCAAAGATGGCACCATTGCCTTCCACTTCAAGCTGCACGGTGGCAAGCACTCGTTCGAAGCCCAAAACCTGCTCGAGCGCAACGGCTGGTTCGTCGCCTTTGAGAAGGCCATCGAGGAGGCCAAGGCTTCCAAGGAGACCATCGTCTCAAGCGAGAGCTACAAGGAGGAGCTGGAGAAGCTACGTGAGTCTCACTTTTTCTTCTTATGCATGACGCGTCGCGTCGAGAAACAAATCTTGCATTCGCTTGTTCCCGCCGCGCAGCCGCACTGACACCATGTTAAGGCAAGCCCGCTGCGCTAGTCGCCCCCGCTACTGGCTCCACCCCCAAGAAGAGTACCGAGGTCGCGCCTAAGAAGAGCACCGAGGTCACTCTCAAGCCCACCGAGGGCGAGGCTGCGGTTACTCCCGCTGCTCCCGTTGACGAGACGACCCCGGCCCGCGCTGGATCTTCCTCTAGCAGCTCCTCCGACGAGGACAAGAAGAAGAAGAAGGCTGCAAAGAGCAAGAGCCGCTCCGCTTCCCGCGGAAAGCGTTCCTCCATCTTCGGCACCTTCCTCGGCAAGAAGGAGAAGGCTGAGGAGAAGGTCGAAGAGAAGAAGGCCGAGAAGGAGGAGAAGAAGGCTGAAAAGGCCGAGGAAAAGGAGGAGAAGAAGGCCGAGGAGGAGACTCCCGTCGTTGTTGGCGAGTGTAAGTTCTTCCTTCACTCAACCTCCCATGGATTCATCTGACATGTCTAGCCTCTGCCGTCGCTCCTGTTATCGCCGCCCCCGTGATCACCGAGCAGGCTCCCAAGCCCATCGAGGAGACGACTCCCGCCATTGCCCCCGTCGAGGAGAAGAAGGTTGAGGAGAAGCCTAAGCCTACCAAGCGCGGGTCCATCTTCGGCAACTTCGTCGAGAAGCTCAAGAGCCCGACACACGAGAAGAAGGAGGCCGACCTTGTGCCTGCCCCGAAGGAGGACAAGGTGTCCGCCGAGGCCCCTAAGCTTGACGAGCTGCCCAAGAGCGATGACACTCCCGTCGTCGCTCCTGTCGAGCCCCTCGTCCCGGTCACCGACGCAGCCACCGATGCGCCCAAGACCGAGGAAGTGAAGCCGGTCGAGGTCAAGACCCCCACTACACCCGCGAAGGAGAAGCAGCACTTCTCGTTCGGCAAGTTCCTCGGCGGCAACAAGGAGAAGGTCAAGTCGCCTGCTACCGAGAAGGCTCCTGAGGTGGCCAAGACTGAGGAGGCCCCGAAGCTTGAGGAGACTGCTACTGTTGCTCCCATTACTCCCATTGAGCCCATCACCCCGGTGGCGCCCATTGCCGAGACCCCTGCAGAGGTCAAGGAGGAGAAGAAGGAGGAGGCTGTCACCGAGGCCACCACCACCTCCGCCACTCCCACCACCAAGAAGCGTGGTTCCATCTTCGGCGCCCTCGGTGGCTCTGTCAAGAAGGAGAAGGATGGCGAGGAGAAGCCCCAGGGTCTGAAGGGCCTCTTCCGCGCAGCCAGCAAGGCCGGCAAGCCCAAGAAGGAGAAGGAGCCCGTCGTTGCACCTACCAAGGTCGATGAGGCTGCTGAGCCTAAGGAGGAGAAGACCGACGTCGCTCCCCTTGCCGATTCCACGAAGGAGGCGGATGCGTCGGCTCTCCCCACCGAGCAGACTTCTATTGGCGACGTCGTCCCGGATGCGGTTACAGTAGGGCAGGCTCCGAAAAGCACGCCCCAAGTCGCTTCCACTGCATAAGGTATGGTGGGAAGACCCTACCTTTATAAACGACAGCCATGATGGAATGACGGAAAAGCAACCTCTACGCAACTCCCTTGTTTGACCGCACGGCTACGACACATACCCCCGGTTTCTCCGCTCCTGCGCAGATCTCGGACCTGAGCTTCCTCGCATCTCGTCTCTCCTATATACCCCATTTCCTTTCCGACCAACTCCCGTTCACTCATTCCATCGTGGGTATCGCCATTATGCGCGGGCGTGGACAAGGCTGCAGTGTCATGTTTTGGCTCTCCAGTGTCTTACGCCTGCCAGCTGTTTTTGTCTAGATTGATACCACTCTGCACTTGTTTCTCTCATTTTGATACCAATGTCTGTTTGGTTGCGACCGGCCGTCATCACTCTTGTCATTTTGCTTTGCTCTGTTTATCGCACAATACCCCCTGATACCCTGCGTACAGTTGCAGCCTTATTAGGATCTCTGTACAAGCGGCCACTAGGGCACCCGTCGACGTAATAATCTAATTGAAAACTATGCTTTTCCCGACATGTTCGCCATCTTAAACCATCTTAAACCATCTTATCGTGTGTGCTCCAGACGTGTCGTTGTGTGCGTTGTAGTTTCGCTGGCGGGCGGTGCCAGCGAATCGATGAAGAGGCGAGTGCAGGTGTCGCATGACGAGTAGACGTATCGGGATGGGGTGTACTGCTAATTATGCGTGTCCGTAGGGACTCCTAAGCTTCTTCTAGTTGCGTTAGTGGCGGAGTCGAGACTGCACGACGAGTACATAATGAACCTTGGCCTTTTTCCTCGCCTTCGTACGAGGTACTTCCCAACAGCTTCCCCGCAGCCTCGCCTGCTCTCGCGCAAGTCCTCGCCGAGAGCGCTCTTCGAATGTGTACATTCGCCGCGCGCTCGCTGCACCCTAATCGCTCTCTTTCATGAGGCAGTGCGAGTTGTAGCAGCTGTCGCTCGTCTCGTCATCGTGGGATTCTCTAGTTCGAGGATCGGACCGAGGTTGAAGTTACGAGGGCAAGATGGTGAGTTTGCTGCTGCGAGGTGGGAGCTCAAGGGACAGCTTCCTAAGCTTCACTCCAGCTCGATGCGACTTGCATGTCTCACTAGCTAATACACGTACGTACAGGGTTGCTGCAGCTCCCGCGAAGCCTCCTCTGATGCTTCTTCGCCCTACCCACCCATCTCGTCTCCCCACGGCCACGACGCTTCCTCCCGACACATCGCGACCTCGTCCCCTCCGCGCACGTCGTCCGCAGCCTCGCCGCGAGGCTCACCTTCACACCTGCACACCCATCCGGTTCCCGCTCCTGCTCCCGTAGCTACCCCCGAAACCCGGCCCAACGCTGCCCTGAAGCCGCTCGACCCTACTCAGCGCTCCACACTCCCTTCCACCCTCGGATCCCCGTCTCCAGGCACGCACCAAGCCCACACGCACATCACGCCGCTGTCCGACTCGACGCATTCCGAGTGGACGCGCGCACGTCTTGACAAAGAGCGCGAAGATTGGTGGGACACACGAACCACCGGCGACGCAGAAATATGGGGCGCGTTGCGAGTCGTCGTAGCATGTCTACAGAAAGGGGAGGTGGCGGAGGCGCAGGCGGTGCTGGATGCCATGGAGTGCACCTGTCCGAATGGCATTGTTTGGCGCGGGGTGTTTGATCGGAGGGGCGAGTGGTATAGGGTCCCCGAGTGGATTGTTGTGGAGCCTGGGGGTTTGGTTGAGGATGGTGGTGATGCAGAGGGTGGATCTGGAGGCAAGGGGAAGGGGGCCGTGGCTGGGGATGGACAGGCGGACACCAATGAAGAGGAGTTGGGAGAGATGGTGAAAGTGAGGTGTCGGTTGAGTAGTGATGGGAGAGATGTCGTTGTTCGGATACACAAGGGAGAGAGGGTTGGCGGGTTGGTTGTTGGGTTGAAGGCTAAAGCGAAGGTATGCTGGGTAACGTCCTGCTACAGTTGGATTTACCATGTGGGCGACATGCTAACTGATTGCACAGATCAATCCCTTCGCCTCTGTTCGCATCGTCTACGGCGGCAAGATTTTCGAGGAAAGCCAACCGCTTGATTCGCATCCGCTTTGGAGTTATGAGAGGGGGCATGTGCTTGTTGCGATGGTTTTCGAGTAGGCGACCACTTTACTCGTACCACTACGCGAGTGCTAGTATGTCACGCATGCAGACTGGAGTATAGGTTGAGTATAGTAGCGTATTTGGCCGACAGTGTGGAGGAGCGAACACGGGGCGGTTAAGTTCCCTGCCTGTACCAGAACAAGAGGGTAGGTGATGGGCAAGAGTGGGAGAGTTGATCTTTTCTTTTCTACCTATGTGGAAGGAGCTTTTTCTGAGGTGTGCGAAATTAGATACTCCTTTTCCTTTCCTTGCCTCCATATCTTTTGCATTGGACCTTGTCGCGAAGCGGAGAGAGGAGTCGTGCGATTATATAATGAGGAGAGGAGAGGAGAGGAGGAGAGGAGGGAGTCGAGTCGGGTTAGGTCGAGTCGAGCAATACAGTTTTCTGTCACTCAGTATGCCTAAATGTCGTAATTGCAGGTGTTCACGAGCAAAGCGATCCACAACGGCATTTTGTCTTTTTGTTTGGGGTAAAAGTAGTTCAGCTTGGAAGGATGGAACGAGCTCGAAACATGTGAGGAGAGGTTGGGTTGCATGAGCGTATGAAGTTGTGGGACGGAGGGAAATGTGGAACGTGTGAGTGTTATTCGTCCAGAGCGCGATTTGAACTTGGCTCATCCTTCCCATTTACACTCTTTCGCAACATCATCGTGGGAGTGTACAACACCACTCAGGCATACCCATTCCCACCAGCCCTCACTCTCCCATACCCCCCTTACGCCAGCTTCCCCGGCACAAAAGGCAATCCAGCAGACAAACCCCCATCAACCGCCCAAGCCTGCCCCTGGACATAACTTGCCTCCTCACTACTTAAAAACAACACAACCCTCGCAATTTCATCCGCCTCGCCACCCCTCCGCATCGGATTCAACTGCCCAATCTTCCGCTCACTGCCCCTCGCCCTCGCAGCATCATACGTCACAGCCGTCATGCCCGTCTCTATCAGCCCGGGACACACAGCGTTGCAGCGTATGCCTGTGCCGACGAGCTGGTACGCGCAGGTTTGCATGAGCGAGATGACGGCAGCTTTGCTAGCTGAGTAGTCTGTGGGACCGGCGTTGGAGCGCAGGCCCGCTACGGAGGCGGTGGCGATTATGGAGCCCGAGGGATGTGGTTTGCTGAGGGAGGTGGTGAGCATGGCGCGAGAGGCGTACTTGGCGGCTAGGAAAACGGAGAGCGTGTTTGTTCGCATCATCTTCATGAAACCAATGCTATCTTCCTCCCAGAACACTTTTCGTGAGGAGATTCCCGCGTTGGCGAAGAAGACGTCTAGTCTTCCGTATTCCTTTAGGGCTTCCGCGACAACGGACTTGACGTCTTCTTCGTCCGCGGCGTCGAATTGTCGGGCATGTATGTCCACACCCGGGTACAAGCTTTCAAGCTCTCTTTTGTGCAGTGCGAGATGCGAGTTCGCAAAGTCGCAGATGTATACAGCTTTTGCGCCGTGGCGGGCGAATTGGTGCGCGGAGGCGCGGCCGATGCCGCGCGGGGAATTGGCACCTGCGAGTTGTTTGTTTTAGAATTGTGCTTTTGGTTCATAGCCTCTGTCTTTCGTGTCGTCTGATTGTGGGAGGTGTCAGGGACCGCAATAAGAGACACGTACCGGTAACAATGATGACCTTGTCCTTCACACGTCTAAACACCACACAATCTAATCAGCTCCATGCCGCTCCTCAGTCCAAAGTTTACTCACTTATCCGCCAAGTCTCCAGCCACACTCCTAACAGCAGGCATACCCTCAAAAGCTGGGCCCTCCTTCAGCGGCGCCGACAGCTCCCTACTTAGCGTATTCGGCTTGACTTTGGGATCTTGCGGCATCGCGTATATTGTACAGACGGTATTCTTTTCTTGGTTAGGAGAGATGGTGAAAGAGCGATAGGTAGCTTCAGTAGGTATGGTGTTCGTCGATTGTTGAAGAATCGAGCCAGGAGAGGTAGTTTACGACAACCTGACAAGAGCTGGAGCTACGAAGCGGCGGAGTTGGACTGGTAGTTAGCGGGGGTTATGCCGAAACCTGGGGAAGATGCCGAGGTAACTTTTCGGGGGCGCGTCTGCTCTCGGATCTGGACGATAGCATTGCATTATAAACAATATTCCATCACGTCATCTACGCACTGTGAATCCCAAAGCAAATAAAGCAAACAAGAATTGCTACTAAAATCTAGAATACAAAAATCCACCCAATACTTACAACCCACCACATGACCGTATAGAAATCAGTCATGGAATGCCACCGCGCCCTGCAGATACCGAAAGCTACGCCGATGCCATGCCCTTCAATTTTGAGACACCGTGCCGAACCCCGTCCATAACCGGCAAGAACACACGAAAGCTCGCCTTGCTTGGACTCCAAAACGCCGCGTAGCACCAAAAGCCACTGACTGAAGGGAAAGGGTAGTCCAATACGCATAGACATTGCAACGCCATGCGTGGAGAAAGAAGAAAAGGAAATTCAAGATCGTCTCCGCCTCTTTCTTGACCAACACCCTATGTTCCATGATCGGGCGTCAATCAGAAGCTGGCGTATCCCGTATCATCGCCAGTGGGGTGGTCCATCCAGTCCGGCCCGACCTCACAAGTGCCAGATCGTTGCGTTCGATCGCGCCCCATCCCTTCGGACTCGCCGCGCTCGACACTATCCTGTTCATTGATATCGCGCCAGATGCGTTGAAAGTAAAGTCGCAGCGAACGTAGGCCCCTCAGGTAGCCGCGATCGACGCCATCCGGATCTTTGGGCGGGCAGGGTACGGGATCGGGCAAAGGGTCTTCTGCGGTTACGCAATTCGCAAAGTCGACAATCTTCAACTTGATCTCAGAGGGGCCTTTTGGCGCGGAATTCGATGTCGAGCCGGTTGGGTTCGGAGAACTGGTTCCGGAGACATCATCAACACCAGGTTTTGATGTCCCGTTTAGTAGTGCGAGGGTGTCCTTGGCGTTCAGATCCCCTTCGCCACGGTCATATAACATGAGAAGGCTGCTGGCGTAGAATCGATAGCCTGGCAGCTTCCGGATCATGCTTTCCAATGCAGTGATCTTCTCGAGAATCACAGGAATATGTCGTGTGGCCGCCTTGTACCCAGTGCCATCCCAGAAGAAACGCTTGAGTGCGTCTTGAAACTCTTTGCCGGCCTTTAGATCGCGGCCGTAGTACTTGTCTTCAAACACATAGCTCTGCGTTTTCACATTCCAGATTTGCATGCCGCAAACTCTGACGCCAAGTTCTCGACTGGTCGTCATTTGACACTTGCGACGTTGCGAGCGCTGCTTCTTCTCGTCCGCCTCAATCCCATACTGACGCGTTCCCATCTTCAGGTCAAGGACGCAAGGCTTCGACATACCAGCCGTGAGATCTTCAAGAAGAAGAAAATGCTGGACACGTTCGTCTGGTTGTTGTTGAGCTTCTTCAGGGTTGACCGGACTCTGACTAGGTGGAGGTGGGTTCTTAGATTTTGGAGTCACAGGGGCCGGAAGCATCGTAGCCTCTGGGGGGGTCAAAGGTCGTGATGAGTCGACAATTACGCGCAGTCCTCCTTCCTTGCTGCTCGGTTGCGAAGGTACCTCGGTATCTTCATCCATAGCAAAAACCTCTTCTTCGCCATCACCACCATAGCCTTCTTCTTCATAGAATTCCAGGTTACCCCTATGAGGCGTATCGACTCCGCACGGCCTCCGGGTAAGGCCGCCACCAGAGTGGCGACGACGTGAAGTGGTAGGAGTCGGTTGCACACCACCCCTATACGCATTGGCTTCGCCTCCTAGGGGAGTCTCTCTGGTCGAATCTGACACGTAGCGTTGTGCTTCGGCTTTGAGAACCTGCTTCCGGGTGGACTCTTCATGCATGGTTATCGCAGAAATGTCAGCGCTATTCCTCCGCATCGAAGGCGCGGAGCCTACGATGCCTTGCGGGTCCGCTCTCGACCTCCGTGTAGGTACGCCGAGTTGAGTGCGCTGACGATGATGGATAGGAGGAGGAGCGAACACTTGCCGAAGTACTTCTTCTTGGAGCTTCCTGTTAATAGTTGTGACGCCCCAACTACTCTGGTGTTGCATCTGGGGTCGTGTAGAACTCTTCATATCTGAAAAGCCCATGTCACTCTGGTTCCTTCGATGGTATTGGGAGCCTAAAGGAGCGTTGCCGCCCCAAGGATCTGGTGTGGCAGAGCGAGGCGGCATCTGGAAAAGATTGTCGGGGATAATGTGCCGGTTGTTTTCGAACACGACCTGAGGGATGGACGTAACTTGTTGAGAGTGACTAACCATCCTGGGCTGATCTGCTGCGATTTCGCTCTGGGTTCCCGGCTCTTGATGAAGGGCAGAGCCGTCCGCATTGAACTGCATGGCAGAGTCGGGTTTGTTTGAATCTGTCTTGCCCTTGTCTTTGAGGGTCTTCTTTCGTTTAGGAGCTTTACGATAGGTGACATTCAGAACACCGATGTACCTAATATGACAGCATAACGTTAGCATGTGCCAAAAAGGGGACGCACCCGAGGAAGGCGGGCAATCTTGGTGATGTCTCAGCATCGAAGCAGGTTGATCACCGCAAGAATCGTTCGTACCTTGGCAAGAAATTCAAAAGTTCCGGATGGTCTGTCTCGACTCTCTCATAGAATTCGTTCTCGCGATTGTTGAGCTGCTTGCACACGGCTCGACGTGAAAAGCGGTATACCGTCGAGTGCCCACCGACTTGATGGTCATACGGTTTCAGTTCGACAGCACCGAGCGGCGCTGGTGGCTGAGGAGGTGGTGAATGCTTCCGCTCCTTTCTGTGTGTTGTCGCGGTGGGTGTTGTGCCTAGATCATCAGTGGCACTCGTCTCGTCATCATGTAGAGACTGTGTCGACTCTGCCAGCGACTCATACCCAGACTCAGCTGAGGTCGTCGCGTCGGCGGTCGTGGAAAGGACCGACTTGCTATCGTCCTGTCGTGAAGAAGAGATGGCAGCGATGTCACCATGCAAACATTGATTTGTATCTTGGGACTGTAGAGAGATTTCTACTTCTTGCGGGGTCTGTACAGCCTCGTCCTGAATCCGTCCTTCACGTCCTTTGCCTGCATTGACTGGTTTGCGCATACGAATGGACTCAACATGGACCTTTCGACTATCCTCGTCTGGCAGTATCTCGTCGGGCGATTTTAGCTGACGATGAGGGAAGTAGAGGGCCGACGATATCTGCTCTCGCTCAGATTCTTCTTCGTCCGAGCCGTGCGAGCGGTCCGTACTTTGATCGCGAGGTTGGAAGTAGTCCAAAGGTTCGTGTACTTGCGACGTGGTCTTGGTCTTGGGCGCATGGACGCGGAGTTTCTCGGCCGCAGCGGTGGGTAGACTTCGAGAGAAAGAGGAATTGGGGTCGGCACCGGGAGTCAGGTTTGTAAAGTTCCTTATCTCCTCGAGGAGCCGGGGCGGGAAGTCGTTTTTGTGACCGGATTCAATAACGGTAAAGTACGGTTCTTCTTGCGCGACACCGGGGCTTGGAACCTGCTCGAAATAGGATTCGAGAGGGCCGTTCCGAGGCGACTGGAGCGCGGACGAAGGACGAGACATGGACTTCTCGCCGGTTGTACTCGCTTCTGTTCTGGCAGACTCTTCCTCTTTACTTGAAAGCAGACCCTTCTCAGCGGGTCGACGGTCTTTACTACGGCCTCCGCGTTTCTTCAGCTCCTCCGCAGCGTCGTTCTCCTTGAAAACACGCAGATAGTGGCTCGCCTTCCTGCTCCTGGCAGCTGCCGGTGGTTCTGTCTTGGCCAACGTTGCCTCGATCTTCTTATCTACATGGCCGTCGCGTACGAGGTCGTGGTGCCCAATGGCCGTGTGGGGAAGATAAGGCTCGCCTTTCCCTTCCCGCCACAGTCTGTTCTTGATCCTTTGCTCTGTTTCTGCCAGCTTCTCGTCTAATGGCGCGGAGGACTGGACGGGATGCGGGGGCGTGGTGGGGCGCTGAACGGGGGACTCGACGGGACTCATAAATGGCGGTGGGCTCTCGCGGGTGCCGTTGGAGCTCATACCGGTGTCGTCTCGTCCGGTCGAATTAAAGCGTGTCGAAAGCCAGCCTGGGGGTTGTTTATGGAGGGTGGAGGTATCTTGTTCAGAGCGCTGAGGGCGAAGCGTGGACGCACCCGTCAAGCCACGCGAAGAAGACGCTGCGACTGCCGTGTCTGAACGGGCATCATCGGAAGCATTGTCGTCTATGTGGAGGGTTCGTGCAGGAGAACGGGGCGACGACGCTGGACTGTCAGAGCCCAGATACGTGGTTGCAAAGATGCTGTCTCGCTCCGACAGCTGCGGACGGTCGACGAAGGACGTCCACAGATGCTCTATGGCAAGCGGCGCGGTCTTGGAGCGGCCCGTCTGCGAGAGGCTTTTGGGCGGCAGCTCTGCGCGCGGCGGGACGGAGGGATGGGCACCTCCATGGCCGGGGGCCTGCGGCGCATTTGACCTCACCAATGCGGGGGGAGATGGGCGTCTCGGGGCTGGCGAGGGCTGTGACATGGAGTCGACATTGGTCAAGCCGCGGAAAGGCACGTTCGGGTGTGCGTGGGTGAGCGTTTGGCAGATATTGCCGGAGGGCTCCAGGACACGGTCGTTGGGTGGGTGCGCCGTTGCACTGCGGGAGACAGCCGCGCCTGCTGCTGCTGCTGCTGCTGCTGCGCCTGGGATGGCGCTGACGGTTGCGGTTGCGGTTGCGGGTGTGCGTGTGCGTGTGCTGGCTATAGGCGGTCGATACAGGGGCAGCCAGAGTGCGGATTGCTGGAGCCAGTGGTGCGTCCACGTTCCGATCTTCTGTGGACAAGGGCTCTCAGCGGTGGCGCCGATATTGCACAAGCGAGCCTCCGCGATGACGTCTTGCTTTCACCGCCGCTGCGCGTCTGCGACAGAACAATTGTCCCTTGTGCGCGCGTGCAGCGGAGCTGGAAGCGTGCTCCGGGGTGCAAATGGGCCGCGACGAGCGCAATTGCTTCCACTGCTGCCGGTCTCCCTGATTCCCTCTCGCGCCAAACGGCGGCTGCAGGCGTGGTTGTGGAAACGTCGGCATCCATGGAACGGCCTGCCGGTCGACCGATGGGTGGTGCCAAGCGCGGACGTTTCTTTGGGCTGGCGCGACCCGCACGGTGCACCCAGCATCACATTGCACAGGCAGCCAAAGACTGCCGTACTACCCGCGCCTCCACCTAGAACACACAGGCAGGTATTGCTGAACGTGATCAATTACCGAGATTCATTGGCTTGCACAGGTACCACACACAGTCATGACTATACATTCCTCGTCCGCTCCGCCTCAAGCTAACCAGGACCAAGCCAAACCTTGTGCCGACCCTGCGACTCGCGGCCCCGACATCCCGCAAGCCCTCTCTCCACCCATCTCTAGTCCAGCTCAGTGCATCCTCCACTATCCTGTCGAACCAAACCGGGAGCCCAGATGAATCGTCTGCTTCTTGGATGTCTGCAGCATTTGGGTTGAACCCAGACTCCGGTTCGTGTGATATCGGCCAATCACTCGGGAACGTGGTCGCTTCACCGCAACGACCTTGACCAGGGCCGCTGGTGCCGCCATGCAAGGAGCCTTGGTCAACCTCATTGTTCAGGGCTGGTATCGACATGTAGACAAGACTTTTACGTTCTTGCCGAGCATTCAGATAGATGGCCGTGGCGCCGTGAAACCATGTCCGCTTGTAGCCGTGCTCTGATAATGGTTGTGGCTAGTAGCATGCCTCGCTAGGTATCGGTATCGAACATCACTGTTGGTCTTGGGTCGCATACGTCCCTGGTAAACTAGCAGATGACATGGCGACATCCTCAAGTCATACCTTTGACGTTCCGTAGGAAGCGGTCGGTGAACTCGACATCGCCGTGGGGTCCTAGATCGTCCATGGAAGAGCGAAAGTCCAGCCGAGGGAGTTCGGCGTCTTGCCGAGTGAGCTTGGGCTCAAGCAGCGGAGCCTCCTGCGATCCCTTCTCCGAGACCGTGCTCTGGAACGACAATTGCGAATTCCTTGCTCTGAGCGGTATTCGCTCTGAAGGCGTGGGGCTCTTAGCGCCATGGATTTGTTCAGCATATCCGGTTTGCTCACCGCTCGGATAGACAGTAAATCGCAAACCGCTTCCCTGTGCTCTCGTTGACTTCTTCTTGGTGGTGCTGAATGCGAAGGGCGATGCTGCTAGAAGTAGCTCCTGTGTGCTGATTGGTACTTCTTCCGAGATCCTCTGCGGTGGATGTCTATTGTCCAACTCCGCGTTGAATTCAGAGAATGGTGTAAATGCCAGGCTTGACTCTTCCACATGTGATTTTTGTGGACTACCGTGTTGTGGCGGAGGCCACGGTCCTGGAGTCCCTGATGCGACTGAAAGCATGGTCCCTTCCTTAAATTCAAGCTGCGCTAGCATCATGGCGGCTTGGGTGGAGTAGCCAGAACTTCGACTGGGATTGAAGCTTTGTTGCTGCTCTGAATGTTGTTCTGTTGGAGATTGCGGTACCGCGTAGATATCACGGCGGGCCGATGTACTTTCTTCAACAGGACTCGTCTTCTGCGGAGGTGGTCCTAGTACCGGACAAGGGCCATCTCCGGCCGGTGGCGAGGAACTGAAGGTGACAAGCCGTGGCTTCGTCGAATGAGTACCCTTCTTTGGCTTTTCGTTGCCAACTCTGCGATATGCCAGGCCAGTCGAAGAGGGGGGTGTAGGTGAGGTCACTTGTGCATTGCACCGGCGTCTTTGATTGTTGAAAGATGCGCCCTTCGCCTTTTCATTCGTCTCTTTTGCATTCGATGAAGGCGTAAGCTGAGCGCGTCGTTCTGCTAGTTGATGGATCATTTCTCTCGGGGTTTGAGTATTCCGAGCTTTTTCAACAGCCAGCAGTGCGAGGTTCGTTGCAGCACGATGACCTTCCACAATGGATGGGTGTGCGTCCTTGACATGCACGGTATATGCGGAGTTTGGTCCCGCCATTCGTGATATCGCATTGATTGGGGTGAATGTCCGCGCGTGCTCAGCAGCGCTGAGTTTCTTAGACCGGGTCATTGGTGTGGTCCTGTCATCAATCGACGACTCTGGGCCTGTTTGAGCACCACGCAACTCCGCACAAGGAGTCAATTCTGTGGTACGCTCCAGTAAATTAGTTAAAGCAGAGGCTGTGACGGTCAGGGGAGTTGTGGTTTCGGCTGAAGGAGCAGACAGAGCTGCTGTGACATCATTGCTACTGAACTGTCGCCCCGGGCTTGGGGAAGCAGGCCGAAAGTCCTTCAGAGACGAGACGTTTCCTGCTCCCATAGGCACGGCATGCGAGGGTTTTACCGGAGATGAAATGACCATCGATGCAGAGGCACTGGGCTGCCACTCAGTGTTCAAAGCGTTCGACCGTATTGGAGAGGAACAAGCACGCGTGAGAGCAACTTTGGGTGGAGCAAGCTGAATTTGGCCGCTCCGGTCTATCGGCCGGCTGTCGGTTCCAGTGCGTGTGGGCGAGGAGTAGTCATTTCCATCCTGACGCTGTGAAAGACGCACTCTGTTCGAAGACTGGCGTCGTAGCCAAAACGGATTGCTCTCAGATGCATCGATGGGGATGGTCGGTCCCGCATCTACGCTGAAGAACTCAGTGCCTCCAGAGTCATCTTGCTGCACTGGCGAGTCGCTCAGCGGAGCCTCAGCATGATCCTGCTGCTCGTCAACCGGATCAACGGCGGGCGACAGATTCAGAACCATCCGTGAAGTCTCAGGCGATGGAATAGGTGATGGCTTTCGGGTGCGAGTCCCTTTGCGTCCTCGGTCAGGCTGTGCGGCTGCAGCAGTTGTACTCGTGGCCCGCTCACGGTTGTTCTGCTTCAGTCCTGGACCATGGCTGGGTCTAGCCCAGGGATTCTTCCAGCCTCTCTTGAACGGGCCCTTCAAGCCGGCCGACAGTATCAGCGGTGCCCTGCCGCGCAAGTACTGTGTCGCAATCGTCTCGATCCTCCGCCGTTTCGCGGCTCGTTGCGCCGGATCGTGGGGGCCGTCTGCTTCGCCTTGGTGAGAGTCTTCGGGCGCCGCATCTAGACAGTCGAATTCGATTCCATGCTTCAGATGGACATGCAGGCCAGGCATGGTGCGCCGCGGCAGGGCAAGTAGCGGTGGTGAGGCTCGTCTCGTTGCGATCAAGACCGAGAACAGTATTCTCCTAGATCGTCGTCGCGAAGAGTCCACTGGAAGCGCTGCAGGTGTGATGTCTCGGGGCGTGGCGTCGTGTTGGATCTGGCGGACGGAGACGGGGGTGAAGGTTGCATGTCGATTTGGGGCGGTCGTGCCTGGCGCTGCAGCGAATGATAGGATCTCAACACGCGGTGAGATGCGTTTGATGGCGCCCCAGAGACAAACGGCGAGCGGTGGGATGTACGGCGTGGTGCGTTGCCCCTCTCTTCGTGGGTCATCACCTGGTTGCCGTGGTGATCAGAGCCGTGTCGATGACCTGCATCGCCGCCCGCTAGACTGTTTCCAGACAGAACACCCATGCCACCTTCGGGACCGCCACCCTTGTATATTGATATTGTACACGGAGCCAGCTCGCGTTACCAGCTACACCAGTTTGCTATTGAGCTTCACCAGGCGCGCACCATGCACCGCGACGCCGTATAGGTCCCATCCCAACGCGTCTGTGCCGACACAACACGCGTGACAGCCAACACCAGGCGTGAAGCCACACAACACGCACCGCGATGAGCCAGCCGTGGCTCGACGACCTCTCCGAGGAATGGATCGCCCAGCCCACGCCCTCCGCCGTTGCCAACGAGGCGAGCAATTCCTTGTCGTCGCAGGTTTCGCAGAGTGTGCCGCCAAAGGCCAAAAGCCGCCTGCCCCGGATGCGACAGTCTTCGGGCTCCCTCTCTGAGATACAGGCCCGACACATCTCGAAGGAGCTGCGACCACCGAAATGCCGCAGTGCGCTGGTCGAGCGCAGCCTTAGCGACAACAACATCTCCCCATCCGCCTCCACCGACGCGTCTGTCGTCGCCGCATCCCGCTACGCATCGCAGTCCTTCTCTGCCGCCTCGCTCGACTCGATACTGTATGATGGCACAGTAGCGCAAAAGCCCGTCGCGAAGTCGCCCACGAAAGACGTGCCTATTCACGATACACCAGAGTGGAGACGGAGGCTGCTCAAGGGTCAGATTGGGTACGGCGACCAGAAGGATCTTTTCGCGCCCATGGGACTGGAGAACATCTTTGCGAAGCCAGACGGCGCCACGTCGGAAGACAAGCTGCCGAAGAGGAAGCTGGACATGTTGAAGAACCTGGGCGCCATGCCCTCGAGCCCACCACCATGGTCATCTGCAGATCGTGAGGAGGAAGAGCTACCGCGAGATGAGCATGAGAACGTCAACTACAGCTACCGTCATTTCCAGGCCCAACCAACCAGAGCGCAAAATCCCGAGGGCTATACCCGCGCGCAATCTGGCGATTTCTCTCAACTGGGTGAGGATGTAGGACAGCAAGGTGGCACACGGACTGTCAGCGGACAGATTGAGTTCGAAAACGAAAACTTCAGTCCGGTATATCTGACGACAAACCTCAAAGTCGGAGCCAAGGCAGCTCCAATCCCGAACTTCAGAGGATCAGAGCTTGCCAACAGGTTACGGCACATCGGAACGCCACCGCCCACCCATGCCACTCCGCCCATACCAGAGGCCAATTCTGTCAGCCAGAATCGCGACGAATCCTACTTTGCGAGGCTCCAAGATGACTCGCTTCCCGAAGATCTACCCGCTGGTACCCCAGATCTGGCCGACGTTGGGCGATTTGTGGAGATGCGAAGAGGGGGCTATTCCCAAGACGGGTCTTTCCGAAGGCGACCGCTCAGCCCATCTCCCCAGAGACCTCTTCCTCGGAGCGCCTTGCGCACCGAAACAACCCCTGAAACGGAGCCAAATACAGACCCACGGGCAGCCAATGATGTGGCCTGCTCTGCTATCGAGCACTCCCCAAGAACACCACATCGAAATGGACTCTCAAAAACACAAGGCCTTGAGCGAACCAAAAGCTCTGGAAGTCCTCTTAAACTCTTCGATGCTCATGATACATTTACAACGAACCGGCTACATCGACGCTTAAGTCAGCTTGACCACAAGTCCGAGAAGGCTGCTTCAAGTAGTGCACAGATGAACAAGAGCGAGACTACCAAGATCGTACAGAAAGCGTCTCTCTTGACTTCGGTCCAGGAAGTGAGCATGCAAAAGCGCGTCAACGTGGACCGCGACGATGGTCAGTGCCAAACGCAACGAGTCGGTACATTCGGCCAAGGCGTATTCAACCGACATCAGTTTTCCGGTGAATTCTCGATCCTTTCTTCACCAGTCTCTGAGGGGCAAAGTGCTCCCGATGAGTCGCCCTCCTTTGATGTACTACCACCAGGCAGTCGACCGCCGCTCAAGTTCCAGTACGACGGATCGCCCATCTCACAAGAACCTTCTCGGGCAAAACGGCAAGGCCTTACACGGGTGACGAACCCATTCCGAGCAGCGGGCCTGTCCAAATCGCAGCAAGATCGGCGTGCATCCACAATGCAGCAAGAGCTGGTAGAGGATCAAATTGAATACACCGAAGGCAAACGAGGTCCGACTTCTCCCTTCAAAAACCCCACACCCAAGCGCCGGAGAACGAGCCAGTCCCTAAAAGAAGATGAGGATGATATGAGCAGTTCGGGCTTGCAACCTACCAAAGATTCTCATGCTGCGATGCAATCAATTGTTGGACGGAAACGAAAAGACGCCCGGCCGGACCTGTCGAACAACGTCGCCGACCCTGAGGTGCTAGCGCGTCGGCATATTCTGCGGCCTCGAAACCCAACCCCAAGCCAGCGAAGACTGGACGAGCTCAACGCTGAGATCATAGAAGCAACAGAGGCATTCATTCAAGCATCGCCAAAGATGACCACTATTCGAGAGCATATTGATCAGATAGAGGACTCCGAAGAGCCCATCGATGAGTCCTGCGCCGCTATCGTAGCAAACGAAGTTGCCGCTTTTAGTATGAGGAGACAGCAAGTCATTCGAGATGAGAGCCGGAAACGATCTGTCACGACCCAGGACTTCTTGGATGAAGCCGTTAAGATCATGGATTACATCCGAGCGAAGGGCCGACCTACAAGTGGGTTAGGTAGTCTCGAGGAGACGGAGGACGAGCTGCCCATGACCCAGGAAATGGCTGAATATCCATCCAGCTCACTTACTTTTGATAGACCTCCCAGCCGGGAAGGCCGCTGTTCAGCTTGGAAGGAGCCCAACAAGCACGACCTGGACCCGCAGATGATGAGCCATCTCCGCAAGTTCCAAGAAAAAGAGTCGGACGATGTCCTGGGTTCGTCTTTTCACTCGCTGCGATTTTCTCATCTGAACGCTCCCGCTTTCCAAGGTGAAGAAAGCATAGTAGCAGAGCAGGATGGCATTCGAATAACCCACAATCTGAACAGACACGACACAACCGGGGACGAGCACTTAGGTTCACCACCCCGAACCAATGTCACGAATCCATCATCGGGGTCCTCGATGGGGCAGACTGTAGCCACGAGTACATCGCGACGATCAGATCACGTAGCTACTTTGGCACCGGAAGCTGTAGCGCATCTGATCCCAAAGGAGATTGCAGGCATGAGCTTTGATCGCGAAAACAACCAATGGGTCCGACAAAAGAGCCCTTCAAAAGAGCACCGGGTCGAAGAAGGAATGAGTGGTACCAATGAGAGCGAAGATGACCCTTTCGGTCATATTCCAGACCTCACTGTAGACGAGACGGCTGAGCGCATGTTACACGAGGGTTCCCCCACCCGCCCCCAAGCTACTGCAGAGACGTACCTGGAAGACACCGAAGAAGCAGAAACTCAAGAAAAGACACGCCCCATCACTCGTGAAGGCAGAGGAACTGCGTTCACCGACACTAGCTCAGTCCCATCCAAGGTGTCTAACTTTGCATGGAGCTTCCCCAAAACCGAAACGCGCGCAACTTCGTACAGTGACCAAGGGAGTCGTAATGGCGGGACGCAGAAAGCCCACCAAGTCCCAACCACCTACGCGATCCCTGAATATGACGAAGACATCGAACACGAGATCAAGTATTTCGAAGGTCGGGGCGTGACGAAACCATCCATGCGAAGCAGTCGAGTGCGGGATATTACTATATCTATTGCAGAGCGTGATTTCGGGGACGTTGACAATTATTCGCAGCGCGCAGCACATCCGCCGGCGAATGTGCGACACCAAGGGAGCTCTGCTCTCAATCGCCAGCGCTCTTCGCCAAAAAAGACGCCGTCCAGCCGTGCTGAAACTCTTCCAAAGCCGCGGGACTTAAGAAGGCCAGTGGGTAGGGATGACGGCGACCTTTCCATCCTGGACGATTTGCCGTCACGGAACTATCGAATGCAACTCTCGATGAGTGTGTCAGCGCCAGTCTTGAACCAAGACAACGCATTGCTTCCTGCTCTATCCTCGCCTACCAAAGCCGATGTCACCTTCATGCTCAGCGATTTGCCTGACTTTACGCTCAACCAGATCGACGAGTGCGAGCTACCGAACCGGATTGTGGTCAAACATGATGGTCGTCGGTTCTCCAAAGCGCTCGAGGATCGATATGTACTTGGAACTGCGGATCTGGTGAAGGCATTGCAAGATGCTGAACCGGACGAGCCATTCTGGGAAGACTTACGTGAGGTGGACTTACACGACAAGGGTCTCGAAAACCTGCATCGTCTCGATGAATTCTGCTTTCGACTAGAGGCGCTCAACGTGTCCGATAACTGTATCTGTCAGACAAGAGGCATGCCTTACACCTTGCGACGGTTATGGGCGCAGAAGAACTGCCTAACAAGTCTGACGTCTTGGGCCACCCTGTCCAACCTGCAGTATCTTGACATATCGGGGAACGATATCGACAGTCTCGACGGCCTTAGCGAGCTAGTTCACCTTCGTACTCTAAAGGCAGATGACAACAGGATCAGGTCGCTCGACGGTATTACCAACCTCAACGGTCTCATGGAACTCAGTGTGGCGAGAAACGATATTGACACCATTGACTTTGCAAATGCAGACTTGTACGTGGTTAGTGCTCACATTGACGAGGGCTTCGCTAATCGGTTATTTAGTAAATCTCTGACGGATATTGACCTCCATGGCAACCGGCTGTTCCAAGTCCGCAATGTCCATCGTCTGCCGCAGCTTCAGCACCTCAATCTTGGTATGTCCACATGTTGAACGAGCTCGAAAAGTTAGCTGACAACGTCAGATGAAAATTGTATTGAGGAATTCCCTATATTTGATGCGCACATTGGAAGGTGCAAGGCGCTGCGATCCCTTCGACTATGCGGCAACGGAATAACCTCACTTGATCTTGATGATCACTTCCCTAAACTCGAGTCTTTGTTTGTTGACCGCAACTCGCTGACCAACGTTGCTGGCTTGGAGCACCTCCGATATTTACGGACCTTTTCTGCAAGAGAGCAAATGTTGGGGTCCGACTCAGACGCAGAGACCTGCGTAAGCAACCTAGTTCGAAACCCAGAGGTTCACAATCTCTACATCTCCCTCAACTCCACGCACGGCTTGGGGATCCCCCAACATCTCTTGAACCTCCAACGGCTCGAGCTTGCTTCGATGGGGCTGAAGGAACTGCCAAGTGACTTTGGCCAACTGACGCCAAACATGCGGTCGATCAATCTCAACTTCAACTCCCTGCGCGATCTGCGACCGCTACTCAACATCAAACGACTGAGCGAATTACTTCTGGTTGGTAACAAGCTCGAACGACTGCGGGCAAACGCGATGGTCCTAGGGAAGCTAGGCACTCTATCGAAATTAGACTGGCGGGACAACCCTCTATCGATGCGCTTCTATGCCCCAGCATCCGAGAATCGCATCATGTCACTCAGACAGAAGCCATCTGACGAGCAAACAACAGACCGCTTCGTACTTCCTGACGGAGACGCGGATGAAGATCAACGGTATCTTTCGCGGTTAGACTACGAGACACGGGTAAGGCGACGAGTGACGGAGATGATGCTTGCGAACTTTTGCAGAAACCTGCGAGAGCTGGACGGCCTACCTTTTGACAAGGTTCGCGTTCTCGTCAAAGACGACGTGTGGGAACGCCTTCTCTACCTCGGCGTGATCCAGCGCAAGCAACCGGACAGCACCGATGAAATCGACGAATAATGAAATTCAAATGTCCAAAGGAGAAATCGCAGCAGGACTGGTAGAAGAATGGACAACGCGTTGGCAACGTTTCGTGTGGTAGCCGAAAAGTGGCGCTTATACATAGCGTACGCGTGGGTGCTGGTGTCCTGTATGCCGGTTTCAACGGAGGGTCGCGGCGTTTTGCGTCACATGGTCGGTGTTTGGTTTACTTTATGGGAAACGGCGCGGAGTATCAGATACCTTCTTGGGCATTTCAAGTTATTACAACCGTTGACATGTTAGCGATTATTGATTGAATTTTATGAAGTAGATAACCAAATCCAATGCGCAAATGTTGCAAACAGGCTGCACAGTGCACAGTAAAGTTGTAACTAATAGTAGTGTATACTTACAACGTAGAAAACTGACGAAGGTATTTATACATTACTTCCTGTGTCGGCGCCAGACCGGCACCTCGATGACGTGGTTCTTCAAGTCACGCTATCAATTGATGGGAGATCAATACCAAGAAAGAACAACAGGGCAAAACGCGTATTATTTTCCGGAAGACTAGATCATAACCTTCCCTTAAGACAACCGGCTTACTTCGCCTTTGTAGCTCCTATGATGCTCAACTGGAACACATAGGTGTATGTTGTTACCTTCTGCACCGTCAACCCAGCCTTTGATAGCAATTCTTTGAATTGTTCCTCAGTCCGCTTCGTGGATGAAACTGGACCATCATTCCAAGGTCAGTCTGCGTTACTTACCAACTAGCCTTCTGATTAGGTACTACAATTTCGTCTAGCAACAACGTCGACTCGTCCGTCATAGTATCGGGCAACGTTTGTGAGAATCTCAAGACACTTTTCATCAGTATGATCGTGCATGATTGCTTGGAGGTAGTAGTATTTGGCGCCTACTCTACATCAGATCCAAACGAGCAGAACTGCACAGAGGCGGAGGGCTTGCGACTGCTTACCTTTTACTGGGTGCGGAGTAAAGAAGTCATAAGCCATGGCCTCAATATCGTCCGGCAACTTGGCTTCGGCAACAACGGCCGGAAGATCCTGCAAGACCACTGCCCACGTTAGCGGTACGAATAGCAGGTAAGACATTCATGTTAGGTTTTACTTTTCTCGAACGCCTCGACAAATGTGATATGTGGGCCAGTTTTCCTAGAAGTGCAAAGAGTACGGATGAAGTAAGCTCCGTGCTAGTCATGTACAGCTACTTGAACACGCATGTATGACAATGTATCGTCTGCTGCAATTTTGTGGTGCAGACAGGCAGTCGCGTCATTTACAACGCAGATCAGCGCACCAAGTTACACGCGAAGTCAAACTGGTACCTATGGTATTGTTCCGCAGGAACAGTTCCGAATAATAGTAACAAACGTAGCTTAGCAGTTTCTTCCCTAACTTATGCTGACCTTTTCATGGGTTCCGATGCAAGTGAGCGTGTTGCATAATAGACGAGAAGTTGTATGCCGAGTACAAGCGTGGAGCGGTTGGTTTGGACGAGCTCTTCACTTATTCAGATGAAGAACCTTCACGCCATAGAGTACAAACACGAGGCCGCTGACTTAAATGAGGAGATTGCTTACCCGGACGAGAAATTTCATCTCGAGGAGTACAAGGGATGTATTCCACTGATCTTTTTGTTGACGTTTGTGTAAACGCTGTCTGAACGACATCCTCTAAGCTTAGCATGGATGAGAGTTTTGTCTACCCTAATAAGAAGCTTTATGCTGAGGTGTATTGATTAGGGTGAACAAGATTTCAACGGGTTCCACTGAGCGTACGACGCTATATTGGAAGTTTGGATCAAGATCCACCTTCGTAACATAGCAGCCCACTATCAAGCTCGATGTACTATCAAGCTCGATGTAGGAATAATTCAGACTGGCCTCCTGGTCAATTCGCGTAAATACTCGTTGCGATTATTCAGTAGTCCCAAGCCGTCTAGAGTACCTCTTGGCAAGAATGTCTAGTTTTGTCTTTCATGGTCTGATTGGTCAACACCTGTAAGGTAAATTTACGCGTGACATGAAGAACTCCCCTTAGAAACTGTATTATTGGGCATGATGAGAGTTCACGACTTTGAGTATGACTGCAATGTGAAGGGGAGCTGGGCTTTGTGAACGTTGATCGTGATGGGGACGGAGGGGTCGGAAAGCCAACGTTTGAATGGTCCGTGCGCATGTCATGTCATGTTACCGCTCTTAGCCTCTATAAACCCACATGCCAACCCACATTTCCCGAGCCTTCCTCCTACCATGTCCCCTCCACACCTCAACTCGCCACCATGCCGTCTGCCACAGAGACAGAGCGGGCGGTCGAACTCGCACAGCGCGGCACCCAGCTCGCTAGGTCCGGCCAATTGGCGGATGCAGCGAGGTTATTAAGAGAAGCTACGACAATTGCTCCCGAGGAGCCGCAGGTTAAGCTTGCGTGGGTAGTTGTCAAGGAAGAGGAGGGAAAGAGCGAGTTGGTCGGATTTTGCAGGGAGTGGGTCAAGACTCGGGACGAGGCGGATGGCGATGAAGTTTTGCGAGTTGTTAGGGCGAAGGGGGTGAGGGGGGAAGAGGCGGAGCAGGCGGTGGAGGTTTTGTTTGAATTCAAAGGTGAAGATGATTTGTTGGATCAGGTTACGGGTGAGCTTCTGCAACTTGCGGGCGCGCAAAGGTGGTTGGCGGTGCAATTTCAAGAGCGCCCGACGCAGATGTACTATGAGCTTTTCGAGCGCGGGGACGACAGTATCGATGGCCTGCTCAAGGTGCTGCTTAATCGCGCGGTATCGCCGAGCGAGGAGGCATTTACCCAGGGCCATCGGGATGCATTCATGCTCAGTTTGGCTATGATGATGGAAGAGGCGCTGGAGCATCCGGAGCGCGCTATGAAGGGCGTTGCACAGCTACTTGCTCATCATGCGGAGCATCTCCATGGGATCATCGATGCGGATAGCTTCGATGTTATCCTTACGTCGCTCGATATCCGGCTCCCGAATAGCCTGCGCAGTCAAGCGACGCTGGCGACTATCAAGCTTTTCGAACTTGCGCCTAGCACCGCTCAGGATCTGGTTTCAAAGTTCGTTACAAGTCGGGTGCAGAAAGGAATCGCGGATGAGCTCGTGGTCGCATTTTCCGCTGCGGCTGCTATCTTTCCGATTACGGTTGAGTCCGCTTCCGCACTGTTTCTGACGGAGGGTTTCATCACGTCTCTGGTACCGCTCGTGGAGAGCAAGAAGAGCCACAAGCTCGAACAGTCTGCCCTCGAACTCGTCAGTGCAGCTTGCGTTGATAAGAATTGCCGTGAGGCGATAAATCGCCATTTCAGATCCTGGCTTGAGACCACCGTCAATACCTCTCTGGACAAGAAACGCGCTAACCTCGCCGCCCTCGTCCTCGTCAAACTCGGCGATGAACCTGCTCCATCGGATGGTCAAGGTCCTACTATCATTACACCAGGTAAAGTCGATCAGGAAGACCTCATCGCAAGTTTCAAAAGCATGGTCATCGGCTCCGACGCCTCCAGTAAGCAAGATTCCATCGAGGGCCTTGCATACGCTAGTCTGCAACCCAAAGTCCGCGAGGACCTCTCCAAGTCTCCCAAATTCCTGAAACGTCTACTCGAAACACTGCAGAAGGAAGCCACAGCTGCCACCACCCCAGGGTCCAACATCCTATTTGGCGGCCTCACCGTCCTAGCAAATATAACGGCCTACCTCCCCCTCCAATCCGAAGAGGAGATACGTATGGCGCAGCTCAAAGCCTACGCTAACGTGCAAAAAGTTGCGGCTGCAGATCGGGACGTGCTCCTCATCGACGCATCCGTAACAGCGCGGTGTAAACGCGGGATAGATGCTGGTATTGTTCCCGTCCTCGTCGCGGTCGCGAAAAGAGCTTCGCCAGCCGTCCTCGCACATACCTCGGCTGTATTCCTCTCCTTATCCAAGGAACCGAAGCATAGAGGCGTTCTAGCTCAACAAGGCGCCATTAAACTCCTCACCCAAATCTACGACACCATAAGCTCCTCCTCTTCCACCACCACCGGAACATCCCCCTACCCCCCAAACTCCGCCCCCCAAACCGCCCAAGCTCTCTCTCGCATCCTGATCTCTACAAACCCCTCGCACATCTTCTCCAGCACATTCCCCTCACACTCCACCATCCGACCTCTCCTCTCCCTGCTCACCCCCACTGAATCCTCCCCATCAACATGGCAACTACACGCCTTCGAATCCCTTCTCGCACTTACGAACCTCGCTTCCCTCGATACACCAACGCAAGACCATATTCTGCGTCTTGCGTTCCCTACTGTTGCGGATGAGCTTCTGCTTTCTCAGAACGTACTCTTGCGTCGTGCAGCCACTGAACTTCTATGCAACCTCATGGCCTCGCCCCTCTGTATCTCGTACTACGCAATGCCGACCCCTCAATCAAAACACCGCCTCCACATCCTCCTCGCCATGTCCGACGTCGACGATCTGGCAACCCGCTCCGCAGCCGGAGGCGCACTCGCCATGTTCCTTTCCGTTGACGAAGCTGTTACCCAACTTTTAGATATCGATGATGGAAAGGGTGTAAGTTTCCTACTAGGATTGTGTAGGGATGAGGAAGATGACGTAAGGTATCGCGGTGTTGTTTGTTTAAGTGAGGTGGTGGGAGAGGATGTTAGTGGAAGAGGAGTGCAGGAGGTAAGGAGGTTAGGTGGCGTCGAAGTGCTCAAGGGGATGTTGAAGGAGTCCAGGAGACAAGAGGTGCTTGAGGTTGGGGTGGAAACTTTGAAGATTTTGTTGGGGCAGGTGTAGGTGGAAAACGGAGTAGGAACCGGCTCGGATAAGGTTTTAAGTAAGGTATCATTCGGTGGGATTTTCATTTGGTCATGGAGCAAGATGGATGCTGTAGATATGACGACTGTATCTACCTATCCTTTATTTACGCAGTCACAGATATTAACGATTCGTGGTACTTTCTGTAACGTCTTCTCTTGCTTGATAGCTCATCTTGCTATCCAATCATGCAAACTGAATCTCTCTTCATTTTGCGCGCTGTGGCAGCACATGCTGCTCATCCGACAAGCAGAGCGCTTGTTACTTGTGATGAGACTTGCATACCAATCACTAGGGCGCAGTCTATCTGTTCACGCTTGTTGACTGGCGAAATTCTGTAGTCGGGTGGTGAGCGAACGCGTGCTGGCGAGACCTGGCCGCGACGCAGATCAGTGGAGTTATTTGGGAGCACCGCCTTGGGTGGTCGTCAAGGACACAAGCGCTGCGTCTCCGTCCTGTGGAAAATGCTTGGTGGATCGACATCGTTCCCACAATGTCAACCTCCGCCATCTCTTCACCTCCTCCCTCTTCCCCGTCCCCTGCCGCCTCTTGCACCACCTCTTGCACCACCTTTCCCCCTCGTCCCCCTAGGTCCCCTCTCGTATACCTTCTCACTACCAAAATCACCCTCCGCTACCCGAATATAACTCGGAACTCCCGCATCCACCACAGCAAGCACTACGTTTCTCTTCCCCTGCTTCAGCTTCTGAAACACATTGCCCTTCCCCTGTTCCTCCTTTGGCCCATCATCCGGCACGGTAGCCAGCAAATCGTTCAGCTGCGCGGCAGTTGGTATGTTTGTTTCGCGCGCGTTGATGACGCAGACGCGGAAGTTTGGTGTTGGAGGGGAGGATTTGCGGAATTTGGATGAGGCGGAGGTTTTCCAGACGTCGAAGTGGAGGCGGTATGGATTTTCGGGGTTGGCGGGTAGGAGGAAGGCTGGAGGCGAGGTAAGTATGGGACGCGTGTTCAGGAGACGGTATATGTCGGCGTAAGAGCGGTAGAGTCCTGGTTTGAGCATGGGGCCGTACGCGAGGTTGGACGGGGCGACGGTGTGTGTGGGTGTGCTGATGCAGTGCCAGAGGCGGGCGAAGAACTCTGTCCATGTTGTCTTCTTCTCGCTTTGTGAGGTTTGTGTGGGTGGTATTATGGCGGCACGGTCGTCGTCCCAGCTGCCATGTCGAAAGACGACATAGCCTGCCCTCTTCAACCCGGCATAGACTGTATACATCTCCAGCGTCAACCTCCCCCCAACCCCACCTTCGAACCCCACGAATGCCGCATAAGCCGCCTGCAAGCTCATCGGAACGCCCTCTTCGCCCACCTCCACGGGTGGCCATCTACAGTCCAGACTGCCCCTCTCAATCAAGAACAGCGCTTCCTCAGGCAACAACCACTCCTTCCCGCCGCGCGCCCTTCCCATAGTCAAGAACTGACTAGTGCGAACCTTGGCGACGGAGGCCATATTACATTCTGCGTGATAGAGGCCCAGGATATGGTTCTTGGGGACGTGGGTGCGGCGCCAGGAGAGCACGCGGTGCATGGCTTGTCGCGAGGCCTCGAGGGTGGAAAGTTGGAGGTTGGTAGCATGGGATTCGAAATCTTTCTCGCCGCGTTTGGGAAGGGAGAGGGAAGAGACATCGTGAGAACTAAGCGTGGGGCTTGTCAGTGGTGTGTAGTGTGTGCGGCAAGGGAGAGGAGAGTGGTGTCTTTACGCTAGCTTGTCGAGGGCGCGGTAGTCTTGTGCTTCTTCAGTGGGGTCAAGGTCTGCGGCGTCGGGCGCGCGCAGATGCGAGAGGTCTTCGTCTTCGTCGGCCATTGTGAGGTGCGATTGGGAGAGGTGTGGTGAGGAGGTGTGGGCAAGTTTTGGTGGGGGCATGGCTAGTGGGTTGAGAAATGTTGGAGCTATGACTCTGTTCGGCTAAAGTTGCCGTTTGAGAGAGAGAGAGAGAGAGAGAGAGAGAGAGCTCTAGCAGGAGGCAGGGCATATTGCGGCGACATCTCTCCGTCACCAACAACTTCATCATTTCAATTCGTTGATTGAAAAAGCTAAAAATGGAAATCATGCACGCTTTTGCGTCCGCTCCTTCTCATCCCTCATCCTCTCCACCTCCCACACCCGTACCATCTCTCTTTTGTACCTCTCACCCTCCCACCTCACCCAACTCGTCTTCTGCATCCCCTCCTCCCATCCGTTCTTGAAAGGCGGATAGTAAGGACCCATCCTCCACCTCCTTAGACCCTCAACCAGATCTTGCGAGTCCTCTTGTTGTTTGCGCACAAGTGTCTGCTTCTCCCTCAACCCCGCCATTATTTGCTCCCTCCTTTTCTTTGCTTTGGCAGAATCCGCCCACCTGTACTTGGTTGCTAAACCCCTTGAGTTTCTGCCTATCGGCGCGTTACCATTACCGTTGTCCGATGGCGGCGGCGAAGGCGGAGCACCCTGCCGCAGCCGTTCGTTCTCTGCGACCAGTTCTTTCTTCTCGTTCTTCAATCTCTCAATATGTTGATACGCAACTTGTTTCTCTAACTTCACCGTCTCGAGTCTATCCCCCACATTCCTGAGTTCCTCCCCTTTAGCCTCAACCTTCTTCCTCAGTCCCTCCACCTTCCACCAATCCGCATCTCTCTCTGGCATACGGTCATGATAAGCCTTCTGATACGCCCTCATACACCCCATAATCTCCTTCATCTGGGTTTCAAAATGTCCTTCTCGCTTTGTGCGCTGCGTCTCGTACATGTGGGCTGCTTGGTGGTATTCGGCTTGCCACTCCGCGGCTGCCTTTTTGCTTTCTGCCAGTTGCGCACGGAGACGCGTGCAGTCGTCCCCGAACTCGACCAGCTTCTCAGAGAGATCCTTGTTGTCGCGTCGGAGTTTGGGCCAGCCTTCGTAAAGCTTCCAAGCTTCGGTCCTAAGCTTAGCATGTGCAGTCTTTAGTCTTGCGTTCTTCTTGTGCTCTGCCTTGTAAAGTGGGATCCACTTTCTGTAATCGTCTTCTCCGAGCATTCTTTCTTGTTCGAGCTCCTCTTCTTTGTCGCAGGGCTCCGTCTTGAGCGTCGATGTCTCGCCGCGGCAGGACTCGGTTGTAGCGTCGATGTTGGACACACTCGCCTTCTTCGCCAATACCCTCTGTGTCTCGACTTCCGCCTTGCTCCTACTTTTCGTCAGAAATGCGTAGGTTGGTCTGACAAATCCTCTCCCATGGATTTTGTCCCATTTTGAGGGACTCGCTTGACCGAGCTGCGCGCCATGAATGTTACAGCTATCGTCATCTGTGTGGCTGATCATTTGTTGCAGGGTGGTGAGAATCTGGTGTACGAGGAGTTCGTCAGGAAGGTACTCGGTTTCTAGGGAGAGGAGGGTGGAGAGCCAGTCGCGCCAGTGGATGCTGCCTTGCGATGAGGGTGAGGATCTCGGATACTGCAAGACTGCAGGAGATGGAACCGGACTCTCACGTCTTTCGCGTGAGGTGCGGTTCGGAGCATCTCTATCGCTCCCTTCGTACGGTATACTGAGCCCCTCACTGTGTTCTTCGATCGGACTACTACAGTACTCCAACACTTCATCGTTATCAGCCGACGAAATAGCACGCTTCGACCTTTCCGTATGTGTATTACTACACTTACTGACTTTACTTCGACTATCGGTGTGGTGCTGCTCTTGCACTTCGCGACCAGTCTCGCGCTCCGTGTCGGTTTGTTCTGCGTAGCTCATAGTAGTGGCCATCATGGTCGGTGATCTGCCCGCCATGGTGTTTGCTGCTTTGCTGATGTAAGACAGAGGAAGTGGTGTGCGGTCTGAATCCGATTCCGAGCCGGAGCCGAAATCTTGGGAGGCGGCTGGAGAGGGGCTCGAGTTGGACTTTTTTCTTTGGCAATAATAATGGGCCAGGCGGGTATGTCGGTCTTATTCTCTGCTGAGCCCCCACTGTTGAAGTAACGGAACGAAACGGAAACGTACAATCGGGAATGGGATCAGATGGGGAGTGTAACAGTTGCACGCACGCGCAAAGAAAACCTGGAACTACACGCCAGACTGAAAATAACATACACCAGATTTCGTTCTTTTGTTCCATCTACATTGTCATATGAAACATGAAACGCAGCTCTCTATTACTTATCCCTCTAGCCACCCCCACCGTTTCAGCACTTCCATTGTCCCATTGTCCCATAAGCTACCCCTCGTCTTGCGACAAAAGGTGCGTCTCTAAACAAAAAGAGTACTTGGGCACACTTCGTTGTCCGATTCATACCTTCATGGGCCCGAAGTCCCGCCATATTCCTTTGTTCCGTTTTGCAGGATCAGTGACACCTTTGAGACGGATACGCTGATGCGACACAATTGTGCACGTGGTAATGGAGATTTTCAAGTTGAAAGGCATCCGTAAAGCGGCGTGTGGAGATGGCGTGTTAGGAGGAAGTGTGTCGAGTTGTGTGAGGCTGTGCTGGATGTATTTTGAGGTGACCGTGGAGGTGGGGACGGTGGCTTAGGGAACCGACCGTATGGAAAGATGGATGTAGATATGGGAGTTAGTTAAGGGAAGATATTAAGGGTATTGATTGTGTTGGTAATGGTTGGTTTGTGCGGTGGGCGCGCAAGGAGGTTGGGTTGGTAGTGGGACGGATGAAGGGTTTCGAAGGAAGTGGAGGATGGGCGGAAGGGCGAGGAACGAGGAGCGAATAACCCAAATACCTCTTCATTGATCTTTCGCGCAGCAATTCATGGCAAACCCGTATTTGCGAAGGTCCACTGCGAGTTCAGAAGTCATAGCTTATATATCGCATAGATCTTTTGCACACCCATGTCATTCATACGCCCAGGCTGCTATCCCAAAATACGATTTGAATTTGAGTTTTGCGTTCACACTGTTGTTGCTTTGGTACAGCAGGAGAACCATACACCTACTGCATTACGCACATCACTTCTTGTTTCAGATACGTCGGGACCTACAGTTATGGACGTTTCTATACCCTTGTAAGATTCGGAGATGTTTGGAGACGGCATAGCACCTATGAGTAACCAATACCAATCAGTAGTACCAAGGTTGCTCGTCCAGTGTGGAAACCCATGTGCAGTGCAGATGCAGGAACGTTACCGATGGCGACCAGATAGCGCATCGTCAAGGCATAATAAAATCTCCAATATTAGCCGTGATATTCACGCACCCGTTCACTTCTCACCGTTTCCTAATCCCCAATCCGGCAACCCCACTCCGAAAACCACATCACCGTGCCGCGTCCTATCGTGAAAACACAATGCCCCACATCATCCTCACCGCTTATCGCCCTTTTCCCTCTCCTCCTCCCCCCCGCCAACAAATTTACGCACCCCGGTTCTGCACAGATCTGCGAGTGACGGCAGCTGCTGATGGCGAACGACACAACTGCGCCGCACGTGGCTTCCGCAACTTCCCACGTGTAAGCGCAGGAGGGACAAAGAAACAAAATACCGGTCGACATGCGCCGCCAACACGTGCGGGTGGATACCGCCGTGGCGTGCCTGGCCTCATCGTTCGATGTGAGCATTACAGGTGAGAACTAGAAGATACGCGAAGGGTTGGAGCGTTTTCTTTTTCAAAGGGGGGCTATTTTAGGTGGGAGGTCATGCTTGGGTGCTTACGCAGGTGGGCATGGGGAGAAGGGGGGGAGGGGGTAATTAGGATTGCGGTGCCTCGTGCGTAGCTTTTGCGGGGTACGTTTGAAGGTGCAAGGAAACTTGGTTAGAAGTAGGGCTTTCCTGAGGACGCCTAGATGAGTGAGAAGCTATGCTGGACGAGTGATGGAGTGCAGATGGATGGTGAAATTGTTGGTGGGGCAGAGGAACACGCTGACCTGACGGAAAGAAGGCTCACTATAGCTAAGGAGCCAGACTCCGAGATGTTCGGGCGCTTAACATCGATGTTAGTGTGATGGAATTGTCTGGACGAGGATGATGGACGTCCTAAGTGAACCATTGCTGCTGCTTGTACTCATTTGACTAGATACCAACACATCTCAGAACCCAAACGTAGCACTCCACAGCCTCTCGCCGTTGATCAGAAACCATACCTACCGTATGCCTAAGCAAGATCAATATCGACTTAGTTGTTCAATTTCGGCCTCTCCAACATCCCAAACATTTATCGACAATCAAGATGCACCTCACACAATTGTCTCAAACAGTCTAGACTCCGACACTGGACGGCATCGCGAGAGCCTTCGGACACTCGGGGTCGATCAGCACGCTGCGCCGGAGCTCGAGCTGCCGTCTACCAGATTGAGAGGCGTGCGAGACTAGTGCAACAGGCTACGCCACAGTACAGTAATTGCGCAGCAATCGCGAAAACACGGACAAGGCTCGATCGACTGCCGCGCGCATGCGCGGTACGCCAATGTGACAGGTGTGAGTTGGGACACGGTTTTGTTTTTGGCACGGGATGATGATGCCGATTGGGCCGTCGATTTGCGATTTCACGGCGCAGTCGAATCAGATGTCTCCGGAGGCGACGCCGATGCACACGCACATGCCTACCCGAACGTGTCACTCCTCAAGCTGCCCCCCCCCCCCCCCCCCACCCCCCCCTCCTTCTACCACC